>ORMF012512306.1_pt1 | contig 13281 bp, 11 predicted proteins | sample 1779871 | NCBI WGS metagenome assembly ORMF01 (sample SAMEA104232316, study PRJEB22302) | groundwater metagenome | biome: forest; feature: aquifer; material: groundwater | place: USA | collected 2011-08-07 | depth 5.4 m | reverse complement strand
TCAGCCACGGCGCCAACGAGCTGGACATCCGCAAGCTGGGCGGGCTCCGCCGCCGCATGCCCGCCACGGCGCTGTGTTTCACCGTCGGCGCGCTGGCCCTGGCCGGGCTGCCGCCGCTGAGCGGCTTCTTCAGCAAGGACGAGCTCCTCGCCGCTGTCCTGGAAGGGCGGGGCGGCGTCTTTCTGGCCCTCACCCTGCTCGGCGCGTTCCTCAGCGCGCTGTATATGTCGCGGGTCACGCTGCTCACGTTCTTCGGCCCGCTGAAGCGCGAGCACGAGCACGCCCACGAGTCGCCGCTCCTGATGATCGGCCCGATGCTTATTCTCGCCGTGCTGGCCGTGGTGGTCGGCTTCCTGGCGCTGCCATTAGTCAGCGGCTACGGCGGCTTCGGCCACGTCCTTGAGCCGGGGGGCGAGCCGTTCCACTTCAAGGTCTGGCTCGTCACGCTCTCGTCCATCCTCGCCGTCGCCGGCCTGACACTCGGATGGCTCGTCTACAGCCGTGGCGCGCTCTCCGCCGAGGCGGTCCGCACACGGTTCCCAGCCGTCCAGCGGGTGCTGGAGAACAAGTACTACGTGGACGCGATGTACCAGTGGGCCATTGACCACGTGGTGCTGGTGGCCGGGCGCTTCGTGGCCCTGTTTGACCGCGTCGTCGTGAACGACACGGGGGTCAACGGGGCCGGCGCGTCGGTGGTGGCGTCAGGGATGCGGCTGCGGACCCACGTGACCGGGTTGCTCGCCAACTACGCGCTCGGCATCGCGGTGGGCGCGGTGGCCGTCGCCATCGTCATGTGGTTGATGACGACGGGATGACCTAACCCCCTGTCCCCCTTCCCTTTTAGGGAAGGGGGACGATTCCCCTCTCCCTCTGGGAGAGGGAGAGGGAGAGGGTGAGGGAATGGACACGTTTGACCGGTACGTGCTGCTGCTCCTGACGGCTCTGCCGTTCTTCGGCGGGCTGGCCCTGGTGCTGTTCCCCAGCAGCCGTCCCGTGTTCATGCGCGCCTTCACCCTGCTCGTCACGACGGCCACGCTGGGCCTCAGCGCCTATGTGTTCCTCAACTACGACCGCGGCCAGGGCGGCTTCCAGATGGTGCAGCGGTTCGCCTGGCTCCCCTCCATAGGCGCGTCGCTGCACCTGGGCGTGGACGGCATTTCCGCCGCGCTCATGCTCCTCAACGGCATCGTGGCGTTCGCGGGCACGCTGATCTCCTGGAAGCTCGCCACGCGACCGAAGGACTTCTTCGTGCTGTTCCTGCTCCTCATTGCCGGCGTGTACGGGACCTTTGCATCCATGGACCTGCTGTTCTTCTTCTTCTTTTACGAGCTGGCGGTGCTGCCCATGTACCTGCTCATCGGCGTCTGGGGCAGCAGCACTGACTTCCGGACCTTCCTCCGCACCAAGGAGTACAGCGCGCTCAAGCTCACGCTGTACCTGGTGGCGGGCAGCGTCCTCGTCTGGGTCGCCCTGCTGGCGATGTGGGTTGACGGCGGCGACGCGCTGGGCCGGTCGAGCTTCGGGTTCCTGGACCTCCAGACCGTCCACTACTCGGCCAACTTCCAGAAGCTGTTCTTCCCGTTCCTCATGGTGGGATTCGGCGTGCTGGCGGGCCTGTGGCCGTTCCACACCTGGTCGCCGGACGGCCACGTCGCCGCGCCCACGGCCGTGAGCATGCTGCACGCGGGCGTGCTGATGAAGCTGGGCGCGTACGGCATCCTGCGCATCGGGATGCAGCTCCTCCCCGAGGGCGCGGCCGCCTGGGCGCCCGTGCTCATCGGACTCGGCACCGTGAACGTCATCTACGGCGCCGTCTCCGCCATCGCGCAGCGCGACCTGAAGTACGTCGTGGGCTACTCCAGCGTCAGCCACATGGGCTACGTGCTCATGGGGCTTGGCACGCTGGACGCGGCGGGCATCAACGGCGCGACGCTCCAGATGTTCTCCCACGGCATCATGACCGCCCTCTTCTTCGCCATGGTCGGCGTCATCTACGACCGCTCGCACGTCCGCGACATCAGCGTGTTTGAGGGCCTGGCGAAGCGCATGCCAGTGGCTGTCAGCGCGCTCACCGTGGCGGGCTTGGCGTCGCTGGGCCTGCCGGGGCTGAGCGGCTTCGTGGCCGAGTTCATGGTCTTCGTCGGCACGTTCCGCACGTCCCCCATCCTGGGAGCGCTGGCGGTGATCGGCGCGGCCCTCACCGCCGTGTACATCCTGCGCCTGGTGGCTAAGGCGTTCTTCGGGCCGCTGGACGACCGGTGGCGCGGCCTGACGGACGCCTCCCGCATGGAGATGGGCGCGGCCGCCTTGCTGATCGCCTTCCTGGCGCTGTGGGGGCTGTACCCCTGGTACATCATGAAGGTGATAGACAGCGGCGTGGCGCCCATCGTGCAGCGGCTCGCCAGCGGGTGAGGCACGATGAACTCATGCCCGCAGCACTTTTGTGGAAGAGCTTGTAAACGGGTGAGCCGATGCCCGGCGTGAACTTCAACCTTCTGTGGCCGCAGTTTCTGGTGACGGCGCTGGCGTTCGCCGTCTTCGGCGCCGACCTGTTCATGCGGCGTCCGCAGAGGGCCCTGCTCGTCTGGATTTCGGCGGCGGGCCTTGTGGGCATCTTTGTCTTCACGTTGGCGTACCTGTGGGGCCGCGACACCACGCTCTACGACGGCATCTTCCACATTGACAACTTCTCGCTGTTCTTCAGCGCGTTTTTCTTGGTCATCGGCGTCGTGGTCGTCCTCTCCTCCGCGCAGTACGTCCAGCAGTACCTGACGCATCCCGGCGAGTACTACGGCATCCTGCTGTTCTCCATCGTCGGCATGATGCTGATGGCGGCGGCGGGCGAGCTGCTGACAGCCTACGTCGCGCTGGAGCTGCTCAGCTTCAGCCTGTACATCCTCGCTTCCTATGCCCGCAACGAGCCAAAGTCCAACGAGGCCGGCATCAAGTACGTGCTGCTGGGGGCCTTCTCGTCGGCGTTGCTCCTGTACGGCATCAGCCTCATCTATGGCGCGGTCGGCGCCACGCGCTTCCAGGACATCGCCCTGGCGCTGCGCGGCATGGAGGGCGTGAACTCGCTGCTGGTCGTCGGCATCGCCCTGGTCCTGGCGGGCCTGGGGTTCAAGGTCGCGGCGGTGCCCTTCCACATGTGGGCGCCGGACGTGTACGAGGGCGCGCCGATGCCGGTCACCGCATACATCGCGGTGGGGTCCAAAGTCGCCGCGTTCGCGCTGCTGCTGCGCCTCTTCGCCGAGGCGTTCGCGCCCGCCATAGACCAGTGGCGGCTGCTCGTGGCCGCCCTGGCCGCGCTCACGATGACCACCGGCAACCTGGTGGCGCTCACCCAGACGAGCATCAAGCGGCTGCTGGCGTACTCCAGCATCGCCCACGTGGGTTACCTGCTCATGGGCCTCGCCGCGCTGTCGCCGCTGGCCTCAACGGGGCTGATGCTGTACCTGGTGGGCTACGCGGTCACCAACATGCTGGTATTCGTCTGCGCCATTGCCTTCTTCAACCGCGAGGGGAAGGACGAGATCAGCGCGCTCGCCGGTCTCGCCGACCGCTCCCCGTTCCTGGCGGCGGCGATGGCGGCGGCGCTCTTCTCGCTGGCCGGGTTGCCCTTCTTCGCGGGGTTCACCGTCAAGTTCTACCTCTTCAGCGCCACCGCCAAGGCGGGCCTGCTGTGGCTGGCGGGCATCGCCATCACCAACAGCCTCATCTCGCTCTACTACTACCTGATGGTCATCAAGCAGATGTACATCAACCCCGCGCCCCAGCCCACGCCGCTCCGGCTCCCTTGGCCGATGGTGGCGCTGCTGAGCGTGCTGTTGCTGGGCGTGCTCTTTGTGGGCATTTACCCAGGCCCCATCGTGGAGGCAGTTGAGGCGGCGACGCGGGCCATCTTCCCCGCCGGGATGCTGAGCGCGCCGTAGCCCCGTTTCATGGCCCAGCCCGCGCCTCCGCAGCCATGCCATTCTGAGGGAGCAGAGCAACCGAGGCCTGCCCTCGAGCGAAGCGAAGGGAATCCCCCGACGTTTCGTTACCCGCCCACGGATCGGCGAAGATGCTGCGCTAGAATGATGGAAGGAGGCCATGCGCGTTGTATGACCGCCATCTTCATTTTCATGCTACCTTATCAGTTCTAGCTCACGTTACTGCTTTTTGAATGAGTTCTGGCATTTAAGTGCTGTTTTTTTGCGCTGGCTATGGTACAGTTGTCAATACTTGACAAGCAAGACGGGGGCGGACTTTACCGCCCCTCATAACGCGGAGCATAAATAGTGAGGCCCACAGGGCTTCCGGCGTTCGACCAGCCGCCCGTAGTAGAAGTCGCTGTATCCGTGCAATTCGAGTCTCCTTTACTGGACACTCCTCATGTAATGCTCTTTTGGAGCCAAGTTCGCAGCCGATTCCCAGTTATCGAGCAAACCCCATCACTACCGCCCACAATTGAAACCTTCGAGGCGCCGAAAGTTCTCATACCCAACATCGAGTTCAAGCTACTGGATGCACCACCCACCCCCCGTGTCTTTCTCCATAATAAAGCCCGAACTGAGCTGATCCAACTCCAGCAGGACAGGTTTGGGTACAATTGGCGGAGACTTCAGCCAGACGATAATTACCCACACTATGAGGCCATTAAGGAAAGCTTCGCAAAGGAGTTCGCCGTCTTTGAGGAGTTCTTGTCAAACGAAAATCTTGGGGAGATGAGACCGACCCAATGCGAAGTTACTTACGTCAATCACGTCTTTGGCGAGGGCATCTGGCAAAAGCATGGCGAACTGTACAAAGTGATTCCATCTGTCACGCCAAAGCTAACAGACGATTTCCTGCCATCGTCCGAAGAAGTTAGGTATTCTTCAAAATACGTGCTTGCCGATGAGGAAAATAAGCCGCTTGGCAGACTGTATGTAAGAGTGGAGCCACGCTATCTCACTACAGACATGACTCCAATCTTTCTTATGCAATTGACGGCCCGTGGCGCTCCTCAGGGGACTAGTCTACAAGGTCTTCTAAAGACGCTGGACTTGGGGCATGAGTGGATCGTTCGTGGGTTCACGGCGTTGACAGCCCCAGAAATGCATAAGGCATGGCGGAGGAAGCAATGAGCATGTCTACGCTTATTGGAACTTCTCAGGCGGTGCCTCAACGCGTCGGTGGCATCTCTTCGTTGAGTAACTCTGCCCTATCCAGGCAACAGGTTTCAGGCGATACAGTCTCTTTAATCTTAACAGGGGAGGAGGCTCAGGTAAGCGTCTCTATCGCAGGCGAACACCCCCAAAGCCTCTCAGACAGTAAATGGTTTATGCCAACCACTATTGGACTGTTAGCGCTTATGCAACTTCCTGAAGGATGGACATATGGAGGGAAGCGCATTCACCCAAGGGCTCTTGAGGCGATGTTGGAAACCTTAACGTCTATCCTCAGTCCTAATGCTCCGCCTCCCACCATTGTGCCTACCGCCCAGGGAGGCGTTCAGGCAGAGTGGCATCAAAATCGCATTACCCTTGAAATAGACGCGACTCCTTTTGGGCTGCTGGAATTCTTCTACAAAAGCCCAATCATGGAGCAAGAGGGGAAGGTAGACACAGCCACTATCGCTGACCTCAGAAGGTTTTCGCAGAACCTACTAACGACGTAAGAATTAATCGGCGGCGAATGTGGAAAATGCCGAATTTGCCAACGATCCGACCATAGCTGATGAAGAAATGGTTTACCGGCGCATACCGCAAGCACAGATAACTCAAGACGCCGATTTGGGCCGTATCCGGCCTTCCAGCCAGTGTTTTCAGCAAGGTGGACGACATGCCCCAGTGTCTGTTTATGTTGCCTCGAAAGTAGAATCTGTCGAAGCCGTTATGCATGGCACGACTGGTCAATTCTTAGTAGTTCTTAACGTCGGGTTCTTGCGCAGTCTTGGGCTTGGTGTAGCGTGGGATCATTCGTCCGGCGGTCAAGGACACGCTGTTATCATTGGGCACAAGAGTGGACCCAACCGAGACAAGATGGCAATAACCGCACAGTGGGTTCCTCCATACGCTCCTCCGTAACGTAGTCTTTGCGTCATCCGACAGAGATTGCTTCTGTCAACCCTGCACAAGATCGCTGTGGCACGGCTGGCTCAGGGTGAACGTCCTCTGAAGACTACTCGCACTCTGAAGCCCCCGAAAAGTTGGCACACGCGGGAGACGCAGCCTTGGATCGGTTTCGCCTAGAGCCAAACAAGAAGGCCTCCCCGATGTGTCGGGGAGGCCTTCTTGTTTACGGTACCTACCGTAGGCGCGCGGGCAATTACACCTCCGCCTTCGTAAGCGTGTTCAGGAAGTCGGCGTTCGTGCGCGTGCGGCTCAGCCGCTCCAGGATGCGCTCGGTGGCCTCTGTCGGGTCCAGGCCGCCCGATTGGATCATCGTGCTCATCCGCCGCAGCAACACCACCTGGCGGAGCACCTGCTCGCTCAGCAGCAGCTCTTCACGCCGCGTGCCGCTGCGCTGAATGTCCATCGCGGGGAAGACGCGCTTCTCGGCCAGCTTGCGGTCCAGGTGGATCTCGCAGTTGCCCGTACCCTTGAACTCCTCGTAGATCACCTCGTCCATGCGGCTGCCCGTGTCAATCAGGCACGCCGCGATGATCGTGAGGCTTCCGCCCTCCTCCATCTTGCGCGCCGCGCCGAAGAACCGCTTGGGCGGGTACAGCGCAGCGGGGTCAATGCCGCCCGATAGCGTGCGGCCCGTGGACGGCAGGGCCAGGTTGTAGGCGCGCACCAGGCGCGTGAGGCTGTCCAGCAGCAGGACCACGTCCTTGCCGCTCTCCACCAGGCGCTTGGCGCGCTCCAGGGACAGCTCCGCGATGCGGCAGTGCTCCTCCACCGGCTCGTCAAAGGTGGAGCTGAACACCTCGCCCTTCACGGAGCGCTTCATGTCGGTGACTTCCTCGGGCCGCTCGCCGGCGAGCACCACCATCAGGTGCACGTCCGGGTGGTTCGCCGTGACGCCGGCGGCGATGTTCTTGAGGAGGGAGGTCTTGCCGGCCTTCGGCGGTGAGACGATCATGGCGCGCTGTCCCTTGCCGATGGGAGCGATGAGGTCAATCATCCGCTGGGCCAGGCTCTGGCCTGCGGTCTCCAGCTTGAGGTGCTCGGTGGGGTAGATCGGCGTGAGGTTTTCAAAGACCGGTCGGGCGCGGGCCTGCTCGGCGTCTATGCCGTTCACGGCCTCAACCCGGATGAGGCCGTAGTACCGCTCGCCTTCTTTGGGCGGGCGGACCTGGCCCGTCACCTGGTCGCCGGTGCGCAGCCCGAAGCGGCGGATCTGGGACTGCGAGATGTACACGTCGCCCTGGCCCTGGCGGCCCATGTTCTGTCGCAGGAAACCGTACCCCTCCTGCGCCAGCTCCAGGACCCCGTTGGCCAGGACAAAGCCCTGCTGCTGGGTCGTGGCCTCCAGGATCTTGTACACCATCTCGTCCCGGCGCAGCGCGCCGTCCTGCAGGCCAAGCTGCTGGGCCAGCTCGTGCAGTTCCTCGTTGGTCTTCGCCTCAAGCTCGGTCAGGTTCATGGTATGCTCCCCTGCCTCATGCACGGATTCTGGTTTGCGCTGTCCATTCGTTGTCATTCCAACCCCGTTCCCTGCCACATTCGCTTCACTCATGGCTTCGTTTTACTCAGAGCCTGCCCCATTCACTTCGTTCAGGGCAAGCTCTGAGCACCGCCGAAGGGTAAACGCCGCGAGGAATCAGGCTGCCCGTGGCTTCGTATTCCTCGGCCTGCCGCTGACCAGCGCCAAGGGTCGTCCCCATCCCATGAGGACTCCCCTGGATTGACGAGCGGCGTGTGCGACTACGTATTCGTTTGCTCCCAGGACGCTGGGAATACCGCCAGGGATTGAGTGGCCGCGGCGCGGGAACGCGCCAAGCGGCAAGCGAGAACGTGCGGATGAGCGTTGATCGGATGTAAGGGTGGAGGATCCTGCCTTATGGACGTTTCTGGCCCCCGGCGCTCTGCCAGTCCTTCATGAACCTGGCCATGCCGACGTCGGTGAGGGAGTGCTGGGTCATCTGGATGAGCACCTTCAAGGGCAGCGTCACCACGTCGGCGCCAACCTTCGCCGCCGCCGTCACGTGGAGGGGATGCCGGATGCTGGCGGCCAGGACCTGCGTCTTGATGCCGTGCTTGTGGAAGACCTCAACAATGTCCGCTACCACCTGCATCCCGTCCAACCCTTCGTCATCCAACCGCCCGACGAAGGGGCTTACGTACCGCGCGCCGGCCTGAGCGCCAAGAATCGCCTGGTTGACCGAAAAGCAGAGCGTCTGGTTGACCGCGATGCCCTGCCGGGTGATGGCTGCCATGGCCCGAAAACCGTCCAGGGTGCTGGGTATCTTGACGACCACGTTTGGGTGCCAGTTGGCTATTTCCTCGGCCTGCTGGACCATTTGCATGGTGTCAGCGGCGGTGACTTCTACGGAGATAGGGCCGTTGATGAGCTTGGTGATGGAGATGATGGCGGTCTTGTAGCTTTCCAGGTCGCCGATGTTCTCTTTGGCGGCCAGGGAGGGGTTGGTGGTGACGCCGTTGATGGCCCCCAGGGCCACGGCCTCGCGGATCTCCTGGATGTTGGCGGTGTCCAGGAACAGTTTCACAAGACTCTCCTATCGTACCACAACGCGTTCACTCTGTCTACGGCACGCGGGCCACGGATTCACGCTGCGCCTCGCCGAGCTCGGCTCCGTCCAGCGGCAGCGGGTGCTGGCCGCCTTCACGCACGATGGTCTGGGCCGCGGCGATGAAGCTGCTGAACAGGGGGTGAGGCCGGTTGGGCCTGGAGCGGAACTCCGGGTGGAACTGCGTGCCGAGCATGAACGGGTGCCCCAGCAGCTCGCCGATCTCCACCAGGTGGTCGTCCGGCGAGCGCCCGCTGCACACCAGCCCCACCTCGCCCAGCCGGTCGCGGTACGCGTTGTTGATCTCAAACCGGTGGCGGTGGCGCTCCTGCACCATGGGGACGCCGTACGCCTCGCCGGCCTTGGTGCCCTCCTGGAGGCAACAGGGATAGTTGCCCAGGCGCATGGTGCCGCCCATCGTCTCAAGGCGGCGCTGGTCGGGCATCATGGCGACCACGGGGTGCTTCGTGTCCGGGTCAAACTCGGTGGAGTTCGCGCCGTGGAGCCCGGCGGCGTTGCGCGCCAGCTCAATCACCATAAGCTGGAGCCCCAGGCACAGGCCAAGATACGGCACCTTCTGCTCGCGGGCGTACTGCGCCGCCTGCACCATGCCCTCCACGCCCCGTGGCCCGAAGCCGCCCGGCACCACGATTCCGGAGGCCATCCGCAGGTGCTTCTCCGCGCCCTCCTGCTCCACCGCTTCCGCGCGCACCCACGACACCTGCACGTCCCGGCCGTGGGCAAGCCCGGCGTGGTGCAGCGCCTCGCGCACCGAGAGGTACGAGTCGGGCAGGTCGGCGTACTTGCCGACGATGGCGATGCTGAGCGGTTGCTTGGGCGCTTTGATGCGCTCCACCAGGTCGCGCCACTCGCTGAGGTCCGGCGTCGTCGCCGGGAGGCCGAGGGCGCGGGTCAGCAGGCGGCCCAGCCCTGCCTCCTCCAGAATGAGCGGGACCTCGTACACCGAGCTGACCGTCATCAGCGGGATGACGGCCTCCACCGGCACGTCGCAGAACGCGGAGACCTTCGCCTTCACCGACTCCGGCACCGGGTGGTCGCTCCGCAGCACGATGCAGTCGGGCTGGATGCCCATCGTCCGCAGCTCTCTGACGCTGTGCTGCGTCGGCTTGGTCTTCAGCTCGCCCGTTGACGAGATGTACGGCAGCAGCGTGAGGTGGATGTAGTAGACGTTGTCCCGGCCAACCTCGTTCCGCATCTGGCGGATGGCCTCAAGGAACGGCTGGCCCTCAATGTCGCCCACGGTGCCGCCGACCTCCACCACAACGACCTCAGCGCCGGACTCGCGGGCCAGGGCCAGGATGCGCTCCTTGATGGCGTTCGTGACGTGGGGGATGGTCTGGATGGTGCCGCCAAGGAAGTCGCCGCGCCGCTCCCGCCCGATGATGCTGCTGTAGACCTGCCCGGCCGTGACATTGGAGAAGCGCGTCAGCTCGGTGTCTACGAATCGCTCGTAGTGGCCCAGGTCCAAGTCCGTCTCGCAGCCGTCAACGGTGACAAACACCTCGCCATGCTGGTAGGGGGACATGGTGCCGGGGTCAACGTTGAGGTAGGGGTCCAGCTTCTGGAGGGAGACTTTGACGCCGCGGCTCTTGAGGATGCGGCCGATGGAGGCGAGGGTGATGCCCTTGCCCAGGGAACTCACCACGCCGCCGGTCACGAAGATGTATTTGGTCATGCTCCCTCAGCCGCGCTATCGCACACCAACGCCCTCACATCCACGTGCATGGGTACAGAGAAGGAAAGACTTCGGGCGGGAATAGAACGACGGCTCTGGGAGGGCGGCACGATGACCCCGTTATGGGCCAAACGCGCATACACCTGTGCTTCGCCCCCGCGTCGTTCATGCTCTGCGTTGATTCTAGGAACGCCAGTGCGGCCATGTCAAGCCCATTTGACGATAGTGTACGTGATTCTTGGCGGCTTTTTGGCGCCCTTACGATGGTTATCGGCATTGCCTCTCGGCGGTGAGGGAAGATGACTATGCTAAACTGCATCAGGAGTTCCTCTCCACAAAATTCGTGAGTACCAGAAGGAATTGGCAGACATGCCTGGGCCTCAAGATCCCCAGACCATTGCTCACCCAATCAGCACCCACGCTCCCAGGGCCTCAAGTCGCAAGAGCGTGTGGGTGGCGTTCATCCTCATCAGCGGGTACATGCTGGCGGAAGTTCTTGGCGGCCTCGCCGCCAACAGCCTTGCGCTCCTGGCGGACGCGGGGCACATGCTCACCGACGCGCTGGCCCTTCTGCTGGCGCTGCTCGCCTTGTGGGTGGCGGCGCGGCCCGCTTCAGCCAAGAGGACGTTTGGTTTTCAAAGGACGGAAGTCCTCGCCGCTGCCTTAAACGCCGTCAGTCTCTGGCTCATCGCAGGATGGATCTTCGTTCAAGCTTACCAGCGCTTTCAGGACCCTCCGGAAGTGCGAGGACCGATCGCTCTTGTGGTAGGAAGCGTGGGACTGCTGGTGAACTTAGGGGCTGCTTGGATTTTGAGGCGCTCCGCCAGACATAGTTTGAATGTTGAGGGCGCGTTCCTTCACGTTTTGGGAGACCTGCTTGGATCTGTCGCCGTAGTAGCTGCCAGCGTCCTGATTATGAGCTTTGGCTGGTTTGTTGTTGACCCCATCTTTGGAGTCTTTATCGGGGTTTTGATATTGGTCACGTCCGGCCGATTGCTCTGGAAACTTTTGCACGTCTTGATGGAAGGGACACCCGCCGGCATGGACATTCGGCGTTTGTGTCAAAGACTTGAACAGGTGCCTGGTGTAACCGGTGTACATGACATTCATGCCTGGTCAGTCACTTCAGGCTATAACATCCTCAGCGCCCATGTGACCGTGGATGAAACCGGCGTGGACGAGCAGCGGCGGCTTCTCCAGGTTTTGCGGGATATCGCTTCCAAGGAATTCGACATGACCCACGTGACAATCCAGTTTGAAGAGTCTGAGACGGTTTGTGGCGAGGGCCATCACATTACCCATGACCAGGTGCGAGTGTAGTAGGCGCTGCTGGACGTGAGCCGTCGGCCTAAGGGCCGAGCGACGGAAAGCGAGACAACTTCCGTGGTCATGCAGAGAATGCAACGGCTGGGCCAATGCCTGGCGCTTACTGCCGTGGCGCTCATGCTCCTACTACCGCTCGCCGACCACCACTGGGCAGAGCGGCTGCCGGTGCACGAGCACCTGGCTCTCAGCGGCGACTTTGACGTCAACGCCCATACCCACACCGGCGAGACGGACCGCTCGCACCATGCGCACTCCTCGCAGGGCGCCAACGGTCGCGTCGTCGCCTTCTCCGCGTACGATGCCGGCTCGTCCGGTCTCGGCTTCGGCCTGCTCACCGTCCAGATGAGCGACGCAACGACACCCGTCGCGCCGCCCGACGTGTCCGTTGCCGTTGGCCCGCACGTCCCGCTCTCCTCAGGTGAGACCGTTCCCCCACCCGCGCCCCCTCCGCGCGTCTCCCTCTAACTAACACGTCCGAGCCTTGAACCACGCTGGAAGAACAAAGGAGGGAGACCCATGCGTCTTTTGAACAAGGCGTTGCTCATTGTTCCCGTGCTCATCGCGGCGTTGCTGTGGCCCGTGGCCGCGCTCGCCCACGACCATCGTGATGTCGGCAAGTACGCGTTCACGGTAGGGTTCCTCAACGAGCCCGTTGCCCTTGGCCAGCCGAACGGGGTGGACCTCAGGGTGATGAATGATGAAACCGAGAAGCCGGTTGAGGGTGTGGAAAAGACGTTGAAGGTGGAGATCACGTCTGGAGGAAAGAGCATCCAACTCGATCTCGCCACCATCTTCCAGGATCCGGGTCACTACACGGCGCGATTTGTGCCGACGGCCGAGGGGCAGTACATGTTCCGGTTCTTTGGGACGGTGGAGGCTCAGCCGGTGGATGAGAAGTTTGAGTCGGGCCCCAGCCGTTTCGGAGAACCGGCGCGACTGGTGCAGTTCCCTGTCAATGTGCCGGATGCGGCGGCGCTCCAGCAGGAGGTCCAGCAGGCCCAGGCGGACGCGGCTTCTGCTAAAGAGGCCGCCAGCAGCTCAGGCGTAGTCCTTGGCGTCATTGGCATCATCGTTGGCGCGGCTGGCCTGGCAGCTGGCGGCGCGGCGCTCATGCGCAAGCGCTGATCCTTGGGAAGCGCGCCCCCAACCCCGTTCATCCTTCGACAAGCTCAGGACGAACGGGGTTGGGGCAGGTACGGCAATCACCGCCACGGTCAATTAGAGGTTGGCATAAGGGGATAGAGTTGGTGTGCCTGGGGGCCAAAGGCCGTCCCCAGGCGCGCCAGGAAGGCGTGCCGTGTTCGGACTCCCCATTGTTCCTCCGCTCCATACCATCGGCGGCGGCGGCATCCTGGACGAGATATTGACCAGTGTCGGACTCGTGCTGATCCCCGTCGTGGCATACGTGCTGTTTCGCCTGGGCCGCTGGGCCAGAAAGGCTGACCGCGATGAAGAAGACACACCGGGTCACGATAATCAGTAAGAGAGGCCTGCTGAGCTTGCCGCGGCGGAAGGCAGGCGGGATGCCGGCTCCCGCCGTGGGCGGGCGCGCGCCGCCCTCCCCCCTTTCTCTCCCCCGCCCGCCCCCCAGCCACACGCC
>ORMF010317725.1_pt1 | contig 13292 bp, 5 predicted proteins | sample 1779871 | NCBI WGS metagenome assembly ORMF01 (sample SAMEA104232316, study PRJEB22302) | groundwater metagenome | biome: forest; feature: aquifer; material: groundwater | place: USA | collected 2011-08-07 | depth 5.4 m | reverse complement strand
TGTTTTAAAAAATCTATCATCATCATTTCATTATGATTTTTATTTTCATTACTAGAATAATATTCATTAGGGACTCCTATTCTTAATTCACCTTCAAGAAATTTATATTTACATAATCCACATACATGTTTAGAAGATACACTATATTCGATACGAGGAGATAGTTGAATACTTGTAGTATTAGGATTGGTGGACATTTCCAATAGATACAACTGATTATATTGTACTGAGATTTAACAATCCATTTTTGAAGAATGGCTTAGCAGCTACAATTTAACGAGAAATAGAGTGCTAGAGGCACAATAACACGCCCCAGGTAATGGAATATATATTATAAATAGTATAATAGAGTAGGATATATAATAGTATAGGATTAGGATAAGGTAATAGTGATAGTGATAGTAATGGATAGTATAGTATTGTATGGTAATGATATAATGAGATAGAAAATATATGAGAAGAAATTTCAGTTTAGGGGCGATGAAAAAAAAAAAAACTCTATTTTTTTTCAAGCGTTACCTAGTGACTGCCGTAGTGATGAGGGTCAGGCTGGAGGGGGGGGAGGTATATATAAGAGGGGTAGACCTTGGAGGGTCAACCCTAAACTGAAATTTCCTCTCATAGGAAAAGTGCTTTGTCAGCAGGCAAACACTATGAGAGGCATAGAGAGAGAAGAGGGGAGGTCTAGTCTAATTTTTTTAGACAAAGGAAGGCAGCTTGTCTAGTACAGCAAGCGAAAATTTGCCTAGTACAAAAAATTTTGCACTAGGCAAACGCGACTTTTCTATAGGGGGGGATTTTTTCCCCTTTTTTTATAGGGAAAAAATGTTCAGGGCGATCACTACTGATGATGACATCTGTCTGTATAGATTATACAGCAGGCTCTGAGCTACTGCAAGGCAGTAGCGAAAGTCGAAATTGCTCAGCAAATTGCAGCAATCTAGTGAGTGTAAGAGTTCCTTAATTGTGAGCTCGTAAATTCACGTTTTCTTTGCATCGAGCCTTTGTGTTCTGCAGAGAACTTTCTGTGGAGGACCAGTGGGAGACTCTTTCCGATCTGAGGGCGATTGTGGTGAATCCAGCGCTTCATGAGTTCGAAGAAAAGATGGAGTCTGTAAAATTGTGAGCTAGGCGCTTTGGGTAGTTCTGGATCTGCCTAGGGAGTCCATGGTTGCAATTTTGCAATGTTGCCTTTGGGAGAAGGATTTGGGAGATGAAGCCTTGGGAGAAGTTGCTTGGGAGAAGTCGCCTTTAATACCTCAATTGTCTTGTGCAATTGGAGAATGAGTTGTCTCGCTTAGTTTATCGTTCAGATAAACTCCAGAGTGAGTCACTTTAAAGTTAGGGGGAGAGTTGCAATAAAAACAACAAAGGATGATTGTGTATTCAGCCTCGAAAGCTGCTTTGGAAAGTTGTGTTTTGAGTTGAACTTTGGCTATCGGTAACTTCACCCTACTGACCGCGATTGTTCGACATTATAAATACGCTGGATGAGGCAGAGTTTGAGTGGGTGATCTGAATATATGAGAGTCTTCTGTAGTTCAATCAGATGTAATGTCTGATTGTTTTTCTCCGGATATGATTGCCGGCTCAAAGTGCCTCCGGAGTGGACCTGTTATGCGGTAGTATTGCAGACTACAGCATCAACTGCTAAGAGCAATCAAACAACCCTAACAGCACATTATTACTGATGAGGAAGAAGGCTGTTATCAAACGAAACCGAAACCCCGATGAAGCGAGAGGATGGGTTGCTTGCTGAGCGGTATAATAATCATAGATGGTGGTGAGTTGAGGAGAATGGCTCAGGTGCTTTCGCCTGAGTCCTTTCTTCTCCTTGCGGAAACCAAAAGGATTATTTCCAAAGGATTGTTCAACAGACTTTGTAGATTCTGTGAGGTACGATCCGCTCTTCGTGAGCTGTAAGTGTGGGAGTAGCGACCCTGCAGTCCGTTGGATTAGTCCTTTCATTTCTAATCTATAGCACATCTCTGAAGTCAGAGTCAACTAAGGTAATTCTTAAATAGTTGTCTCGGAAGTTGCCTAGGAGGACAGCGATTATCGATAGGTGTCATCGATCATCGTATTTGGGTTGTTTCCATTGGGAAGTATCAAAGACAGACAAGATCTGTTGATGCTTGAGGTCGCGCTTCTTCTTTGGGAGATACAACTGGGTTATATAACGAGAGAACGTGGAAGACGTGATACATTTCATTGTATCAGCCATTCGGATGGATCAGGCTGCCTTAGTAACAGAATAAAACCATCCAAACAGGGCGGTCACTACTGATGAAACATACAGAAAGTAGCTCTGAGTTATCTGTTTTTTTGCGATGACTAAAGTTGAAATTGTGAGGATACCCGGGTCGGATACCAGGTGGAGCAATATGGTGACCCATTATTTTCTTCATTGCCAAAGTCAAGACCTCGGTGTAACACGTGATGATAGTTCACTCTATCATCAACTGAGCTCGGGTCGGTTGTTGCCATTGCTCACTCTGAAAGCGACAGGTGATTTGATTCTTCGTATGCAAAGGTGCGGCTTATGTTGAGTATTAATGAGCAGCGGGTTGAGCCGTCTGTAACAGGGCCTCAGATCATAGTTATCTTGAAGACCCCGGTCACGCTAAGGCTCGTTCTTTAGTGTTGGTAAATTGTGACCAATCGCGCATCAACAAGAGTGGGATTATTCTCACGTACTCGAAACGGGGCCTTATGGTTGGTAAGACTAAGCGCTTTGGGTTTTGATAGGCCTACCAAATCACCTAAACAGGGGCATCACTACTGATGATGACAACATGTTATATATTATGATGAAGACAACGGTGCGGTCGCAGGAAACATAATAATTATAAATAACTAACTCTGTGACTATAATATGGGAGACGTTATGGTTGAAGTCGAAATCACAAAGACGCTAGGGATAGGTGCTAGCTGAGTGATCTAGTGATATTATTTTCTCATCTTAAATCTTTCTTCATCTCTTCCTCAACATCCTTCTCTAATAAATATTTATAATTTCTCAGACTGGGGTTTGAGAGGCCAAGTATTATATTCTACATACTACTGCAAAGTTCAGCAAACCGACACAAAACAAATACAATCATAGACTATAATTTGCGCAGCATTGGTAAAGGCAAAAACTATTGGAGAGACACACAATTAAGTGAGATAGAAAAACTTAGGCATGGCATAAAACAGAATGCAAGCGTACCCCGAAGGAGACAGAGACAGAGAAAACCAAATGAAACAAAACATGCAAGAGAAGAATTCAGTGTGTGTTAATACGAAGAACATACTAACAGATTAGTGAAACTAATAACCCTAATTCAGGTGAACAAGCAATGGCAGCAGCGAAACGAAAACAAAAGAAACAATGAAAGAGAAAACATGTTAACTAAAGACAAAAGAAAGAAGGAGGATCAAAGAAGAAGTAAGAAGAGGAGGATCGAAGAAGAAGAAGAAGACAGCATAGTATTTCAGTTATTATTCATTTTTATTATTTCCATCCACAATTTCACCTATTTGTAAAATCTTTGCAATAATTGCTTCCGTTTCATGTACAGATTTCTTAGTAACACGAGCCTTAATTGTCATTGATTTAGCATTATTGATTGCAGTTTGAAATCTTTCATGAACCTTTGGATCAATTGAAATATCAGCCACTTCATTAGCTGTCATTCCAAATAAACTTGTACCAGCTTCATCAAATAAACTTAAAGGAAAAACACCTTCCATTCCTGAAATAGCATCAGTAAACAAAGCTTTAAAAGCATAACGAATTGTATATTGTTCATTGAAATGATGCGCAGCACAATAAAAACCAATTTCATTACCAGATTCAGCATCATATTGAGGACTAACCTTTTTATTACAGACAAAGGTATTACCTGAATTAGTTCTTGGAGTAATACAAGCATTAAATGTTAAAGAGGAAGTTGTATCTGATGGGAAACCGGTGAATTTAACATTCACCAAAGCACTAGTTACTTGACCTTGTACAAAACTTTTTAAAGACATTTGTTTTTCTTGTATCACAATAATAGTACCATCCTTTTTGGGTAAACGTTTTGTTTCCTTTAAAGTACTTAAACCGGTGGATAAATTAAAGTCATTTAAAGAAACAAATGATTTGGCAAAAACTTTTACTGATGTTGGACCTACAATTCCATCTAAAATTAATATCGCATCTCCAGATTTTACTGCAATAGTTTGATAGATAGTAACAAATACTGAATGGTTAGTCTCATCAACCACTAATAATTCCAATCCTTTACGAACACCTTGATTTATAGGTATTTCCTTAATTTCAATTACTAGACCCATAAAACTAGCAGAACTATTTTCTGGATTAATGGCATTAATTTTTGTTAAGAGATTATTAATATCATAAATATCTTTTGCGTCTTGTGAAGATGACGCAGGAGATATTTTAGTATCTTTATCTAAAACATAATAAACACCATTGGTTAAGTTTGCAATTGTTTGTGGAGGATGTTGTTCTGCAATTGCAGTCTTCTTGCCCAAATTGCTAACATGAAAGAATTCGTTTATTTTCATAGAACCACAATACTTTGCTAATTCAGAATAACCAATTAGCATAGTATAAGGCTGAGAAGAACCTATTTCTTGTACTAAAACATTTCGACGATCACATTTTCCAATATGGGAGGTTGAATCAACTGTTTGACCAATTGCAATCACACTAACGACAATATTAGAACCACCTGAAAAGCTACCAGCAGCTTGATTCATTTTCACTGGAGAAACATACTAGTAGAAAGAAACCAATAACAATAGTAATGTTCAATCTCGGTTAGAAATATTGAATTGCAAGAGTGCAGAACGAACGAACCTGTTTATAAGTAGTTTACGTACCTTACTACGCAGAGGTATTGTAGAAGAAGATTTAGCTTCCAATACATCTCCAGATCCCTCTAAATCTGCATTGATAGAATTGGAATTAGAATTAGAATTAGCATTAAAAGCCTTGGAATCATTATCATCATCATCTGAAGATTCTTTCAAATCACCAGCAATTAATTTAGCTTTTTTTTTATTCTTTTTACTAGCTGATGCAGAAACAGCATTAATATTACCAGATTCTACTTTTGACTTTTTACCTGAATTAGACTTGCGCTTCTTTGCTGATTTATCTGATTTTATGGGAGGTGTTGATAATAATACAGCATCAGAATCCGATTCTTCTTCAACAACATCAACAGTATTAGTAATACTTTGATCCATTTTATTTTCATCTTCACTTTCACTTTCAACTTCTTTCATTAATCTTCTTGAAGAGGTTGTGGAACCACCAATATCAATAGGAACTAATAACCTAGTTTTCTTTTTAGTAGATGATCCACCAGCTGATGACGAATTACTTGCAACTTCTGTCTTCTTGCTTGATTTACGTTTATTTTTGCCTGCTTTACCAGACATGATAATATAAATTCTAAGTGCTGTAATATAAAGAGGAGGTTGGCTTCTTTGTAAATTATTTGAAGTATTACAATGATGGTTGTTAATATTATATCGTTGCAATAATAAATTGCTATCACAATATTATTGCACCGTATTATATGAATTATGTGCAACGATTTAACCGCTGTATTGAACATCATGGCAAGTAGCTTGTAAGAATGGATAGATAGAATTAATAAAAGCTTTGACGTTGCTTGGTGGAAATACCGGAGCTAAAAATAGATTTTCAAATTGGCTCCACAGTGCAAACTCGATACCTTTTTTTCAAGCGAAATCAAATGGACCTTTTCGTATCAGTGTATCAGTTCCATAATCTCCCAATAATCAATATGTCCAAGCTGCAAGCAGGTTCTGAAGAAGATAAATCGTTCTGTTGTTATATATTGGTAATCGATACGAGCACAGAAATCAAGTCCTCAGAATCAAATTCGATCTTAAAGGAGCAAACTAAAAACTTAAATTATATCGGCTTTTCCAAAAACTGGCATACACGTTTGAACCAGCACAATTCTTCATCGGGAGGCAGCATATACACAAGAAAAAAGCGAGACAGCAGGCAATGGAAAGTGTTTGCAATAGTGCAGGGATTCAGGAACAGGATGGACGCGGTAGAGGTAACTGCGTAGTGGTAACAATTTCTTGTTATACCATTTATTGAATAATTTGCACTCAGACACTTTAAGTTACTAACTGAAGACTTATTCTTCTGCACATGATACGTATGTATAGTTTGAATCGTTATGGAAGCGGCCTCAGAACTCGACGATTACTGATGTGGAAAAATTGCTCAAGCCAAAGTCTACCTCTTTGGAGGCCCGTTTGAATATTATGGAAAAGTTAGTGGAAGTGTTCAAGGAAAAGCTCTGTCCAGATATAGAAGTGATTCGTCAACCAGAGAATGTCGAAATTATTTTTGATTGATAGTTGGATATTAAATTGATTATATAACAAATACTAATGCACATTCAACAGTGAATAACAATATACTATTAATTGTAGTGTTTCTAAATATCAGCTATGTAAGAGCCTGAATTAATATGGGAGACGAAATCGACCCTTACTTTCGACGATAAAACAGTATGTAAGCCGATTTACTTGGATGTGCAGCTTCTTCTTCGCTTACTGCACTTACAACTTGATCATCAAACTTGAGCCAAGATTGTTCACTATAACTCCAGGCTGTGGTAGTGTAATGGCCAGAATCTGCGGTATCGCCTAAATGATGCACTATCGCATAACAATCATACGAATTGTTGACATTATTCCTAGCTGTTCGGTGAAGGTAGGAGCCCAAATTCAAATCTATTAGAGGAAATTCAATCTGCGAGTGTATCTTGGTTGTTTGAAACTGGTTATTATGCTCAAAGCGTTTCAGCGAGATAATTAATATTTGCGGTAATTGCTTAATCCGGAGCTGCTTCTTGAACAGTGTGCTTCTTTGGGATAAAAAGGAGGTATTAGGGGGATTACATACCTTGCATCCATTATATTCGATACCATGTTCAACTTTAAAAAATGTGTCCAACAGCTGCTGCAATGAATATGAGGAGCTAATTGAGTTATCAAAGGGTGTTTGTGGGAAATCAATGTCCCAGCATAGGTATTTCTCCTCTGTCGGCAACTGGACGAAATCGCATTCTGTACATGCTAATGTACTGCATAGTAGCGATGCACTACCATGAAATCCGCAGTGGTAATCCCAAGGATTATCTTCTCCTGCAGTAATCCATGCGAGCGCCTCATTTAAAAATTCAGCGGCATCATTATGTGCATGTTCCTGCACACGAAAATTTGGGTTTGCTATACCAAACAGCGATAGGAACAATGAACAATCAGCATACGGTAGCTTGGTCGCTGTTCGCAGCTTCTGTATTAGAGACAGAAACTGGTAAAGAAGGGAATCCCTTTTCATTTCTGCTAAGGTATTTTCTTCTACTTCTCCACGTATATACTGAAATTGCTGAATGCTTCCATCGCACCATTCTATAAAACCTGGCGAATGAGCCAGAGCTTGCACGATCGAATTTACGTAGCAATTATTCGCTATGTTATTTATTCCATATCTCGTGGGTCGACAGGTTTGGAGGTAGCTTGGTGCTAAATCGTAAGGTGTGACAGATGTAGGAATGTTTTCTGAATCAGATGTGGTAGCTTGAACACATTCCAGAGGCTCTGTTGTGCTTCTGCAATGAGTCCACATGTTTTCACCAGAGGGTTTATCAGCATTTAATTGACGTAACCTTTCATATTCCGTTTTAACCTTAGCGTTGGTTTTGAGGGATTCATGTGTAAAGTTGATCAGTGCTACTCCATCTAATGTCTGGACGCGGCTCAGAGCAACATAAGCTTGAGCTTCTTCAAATATTGACATGCCTAAATCAATTACGGCTTGAGCTAGTGTTAGCCCTTGCGTTTTATGAATTGTTATTGCGAAGCATAGAATAAGGGGGAATTGTGTCCGAGAGACGCTAATTGCTTTGCTGCTTTTCCCTCGGAAAAATGTTGTAAGAGGTACAATTGGAACACAGTTTTGTTTGGCAAATTCTTGAGCATGGCGTAACATGGAATCACTAGCAGGAGAGTGAAGGTAATTGAGCCGTGTGAGGTGGCCCACTTGAGCGTTATCAAATTGGACATATATCGCTTCAGGAAGTATTTGATCCGAATTATAATGAACAGATGCATTTTCAAGTGCTCCGTTTGCAAACTCAATAGCTCTGATTGTTCCGCATACACCATTGACCAAACCGTCTTCAACATCTATGTTGAATCGTAGCATTACCCTAGCACCTACAGCTACCTTCAATTCTTTTACCAATCCACCGCATTGTTCATCTTTATCGGGTATTAAACTGTCATCGACATCTGATGTCGCAGCTCCTGTAACAGATCCAGCAGCTTGACGATGGGTAGCGCGGAGAGCATAGATTCTGTTACGCAGGGAGTCGAGTTTGAGAGTATTGAATGCATCGCATTCAGCTCTTTTACTGAGTAAACGAACGCAATTGATCCAGGCACTATCGCCGTTAACTGGAACCTTAGTTCTTTCTTGTAAGCATTCAATATCTTCTGCGGTTTGTTGTCCAATCCTCAGGCGATTGAGTAATGCTAACCATTTTAGATCTTTTTTCTGGCGCTGATTAACTTTTAGCTCAATCATCCTAAAATGGTCTCGCCATAGATGGTACGTTTGGTTCACCATAAATTTGTCATCATCAAATACAAAACGTTGGTTAATAGGCTTCAGTTGGTAAAAATCGCCAATACAAATTATATCATATCCACCGAACTTAATATCGGGATCGTGAATTTCGCGAATTTCATTCAGGCGAGTGTGAATATGGAACAATAAACGATAGCTCAGCATGGATACTTCATCAATTATGATTGTAGTTACGAAACGAAACCGCCTTTTCAAATCTGCGATTTGATCTGCCGGTAAAGGAGAACACACTTTGTACATCTCGGAATTGCTAAATGGAATTTTCAGCGTTGAGTGTATTGTTGTACCCTCTATGTTAAAAGCAGCAATTCCAGTTGGCGCCATTAATATTGAACTGGTGTGTTGGCCTGTAACCCTACGAACATGTTCCGCGATAACCTTGATTACAAATGATTTCCCGGTACCAGCTCCGCCGCTTATAAACAAACATAAAGGGGGAGGCGGACGGGTTGAATTCAGACTTGCAAAATGTCGGGATTTACTATTCTCTACTACGGTATTGAATGCAATTGCCTGTTCAGGGGACAGTTGAGATTTGAGTGATTCGTACTGCTGATCAGTCATCAGTTTTGCGGATGATTCGGTGAACCTAGAGGCTCTTACTCCAGCTACAATTTCTTCCTCTTCTGTTAAGGTAGTAGACTTTTTGCCAGAACTTAAAGATTTGTTGGATGGCTTGCTCGAGACACAGCCATCGAGAGTGACATCCTGTAACATATTTGTGTCTAGTAAACGCGTTAAATCGAATGAGTTATCTGGTTCAAAATTATTGTGAGGTTGCATAGATTCTGAATAATTATTGTCTAATAAAGTTTCATCGACTTCGATTTGATCATTCAACGCTCGAATACGATTTACGGCACACTCCAAATCATTTGCAAATCTATCGCGTGCTTGGACTTTTGCTAATAATGATGCAGGTAATTTGGCAATAAAGGCTTCGAATGCAGTTGTGTACTGTTCATTTGTGCTATGACCATACGATAGCAATTCATCTTCACTTCGCCAGGGACAGTACAAGAGCAATAGTCCGTAATAGTAATCATCACCATGCTTTTCCGGTGTAAGATATCGTACGCGTATACATTGAGGTTTTGTGACTGAAGCGATCCACAGGTTTGGTTTACGAAGCCGATATTTCTCAACGGTGGTTGAAGGTGAAAGGAGTGGCACAGTTGCAGAAATAGGTTCGGTTTCTGGATCGTGACGAGCACCTTGTATTGATCTAAAGTTTGTTGCAAAAGTAGCCAAGTCCATCGATTCCCATAACCGACCTAATGGTCGTGCAGCATAACGGGTGAGGATATTTTCGCGAAAAATATCTGTAGATTCCGGAGGTAGCTCATTGATTTCACGATGTGTTTTGAGCATACGAGTTCGAAAATTAGGACGATAATTATTTACATCCACAATCGACCTTGAGCAACCGGTATATGGCAGACCTAAGATTTTCCAGGCAGCTTCCTGAGCGCTGATGGTTCGATTTGATAACAGAACATAAGCGATTTTAGAATATCGCTGTCTTTGTGTAGCATTATCCGGAAGCCTATTCAACGCTCCAAGAATTTCAGCCTGTAGTTTAGGTTCTTCTGCTTTGGTAATGTATGAACAGATATAATCTACTGTTTTATAAATTGAGCATACCAGCTGAATGTCCATGTTTGCTTTCCATGCTAATAATACCGCAGGATTATAGGCATTGGTCATTTGATCACCAGATTCTCGTTTAGTTACAAACAAATGATACTTTGGCAAATTACGTTCTGCACGAATATTGCCACTACGGAACCTAGTTTTCTGGGATAAAGGACGCGGGAATTTATAACGACATTTCTTTCCATCTGCGCCGCAATCTCTCACCTTGTGTGTATGTTGCTGAACGTGTTTCACCAATTTGCGTAATTGATCTTGTTCCTCGCTGATATTAGCAGCTGGAATGCGAGTACATATATATTTATCAATGAAGGAAGGTGCAGCAATCTTCCCTGCATCAGTATCTACATCGGGTGCGCCTTCGATCCATAAAAGCATGTGGACATGAGGACTACCGCGCATCTGGAATTCAATTCTATACCAATAATCTAAGATCCTTCCCAATGGCATTGATGGACCTTTTAAGAAGTGATGAAGGAAATATCGAAACTTATGATCAAAATGTTCGGCTACGAGGTCCGGCTTATCGAATAATAATCTTTGTTTGGATGCATTGTCTAATGTATCTAATTGCTCCTTTGTAATTTTTCCTGCTGCCATAAAACTGTCTTCCCAGTGCATATCGTCTGCGCTAAGCGTCATAAAAAATGTAGGGACACCTAGCATCTTAATTAATGAATATAATTTAGATCTCTCTTCTTTCCAATATGCATAGGTACCTCTAATATTCTTCATAAATCTAAAGCATTTCTCATCGATATCTGGATTCAAACCTCTTTGAGCATCCTGCAGCATACCTGCTGTCAATAAATCGACATCCGGCGCGTGACTATGGGTGGATACGGACACATTACCTTGAGATTTAATTGAACTTCTGTTCCGCATCCTTAATAATACATCAATCGCAGAACTCATTTGCACCATATCCGCTGTGTTGCTTGCATAAAATAAATACGATAAATCGTTGTTTAGGAGCAATCGGTGGCGGTAAGGACAAGTAAGCCTGGATTGGAAATATTCGATTGCACTCAGTTTTCCCCATTTGAAGTTGCGCACTGTTCCTCGGTGGCTAATTCCATTCCAAAATACAGTAGGAAACATCATCACCTCAGCTTCCGGTTCTGTGAAGACAGAGCATATTCTGTTTGCTTTAGGAAAGGGAGCAAGTGGCTGGACGTCAGGTGACTTGTGGAATTGTTCTTGATACGCAGCGAGATCTTCTTCTAGTGACGGTACTGTAGATACCATTTCCAATGTAACCATCTGGAGAGTTTCATTTGTTGTTGCTTGTGAAATCATATGGGGATCATAGGATGTTATACCAATATCTTCAAACTGTATATCAACGAGTGCAAGATCATCAATCGCAGTATTAATATCCGATCCATTTATTTGTGAAGATTCGGTACAGCGATTGTCCTTGGCAGTATTTTCTTCTGGTTGAGCTTGCAGTACATGAAGTTTAACTTTCAGATGAGTAATCCATTCTGGTTCCGGACCAAAATATATCTCTGGATACTCTTCATGCCTTATTATAATATCTTTGTAGAAAGGGTTACAAGCTTTTAGAGTTTTTAATGCATCGATTATACGTCGTGTTCTAACTGGATATGTTAATTGTTGAGTAGCTCCTGGTGTATCTAAATTATCTTCAGGACGCGGTAAAGCCATTAATAAAATATTTGTGCTGCTGAGATCAGGTAATTGTTTCACGACTTCACAAACATCAACTGGTACATTTACTCCAATACCTCGAATTGCTCGCTGACCCAAAGGCAGTATTTGTAGCTTGTAAAATGGTTGGACCCGCGAGATCAATCTGCGTTCTACAAATGTCAAACCATGCAATGTGCTTGGAGGGTCATACAATTGTAGATGATTTGTAATTGATCTTGGTGGCAATTTTTCGTATTTGCTCTTACGGATAAATTCATAACAGTAGTGGCAGAAAAGTCCCGATGTAATACGACGAGCTGGATTTACGGTATGGTTCAATTCCAATAAGTTGTAGAGGACTTCGTCGATGCGATAAATTTTTACTTGATCAGGTGTATTACGCTTATATGTAAAGCAGCATAGGCAGACGACAGAAGGAAAAATTTGAATATGGTAATTGAAATTGATTAAGGCCTGGCAGCTTTTTTGTGCTTGCTTAAAACATTCTTTTATCCACGGAAACTGTATATACAACTGTCGTTTATGCTTTTGTACTGGACAAAGCAGGGTAAGAAACAGCGATTCGGTATAAATTATTGCATCAGTTTTTAAACGGTCCAGTTGGACGCAAGTTTGTTCGACACAACAGGTTAAGCATGATTTGTAAATGCACAAAACACCTCCAAGCCTGATACGCTTGGAGCATGTAGCACAGGTGGGTTCATTTTTGATAATGGATTGTAGAAGCTGGGCTTTTCGACTTTCCTGTAGAGATTCTAAAGCTGCTACACATAGATTGCAAAAGAACTTGTTGAATTCGGAATCATAGTGTAGGAGATCTTCTTTCTTAACAAATAATCTTGCTATTATTTTTTCAACTTTGGTAAACTGCCTTGAGCGGTTCCCACATCTAGCACAAATAGTTGTAGAAATTCTGTGTCGCTTTTTTCTCTCCATTATAGTGGTAATAATTAAAATGAAATATTCTTAAGAGAGAAATGGTTTTTTCAAGATTTCAAGCACCAAATTGATCATTGACAAGATAGATGGGGTGATAGATAGATGATTGATAGGTGCCTAACTGGAACTATGGGTGTCAGTCATTTTCTCGCTGAAATTCTGTTTTCTGACTGTAAAATGCCATTTTGACTGCGGAGGCATCAGTTGGAATGATGCCTTCAATGGTTACCTCTATTAACAGGGGGCGTGTTAATTAGTGTGTCTCAATAATCATACAACGGTATCAGTTGAGCAGATTCTTTGTTTCTTTGTCAAACCA
>ORMF012144261.1_pt1 | contig 13293 bp, 14 predicted proteins | sample 1779871 | NCBI WGS metagenome assembly ORMF01 (sample SAMEA104232316, study PRJEB22302) | groundwater metagenome | biome: forest; feature: aquifer; material: groundwater | place: USA | collected 2011-08-07 | depth 5.4 m | reverse complement strand
CTCCGCGACCACATCGTCCGCTGCCTGCGGAACTTCCACCGGCTGCCGCTGCTGGAGGACATCAAGCGGACGCCGACCGAGCGCTGGGCCTTCATCGAGGACATCGGCTCCTTTCCCTTCGAGGGCACGCGCCTGTTCTCGGCGCCGGACTTCGGCTACTGGAACGCCGCCGACCGCCTCCAGCTCGTGGACTGGAAGACGGGCGGCAACGGCGCGGGCGCCGGCCTCCAGCTCGGCGGCTACGCGCTGTACGCCCTCGAGGTCATGCACGTCGAGCTGTCGCGCGTGGACCTGCTCGAGGTTAACCTCCGCGAGGGAAAGGTGACGGCGCACCCGTGGGACGACGCCAGCCTCGACCGTGTGCGAGAGCACATCCGTCTCTCCGTGCGTGCGATGAAGGCCTACCTCAAGGATCCCGAGCGCAACCTCGCCGAGGAGGCCAACTTCGAGAAGGCCGAGGATCTGCGCATCTGCCGGTGGTGTAACTTCCGTGCGGTCTGCAAGCCGGAGCTGCCGCCGTTCGCGGCTGAGAACCCCCCTCGCACCGAAGGGGAGAGGGCCGCAGTTCGAGCTGAGCCGCTGCCCCGGCGAGGCGAGGGCTGAGTAGGTGAGAGGCCGATGAAAGCCCTCCTCGTGGACCTGGACGATACGCTGCTCGACTACTCGGGCGGGGTGGACGACTGCTGGAGCGCGGCCTGCGAGGCCGTGACCGGTCCGGCGGGAATCGACACGGCGACGCTCGTCGAGGCCGTGCGGAAGGCGCGGCGCTGGTTCTGGGACGACCCCGAGCGTCACCGGCGCGAGCGCGTGGACATGCTGGGCGCGTGGCGCAAAATCGTCGCGCACGGCCTCGAGCGGATGGGCGCTCCGAACGCACCCCTGGCCGCCGCCGTCGCCGAGGACTTCGCCGCCCGCCGCTGGACCGTGATGCGCCTCTTCCCGGGCGTCGCCGAGGCGCTCGGGCGGCTTCGCGACGACGGCGTGGCCATGGCCCTCGTCACCAACGGCGACAAGAGCCAGCAGCGCCGGAAGATCGAGCGCTACGACCTTGCCCGCTACTTCGACGCCATCCTGATCGAAGGCGAGTTCGGTGCCGGCAAGCCCGAGGAGATCGTGTACCGCCATGTCCTCGAGCGCCTCGGCGTGCCCGCGCGCGAGGCGTGGATGGTGGGCGACAACTTCGAGTGGGACGTGGCGGCGCCCCAGCGACTGGGGCTGCGCGGCGTCTGGGTCGACCGCGAGGGGACGGGGCTGACGGCGGGAAGCGCTGTCCGCCCCCACCGCGTCATTCGGGAGTTCCGGGAGCTGACGGACCCGACCCCCTCACCCTGACCCTCTCCCCCACTGGGGGAGAGGGGAGATCCGGACTACTTGGGCTGGACGACGACGGTGCGCAGGACGCCCAGGTACTTCTGCGCGACGCGCTGGACGTCGGCGGGCGTGACTTTCTTGACGTCGGCGGCGTAGCGGTCGAGGAACTCGTATCCCACGCCGGCGATCTCGTAGAAGGCCAGGTACCAGGCCTGCCGCGCGTTGGTCCGCCGATCCATCGCCTGGCTGCCGAGGACGTAGGCGCGGGCGACGGCCACTTCCTCCGCCGAGGCCTGCTGGGTCCGGATGCGCTCGAGCTGTTGCGTGAGCGCGGGCTCGGCCTTGGGGACGTTCTCGGGCGCCGTCCCGATGATGCTGATGAAGGCACTCGTGTCCACGCGCGCGGGATACTGCGCCAGGGTCGTGTAGGCCAGCGCCTGCTGGTCGCGCAGCTCGGAGAAGAAGCGAGAGGCCATGCCGCCGCCCAAGAGAGCCGTGAGGACCTTGAGCGGTGGGTGATCCGGATGCGTGAGGGCCGGCGCGAGGGCCGCCATGAGAATCTGCGCCTGGGCGCCCGGGACGACGGCGGCCTCCCGCGTCGCCGCCATCGCGGGCGGTGCGGGCACGGCCGGGCCGGCGACGGTGCCGGAGGGCAGGGCGCCGAAGATCCGCTGGACCTCCGGGATCACCTCGGCGGTTTTGACGTCGCCGCTCACTGCTAAGACCATCTGTCCCGGCACGTAGTAGCGACGGTAGTAGGCGAGGAGTGACTCGCGCGTGAGCTTCTCGACGCTCTCGCGGCGGCCGAGAGGAACCCAGGCATACGGGTTGGAGCCGAAGAGCGTCGCCCGCATCGTGTCCGAGGCGACGTCGAAGGGCTTGTCACCGCGGTTGCGGATCTGGCGACCGAGGAAGTCGCGCACCGCTTGTACGGTGCCGTCGGGCAGCGTCGGGCGCAGGGCGCAGTCGCCGATCAGCTCCAGCATCTCCTGCCAGTTGCGCGAGAGCGCCGTCGCGGTGATCTCCGAGTAGTCGGCATCCCCGTAGGCGTCGATGCTGCCGCCCATCCGGTCGGCGGCCTCGGCGATCTGCTCACCGTCCAGCTTTTCCGTGCCGCGCACCAGCATTTGCTGGAGAAGGTTGGAGATGCCCGCGATGTCGGGCGTCTCGGTGCGCGTGCCCATCCTGACCATCACCGAGTAGGCGACGACGGGCGCCGCCGGATTCTCGCGCACCAGCACCGTGAGCCCGTTGGGCAGGCGCGTGCGCGTGACGCCGCCGCTCTGCGCTGAGGCGGCGACTGGCAGGAGAACGATGAGCGCGACCGCGAGAGCGAAGATTCGGTGCCTCACTTTGTCTTCCCCGGCACGAAGGCGATGCGCGCGTAGTCCGTCACCGGCAGGTACTTGCGCGCCGCGTCCCTGATTTGCTCCCGCGTGACGCCGCGGAGCCGCTCGACGTAGCGCAACTCGTCGTCGAGCCTGCCGGTCAGTTGGACGAGGCCGTAGGCGGAGGCGACGCCGTCCGTCGTCTCGTAGGCGAAGGCGTGCTCGGACTCGGCCTTGGTGACGGCGAGCCGGCGCTCCTCCTCGGTCGGGCCCTCCTCCTGGAGCCGCGCGATCTCGTCGAGGACGCGCTGCTCGACCTTCGCGACATCGCCCGCCTCGAGCTGCGCCTGCACGTAGAAAATGCCCGAGAGCTGCATCGAGGAGTTGGTCACGTTGACGCCGGACACGATCCGCTCGCCGTCGCGGAGGTTCTTCTGCAGCCGCGCGCTCTCGCTGCCCCCCAGGATCGTCGCGACCAGGTCGAGGGCGAAGCTGTCGGGGTTGGACAGGCTGGGCGCCTGCCAGCCGATCGCCAGGTGCGCCTGCTGCTCGGGCCGCTCCACCGTCTTCCGCACCATGCCCTTGATCGGGGCGAGCGTCGGGGCAGGCGGCGGCGCGTAGCCCGTCTTGGGGCGCTTGCCGAAGATCTGGTCGACCATGGCGCGGACGGCCTTGGCCCCAACCGGCCCGACGACCACGAGGACCATGTTCTCGGGCGTGTAGTACTGGCTGTTGAAGTCCTTGAGCTTCGCCTGGTTCGCCGCGTTCATCGTCTCGGGCGTCCCCAGCACGGGGCGGCCGGAGGGGGGCCCGGAGAAGACCAGGCCGTAGAGCTGGCGGAGGACGGCGCTCTTCGGGGTGTCCGTTTCGATGCCCGCCTCCTCGAAAATGACCTGGCGCTCCGCGTCGATCTCCTTCGGGTCGAAGGTCGAGCGGAAGGCCATGTCGTCGAGGAGCCCGAGGGCGGTCCGGGTGCCGTCGCTCGGCACCAGGATCTGGAAGGACGTGTAGTCGAACGACGTGAACGCGTTGCTGCGCCCGCCCTGGCCCTCCACGGTGCGGTCGATGTAACCCGGGCCAAACTTGTCCGTGCCCTTGAAGAGCATGTGCTCCTGAAAGTGGGCGTAGCCGAGGCCGTCGGGCTTCTCGTAGCGGACCCCCGTCGCGACCCAGAGATGGACGGCGACGATGTCGGCGGCGCGGTGGTCCTGGACGACGAGCGTGAGGCCGTTGGGCAGGACCTGGACGATGGGCGCCGCGGACTCGCCGGCGGGCGGGACCGTTTGGGCCCCGGTGGCGCATGCCGACACGAAGAGCGCGAGAGCCGCCACCACGCCGAGCCGCCGCCACGAGCCAATCACGCGGCGCAGTCTAGCATACGGGCGAGACTCCGCGTCCAGACGACCTTGCTCCTAGCGCTCAGACCGGGATGCAGGCGCCGGAGACAGCGCCCGCGCTCGAAGAGGCGAGGTACGCGATGACGTCGGCGACCGCCTCCGTGCTGACCCATCCCGAGCGGTCGGCGTCGGGCATGGCGTGGCGATTCGCGGGCGTGTCCATGGTGCTCGGCAGCACGGCGTTGACCGCGATGCCGTGGGGACGTTCCTCCTGCGCGAGCGCCTGGGTGAGCGCGATCACGGCGCTCTTGCCGACGGTGTAGGCGATGAAGCCGCCCGACGGCGGCACCACGGCGCGCGAGGACACGTTGACGATGCGGCCGGAGCGCGCGGCCCGCATGGTGGGCAGGACGGCGCGGCAGCCGATGACGGCCGAGGTCAGGTTGAGGTCGATCATGCGGCGCCACTCGGCGAGCGAGGTCGAGGCGAGGTCGCCGCCCGCGAAGCCGCCCACCGTGTTGACCAGCACGTCGAGCCCCTTGTGGCGGGCGAGGACGTCGGTGACGAACGCGGCGAGGGCGTCCGGGTCGGTGACGACATCCACCCGGGCGCCGTACAGGCGGCCGAGCTGTCCCTTCTCCACGCGTCCCCGGAGACTCGCCCACTCCTCCGGCACCAGCCACGGCACCGCGACCGACGCGCCGTCCTGCAGAAAGCGGAGCGCCACGGACTGGCCGAGGGCTCCGGTGCCGCCGGTGACGATGGCGACGCGCCCGGTCACGCGCGCGTGCCCGCCAGCGTGTCCATCCGCGCTGCTAAGTCGAAGTCGAGCGCGCTGATGCCGCCCGCGTCGTGGGTCGTGAGATCCACGGTGACGCGGTTCCAGACGTTCGACCACTCGGGGTGATGGCCCATCGTCTCCGCCACGAGAGCAACGGCGCTCATGAAGCCCCACGCCTCGACGAAGTCACCGAACACGAAGACCCTGTGGAGCTTGCCCGCCACGAGCGCCCAGCCCGGCAGGGCCTCCAAGCGCGCGGCGACTTCGGTGTCCGTGATCTTGATCGGGGCGGCCAAGCGGCGCGCTCTCAGCCGGCCGCCGGCGCGCCCATGATGGCCGAGCGCTGGATGTCCTCGTACCGGACCTTGGCGACATCGAAGGCCTCGATGTTGCCGACGAGCTTCTTGAAGGTCTGGTCGAAGGACGGCAGGGTCTTGCGCTCGCGGGTCAGCGGCGTGGTTCTAGCCAAGACGAAGTTCTTGACGTACGGGTGGTTGATCCCGCGCTTCTTGATCTTGGCGACCACGTCCGCCAGCGCCTCGTCGGCCCCGCGGACCAGCTCCGCGCGCTCCTCCCGCTCCTCGAGCGTCTTCGGGAATCGTCCCTTGAGGAACTTGTCCACGCGGCGCAGGATCGGCGCGAAGGCGCCGCCCGCGAAGCGCTTGTTCTTCTCGTAGAGGAGCCCGAGCGTGATGAAGTGCGCCGACTCGAACTGGAAGGCGTAGTCTTCCTCGCCGCTCGACGGCTCGTCGACCGCCAGGCCCCGGTACATGCGAATCACCTCGAGCGACTTCTCCTTGAGGTTGTGGGCCTTCTCGGTGTTGAGCGCGAGGATCTGGAACGCGACCTCGTGCTCTGGCACGAGGATGGCGGGCACCGTTTTCGCCTTGAGCTTCTCGAGCACGGCGCGGCGGTGGTTGCCGTTGGGCGTCCAGTAGAGGCCGGGCTTGGGCGACATGACGACGATGGGGTCGACGAAGCGGTCGATCTTCTTGACCACGTCCTGGAGGCGCTTGACGTGGGTGGGGGAGAGGTCACGCTGGTAGGGCGTCGGCTCGACCTTCGTCATCGGCAGCAGGCAGAAGATCTGCCAGTGATCCCCCCCCGGTTCCCGGTAGATCGCGAGCGCGCGCCCGCCGTCGTTCTCCACCTGTTCCGCCAGTGCCGCAACCGCCTTCGGCGGATCACCGTCCGGATACACCGCCCAGTTCGCCATGCCGGGGTCAGGTCTCACAATCCAACATTTGACCGCGTGGCCGAGGCTCGAAAATGTCGTAATTCAAGACCTGACCCCAGCCGTACCAGCCGTACGCCGGCGGATCGCCTCGCGGATGGAGCCGTAGATGCCCGACGGCAGGAAGATGATGGAGATGATGAGCAGCAGCCCGTAGATCGTCTCGGCCATGCCCAGGAACTTGAGCCCGAAGGCGATGCGCAGCCCCTCGGACAGGGCCGTCGTCAGCGCGGTTCCCACCAGCGGCCCCATCAGCGAGTACATGCCGCCCAGCACGACGGCGAACACGATCTTCAGCGACACGCCGATACCCGAGAGCGTGTCCGGGTTGACGTAGGAGATGTACTGGGCATAGAGGACCCCGCCCAGCGCGGTGAGCGCGGCCGACACCACGGTGATGCCGAGCTTGAAGCGCGTCACGTGGATGCCCACCGAGGCTGCCGCCGTCTCGTCCTCGCCGATGGCCTCGAGCGCCGAGCGCGCCATGCTCCGGTCCACGCGGTCCCAGACCCAGAGGCCGGCCAGAAACATGCCCAGCGAGGCGTAGTAGAACACGCGCTTGTCGGCGAACTGGAGCGTCCAGAGTCCGGACGCGGTGCCCGCGGTCTTGAGGCTCCCGCCGAGCGAGCCGCCCGTCCAGTCGCGCTCGGCGATGATGAGGAGGCGGATGACCTCGCCCACCGCCAGCGTGACCAGCGCGAAGTAGTGGCCGATGACGCGGAAGCGAAAGCACGGGATGCCGAGCACCACGGCGATCGCGACCGACGCCGCCACCGCGAGCAGGGCGCCGATCCAGGGCGTGAGCGAGTAGAAGTTCCAGAGGAGCGTGGTCGTGTACGCGCCCACGCCGAGAAACGCGCCGTGGCCGAGGGAGACCAGGCCGAAGCGGCCCATGAGGGACCATGCCTGGCCGATGAAGGACCAGATGAAGATCTGGATGGCCACGTGGAGCACGTACTGTTGCATGCCGCCCATGGGGAGGAAGGGGGCGACGACCAAGCACACGAGCAGCGCGCCTGCAAAGAGGCGGCCGCGGCTCATTCGCGCTTTGCCATGATGCCGCCCGGGCGGACGAACATCATCACGATGAAGATGACGAAGGCGATGACGTAGCCCATCTCGGTCGAGATGACCACGCCGCCGATGGAGATAATCTCGCTCATGATGAACGAGGCGATGAAGGCGCCGACCATGTTCCCCAACCCGCCCAGCACGCAGATCATGAAGGTGAGCGGCCCGAACTGCCCGCCGAAGAAGGGGTGCACGGAGTACTGGAAGATGAGCAGCGCCCCGGCCAGTCCCGCCATGAGACCGCCCACGGCCGAGGTGACGATGTAGATGCGCTGGGGGCTGGCGCCCATCAGCGACATGGCGTCGCGGTCCTGGGACACCGCGCGGATGGCTGTGCCGATGTAGGTGCGGGTCAGGAAGAAGTAGAGCGCGATCACGGCGAGGATGGAGATGGCGAAGGGGATGATCCGCGTGGCGGGCAGGAAGATCCCGGCGATCTCGTAGCTCGGCAGGCTCAGGCGCACGGTCTTGTGGTCCGTGGTCCACAGGAAGGTGGCGGCCGACTGGAGGAAGAAGAGGAGCCCGCCCGTCGCCAGTAGTTGATTGATGGGGGCGCTCGTCAGGATAGGAGAGATGATGAGAAGGTGCACGCCGACGCCGAGGAGCGTCCCGGCGACGAGGGAGACCAGGCCCGCCGCCCAGATGGGCCAGCCGAACGCGACGTGGAAGAAGTAGATGGCGTACATGCACACCATGACCAGGTCGACGTAGGCAATCCAGACGATGTCGAGCACGCCGAAGATCAGGTTCAGCCCGAGGGCAAGCAGCGCCAGGACGCCCCCCAGCAGGATGCCGTTGATCGCTGCCTCGACGAGGAAGATCGGTTCCATGGGTGGCTAGACTCCCATGTACGCCTTGCGGACGAAGTCTTGCTCGGCGAGCTCCGCGGCCCGTCCCTCCATCTTGATCCGCCCGACTTCCAGGAGGTACGCGCGGTCCACCAGCTTGAGCACCTGGCGCACGTTCTGCTCGACGACGAGGATCGTGTAGCCCTCCTCGCGCACCCGGCGGATCAAATCGAAGACGCGCAGCACCATCACCGGCGCCAGGCCCAGCGAGGGCTCGTCCAGGAGGATGATCTTCGGCTGCGACATGAGCGCGCGGCCGATGGCCAGCATCTGCTGCTCTCCGCCCGACATGCTGCCCGCGCGCTGCTTCTGGCGCTCGGCGAGGACCGGGAAGAGCGTATAGACGCGCTCCAAGCTCTCGCGGTACCGGGCCCGTGCCGCCGGCAGGAAGGCTCCCATCTTGAGGTTGTCCGCCACGGTGAGTCCGGGGAAGAGGCGGCGCCCCTCGGGCACGTGCGCGATGCCGTGCGCCACGATGTCGTGGGCCGGATGGCCCGCCAGCTCGGCGCCCCCGAAGGCGATGCGGCCCGAGCGCGGGGCGATCAGGCCGGAGATCACGCGAAGGAGCGTGGTCTTGCCCGCCCCGTTGGGGCCGACGACCGCCACGGCCTCGCCCTCGGCCACGCGCAGGCTGACGTCCCAGAGCGCCGTGAAAGGGCCGTAGCCCGCCGTGATGCCGGAGAGATCGAGCATGCTCATGTGAGGACCACCTTTTCGCCGAGGTACGCTTCGATCACCTGCGGGTGCTCGGCGATCTCGAGCGGCGGCCCCTCGGCGATCTTCTCACCGTGGTCCAGCACCACGATGCGGTCCACCACGCGCATCAGTGTCCCCATGATGTGCTCGACCCAGACGATGGTGATCCCGAGGTCCCGCCGGATGCGCTTGAGCAGCTCGGCCGCGTCGTGCATCTCCGACGGGTCGAGCCCGCCGAGGCTCTCGTCGGCCAGGAGGAGGTTCGGCCCGGTGGCGAGAGCGCGCGCCAGCTCGAGCTTCTTCAGCCCGCCGGCGCCGAGCAGCGTGGTGGCGGCTAGAGGGTCGGTGGGCAGGCCCACCAGCTCCAGCATCTCGCGCGCCCGCTGGCGCGCCTGGGCCTCGGTGTTCGGCTGGTTGGTGCCGTAGTGGGCGGCCACGGCCACGTTGTCCAGGATGGAGAGCTTGCGGAACGGGCGCGGGATCTGGAAGGTGCGGGCGATGCCCCGGTGGCAGATCCTGTCAGGCGTGAGCCCGCCGATCTCGTCGCCGCGGAACCGGATCGAGCCCGCCGTCGGCGGCAGCGTCCCCGACACGCAGTTGAACAGCGTGGTCTTGCCGGAGCCGTTGGGGCCGATCAGCCCGAGGATCTCGCCCTCGCGCACATCGAAGGACACTTGGTTGAGCGCGGTGAATCCCCCGAAGCGCTTGGTGACACCGGTGACGGTCAGCACGAGGCGGGCAGCGTGCGGGCCGGGGAGTGATGCTCCACTCCCCGGCCCGCGAGGAGGCTCAGGTCAGCGGACCGCAAGCGGCGAGGACGCCGGCAGCGGCAGGAGGGGCTGGGCGGTCGCCACGGTCTTGGGGTACACCAGCTCGAACTTGCTCTCGATGATCTGGAACACCGCGGGGAAGGCGCGCTCGTTCTGCCCCGCGAAGCGGTGGCCGGGCGGGTTGAACTTCACGCCGTAGCCCTGCATGGTGCCGCCCTCGGGGATGTCGGTGTCGCGAGCGGCCTTGGCCAGCGCGTCCGGTCCGAAGCCGCCGTACTTGGTGATCGCGCGCGGCACCACGTCGTTGAGCAGGATCCACATGTTGTTGAAGCCCATTGAGACATGGGGCGCGATGGCGCGGTCGGCCACGTCCTTGTCCACGCCCGGGAGCGTCTTGTAGCGCCTGACCATCTCGGCGGTCAGCTCGCCCACGCCGGGCTTGAGTTTCTTGGGATCGAGGAGCTGGGAGGCGATGGGGTCGAGGGTGTGGAAGCCTTCGATCTCCTTGGCGCCGAAGGCCTCCTTCAGCTTGTCGATCTGGCTGTGGCCGGCGCCGTGTCCGATGTAGGCGCGCATGCGCAGCCCCTGCTCCTTCGCCTGGCGCAGGAAGAGCGCGATGTCGGGGTTGTAGCCAGTGTGGAAGAGCACGTCGGGCCGCACCGACCGGAGCTTGGTCACCAGCGCGGAGAGATCGGGCGCGCTGCTCGAGTAGCCTTCCTTGAGGACCACGTTGAGCCCCAGCTCCTTGGCCTTGAGCTCGTTGCCGAGCGCCACGTCGGCGCCGTATGCGCCGTCCTCGTGGATGATGGCGAGCCGCAGGTCTTTAGCGACCTTCTTGAACTTCTCCTGCGAGTACTCGTTGATGTACTGGACCGAAAGCGCGCCGAACTGGTCACCGGTGGGCTGCGGGCGGAAGGTGTACTGCAGATTGCGCCCGTCGAAAACCTTGGACGAGATCGCCGTGGTGATCCAGAGGAACATCTTCTGCTTGTCAACGCGCTCCGCGATGGGGACGGCGTGCGCGCTCGAGTAGATGCCGGCCAGGATGTCCACCTTCTCGACGTTGAGCAGGCGCTCGGCCTCGTTGATGGCGACGTCGGCCTTGGACTGGGCGTCACCGTCCACCTGCACGATCTTGTACTTGCCCGCCACGCCGCCCCGCTCGTTGATGAGGTCGATCATCATCTTGGCGCCGCGCCAGACATTGAGCGACCCGGCGGCCGAGAACGGGCCCGTGTGGTCGTAGAGCAGGCCGATCTTGATGGTCTGGGCCTGGGCGTCGGCCAGGTCGCGTGATGCCAGCCCGCCGCCGACACCGGCGATCAGCAGCAGAACGAGGACAATGCGGAAGACCTTCATACTCGTGCCTCCTTTGGCTGTGAACATGCGAGCGGGCGCTCCGAGGCCGTCCCGAAAAAAGTGCCCAACCCTAGCACGCCCGACCGGGTGAATCAACCGGCGCGGCGCCCGGCCAGGACGAGCCACTCGAGCCCGCGGCGGCGCTCGGGCGAGGCCGGGGGCGGCCCGGCCTCGACGATGTCGAAGAAGGGCTCGAGGGCGGCCTCGATGCCCGGCCGGGAGACCGGGAAGGGTGGGCCGTCCGTGCCGTCCTTTAAAGGGTAGAAGCAGGCGAGGAGCGTGCCCCCCGGCTTGAGGATGTCGTGAAGCGTGCGGGCGTACTCCGCCCGGCGGTCGGGGTCGATGGCGCAGAAGCAGGTGTACTCCCAAACCGCGTCGAAGCCTCGGGCGTAGTCCTTCGCCAGAGTGAAGACGTCGCGCCGCTCGAAGGCGGCCGCGAGCCGCTCGCGCGAAGCCAGCTGCCGCGCGTCCGTCACTGCGGCCTCGGCGAAATCGAAGCCCGTGACGGCAAAGCCGTGCCTCGCAAGGAGCCTCGCGTCATGGCCGCGCCCGCACCCGGGGACGGCGACGCGCGCGCCGGGCGTGAACGGGCGGCCCGAGGAGAGGCAGGCCTGGAGCGAGGGAGCGGCTTCACCGAGCTCCCAGCCGTCCTGCCGCTCGGCGTAGAGCGCTTCCCAGTACGCGGCCGCGCTTACCCGGCTGCGAGGCTCGTCCATTGGAGACCCTCGAAATCGGCGATGGTCCGCTCGGCCCCGGCCTCCCGAAGCTCCGCCTCGCTGTGGGCGGTGGTGACGCCGACCGCGCGCATGCCCGCGCGCCGCGCCGCCTCGACGCCGACCAGCGAGTCCTCGAAGACGATGCAGGCGTCGGGCGGGACCTTGAGCCGCGCGGCCGCCAGCTCGTAGACCTCCGGATCGGGCTTTCCCAGCGTCACGTCGTCGGCCGTCACGATGACGTCGAAATGGCGGCGGAGCCCCACCCCCACGAGGAGCCGGTCCAGGTCGAAGCGAGAGGCCGAGGTGCCGACCGCACGCGGGATGCCGAGCCGCGAGAGCGCCGCGACGAAATCCCGGACACCGGGCACCGAGACGACACCGCCGCGCGAAAAGTCCACGTAGAGGTCGCGCTTGCGCCGCGCGAGCCGCCGGGCCTCCTGTTCCGGGACGCGGCGGCCGAGGAGCAGCGGCACGGCCTCCTCGCTCGGGCGCCCGATGGTGAGGCGCCAGTACTCCGGGTGCGCCGGCTCCTCGCCGAGCTCGGCGAGCAGCGCCTGCCACGCGGCGCGGTGGTGGACGCCCGAGTCGATCAGGACGCCGTCCATGTCGAAGATGACCGCCTCAGTCATCTGCCGGCGCCGCGGATGACATTACTTGAGCCGGTACAGCGGCGCGAGCAATTGGAACGTTTCGCGCGCGGCGCGGGAGTAGTCGCGGGGTTTCCACCGTGCGGCCTCCTGGGCCGTCACCGCGCGCCCCAGCACCACCTGGCCGTCGCGCGTGCGCGTGAGCTCGTCGCCCAGCCGCGCGACGTGCTCGGGCGGCAGGTCGGCCAGAATGGCCGCCGGCGCCTCGTCGTGCTCGTTCTTGAACCAGGCGAGGCCCTTCGCGCGCCTCAGGACGGGCGCGAGCTTGGGCCCCTGGCGCTTCCACGCCGACGCCCAGCGCTTCTTGCCGGCGTGCTCGGGGCCCGCTTCGAAGAGGAAGCGCACGGCGCCGCGCGAGACCGCCACCTTGAAGTGGCAGTGTTTCTTGTAGCCGCGCTTGTCGAGCGCGAAGGCGACCCACGTGTCATTTGGAGGGTTGACGGTCCGGCGAGCGTGTCTGGCGACGTGGGCGAAGGCCTGATCGCCCGCGATGCGCGCCACGTCGGGTAAGAGGTCACGGCCGATCGCCTCGAGCTTGGGGCGGATGCGCGACTTGATGGCCTCCATGCGCGGTTTGAAGCCCTCGATGTCGAAGACCTTGAAGTCGGCCGGGGTGAAGCCTGGGAACGCCATGCCGGGGCCTCCTCAGCGGTAGGTCGTGTCCGGATCCAACGGGAAGATCGGCCGCCGGATCCGCTTGAAGTCGAAGCGCGCGAGGTTGGAGGAGGACAGCCCCGGGGCGTCCACCTCGATGATCTCGCCGGCGATGGGTTCGAAGGCGGCCCGGTAGTGGATCGTGGACTTGACGACGAGGATCTTGTGATCGAGCGGGTCGATCCCGACGAAGCGGATCATCTCGGGATCGAACGTCTGCCAGCGGTACGAGATCAGGATGACCTTGACGTCGTTGACGTCGAGGACCGCGGTCGTGCCGAGCCGGCCGTGGAGTCCGCGCGCCATCGGTCCCTTGTGGACGAAACGGCCATCGGAAAGCGTGCGGACGACGCCCGTCACGCGAAGGGGCGCGCCGTGCCTGTCGTCCACCTTGCCTCCGACGTCGAGCGTCACAGAGGCGCCGACGCCCGCCTTGACGCAGAGGGCGACGGCCTTCGGGTCCCAGAGGCAGGCGACGACCGCCGGGCGGGCGGCGACGCGCAGGGGCTCCCGAAGGGTTTCCGTGCCCGCGCCGGGGGGG
>ORMF012455036.1_pt1 | contig 13294 bp, 9 predicted proteins | sample 1779871 | NCBI WGS metagenome assembly ORMF01 (sample SAMEA104232316, study PRJEB22302) | groundwater metagenome | biome: forest; feature: aquifer; material: groundwater | place: USA | collected 2011-08-07 | depth 5.4 m | reverse complement strand
GGCGACGGTGAGGCGGCAGGCGTTGCGCATCTTGGGCATGCCGGGGGCGTCGTACTTGCTGCCCTTGAAGGCGGGGAAGACGCCGCGGGTCTCGGCGAGCTCGGAGGACATCTTGTCGGACTCGGCGCGGATGAACCTCATGACCTTGCGGCCAAGCTCGACGCCCTCCTCGGAGTCGTAGGGGATGCGGAGGGTCATGAGCATGTCGGCGAAGCCCATGACGCCGAGGCCGATCTTGCGGGTCAACTTGGTCATGCGCTCCACGCCGGGGACCGAGTAGCGGTTGACGTCAATGACGTTGTCCAGGAAGTGGACGGCGGTCCAGACGGTCTCCCGCAGCCGCTCCCAGTCAATCTCCGCTGGCCCTTCGACAAGCTCAGGGTGAGCGGTCTGTTCCGTTCGTCCTGAGCCTGTCGAAGGGCGAACGGGGTACCTCAACATCCGCGCCATGTTGATGGATCCGAGGTTGCAGGACTCGTACGGCAGCAGGGGCTGCTCGCCGCAGGGGTTCGTGGCGGTCATCTGGCCCAGGTGCGGCGTTGGGTTGTCCTGGTTGACGCGGTCCAGGAAGATCATCCCCGGCTCGCCGTTGCGCCACGCGCCGTCCACGATCTTCCGGAACACCTCGCGGGCGTCCAGCGTGCCCATTACCGCGCCTCCCTTGGGGTCGCGCAGCTCCAGGCGGCCGCCGTCCTTCACCGCCTGCATGAACTCCTCGTCCACGCCGACGGAAATGTTGAAGTTGTGGATCTGCCCCTCCTGCTCCTTGCAGGTGATGAACTCCAGAATGTCCGGGTGGTGGATGTCCATGACGGCCATGTTCGCGCCGTCGCGCTTGCCGCCCTGGGTGATCATGGTGGACACCGACGACAGGTGCCGCAGCACCGCGATGGGCCCGCACGCCCTGCCGTGGGTGGTGGCGATGGGCGCGCCCTTGGGCCGCAGCTCGGAGAGGGCGAAGCCGGTGCCACCGCCGTACTTCTGAACCATCGCCGTGTCGTGCGCCGTCTCCATGATGGCCTCCAGCGAGTCCTGGAGCGGCAGCACGAAGCACGCGGACAACGTTCCCGCACCGGTGCCGGCGTTCATCATCGTCGGCGAGTTGGGCAGGAAGTCCAGCTTCGCCATGATGCGGTAGAACCGCTCGGCGCTGGCGTTGAGGTCCGCCGTGGGGTTGTAGAGCTTGTCGCCCTCCGCGACAGCGAGGGCCACGCGGCGGAGCATGCCCTCCGGCGTCTCCACGACCTCACCCTGGTCGTTGCGGCGGAGGTAGCGTGCCCGCAGCACGGTGAGCGCGTTCTCGGAGAAGGGCAAGTCGGCGGGCTCGGCGTCGCTGTCGCGGATTCTGCCATCACGACCATGAATCACAGCTTCACCGCCACCTGTGTTAGCCAGAATCCGCTTAGCGCGGGCTTCGGCCTCTGCCTGCGTGTTGTGGTGAGCACTAGGTCGGTCGGCGGTGAGGCCCGCAGCAGCGAGCGCGGCGAGGATGCGGCGGGAGGCTTCTCTAGCAGCGTTCTGTAGGGGCGCAGCATGCTGCGCCCCTACGCTGTCTTCCAGCGCAGCGACGGCCTGCTGCAGCGCTGCGCGAACCAGGGGGTCCGAGGCCGCGGCGAGCTTCGCGCGCAGGTCTGCGACGAGGGCGGCGGTGGTCTGGGTGCGGCTGGCGGTATCTACCATGGGGATCCTCTCCTGCTTAATGTTCCAAAGTCCTTAAGACGGGGTTGCGGGGAACCCTTTCTTGCAAGCCTGTCCTGAGCTAAGTCGAAGAAAAAGGGTTCCCCGCACCTCTCCCCAAGAATCCTCTAAGCGTTCTGTTAGGCCGATTATGCTCCCTTTGTCTGCAAAGCATCCACTCCAAAAGTCCACTGCCGGTGCCCTTTTGCTTGAGAAGTCTTCACCAATCAAGCTATTCGGCGTCGTCACCAGAAGCTTCGCTTGGCTCATCCTCCCGCGGCAGCAACAGCCCCTTCGCTTCCAGGTACGCCTCATACGCCCGCCACGCCAGCGACTCGCTGCACTCGGCGAGCTTGAGCTCCTGGAAGTCGGGGTCCTCAGCCACGGCGGGGCGCAGCGGCACCGCAATCCCTGTCGCGGAAGGCGCGTACAGGCTGCTCACGCGGTCGTACTGCCGCCACGCGGCCTGCCACTGCCGGTACAGGCGGTCTCGCTCTCGTTGCCCTTGCATGTCCAGCGCCATGTTGCCTCCTTGTTCTTGGCACTTAAGCTCGCTGCGCAGTAGCCTTGGGTCAAAAGCCTCGCTACGTGGGACCTCTCCCCCGACCCCTCCCCGACACGGGGAGGGGAGGAATGGTCTCCCCCTTCCCTCGTAGAGCCTGCCCTGAGCGGAGCGAACGGGGAAGGGGGCGCGGGGGTTAGGTCCGACCTGCCACAAGAGTCTCATCTTCGTACCACATGAAAGCGAAGCGCAGTAATGAAACGCGGAGCCTGCCGCCTATGGCCCCTGGGGAGGAGGCCCGGCGCGGGTGCGGCGCCCGCGCCGGGCTGGCTGGCCCGCATTGCCGTTGAGGGGGAGCGGCAACTGGGCCTCAGGGAGATCGCCGTTCGGTTCGCGGGCCGGCCTGCGCCCCAGGCGGGCCAGCGTGGCCTCGCGCTCTTCCTCCAGGATCTGCTGCGCCTCCTGGACGAAGCTCTCCACATCCTGGAAGTTACGGTACACGGAGGCAAAGCGCAGGTACGCCACGCGGTCCACGGCGCGCAGCCGCTCCATCACCATCTGGCCGATGAGCGTGCTCGGGACCTCGGTGCGGCCGTCGCGGCGGGCGTCGCGCTCCACGCCCTCGACAAGGCGCTCCACGGCCTCCAGCGTCACGGGCCGGCGGGCGCAGGCGCGGAGCACACCGGCGCGGACCTTGTCGGCGTTGAAGTCCTCGCGGGCCCCGTCGCGCTTGATGACCTGGAGAAACACGGACTGGTGGCGCTCAATGGTGGTGAAGCGGTGGCCGCACAGGAGGCACGCGCGGCGGCGGCGCACTCCCTCCGCCGACTCACGAGAATCGGTGACTTTGGTGTCTGGATGGTTGCATTCCGGACAATGCATCGGTGGCCACTACCTACTACATATAGTATGGAGCTACACCATAACCACAATATGCTGGTGTGTCAAGAGGTTTTAGCACATAATTTCGGGCAGTTGTGTGAACTGTGGCCGATAGGCACAGAGCGTCTTGTCCCAGGCCGGGGACTTGGAGAAGCAAGTGCCGACTCGGGATCAGAGTTACGCCGTTGCGAGTCGGCCCAAGCGGACCTCCGCCATTCTGAGGGGTGAGCCAAAGCCCTGAGCGGAGCGAATGGGGAAGCGACCGAGGCCTGCCCTGGAGCGAAGCGAAGGGAATCTCCCCACGTTTCGTTACCCGCCCAGATCCCTGCGAAGATTCTTCGTCGCGCTCAGAATGGCTGACTTATCTATTGATAGAGGCGCGGGCAATTCCTCTACCCGATCGGTCCTCGGGTGACATCGCCCCCTTACCAGAACGCCCGTTCAGGAGTACGGTGGTGGCATGACCAATCAGAACGCGCGGCCAAAGGTGCCGTCGCCTGGGAAAAGCCGAGTGTCCACGCGCTCTTTCGTCTCAGCGTCCAAGCATCCCGGCATCTCAGGTATTGACCTGGCGAATCTGGGGGCGAAGCGAAACTGCACCAAGCCCGTCACGGCCTGGCAGCGGGGCGCAAACGCGGCAACAAAACAATGGTAGCCCAAGCTGCGCGACCCACGAAAAACAACCCGAACAACGGCGTGGCGCTTGGGCATAAGTGGAGAGTCCCTCACCGTGCTTGGAGCATGTGAACCAATGCCACCATTCGCGTCGCCACTCAGATGATGGAGTCCCTCCCCGCGTCGGGGAGGGATTTAGGGAGAGGTGGGCGGTGAGGGGTGGCCGTCCCCCAGGTTGGCTTGTGGACACCGAAGGCCGACGGGAGGACCAAAGGCTTGCGAGACAATTTCTTCACAAGTTCTCGGAAGGACAGCATGGCCGCGTTGGCGACAAGCGCGTGCAATTATGGGGACGGCGGAGCACCGAAAAAGATGGCTCCTTAGCCCAGTAGGAGCGCACGGCCATGCGCCCTGCTTCAGCTGTGCGCGCCTACTTCGGCTGGAGGCCCAGCACCGGCAGCAGCTTCTTGGCGCCGTCGGCAAGGACCAGGCCGACTGCCAGGCCGCGCTGGTACGAGTCCTGGAGGCTCTGGAGGTAGCCGGACTCCGGCTTGCTGCCTTCGCCAAGGTGGGCCGCAAGCTCCGGCAGGGTCTCGTACGCCTGGTCCGCGCCCCAGTAGAACGACAAGAGCGCCGCCAGCTCGCGCTCGTTGCGCGGCGCAGGGATGTCCGTCAGGTCGTGCAGGGCGTTGGAGACCTTGGTGTAGCGCAAGATGCCGGCCTTGTCCGTGCCGTCGCGGCCATAGTAGCGGCGGTACGTCAGCTCAGCGATGCGGCGGTTGTAGTCGTCCTCGCCGTAGATGGAGCGCGGCAGCCACGCCTCGCGGATGTCCAGCAGCACCTTGCCCGCGCGGTCCACGATGCCCACGGCCACGTCGGAGCGGAGCACGGTGTCGTATTCAAACTTGACTGCGCCGCGGAGCAACGCCTCCTGCAGCATGAGCGTCAGCTCGCGCGGGATTTTCTTGTAGCGCGGTCCGGAGGCCTGCTCGTTGGTGTCGGCGCCCACGCCGCCGGTGTTGAACACGTAGTAGTGCTGGGGCATCCCGCCCTTGGCCATGGTGTGCAGGATGTCCAGCATCAGGTTGGCGTTGTCGTCCTCCAGCCCGATGATGAACGGGTCGGAGAAGTACTCCACGTACGGCCTGCCGAGCGCACCGGCGGCGGCGCCCATCTGCACGGCCTCGCCGTACATGAGCACGCGGATGTACTGCTCCAGGGAGAGGCGGCGCAGCGGCGGGACGACCGTGTTCTGGCGCATGACGGCCTGCCAGAAGACGCGGTCCATGTTCTCCATCGGAATGTGCACCGAGTCGGTCAGCCTGCCTTCCGTGATGGCCTTGATGACGTGGGTGGTCTTCTTCTCCGCCACCAGGCGGGGGCGGGAGAGGACCATGCGCATGTTGCGCGTGGGGTTGCTCATAAAGTCGGGCTTGCCCGTGCGGAGGTCCACCGGCACGTTCTCCAGCGTCTCGTCGGCGTTCGGCGCGTACTTGGCGCCGCGCAGCACGGCGTAGCTGACGGGGTCGCCCTCAGGACTCAGGCCGAACGGCACCGCGTACAGGTTGTTCTCCGTCCCGTCAATCGCGTGGGTGAGCGTCACGGTCCTGCCGCCGCGGGTGACCTGCGCGGGCTGGACCGGACGGATGAAGACGATGTCGTCGTTCATGGGGTAGACCCCTTCGGCGGGGTCCAGCGGCAGGCCCATAAGCTTAGCGAGGTCGCTGTGGGCGAGCTCAATGGTGATCGTGAGGGTGCTCTTGCCGTGCAGCGACGGGCCGGTGGTGATCATGGCGGTGTTCAGGAACCCGCCTTCCAGCGTCTTGATGCGGGCCGCGCTGAGCGCAGCCTGGATGGCCAGGCCGCCCTCTTGCTTCACCTTGAACATGCCGATGGACAGCGGGCCCATCTTGTGCTCGCCCACGTAGTCAAAGCCCAGGTGCAACGAGAGGCCCCTGGTGGGCGCCTTGAACACGAGCTGCGTCAGCCCGGCCTGCCGCACCCTGGCCTTAAGTGGATCCGGCATGGGAACGTCCTCAAGCCAGCGCGGGAAGGAGACCTCAAGGATGTCCGGGGGCTTGGTCTGCTCCGACGCGGGGATGTCAAAGGTGAGCTGCCGCCAAAAGTGCGGCGCCTGCAAGTAGCGGACGCCGTACAGAAGGAGGCGGGCGTGGAACGCGCGGCCCGGCGCGTCGGTGAGCTGGCGGTCGCACTGCACGACCGTGTCGCCCGTTGCGAACCTGTCCTGCAGGGCCTTCGTCAAGTAGGGGAAGACCTCCGCGAAGAGAGCCTGGTTCGCTTCGCTGAACGCGATGGAGTCGCGATTAGGTACAAATCCGTCCACGAAATACTGCGTCAAGTCGGGCCGCCGTGCGACGCCGAGCTGGCTGAAGAACGCCACGCCGCCAGTGTCCAGGCGAACGGCCGTCTCCGCGCCGGCGCGGGGAGCGGCCTTGCCTTCGGCGTTGGCCTTCTTCGCTTCCTCCGCTACGCGGGCGTTCTCGTCCAGGATGCGCTGCTGCTCGGCGGCAGGAAGGTCCTGGAAGAGGCGCATGTGGCGCACAAGCCAGTCCTTGGAGGGGTTGAAGAACTCGCTGGCCGGCTTGTGGCCGGTCTTGGCGGCGGCGACGAGGGCGTTGAGGGCGTTGTTGAATGCTGGGTTGATGGCTGGGCCTGCCAGAACGGAGTCCGTCGCACGCCCGGTTTGAGATGGCTTAGCAGAGATAGCCAACGGCGCACCTTATCATGGCTTGTGGCAAGGAGGGCCACAAGGCCGCAGTTTAGTCAGAGGAAGCTATGCTACCGCGTTCAGCCGTGAATCGCAAGCTTTCTCGTTGAGAACGCTGTCTTATACGCCAGTATGTTTTTCGCCGTCATGGCGAATCATTGGGGCGGAATGCCGATTGTGGCGATTGCCAAGGCGGATGGCGTTGGTGCAATAAGCAGGGCCGCCCCGGCGGCACGGGGCGGCCCTTGCGAGAGAGGAGGTGGAGCCAGCGCTTTGGCCTGTCCAGGGAGGGAAAGGACAAGACAAAGCTGCTGGCTCCGTGCTCCGAGCGTGAACAGGTTAGACTACCCCGCGCCGTTGCTCCGCGCGCCGTTGCCGTTGGTTAGGCGGCGTGTGCCGTAGCTGCGGCGAAGGAACGGCGGGAGGTCCAGGTCGCTGGACTCGCTGATGGGGGACGAGGACATGCCGCTCTTCAGCAGGCTGCTCAGTTCGGCATCCTTGTGCGGCGACCACCCGTCGTTGGTGGAGAAGCCGGTGGCAATCATGGTGATGCGGACGGTGTCCTCCATCTTGGGGTCGTGGACGATGCCGAAGAAGATGTTGGCGTTGGGGTCAACGACCTGGCTGATGCGCTCGGCGGCGGCCTGGACCTCGGCGAGGGTGACGTTCTCGCCGCCGGTGACGGAGAAGATGACGCCCTTGGCGCCGTCCACCGAGAGCTCCAGGAGCGGGCAGTTGATGGCGTTCTTGGCGGCGTCCACGGCGCGGTTCTCGCCGCGCCCGTAGCCGATGCCCATCCAGGACGCGCCAGCGCCAGCCATGACGGCGCGCACGTCGGCGAAGTCCAGGTTGATCTCGCCGGGGATGGTGATGAGCTCGGCGATGGCCTGGACGCCCTGGCGGAGGACGTCATCAGCCATGCGGAAGGCGTTGCTCATCGTAAGCTTGCTGTCGGCGAAGTAAGAAAGGCGGTCGTTGGGGATGACGATGACCGCGTCCACCTTCTCCTTGAGTCGGTGGAGGCCGTCGTCGGCGACCTTCTGCCGGCGCTGCCCCTCCCAGGAGAAGGGCTTGGTGACAACGGCGACGGTGAGCGCGCCGATGGACTTTGCGACTTCGGCGATGACGGGCGCAGAGCCGGTGCCGGTGCCGCCGCCCATGCCGGCGGCGATGAAGACCATCTCGGAGCCGCGGAGGAGTTCGGCCAGCTCGTCCTTGCTCTCCTCGGCGGCCTGGCGACCCAGGTCTGGATCGCCGCCTACACCGCGGCCACGGGTGATCCGCTCGCCGATCTGGAGTCGCAGGGGCGTCTCGTACATGCCGAGCGACTGGGCGTCGGTGTTGGTAACGACGTACTCAACACCGGGGATAGGCTCCTTGTACATGCGGTTGACGGCGTTGGAGCCGCCTCCGCCCGCGCCGATGACTTTGATGACTGGGATGTCGTGGTTGTTGCCCTTGCCGCCGTTGAACAGATAGTCCGCCATAGGAAGGAACCTCCTCGCTCTTTATCGTGTCGGGCCTAGAGCGCGACGCGCCGGGCCCGCTCTTTTAGCCAGGCCACCGCGGCCTGGACCTCTACGCCCCTGGACGTGTTGCGGTTGGCGTGGTGGCCGTTACCGTTGAGTTGCCCGGACGGCTCTTCCACGTGGCCGTTCTCCCTACCCAGGTGGAAGGGGAGGCTGGCGGCCAGCCGAAGAGGTTTTTTAACCTTGAGGGTGGAGTTCCTGGCGCACCACATGAGCGCGCCTAGAGAAGAGGCGAAGGACGGGTCGGTCAGGCCCTCGTCCATGCCGGGGAGAGAGTGAGGGACACCGATGCGCACTGGGGCGCTGTAGAGCCGGCGCGCCAGGAGCTGGATGCCGGGGGTGCAGGCGACGCCGCCGGTGATGACGACGCCCGCGGGAGGGATGGTGGCGTAGCCGAGCGAGCGCGCCTTGAGGTAGGCAAGACGGAGGATCTCTTCGGTGCGGTCGTGCAGGTAGCGGCAGATCTCGCGGCGCTCCACCTTGGCGCTGGCGCCGTCGCCGAAGGGCTGCACGGCAACCTGGTCGCTCTTGCTTGGGTCGGGCATGAGGTCGCCGTACTCCAGCTTCAGCTCCTCGGCGTTCTCAAGGGGAGTGCTGAGGGCCATGGAGAGGTCGTTGGTGCAGTTGCAGCCGCCCACGGGCAGGACGTCGGCGACGACCAGGGCGTCTTGCTGGAACGCCGCGATGGTGGTGACGCCGCCGCCAATTTCTATGAGCAGAACGCCCATCTCGCGCTCGTCGCGGGTGAGCACGCTCTCGCCGGCCGCGAGGCCTGCCATGATGAGGCCGGAGACGCGGACACGGCTGTGCTCAATGGCGCGCACGAGGTTGCGAATGGGTGTGCTGGACGCGGTGACGCAGAGGGCTTCCACGTCCAGGCGCTGCGCGTGCATTCCGATGGGGTTGCGGACGCCCTTGAGGCCGTCCACGGCGAAGGTGCGGGGGACCATGTGGAGCACCTGGCGGTCAGCATCACCTTCGTCGGGGTGGGCAAACTCAATCGCCTTGTCCACTTCGGCGTGGGTGATGGGCAGAGAGTAGTGCGGGGAGCGGACGGTACCCACGCGGGTGGTGAATTCCAGGTGGGTGCCGGTGACGGTGGCGTAGGCCTGGCGGATGGCCTGGCCGGAGGAGCGGGCGGCCTCTTCCAGGGATGCCTGGATGGCCTCCTGGGCTTCGGGGATGCTAACGACGGCGCCTTTGGCGACGCCCGCGGACGGGACTACCCCCGCGCCGACGACCTCCACCTGGCCGTCCGGTTGGGTGACGCCGACCAACGTGGTGACCTTGGTGGTGCCCACGTCCACAGCGACGTACAGTGATTCCCTGATCATATCCAGCCTCCTGCCAGTGGTAGGACGGCACTCAGTCTCGGCCCTGTGACGGACCGAGGAATTCGCGGGCGCCAGCCCGGCACCCAAGCCACGCCCCTGCTCGGGGTTCCCCTTGCAGACGGAGCGCAAGCATTTGTGAGCAGAATCTTAGACGTCTCTTATGCAAATGTCAAGACCAATTCGGTGCTATTCTCATGCATTCTCGTGCCGAAAATCGTCATGAGCTTTGCGTGGCATTCAACGGGGCTTGCGGGCGAGAACCGGCCCGCGGCGGGAAGGGAGTTGGGGAGCGAGGCGGTGGGTGAGGGGAGCGCTTGCGCTTGGCGATTGCGAAGCAACCCACCGCCTGTGCTCCTGTGTATTGAGCGGGTAAGGCCGCCTTACCTCCCCGCAATCCGCTCAGCGGCCCGCAAGCGGGCGCTGCGACTCCTAGGGTTGGACCGGACCTCCTCTGGAGAGGGACGCCGAAGCTTGGGACCGACGACGGCAACCTTCGCCGCTGCGCTATGAGCGGCTTGCCTGATGGCCCGTTTCACCACGGCGTCCTCCAGGGAGTGGTATGAGAGCACTACGAGTCTTCCTCCCGGGCCCAACAGCTGTATCGCTTGGGGGAGCGCCTGCTCCAGGGAAGCGAGCTCCTGGTTGACCTCAATCCTGATGGCCTGGAACACGCGCGTTGCGGGATTGATGCGGTGGCTTGGTCCTGCCACGTCAGCCACCGCCTGGGCGAGTTCCCGCGCCGTCCGGATGGGCCGCTGCCGGAGGATGGCGCGTGCGATGCTGCTAGCCCGTGGCTCCTCGGCGTAGTCGTGGATGACCTTGACCAGGGCGTCCTCACGGTACCGGTTGACTACGTCGTCGGCGGTGAGGTCCTGGCTGGGGTCAAACCGCATGTCCAGCGGTGTGTCGTCGGAGAAGCTGAAGCCCCGGCCGCTGCCAAGCTGGCGCGTGCTGAGGCCCAGGTCCAACACGATGCCATCCACGGCTAGAAACCCGTGCCGTTCCGCAATTTCCAGAAGATCGCGGAAGTTGCCGTGCGCTATGACGATGCCTTGGTAAGGTGCAAACCGCTCGCGCGCCCGCCCCACGGCGGCGGGGTCGGCGTCCACGGCAAGGACACGACCGCCGGGCTGGGAGTGGGACCGGATGGCCTCTAAGAGGCCACCGTCGCCGAGCGTGCCGTCAAGGTAGACACCGCCGGGGCGGACCTGGAGCGCGTCCAGCACCTCAGCGACCATGACCGGAACATGACGCGCGAACCTACGGTTATCGTCGTGTTCAGGTGCGGCGGCGGCGACCTCGGCGGGCACCCCCGCTGTTTTCACCACCATGTGTGAATCATAGGATACTTGATGAGAAGGTTTCAAGAGGTTTTTCCGACTATTTCCTAGTCTTTTCCTAACCATTCGGTTTGTTCCTGAGGGCCTCCGCTGACCTGGCTGTGCTATGATGCGCCGTGGAACGGCAATCAGCATTCTACACCGGCGCGAGCGACAGGGGGCGCGGGTATGGTCACCGTAGGCATCCTCACGTGCAGCGACGCGGGTTCCCGTGGACAGCGGCAGGACACGAGCGGGCAGACGATCCGCGAGATGGTGGAGGCCAAGGGGTTCACGGTGGCGCGGTCGGAGATTGTGCCCGACGAGCGGGCGGTGATCGCGGACCGGATCCGCCGGTGGGCCGCCGAAGTGGACCTGGTGCTGACGACCGGCGGCACGGGCATGGGGCAGCGCGACGTGACGCCGGAGGCGACGGGGGACGTGATGGAGCGGGAGGCGCCGGGACTGGCGGAGGCGATGCGCTTTGTGACGGCGCAGAAGACGCCGATGGCGTGGCTGAGCCGCGCGACGGCGGGCGTGCGCGGGCGGTGCCTCATCATCAACCTGCCGGGAAGCCCGAAGGCCGTGCGCGAGTGCCTGGAGGTGGTGATGCCGCTCATTCCGCACGCGCTGGAGACGCTCCACGGGCCGACGAACGTGCACCCTACGAACTGACGGGTGCGCAGGCGACGATGTGGAAGGGGCTTGCCCTGAACTCTGAACGCAGTGCGTGGGACAGGCTTTGCGAGAGAACCTTGCCCACAACTTCCGCTAAGGATATGAGCAAGAGGGGGAACATGCCGGACATCACGCGTCCCGACGGCGCGGTCATCCACTACGAGGTCTTTGGCCGTGGTCACCCGCTGCTGCTCATCGCGCCCGGAGGGGTGAACAGCGAGATCGGTTTCTGGGAGAGGAGCCGGATCAACCCGATTAAGGAGTTCGCGGACGAGTTCATGGTCATCGGGATGGACCAGCGGCACGCGGGAAAGAGCTGGAACGCGCCGCCGACGTTCTCCTACGACCTGACGGCCGCGGACCAGGTGGCGGTGCTGGACCACGCGGGGGTGGAGCGGGCGCACGTATGGGGCGGGTGCATCGGGGTGGGGTACGTGCTGAAGCTGGTGCATCACGCGCCGGGGCGGATCAGCGCCGCGGTGGGCCAGGACCCGGTGGGGATGGACCAGACGAACTCCATCGCGACATTCACGGCGATGTTCCAGCCGACGCTGGAGTTGGCGCGGCGCGAGGGCACGGCGGCGGTGGTGCAGTCGGCGCTGGGTGGCCCGATGTTCATGGCGAACAACGCGGGCGGGCCGTTCGCACGGCGGATCGTCGCGGACACCGCCTTTCGCGCTCGCATCAGCGCAATGACGGCGGACGAGTACATAGGGTTGGTGCAGGCGTTCTCAAGGGGGATCTGGCCGGAGGGCTCTCCGTTTTTCACGGTGGACAGACCGTGGATGGCAACGTGCCCTGTGCCGCTGCTCATCCTGCCGGGCAACGATGCGTTCCACCCAACCGGCATCGCGAGAGAGATCTGCCGGACAGCGCCGCGCTCCCGCTGCCTGGACGTTGACTGCCGCTCGGACGAGAAGCGGCCGGCGACCATACAGACCATCCGGGCATTCCTTCAAGAGCACGCCAGGCAGTCGGCAAAGGCGTAGCAGGCTGACGGCGATGACCGCGTCCATTCGCGGAGAAGCAAGTTAGCGGGGATGACACGATGCTCAACGTTGAGCGGTATTGCCTCGCCAAGGACGGCGCCGGCGTTGACTACCCTTTTGGCCCTCAGGCCGCCGTCTTCAAAGTCGGCGGGAAGATGTTCGCGCTGACCAGCCCGCCGAAGAACCCAGACAGAATCAACCTCAAATGCGTCCCCATGCTGGCCGTGCAGCTCAGAGAGCAATACCCGGCGGTGCTTCCGGGCTACCACATGAACAAGACGCACTGGAACACCGTGCTCCTTGACGGCAGCCTTGACGACAGAGAGGTGAAGAAGATGATTGACCTCTCGTACGATCTGGTCAAGGGCAGGCAGAAGGCATGAGCATGCCATGATTTTTCACATCGTCACGATCTTCCCCGATCTGGTGCGCGGTGTAATAGGTCACAGCATCCTCAAGCGGGCGCAGGAGTCGGGAGCAATCTCGGTGCAGGTGCACGACCTGCGCGCGTTCACGCACGACCGGCACCGGGTGGTGGACGACGCGGTGTATGGCGGCGCGCCGGGGATGCTCATGAAGGCGCCTCCCTTCTTTGAGGCGGTGGAGGCGATACGGGGAGAGGTGGCCTCGCGGCGGGGCGCGGAGGCGGCGGCGCGGCTGCGGGTAGCGCTCCTTTCACCGGCGGGCAAGACGTTCACGCAGCGGGTGGCGGAGGAGATGGCGCGGGAGCCGGAGCTGGTACTGCTGTGCGGGCACTACGAGGGCGTGGACACGCGCGTGGAGCAGGCGCTGGCGACTGACATGATCAGCATCGGCGACTACGTGATGACGGGCGGGGAGCTGGCTGCGCTGGTCGTGCTGGACGCGGTGGCGCGCTTGCAGCCGGGGACGCTGCACGACCCGGCCTCGGCGGGAGACGACTCGTTCACAACGGGGCTGCTACAAGAGCCGCAGTACACGCGGCCTGCGGAATACCGCGGGATGGCGGTGCCGGAGGCGCTGCTTTCGGGCGACCACGCGGCGGGGGCGCGGTGGCGTCGG
>ORMF010583163.1_pt1 | contig 13296 bp, 13 predicted proteins | sample 1779871 | NCBI WGS metagenome assembly ORMF01 (sample SAMEA104232316, study PRJEB22302) | groundwater metagenome | biome: forest; feature: aquifer; material: groundwater | place: USA | collected 2011-08-07 | depth 5.4 m | reverse complement strand
GCTTATCTTTCACGACGGGAGTCAGTATCTTTAAAGACCTTTCTTACGACCTCGGTATTGTTACTTCCTGTTGTCTTTCTCATTTTCATCCAGCCAGATTTGGGAAATGCCCTTATCTATGCAGGGATCGCGGTTGTAACCATGATTCTCTTTGGGTTTCCCTACAGATGGTTTTTTATCGGATTACTCCCAATGATTCTCATGTCACCTATAGCTTGGACATTTCTTCACGACTACCAGAGACAGCGAGTCATGACGTTTCTTTATCCGACCCAAGATCCACTTGGTACATCATACAATGTTATTCAAGCGATGATTGCCGTCGGCTCCGGTATGTTTTTCGGTAAAGGACTCGGACAAGGAACTCAGTCGGGGCTACGATTTCTTCCTGAGCGACACACAGATTTTATCTTCGCAACTCTCTCTGAAGGTCTGGGATTCGTCGGTGGTGTCTTAGTTATCGCATCGTTTGTTTTTCTTCTGTGGCGGATTTACAAGATTTTTTCCGAGTGTGATGATGTTTTCGGTAAAATAGTCGCAGGCTGTCTCTTTGCTGTCATCCTTATCCATTTTTTCGTCAATATTGGCATGAACGTCGGACTTTTACCGATTGTAGGCGTGACGTTGCCTTTTGTCTCATACGGTGGAAGCTCGCTTCTTTCTAACTTTATCATTTTGGGGATTCTTTCCTCGATCAGCACCTCTGTCAAAAAAATGAAGATTCTGGAAATTAGGTGAGGTATTTGCTATAATAGCTACTTATGAAGTACGCAGTCGTAAAAACAGGTGGAAAACAGTATCGTGTCTCAGAAGGTGATGTCATTCTCATTGACAGAACTGAAGGTAAAGAGAACGATACGATGATCTTTTCTGAAGTCTTACTCTACACCGCTGATGGCGCTGTCACCGTGGGAACCCCCTTCATCTCAACAGTTACTGTTTCCGGAACAGTTTTAGGGGCCCTCAAGGGTGAAAAAATTCGTGTAGCAAAGTTTAAAGCAAAAGCCCGTAGCAGAAAAGTGACCGGATATCGTCACTCACTAACACAGGTAAAAATTGATAGTATTACCATGGGTGCAAAAACAGAAAAAAAGGTAGCGGAAACTTCGGGAAAACCCGCAGTTAAGAAAGCTCGGACGGTAAAAAAAACAGCCTAACAGGGGTTGACATCCGTGAAAATAGTTAGTAATATAGTAATGTTTTCACAACTACTATGGCACATACAAAAGCACAAGGTTCAGTAAAAGGAAATAGAGACTCGATAGCCAAACGCCTCGGCGTTAAGGTCTATGGTGGTGGTAAGGTTATCCCTGGAAACATTATTATCCGCCAAAAAGGGACGAAGTTTTATCCGGGCGATGGTGTCTTAATGGGAAAAGACTATACACTCTTCGCAGTTGTTGAGGGTACGGTCAAATACAAAGATCTTCGAGGTAAAAAGTACGTCGAGGTAATCAATGGATAATAAACCGGAAGAAAGAATTTTCGAACTTCCTACAAATGAACTACAATCTAATCCCCTTCAACCACGCGGTGTCATTCTTCAAGAAACCTTAACTGATCTCGTCGAATCTATTCGTGAACAAGGAATTCTCGAACCAATTGTGGTGGCAAAGACGCCAGCTGGGTATCAGATTATCGCAGGAGAGCGAAGATGGAGAGCGGCAAAAGTTCTCGGCCTTCCGAAAGTACCTGTTGTAGTAAAAATAACAACACCACAGGGAATGCTTGAGATGTCAATCGTAGAGAACGTTCAGCGAGAGGATCTTAATCCGATTGAAAGAGCCCTTGCTTATAAGCGATTGATTGATGAATTCGGTCTCGGTACGAACGAAGTAGCAAGAAGAGTCGGAAAGAGTGCACCAACAGTCTCTAACACCATTCGATTGCTTACCCTTCCTGATGCGATAAAAGACGCACTCGTTGCAGGTGTCATTACTGAAGGTCATGTACGACCTCTTATTTCGCTTGGAGATCCGAAGTTAATGCTAGAGGTGTTTAAGAAAATTCTTCGTGATAATGCCACCGTTCGACAGACCGAAGAGCTTGCACGAAAAGTAAAAGGAGAAATTCAGAAAAAGGAACCGTCCCATCAGAAGGAACGATTATGGGTTCCCGAGCAAGACGCGATGGCAAAAGAAATTCAGGATCTTTACCGATATGATGATGTAAAAATTCTCCAGACGAGTAAATTAGCGAGAATCACGATTGTTGTTAAAGGAGACGTCAATGTAACGACACAACGAATGAAAGAGATTCACAAACTCTTGACTGATAACTCTCCGGAGGAGTCAAATGGAGCTGAAACACAAGCAACAACCTCAGAAGTAGCTAGTGAGCAATAAGTGGATTTGAGACCCAGCGCATCTTCGTAATAGGCCAGTAAACCAAAAATACCCTTCCGATTACTTCTTTTCGTGTTAGATAACCCCATTCTCGTGAATCAGAGCTCGCCATTCTGTTATCTCCCATCACAAAATAAGAGCCTGGAGGTACAGTGAGTGTTTTTCCTTCTGCTAAAAATGCGCCTTGATGTGTTTGAACACTTCGGTCTAAGTAGGTCTGTTCATCGAGAGCTTGGTCGTTAACCAATACCTTCCCTTCTTTTACTGAAACTTTATCACCTGGTAATCCGATGATTCGCTTGATAAAGTCCCGCTCGTGATTATTCGGCGACTGAAAAACAATAACGTCTCCTCTCCTGGGTGGTGTAATTCGTAAGCCAATGAGACTTGTAAGAATAAACTCTTTATTTTTAAATGTCGGGTACATAGATTCTCCGCTTACCTGAAATGGACGAATAAGAAAGAAATAAGCGATTGAGAAGATCGCAAAAGCTAAGATAAGTGTCTGAATCGTGTCAGAGAAAAATCCATGTAATGACTTTAAAGCAGCTTGAAACATACTAGTATTTATTATTCGTGAGTGAATAGAATTTGTCAACGATAGCTGTTTTTGCTAGTATTGTCAATACAGATAAGCCTGGATCCGTAGCTCAGTTGGCTAGAGCGTTGCATTCACATTGCAAAGGTCGATGGTTCGAGCCCATCCGGGTCCACTGATAATGCGGTAAATATTGAGAGTAACCCTCTTGCACATATACCGGTCGCAAAAAAATAAAAGAACACTCCATAAGTATCGACGTTGAACCCCCGTAGTCTTACCTAATTCTTCGTTGTATTCATACTATGCGTTTGCTATAGTAAGCCGGAAGGATTCTCCATGAAAAAGAAAGTAGTCACAGGTCAGAAAAAAGACAAAACGAAACAGGAAAAACTAAATATTATACGGGATTTTTTGCAGAAACATGCTAATGATATTCAGAAGCTAGCCACACAACAACATAAAGTGTATTTAGGCGGTAAATCATTCAGAAGTGAGTACATGGAGAAATACCAGAAACTGCATATTAACATCGTTCATGAAATTGCAAATAATCTTCGCACAAGTAATATAAAACGAGGAAGTGCTATCTTTAAGGTTCTTGGTGATTCATTAGCCCAAGAAGCTGTACAAGATGGACTAACGATTGAAGAAACGGTTGATGGAACAATTTTTCTGAAACAAGCCATATGGAAAAAGCTTGAGGAAGATGGGGTTTTTGATCTTACAACACGGGAGTATCATCAGCTAAACCTCGTTATTAGTATTTATAGTGACATTGTTTCTTCAAAGATTGCCTTTACTTATCATCGTGAAAGACAGTACATAGAAGGAAATCTTCGCTATTTAGCAGAAGCGAGTAAAATTCTTTCATCTTCACTGGATTATAAAACGACCCTTAATACCATAGCCAAACTCGCTGTTCCACACATCGCTGACTGGTGTTCTATCGAAATGCTTGATGAGAAAGGACTGTTGCAGCAGATTGTCGTAGCACATAAAGACCCTAAAAAAATTAAATGGGCGAAAGCGCTACGCAAAGCACGACCTACTGATATGAATGCAAAGACTGGGCTGCCCAACGTTCTCAGAACTGGTAAACCTGAGTTATATCCGAATATTACAGATAAGATGCTTGTCAAAGTAGCTAAATCAAAAAAGGAGTTAAAACTGATGCGTAGTATCGGATTCACTTCAGCGATAATCGTGCCTATTTTTTCTCAAAAAAGACCTATTGGAGGTATCTCTTTCGTCACTGCTGAGACACGACGAAACTATAATGAAGCAGATCTCCTCATGGCACAGGAGCTGGCAACGCGCGCATCAGTCGCTATAGAAAATGCGAGATTGTATAAAGGTTCACAAGAAGCAATTACGATGCGGGATGATTTTATCTCAGTAGCCTCTCATGAGCTAAAAACACCTGTCACTAGTGTAAAAATGTTTGCACAAGTGCTAAAGAAACATTCGGAACAGATAGGAGATGAGAAAGCTGTGAGCCATTTATCCAAGATGGATAAACAAATCAACAAATTAACTGAACTTATATATGACTTGTTAAATGTTTCAAAGATCCAGGCAGGACGAATGGAGTTTAAGGAAGAAATGTTTGATTTCGATAAGGCGGTAAAAGAAGTAGTAGAAGTACTTCAACAGTCAGAAACAAAACACGAGATAGAAGTGAAAGGGAAAACGAATAAGAAAATACGGGGTGACGAAGAACGAATCGGTCAGGTTCTGAATAATCTCATTTCAAATGCGATAAAATATTCTCCCAAATCAAGTAAGGTTTTAGTCATGTTGAAATCAGACCAGGACCAGGTCTCTGTAGCAGTTCAAGATTTCGGTATAGGAATGGAAAAATCTCATCTGAGTAAAATTTTCGATCGTTTCTACAGAGTCTATGATACGACAGATAAAACCTTTCCCGGTTTGGGGATAGGTCTCTATATTTCAAGTGAAATAATTAAGCGTCACAGGGGAAAGATGTGGGTAGAAAGTAACCCAGGAAAAGGTTCGACCTTCTTCTTCTCACTGCCAATTAACGGCAAAAAATCTCCTCAGAACTCTCGTTAACTTTAGAGCTCTGCTATAATTTGGGCATGTCTCATAACATAAAGGTTTTCACCTGGTTTAATTTCTTTACTGATTTTAAACTCTACGCGCCGGTAGCGATCATCTATTTTTCTCACGTATCAGGTTCTTTTGCGCTGGGGATGAGTGTCTTTTCTATAGTAATGATAACCTCAGCTCTTTTTGAGATACCCACAGGTGTTTTTTCAGACAGGATAGGGAGGAGAAAAACGATGATACTGGGCGCTACTGCAGCAGTACTGAGTGCTATTTTTTATGCCGTCGGATTTTCTTTCTGGATTCTGGCTGTGGGAGCTGTTTTTGAAGGATTGTCACGATCGTTTTACAGTGGGAATAATGATGCTCTGCTTCATGACACGCTTGCGGAAACTCATGAAGAGCATGCATATGCAGAATTCTTAGGAAAGACAAGCTCGATGTTTCAGATAGCACTTGCAGTATCGGCCATACTGGGTGGCGTTCTAGCGAGTTGGTCCTTTACCCTTATTATGTGGCTATCCGTTATACCACAGTTGATCTGTATGATCCTGGGATTTCAGATTCGAGAACCGAAAGTGCATTCGAATAGGAGTGGTAATATCTTTACCCATCTGAAAGAAGCGTATCAAAAATTCCTCTCGAATAAAAAACTCCGCCTTTTGAGTATTTCCGATATTTTAGGATTCGGATTTGGGGAGGCATCGTATCAATTCCAGTCAGCGTTTTACAATACTCTCTGGCCCATCTGGGCGATAGGATTCGCAAAGACCTTTTCGAATGTGTTGGCAGCCATCAGTTATCACTTTAGTGGAAGATTTATAAAGCGATTCGGCGGGATAAAAATTGTTATCGTTGATAATATTTATAATCGCGTCGTAAATATTGTATCTCTGGCGTTTCCTACAGTATTATCGCCGCTTTTCATGTCAAGCACCTCGATGTTCCATGGTGTTACCAGTGTTGCGAAGAATGCGTTGATGATGAAGGAATTCAGTAATGAGCAGCGCGCGACGATGGGATCACTCAATTCATTTGCAGGAAGTATCTTTTTCGGCATAGTGGCATTTCTCCTCGGCTTCGTAGCAGACACTGTTTCTCCGGGAAGAGCACTCTTAACGCTGCAAGTAGTTCAAATCGTCAATCTCTTTATTTACTGGAAATTATTTAAGCACCGGTAGGGAGCGTAACTAGTTTTTCGCTTCTAATTCTTCAAGCATTCTCTCTACTTGTTGCATAATTTCGTGAGGTTTTGAGTAGAGGTCATGTCCTCCCGGCTTGGTTGCGAAAACATCAAATCCAAAACGTGCATCATCTGACAATTTAGATAAATGAGATTTCACTTTTTTGAGTGGAAAGACAGTGTCTTTTTTTCCAACAAGAACAGCTGTTCGTACTCCCTTCTTCTTAAGATTTAAGAGCAAAGGATGAATATCATATGCTGCAATAGCTTTGCCTTCTTTCAGTGCAAGCGAAGCGTTTTTTAGTATGTTAATTTTTTCTCGATGAGATTTAATTTGGACCTTACGTGTTATGAGGGGTAACGCACCATCTTGAGTAATATGTTTTATGAAACCCACTGTGATATTCGCAATTGAGTTTGTTCCAGAGAGTCCAGCAGGAGCTACCAGAACGAGATTTCTGAATTGTTTAGGTTTCAGTGAAGCTGCAATTGCCACATTTAATGCTCCTTCAGAGTGAGTAATTACATCAACTTTTTCTATACTTTTAGCAGAAAGAATTTCTAGAAGCGTTTCTGCTTTTTGAAGTTCGACATCTGGATATTCTTTTTGCTTGCTTATTATTGATAATTTTTTTGTATGAATTAAGGTGATAACTCTTCTTCCAGAGCTGTAGACTTCGAATAGACATTCTTTTTGTAATTCTGGCGTTTCTCTCCAGCCGGGTGCGAAAAGGATGGGTATTGTTATCCTCGGTCTTTCAGGTGTAATATCAACTGTTTCTATTTTCCCCAAAGATGTCTGTATAAAGTCTCTTTTATGGAATTGTTCCTCAAAATCTATATTCATGATTATTAAAATTATTTAAGAGAACCAGCCAAATATAATTGTTCGAGAAGGTCGTAGCGTTTTTTAATTCCCTTATCATCCATGGCGTGATTTTCTTTAATTGACCTCTCATCTAGATAACGAACATGTTCTAGAAGTCTACTTACAGTAAATATATCAATAGCTTTTTTATCATTTTCTGTCAGAGGTACAATTTGTGTATAGACTGCTAGGAAATCATCTATCATTGATCTCCATGTTTCTATGGAGAGCTCTCCTTCTCGATAAAAATTGAAAAAAAGTACTCCAAGATCTAAGGCCACAGGACCATACTCGAAATCTGAGAAGTCAAAGATATAGATTTCTCCGTTTGGAAAAAAAAGCAGATGTCCGAGTGCGAGATCATTGTGAAGAACGGTTCTGGTTAAGTCAGGTTCTATCGTCTGTCGATTGAGAAAATCGATCGCGTCTTTACGGATTCTTCTTAAGCGATCGTGACCTTGTAGAAATGGCGATTTCGCATTTGGAGATGTGAGAAACATCTCAAAATCTTTCATAGAATGTGTATGGATAGATTCTGCGTCATAGCTGGATGGACGTACTTGTGACTTTCTGGGGTAGTCCATAAGCACTTTATGCATTCTTGATACTGTTGACGCGAGCCATTCTAATTGTTCGTTTGATAATTCAGAAGCAGTGTGTCGCTTTAATTCCTCAAAGACCATGACGATTGTTGGATATCGATGTCCGTCTGTTTCAACAATTGAAACTTTTTTGTTAGAATGATTCGGGATAACTTCAGGAGCATTGATCTGGTGGGCTCGTAAATAATCATAGAGAAGGACTTCTTCGGTTACATCGTTTTCAATACTATCGCTGGCATCAAAGATCTTGGCGATATAATCTCCTGAGTCCGTAGGGAATACCCATGCAGCATTTTCAATACCCTCTCCTTCCGGCTTCGGAGGTTTGGTACAAATAATATTGTAGTTTTCCTCGACAAAGGAGTGGACAAAATCAGCTGTCAATGTTTTCGGTGAAGCATTCATGAGGTAAGTATAGCAAATACATCCTCTGCTATAATCGACTTGTGAATAAAACGCTTACATCTCTTTCAGGCGTAAAAGTCGGGCACTCGACGTATTTGGATAAACTGACTGGCTGCACTTTCGTTCTTTTTGACAAACCTTACCCAGTAAGTTATTCCTCACATGGTGGTGCACCCGGTACCTTTCATTCAGAAATTCTAGGGAATGGGAAAACATTTAATAGAAGATTCGGTCTTTTCATCGCGGGAGGTAGTTTGTCAGGGCTTATGAGCGCGACACCTATTATGCAAGAAATGATAAAGAGAGAGATAGGATTTAAAATAGGGAAAGCTATAAATTCAGAAATAAGTGGTGCAATCGTTTTTGATCTCGGGACACAAATAGAGCAGTACGATCCAGAATATGGAAGAGAAGCTTTCCAAAATCTTTCTGCAGCTCCTGTGGAGAGCGGGAATGTCGGCGCAGGGACTGGAACAGCAGTCGGGAAATTCCAGTATCTAGAAAAAGGAACAAAAAATGGGGGAATGAAGGCAGGTGTCGGCTCAGGAAAAGTGGATCTCGGTGGGGGAATAATAGTCTGTGCATTATCAGTAGTAAATGCAGTGGGAAATGTCATAAAACCTGATGGATCGATACTAGCAGGGAACAGGGATGAGAAGAAGAAGTTTAAGACATTTGAAGATACAACTACTTTCGCCACTAGTGACGTTAGTAACACGACAATTACTATAGTTGGAACGAATGCTGATCTGAGGACTCGTGAGAATTATGAAAGAGTGGCCCATATTGCATCACACGGACATGTTCGAGCAATCAATCCTGTCCATACATCGGTCGATGGTGATACTATTTTCGTTTTTTCCACAGAAGAGAAGAAAGAAATTTTGAATACAGTTGGAAAATATTTTGAGTCACCCGGATGGCCGTTATTTAGTGTTGATGTTATCGGGCAAGCTGCAGCGAAAGCCGTGCAAGAAAGCATTTATGACGCAGTTCATAGCGCAGAGACTGTCCGGTTTGAGGGAGGATATAAGGGTATCATCCCCTCAGTAAAAGACTATAGTTGACTCCTCGGGCTAATCCTGTAATACTTAAGTTGTGAAGAAGAAGAAGCGATCAGTGAAAGCACATAGCAAACCGGTAAATGTACCTTTTTATAAAAAGAGAGTTGTTCATATGATTGTGGGAACAATTTTGATAGTTCTAGGCATCCTGCTTCTTCAACAGGGGCAATAGTTTTCTTTAGTCAACTATAAGTAGTATACTTGTAGCGATGAAACTTCTCCTTACCTCAGCCGGGTTCACGAACATGGTGATTATCAATGCGCTTGTAAGCCTGGTAGAAAAACCACTTGATGAGTTAACTCTCGCGTTCATTCCGACAGCTGCAAATGTCGAGGAGGATGATAAAGGCTGGCTTATCGATGACCTGATGAACATAAAAAAACTGGGACTGCAAACAATAGATATTGTTGATATATCAGCCTTACCTCCAGAAATTGTACAAAAAAGATTGATGGCTGCTAATGTCCTCGTTTTCGGAGGGGGGAATACCTTTCATCTGATGCATTGGATAGAAAAATCAGGGTTGAAAGAGAGCTTATCTGAACTCATAAAAACACGAATATACGTCGGTATAAGTGCCGGAAGTATGGTGGCGACGAAGAGTTTGGTCCTAAGTGATTCAAAAATGCTCTACTCCGAACACACCGGTGGAGTAGACAGTATGGAAGGACTCGGCTTCGTCAATTTTCATATTCGCCCTCACCTGAACTCCTCCTTTTTCCCTAATGTCACAGTGGAGAAAGTAGCTGAAATAGCGCAGACAGTACAGGACACAGTCTATGCGATTGATGATGACACGGCAATAAAAGTTGTGGACGGTGATATAGAGGTAATCAGTGAAGGGAAGTGGAAGAAATATGAAAGAAGAGAGGCAGATGGAAAGGGCTTTTAGCGGTCTTTCCTTTTTTCCGATAACTCAGAAATTTTTTATCTACCTCTCTTCTTATACAAAACTTAACGTACTGTGTAGTCGATAAGTATGTAGATACATACTATTCAGTGGGAGTAAGAACGAAATGAAGAAAATGTAAGGTTTCGGGAAGACTTGATTGATTTGACGTCCCAAGTAGTATCTGGTATAAAAAATATAGGATGCGACTGCCCAAGCATACTACTCACTCCATCAATCTTTTCATAATTTCTTTCGTTACTGTCTTTGCGGTTGTCTCCGGTCAGTTGACCTTTCTTCACCCGAAGACGGGTATAGCCTTCACTACAGAAAAGATATACGCCGTTAAAAAAGATACAGCTGTTACCCCTTCTGTGACGCCTCCATCTGTCGTGCTCGGTGCGCATGCCTATTTGGCTCCGAGAGTCATCGCTTCACCTACCCCTACTGTTCTGCCCGTTGTAGCAGGCACTAGCGAGTGGGGGAAGGCTACGCAGATAGATGAGCACACCTGGACCATGAAAGTCGCCATGGACGATCGTATGGCCACTCCTGGGGAAATTCTGGAGGCACTTAACAGTTATCGGGCGAAGAATGGACGAGGAGGCCTGTCCTGGGATGATAAGCTGGCGGAACTGGCACAATCACGAGCTGCGAGATTTACCGAGCTTAATTCGACTGACGGTCATGCCGGGTTTCAGGACTATATGAATAACGATGGATTCCATAAAGCAGGATTTGCTTCTCTGGGAGAGAACTCCAGCTGGGGATACAAGCTCCTGGGGGTCCATATGATCGAGTGGGTCTATGCGGCGGATCAGCCACACAATGATAATCAGTTAAATGCGCAGTGGACACATGTGGGAATAGGAGTGAACGGCGTCTCCACAGACCTCATCTTTGGCGGAAGGAAAATGTAAAAAACACTGGCTATGTTATGAAACGTCAGTGACTGTATCTAGATTAAGTATTTCAACATTTCGAACCTCAGCTTTTAACCGATCTCTCTCTGACTTATCCTGATGATGAGCATTTATTTGAATCCATATATTACCAAATGCTTCTAATTGTATTGAATCATCATTTAACACTTTTTCTGAAGTAACAGCAAACAATCTATTTTCTTCTAGAACAATTTCAATTTTACTGAACCCATCATCTGTTTTAAGTGACGGATTTTTTTGGGCGATTCCTCCACTGGGAGTAGATGATATGCCCATCGTTACATGCTCAAGGCTTTTGTCTTCTCTTACATACACTAGCTCAGAAAATCCTTCGGAGATTGAGCCCCTTAAGTGAAAACCAATCCAATCGAGAGGATTTGAAGCATCTATGATTTTATATTCTGCCCTGATTCTAATATTTTTGGTTTTTTCTGGAAGAACTACTTGAAGTAGATTTACACCGTTGCCAAATTCTAATTTATCAACTTTTGTATAACATTCCTTAATGAAGTTCTCAAAATTTTGCTGTTTAATTTTTAAGAACATAGATAACTGTCTTCCAATTATCATTAAAACATCATCAGAATTAGAATATTTATCTACTTCAAATCCTTTGATGTCAAACGGAAGTCGGCTAGGGTCTTGGCTAGTTAGGATTATAATATTTTTATTAAGCTGAATAGCTATTCCTAACTCTAGCATTACATTTGGGTTTGCATTAGATACATCTGCAATAAATACATCTGATTTTTTTATACCATCGACAAATTTATCATATAGTTGTTTATTTCTGCTTAGAAATTTTTCTCTTTCAGAAGAATCGTTGTTAGCCTTTTTAACTTCAGATCCGTATCTTATATCCCAGTTTTCTTTAAGCTTATATATAACTTGTGAATACATTGATTTTACAAGAGTATCCCAAGGATAAGCTATAAAGATTGATCTTTTTCTTTTTAGAATCCCATCCATTTAATGGTTTGATTATACAACACTAGATAAATATTAAGTATCTTTAGTTGTTAGTGGAGGTGGATAAACTTAAGCCTAGAAGTATTAAAAAAAAACCTAATAATGTTAAATATCTAAAAAGAACACCATATAGAATTATTAGAAGCTCAGATTTCATAGAGCTGCAGAATGTACGATTTATAAGATATAATATAACACATGGTTTTTAGATTATGTAATCACAAAAAAAATAAGGGGAAAATATTATGCAATGACTGTTCAAAAAACCCATTTATCATAGAGCAACTTAGAGATGCTTATGCGAAACAAGGTAATGTTACTGCTTTTAAAAATACTTACTCAAATTTATTGCCCCAAATAAGAGATATAAATACTGGTTTGTTTTGGGATAAAAGGTGGAAGTCGACAGACACATTGAAGTTTCAGGATGGGATGACAAAAGATAGAATAAACGCAGCAGCAGGATATCTTAATGAAAAAAATGTAAAAATCTTGGATGTTGGTGCAGGTTTTGGATTCCTAGAAGAACTTTTACAAAAAAGAAATAATATATCTTTATATGCAAATGACTTTTCAAAAGAGAGTATAAGAATATTAAAAAAAAAATATATAGGAAATTTTAGGTTAGAGTCTGTATATGATTTAAAATATCCAAGGAATTTTTTTGACGTAGTATTTATTTTAGAGGTATTAGAACATATTCCTGTGAAAAACGTGTTAGAAGTTCTGAAAAATATAAATAAATTACTAAAAAAGAACGGGTTACTTATCGTATCAATCCCTTTAAATGAAGATCTTGATAAAATGGATAGTAATCCAAATGGACATGTTCGTGCATATACTCCTGAAGTTATCAAAAAAGAAATCGAAATTTCTGGATTTAGAATCGATAGTTACAAGTTCTTCTATGCATTTAAAAAACATTACTTTATTAAAAAAACATTAGCAAAAGTTTTTCGTAAGTGGCATCCAAATAATATGCTTATTAAAGCAATAAAAACATGAGAGTTTTGTTTTTGACCAGATTATTCTATCCTCATATCGGTGGGGTGGAGAAGCATGTGTATGAGATCAGTAAAGAGCTTATTAACAGAGGTTATAAGATCACGATCATTGCTGAACACCATGATCGACAGATCGCTCAGCACCAGAATTATGAAAAAATGGACGTCTACAGAATTCCTGTTAAACAGAATTGGTTTAAGAAAGTACAGATTTGGTGGTGGCTTCTTCGCCACATAAAACTTCTCAGAGAAGCAGATATAGTCCACTGTCACGATGTCTTCTACTGGTATCTTCCATTCAGATTTCTTTTCCCGACAAAAAAAGTCTATACAACATTTCATGGATATGAGGGGAACATGATTCCTCAGAGAAAAGCTATCCTCATGCATAAAACCGCAGAGACACTTTCTCGC
>ORMF011709526.1_pt1 | contig 13302 bp, 5 predicted proteins | sample 1779871 | NCBI WGS metagenome assembly ORMF01 (sample SAMEA104232316, study PRJEB22302) | groundwater metagenome | biome: forest; feature: aquifer; material: groundwater | place: USA | collected 2011-08-07 | depth 5.4 m | reverse complement strand
CGCGCTGGCCGCGCGAGGCGTGCTCGAGCGCGCGATGGTGGCAGTACGGGTTGTTACCCGGCCGGCCGAAGAACACGTGGGCCGTCCACGAGCAGCCGCCGCGGCACACAAAGGCGTAGTAGCAGCTCGCGCAGAAGCCCCACGGGCTGCTCGCCCGGTCGCGAGCGAAGCGCAGCGGTGCGGCGGACTCCCACGTCTCCCGGATCGGGCGGTCGCGCGTCGTTCCGCCCGAATAGGCCGCGGTCGGGAGCGACGGGCAGCCCTTCACGGTCCCGTCGCTCTCGAGCCCGAGCGTGTGTACGCCCGCCTGGCAGCCGACCGTGTGGCCTACGGTCGACTGGTCGGCGCGGAGGTCGTGCTCGTGCGGGCCGAAGTAGCCCACGTTGTTTCCCGGCCACAGGCGCACGCCCTGCGAGTGAGCCAACGCCTTGAGCTCCGCCAGGCGCGGGATCACGACCAACAAGTCGTCGGGCTGGAGCAGCCAGTCGACCCGCTCGGCGGCGCGTCCCATCGGGACGGTCAGCTGCACCTGCCACGCATGGCCGCCGGCACGGACGATGAGCTCGAGCACGCGCCCGAGCTCCGGCAGGCTGAGCCGATTCACCTGGGTGTTCACGGACGTGCTCACGCCGACGGCGCGCAGGTTCGACAGGGCCGTACACGCGCGGTCGAACGAGCCCGCGCCACGCTGCAGGTCGTGCGTCGCGCCGATCCCGTCGATCGACACCGACACGCTCGCGATCCCCGCGGCCTTCGCCCGCTCCGCGCGCTCGGGCGTGAGCGCGCGACCGCCGGTCGTCATCGTGCACGTCATGCCGGCGTCGGTGATCGCGCGCGCGATCTGGTCCCAGTCGTCTCGCAAGTAGGCCTCGCCGCCGATGAGCGTGATCTCGCGCGCGCCCATGTCACGGACCTGCCGCACCACGTCCAGCGCCTCCGCCGTGCTGAGCTCGTCGCGCCGGGCCGGACCCGCGCGCGACCCGCAGTGCCCGCATTGCAGGTCGCAGCGGAGCGTGAGCTCCCACACCACGTACACGAGCGACGTCGGTGCGGCCGGGTGCGCCGGTGCCTCCCGGCCGACACCGGCCCGGCCCGCGCTCACCGGGCGTCGCTGCCGGGACTCGACGCGCTCGAGCCCGGTGCCGCGCCGTCGGGTTGCTGCGCGGACTCCGCCGCGTCCGTGGACCCGCTGCCTTGCGCCGGCGGCGCCCCGTACACGGGGGCCACCCTCGGCGGCGGCGCCGGGGCCACGGGCGCCCCGTAGACCGGGGCGGGCGACTGGGCCTGCGGGCAGCCGGAGAGGGCGAGCGCGGCGAGTCCCGCGGCGACCAGGCCCGCGGGGCGCGCGGTCCGGCAGAACGGGCAGGCCGCCTCCTGGTGGTGCCGGTGGCAGGTGGGACACACGATCATGGGTCGGCCTCCGGAGTGCGCGTTCGGACGGTGCCCAGTATACGCACCGATGGGTCTGGGAAGCTCCGCACCCAGCCGTCCTCGGGGTGGTAGGATAGCCGATTCCGATTGGTCCAGGCGGCACCGCGCGAGGCCTCAAACCCGTGCCTAAACGTCAACCCGAGCGCTACGAGCTGCCCGTCCGCAAGTCGCGGGCGGTCGTCGAGCCCGACGAGGTGGACCTGTCCCAGGTGACGGCCGAGCTCACGCGGATCGGCCTCGACTGCGACGAGGCCACCAAGCGCATGCTCGTCGCCAACGCGTCGAGCGTGCGCGAGACCTACCAGACCCTACCGGCGCCCGCGATCGTGAGCTGGACGGTCCACACCAACGCCGTGACCCTCGGCAAGCCGTGCACGAGCCTCGAGGAGCTCGACCTACGCACCCCCGACCAGCTCCTCGACGCCCGGCATGGGCTCGCGTGCGACTGCTGGTTGTGGGAGGTCGACCCGCGCTCGTGCCCGCACGTCCTGTCCGTGTTCGTGGCGCTGATGATGCGTCGCGTGCGCAACGCCTCGCCGTGGCGTCAGGACCTGCTCCGGCTCCTCGGACCCCGCGCGGACAAGGTCGCGGTGCCGAAGCCGGCCCACCCCCCGCCGCCCCACGGCGGGCACGTCCGCTACCTCCTGCTCCCGGCGCAGGCCGGCCCCGCGACTCCGACGGACCTGGGCGACGCGCGCACCGTGTACGCGCGGCGCGAGATCATCCGCCTGTCCCGGGTCGACGGGAAGCCGCTCAAGCCGCTCAAGATGGCCACGCTCGACGAGGCGATCGAGAAGGTCGACGGCGTGGGCGAGGCCGACCGCGCGTTCCAGGCCCAGCTCGACCGCTGGAAGGCCTTGAACGACCCGATGTGGCTCCTGGGTTGGCGCGACTACCGCGTCGACCAGCTCAACCGCCCGCAGCGCGAGCTCTTGGAGGACGTGCTGGCCGATGCCGTGCTGTGCCTCGAGGGCGCGCGCGACGTGCACCTCGCCGGCGAGCCGATTCGCGTGCAGCGCACGCTGCACGCGCCGGTGCTCGTCGCGGCGGACGGCGCGGACGGAACGATCGAGGTCGGCTACCGGCCGCGCGCGGTCAAGGCCGTGCGCCTCGGCCGGCTGTTCGTCGTGACCGAGGACCACCGGCTCCTTCCCGTCGATCGGCGCATTCCGCCCGAGCACAAGGACCTGCTCGTGCGCCCGATCGTCGTGCCCGCCGACGCCGCGGCCCAGCTCGTCGAGCTCATGCCGGCCTTCGAGCACCCGCCCGCCTTCGTGGCCGAGCGCCTGCGCGGGCTGTCGATTCAGGCCGAGCTCGCGGGGCGCGTCGAGCTGGCCGAGGAGGGCGACGCGCTCGTCGCGCGCCTGCGGCTCGCCTACGAGGAGGGCGGCACGCGCCTGGTCGACCTCGCGCCCGGGGCGAAGGGAGCCCTGTTCGCGCCGGGGCCGGGCGGGACCAAGCGCCTCGTCGAGCGCGACCTCGAGGGCGAGCGCGCGATCGAGGCCGGCGTGCGCGAGGCCATGGGGGCGACCGAGCGCTCGATGACCGGCACCGCCGCGGTCGACTTCCTGGTCGAGGTCCTCCCGCGCGTCGCCGCGGTCGTGCCCGTTTACGGTGCGCAGTCGCTCAAGAAGATCCTCGTGCGCGGGCGCGCCAACCCGCGCGTCGGCGTCGCGACCGGGCTGGACTGGTTCGAGCTCGACGTCGACTTCGAGATCGATGGACGCACGATCCCGCTCGCCGACGCGTTGGCGGCGTGGCGCGCCGGGCTCAAGCTCGTGCGGTTGGACGACGGCTCGCTCGCGCAGCTTCCGGAGCAGTGGCTCCAAAGGCACGCGGGTGCCCTCGAGGAGCTCGGGACGCTCGAGGGCAAGGATGGGCGGACGGGGCTGTTCGCGCTGCCGCTCGCCGACGAGCTCGCCTCGGAGATGGCGGGCCAGGCGGCCCTCGATTGGGCCACGCTCAAGGAGCGACTCGCCGGCTTCGAGCGCGTGGAGGAGCGACCGCTGCCGGCCGGCATCGTCGCGGAGCTGCGGGCTTACCAGCGCCGCGGCGGGGACTGGCTCGCCTTCCTCCGCGATCGCGGGCTCGCCGGATGCCTCGCCGACGACATGGGGCTCGGCAAGACGCTCATGGCCCTCGCGATCCTGGTCGACACCCACGCCACGAGCGGGCCGCCGTCGTTGGTCGTCGCGCCCACCTCGGTCGCCACCAACTGGCTCATCGAGGCCGCGCGGTTCGCGCCCGGCCTGCCGATCCGGCTGTACCACGGTCAGGCGCGCGGGTCCCTCGAGGAGCACGACGACGGCGTGCTGGTCACCACCTACGCGCTCTTGCGCCGCGAGAGCGCCGCGTTTGCGGCGCGAGAGTGGCGCTACGCGATCTTGGACGAGGCGCAGCACATCAAGAACGCCTCGAGCCAGGTGGCCCGCGCCGCCCGGGCGCTCCCCGCCCGTCACCGCCTCGCCCTCACGGGCACGCCGATCGAGAACCACCTGGGCGAGCTGTGGAGCCTGTTCGAGTTCCTCATGCCGGGATTCTTCGGCAGCCGGGCCGGGTTCGCGTCGCGGTACGCCACGCCGATCTCGCTCGGGCGCGACGAGCACGCGCTCGAGCGACTGCGCCGCCGCGTTCGCCCGTTCGTGCTGCGCCGCATGAAGCGCGAGGTCGCGAGCGAGCTGCCTCCCCTCCAGGCCGTCGTGCGCCGTTGCGTGCTCGGGGCCGAGCAGCGCGCCGTGTACGAGCGCGTGCGCGAGGCCTACCGCCAGTCGGTGCTGGCGGCGGTCGACAAGGAGGGCATCGGCGGCGCGACGATCCACGTGCTCGAGGCGCTGACTCGCCTGCGCCAGGCGTGCTGCGACCCGCGCCTCTTGCCCGAGACCCTGTCGGGCGGCGTGACGCGATCGGCGAAGCTCGAGCTCACGGACGACCTCGTGGACGAGCTCGTCGCGGCCGGCCATCGCGCGCTCGTCTTCAGCCAGTGGCCCAGCCTGCTGCGGCACGTCGCGCGGTCCTTGGACACGCGCGGCGTGGACCACCTGTACCTGGACGGCGGCACGGTGGACCGCCAGCGCCTGGTCGATCGATTCAACGCGCCGGATGGCCCGCCGGTGTTCTTGATCAGCCTGAAGGCGGGCGGCTCCGGCTTGAACCTCACGGGCGCCGACCACGTCATCCACCTGGACCCGTGGTGGAACCCGGCGGTCGAGGCCCAGGCCACGGACCGCGCGCATCGAATCGGGCAGACCAAGCCCGTGCTCGCGATCAAGATCGTGGCCGAGCACACCGTGGAGGAGAAGATCCTCGAGCTCCAGGAACGCAAGAAGGCGCTGGTGGGGGCGGCGATCGACGACGATCGGATGGTCGTGGATGCGCTCACGCGCGAGGATCTGGAGGCGGTGTTCGCGGACCCGCCCGACACCGTGTGGAAGTTCGAGGACGAGGGCTCGAGCCTGGCGGTGCGCGACGACCGATGGCCCGGCGCGGGTGTCGACCCGACTCCCGGTGCCGCGCCCGACCCCGCGGCACGCGGAGCGACGGAGGAGCGCGAGGCTCCGGTCGCAACGGCGGCCGATGGAGCCGCGGCGGCCGACGGCGGTGCCATGGCGGCGGCCGAGTGGCCGCTGGACCTGGACGAGCTGCTATCGGACGTCGGCTACCTCACCAACGCCATGGTGCGCAATGCCTTTGGCTGCACGACCGAAGACGCGCGCGGTTGGCTCAAGAAGCAGATCGGCGGCGGGCGTCTCCGGCAGGTCGGCGAGCGACGCGGCACCCGCTACGTGGACGCTCACGGCGCGCAGGAGTCGGACGGTTCCGGGGGCGAATAATCGCTGGACAGCGCGGATCGCGTGCGCTAGGAACATAGGCGTGGATCCCCCCAGGTTCCCCCGCGTTTGGGAACTGGGCGCGAGCGCGTGTTGGTCCCGTCCCTCCGGTCGACTCCACGGTTTCGCGCCGGCCATCGGCGACGATCGGCGTTTACCGTCCTGTCTATCGCTTCTCTTCTGTAAATTCGAACAACTCGCGACACGTCGGCATGGCGTCGGGCGGGCTGGGCCGTGACCCCGTCGTTCCCGTGCCCCCAGTGCGGCAACCCCGTCAGCCCGAGCGCGCGGTTTTGCCAGGAGTGCGGCTGCAAGCTCGCCGGCGTGTCGGTCGTGCCCACGCCGACGCCGCCGGCGATGATGCCCCTGCCGTCGCTGGACCTGTCCGGTGCTGCGGCGGGCAACCCGACCCCGGTCCCGCCGATCGCGCCGCCCCCGACCGGTGTCGGCGGTCCGACCCCCACGGTCATCATTGCGCCTCCGCCCCCCGGGCCGAGCGCCTGGCACCAAACGGCGACGATCGCGGTGCCCGGCCCGGACCCCAACGCACCACCGCTGGCGACGGTCACGGCCAAGTCGGCGATCTGTCCGCGTTGCAAGGCCGAGATCGACCCGGGCGTGGGCTACTGCTTCATCTGCTGCGATGGGATCGGGATCGGGCTCCCCGAGGTGCCCGATTTCGGCAGCGACTACACGCCGCTGTACTTCCTCGGCCAAGGCGGCATGGGCCGGATCTACATCGTGCGCGATCAGGCCGGGCGCGAGGCCGTCCTCAAGACGATGCTCGACCTGCGCCTCGTCGATCGGTTCCGCCACGAGGCGCGCGCGATCGCGAAGCTCAACCACCCGAACATCGTCACCATGTTCCTATTCCGACCGGAGCCGCCGGGCCCGTACCTCGTGATGGAGTTCTGCCGCAAGGGGAATCTCCGCCACCTGCTGATGCGGCGCGGTCGGCCGTGCGACGAGGCCTGGTTCTTCACCGTGATGCCGATGCTCCTCGAGGCGCTCACGCACTCTCACCTGCACGGGATGGTGCATCGCGACATCAGCCCCGAGAACATCTTCTTCGTCGAGGACGACCAGCCCAAGATCGGTGATTTCGGCCTCGCGTCCGACAATTCGCGGACGCAGCTGACGCGCACCGGGCAGTTCGTCGGCAAGCTGCACTACGCCGCGCCCGAACAGTGGACCGACGCCTCTCGCGTCGACATCCGCGCCGACCTGTTCTCGCTCGGGCTCACGATGTACTACGCGCTCACGGGGCGCTCGCCCTTTCCGACGGTCGAGCACGAGCTCGTGCCTCCGCGCACGCGTGAGACGCTCGAGGCCATGACCCAGGCCAACGCCGACGATCGGCCAGCCACGCCGTTCGACGCGCTCGTCGTGCTGCGCCGCGGCCAGACGCGGTCGATCGTGGCCACGTCCGCGCCGCGGCCCGGTGGCGGGCGCACCGGGCGGGCCGGGGCGACGACGACCCAGCTGATCCAGCGCGGCGCGATCACGAGCGACTGTCCGCAGTGCGGCTACGACTGCAGCGACACGACGGCGCAGTCCCCGTATTGCCCGTCGTGCGGCGCGTCGCAGTACCACACCTGCCCGAGCTGCTCGCAGGCGGTGCGGATCCACATGCCGTTCTGCCGCCACTGCGGCCTGGCGCTCGACAAGTATCTCAAGGTCTCGAAGGACCTCGTACGCGCCGTCGAGCTCGCCGAGTCGGGCGAGGTCGGCGTTGCGCGCAAGTCTCTGGTCGAGCTGCTCCAGAACCCGGATGCGCCGACGATCCAGCGCTTCGAGTGCGGCAAGGAGCTGTTCGCGCAGATGCGCGACTGGCGCGAGTTGTTCGACATCGTGTGGCGAGACGACTGGGACCTCGCCGCGATCGACCGCCTCGTCGCTCGGCTCACCAAGGCGCGCCCGGACTCCAAGGTCCTGGCCGAGCTGCGCGAGGAGTCGAAGAAACACCAGGGAACGCGGGTCAAGATCCCCGGGTTCACGTGGGTGGCGCTCGAGGCCTTTTCCTGCCGGAACGACGTCGAGGGCGAGAAGACGTTTCAGGTCGCCGTGTATCGGTGCAACGCCTTCGCCAACGCGCTGGGTCTTGCCGCCGGGGAGCGGGCCAGCGACGTCGAGTTCGTGCTCGTGCCTCCGGCCGGAACGACGGGCAAGTTCACGATGGGCTCGCCCGAGCACGAGGCCGGACGGCGCCCGTACCAGGAGAAGGCGCACGCCGTGGCGGTGGCGCGGCCATTCCTCCTGGCGCGGACGCCGCTCACCGAGCGCGTGTACGCCGCGCTCACGGGCAAGCCGAAGACGACGTCGCGTCGGCCGGTGACGAACATCTTCTGGGAAGACGCGACGGCGTGGTGCGAGCAGAACGGCCTGCGGTTGCCATCGGAAGCGGAGTGGGAGCTCGCGTGCCGCGGCGGTACGAGCACGGCGTTCTGCTTCGGCAACGAGCTGGCCCCGACCCAGGCGGCGTTCGGCGGCATGGAGGACGGAGCCGGCGCGGTCGAGGTCGGTCGGTTCAAGCCCAACGCCTTCGGCCTGTACGACGTGCACGGCAACGTCTGGGAGTGGGTCGCCGACACCTACGAGCGCGACTACACGAAGGTGCCTCGCGACGGCTCGCCGCACCGCGACGACAGCCCCAGCCGCGTGCTGCGCGGAGGGAGCTGGTGCTCGGACGCCGTGAGCTGCCGCTCCGCACACCGGCTGCGCAGCGGCAAGAGCGCGCGCGACGACCAGAGCGGCTTCCGACCCGCCAAGGGGATCGACCTGCCGCGGGAGTAGCTACTTCCGGTCGGACCCCTCTGACCCCGCTGACCCCGCGCCGTCCGAGCCGTCGGCCCTCGGCGCGTCGTCGTCGTCCGACCCGGACCCCGAGCCGCTTCCCGGCGCGGCAACCACGGGCGCTGGCGGCGCCGTCGGTTCTCCGAGCGCGCTCCGCGCGGGCAGCTCGAGGCAGTACAGGTGTCCCTTCTGCGTGCCGACGAGCAGCGTGCCGGTGCCGGTCACGCGCATCTCGGTCCGCACGGAACCCGAGAGCTTGTAGGTCCAATGGACCCAGCCGCGCGCGGGCTCCAGGCAGTACAGCGTGCCATCGTCGCAGCCCGCGTACACGAGCCCGTCGTGCAGCATCGGGGAGTTGTAGAACCGCTGCGCGCCGGCGAGGACCCATGCCCGGGCGCCCGTGGCCTGGTCGTAGGCGTAGAGCTTTCGGTCCCACGCGGTCACGTACACGCGCGACCCGTCGGCGACGGGGACGCACGCCGGCATGCGCCCGGTCGGCGCCGACCACACGGTCGCGAGCCGCCCGAGATCGATCTTGTAGAGGATGCCCTCGTAGCCGGTCGTGTAGGCGCAACCCAGGGCGTCGACCGCGGACAGCGAGCACAGCTGCCCCTTGAGCTCGAGCGTGCCCTCGTGGACGCCGTCTTCGCTCAGGCGGTGCACCTTGCCATTCATGCACGCGACGTAGAGCTTCCCGCCGTGCCGGCGTACCTCGGCCGCGATCGACGCTCGCGACTCGTACCGCCAGCGCTCGGCTCCCGTGGCGGGGTCGAGCGCGAGGAGCGTGCCGTCCAAGCTCCCGATCACGAGCGTCGGTAGTCTGGCCGTCCCGAGCGCGGGGGCGTAGCAGCCCGTCGCGTACACGGCGCGGCGGGGGCGCACCTGCCACTGCTTGTCGCCCGACACCGCGTCGACCGCGTACACGTGGCCATCGTCGCAGCCGAACGCGACCACACCCCCCGCGAGCACGGGCGCGCCGTGGATGCCCTTCGGCGCCTTCGAGCTCCACTGGCGCTTGCCGGTTTTCATCCAGAATCGGCTGAGCTTGCCGTCGCAGTCGGCCACCCACGCGACCGGGCCCGAAACTTCGGGCATCACGCGGATTCAGTTCTTGTGGAACGACGAGGGCGATTCCCAGCGCACGATCGGCGCCGGTGTGTCGGCCGCAGCGGCGATCGTGACGAGAACGAGGAGGAGCACCACTCGGCGCACGCGGTGGATCATCGGTGGCTCATTCCGGGAGGAGCGGTTTCGGGGCGCGCACACGATGCGGTCTTCCGTGCGCGCACGCCACCCTGGAACGACCGATATCCCACCCTGGGTCGGGTCGGCGTCATGGTCCCGGCGGCTTGTCGGGCCCATTGGGCTTGCGCTCGCTGCCCGACCCCGTCGGGGGCTTCGTGGCCTTGTCGCTGCCCGAGCCGCTGCCCGGCTTCGTCCCCTTGTCGCTGCCGGCCCCGGCGTTCGTGCTTCCCGTCCCGCTCCCCGTTCCCGGAACGTAGCGCTCGCTGCCCAGCGGATTCCCGCCCGCCTGTCGCTGCTTCTCGGCGTACACCTTGAGCTGCTCGGCCTGCACCGCCAGCTTCTTCTGCCAGTCCTCCTGGTCCAGCTTGCGATCGGGGCTCTCGAAGTACGCCTTGATCTTGGCCTCGAGCTCGGCGATCGGCATGACCTCCTGCTCGAACAGCGCCGCGGAGGCCGCGTTCGTGGCCGCGATCCCTCGGCCTGCCCCCGAGTTCAACGCCCCGCCCTCGATCTTCTCGCGGAACGCGTACCACTTCTTCCGCGTGGCCTCCTCGGCGCCGCGCTCGAGGTAGTAGTACAGCGCCCACGCCTGCCCGTAGAAGGCCATCGCCTTGAAGTGGCTCGAGTTGATGTGGTCGATCGCGTTCGACGACATCAGGTCCGCGTACGGCATCCAGTGCTTGTCGCGGATCGCGACGCGCACCGAGTAGTAGCGCATCGGGTTCCACTGACCGGTGAGCAGCACCTTCTTGGTCGACGCGTCCTCCCACCGGTGACTCTCGTGGTACGTCGCCGAGGCCTCGGCGTACCACGACGGGAACACCGCTTGGTTGACGCGCCCCTGGAACAGATGGCCGCCCTCGTGGACCATCGTCATCAGGTACGAGTCGAGCGTGTTGCCCTTGTTGTAGCCCACGCAGATGTTGAGGTGCGGCATGGCGAAGCCCGCGGCCGCGAGGGCTTGGTTGAACTTGTTGTCCAGGCAGAACTTCTGGTAGTCCTCGAACGTGCGGAACGCGTAGAACCGCAGCGCGGTCGCGGGCTCCTTGCTCCAGTACTTCTTGTAGGTCGCGTAGGCGCCGTCGAGCCGAGCCAGCAGCTCCTCGACGAAGTCGATGTCCATGTTGCTCGTGAGGTGGACGCGAGGCGTCTCGACCACCCAGGCCTTCTCCCACACGCTGCGGATCTGGTTGAGCTCGGCGCGCGAGTGCCACCGACCTTCGTAGCGCAGGAACCCCTGCGCGAGCAGCTTGGCGTCGTCCTGGGGCACCCATTCGCCCTGGTACTTGACCCAGCCGGCCTCGTACTTCTGCTTGTCCTCGGGGGTCACCCACTGGTCGCGGTACCGGACCAGCCCCGACTGCCGCATCGACTTCTCTTCGGGCGTGACGAGCCGACCGTTGTAGGCGACGAACCCCTCCGGTGGCACGGCCACGCCGAGGCGGAACGCCAGGTACTGGTCGACTTGCCGCGAGATGTCGGGGGACTTCCCCTTGGCCTCGAGGAGCGCGGAGTTGGCGGCGTCCAGCTCTCCGCGTTCGTACGCGAAGATCCCGCGCCCGAGCAGCACCTCGGCCGTGCGCGGGAGCTCCTCGTACAGGAGCAACATCCGCGAGACGCCCAGGTAGCGCCACCGCTCGCGGATCTGCCCTTGGTTGAGCTTGATCGTGTAGAACTCTTCGTCACCCGCCGACAAGGCGGCGCCGTGGCCCGCGTGCGCGGCCAGATCCGCGAGGCGCGCGATCGAGACGCCGCCGGCGTTGACCTGCGCGAGCAGCTTCGCGAACAGCTCTTGCTCGCGCTCGAGCACGCCGAGCTCGCCCTCGAGCTGGCGTGCCAGATCCTTGGACTCGGCGGCCTCGCCGATCAGGCGCCGCATCGATCGGATCGCGTCCTCGTAGCGCAGCAGCCGCGCGAGGCTCATCACCTCGCCCGCCTGGCTTCGGATGAGCTCCGTGCGCTGGCGGGCGCGCTCGGCCTCGAGGGCCTTCTGCTCCACGGTCGGTCCCGTCACCACCTCGGGCGGCGGCGTCGGTACGGTCTCGGGCGGCTTCGTGGGCGGCGTGACGTCGGGAGGCGGCGTGTCGAACACCGGCTTCGCGAGGCCGAGCGCCTCGGGCTCGACGCGCCACTCGAGCTCGCTCAAGAGCCGCGCGACCTCACCCTCGACGACGCTCTCGTCGGCGAGCTTGCTCTTGAGGAAGGCGAGCGCGAGGTCCTTGTGATCGTGGAACGCGAGGAACGACGCGTAGTCGATGGGGGGCGACGTGTCGAGCCCCCGCTCGTGGAACGCCGTCGCGACCTCGCGGCTCGCGAGCTCCGCCCACACGAGCTTGCGCACCTGATCACCGCCGAGGTCGAGCTCGACGAACGTGGGCTCGAGGCGGACGACCTGGGCCTTCGGAAAGCCGAAGAACGTGCCGCGACGATCGGCCTTGAGCTCCGCCGAGAGCGCGTCGAGCAGCGCGCGATTGAGCCGCGTGTGCCGGGTGCAGGTCGTGGCGAGGCGGTCGTTGACGCGCCCGTAGCTCGCGTGGAGCGCCACCTGCGCCGCACCGTAGTCCCGGCGGCGGAGGAGGTCGGTGATCACCTCCTCCGGGCTGCGCTCGGGCGGAGTGGGGTCGATTGCCCCGGAGCCCGTGCCGACCAGGACCGTCCCCGGCCCGGCCGGTGGCGCCCACATCCGGACGGCCTGGCCCACGAGCGCGATCGCGACGGCCGCGACCGCGATGGGCGCGGCAAGCCGCGCGAGCCGGCGCGCGGGCACCGACGGGAATGGGCTCGGTCCTGGGCCGGCGTCGGGCGACCCGGGTGCGCCCGCGTCGGCGGTCGGCGCCGGCAGGTCGGTGCGCACGACCCGCCAGCTCGTCGCGGCGAGGCGCAGGGTCTGGGCGTGGGCGAGTGGCGTTTCGCGCTCGGCCTCGAGTCTCGCGCCGTCGACGAAGGTGCCGTTGCTGCTGCCTAGGTCGGTGACGAACAGGCCGTCCGCGCGGCGCACGAGCTTGGCGTGGCGTTGCGAGACGCCGGCGAGGTCCACCTGCCAGTCGCAGGCGGCCGCGCGGCCCACGACCGTCTCTCCCGCCTGGACGACGAGCGGGGTCGGCGGCGGAGGCGGGCTCGTCGGTGCGCCGGGCGCCGGCTCGAGGACGAAAGCCGGAAGCGCCGGGCGCTCGGGTGCGCTGGCCGCGAGGTCGACGACGCGCCAGCTCGAGGCGCCGAAGCGCACGGCGTGACCCGGGACGAGCGGCGTCTCGCGCTCGGCGTCCAGGCGGACGCCGTCGACGAAGGTCCCGTTGGAGCTGCCGAGGTCCGTGACGCTCAGGGTCGCCTCGCTGGCGACGAGCCGGGCGTGGCGTTGCGAGATGCCGACCAGATCCAGCGGCCAGTCGCTCGTGGCGAGGCGCCCGACGACGGTCGCCCCGAGCGGGAGCGGCTGGCGCGGAAACGGCGCGGTCGCCCCCTCGAGCCCGAACCGCGACGGCGATCCCGAGAGCGGAGTGGGAGCCGCCACGGGGCCGGCGGCCGGAAGGTTGGCACCGGAAGCGCGTGCCGGGCTCGCTCCGGCCTCCGGCGCCGCGCCCGAGGCGGCCGGAACGCGCGCGGTCGACGCGAGCATCGCGGGTGCGGGGCCGCCCGCGGGCACCAGCGCGAGCTGGGTGAGGCCGATGGCCAGGATCTGTCCTGCGCGGACGACGCCGCCCTCCGCGAGCCTCGCCCCGTCGAGGAACGTGCCGTTGCTGCTGCCGAGATCGCTTGCTCGGACGGTTCCGCCGTCGACCCACAGCTTGGTGTGACGGCGCGAGGCCTTAGGCTCGTCGAGCACGAGGTCGCACTCGGCGTCGCGGCCGACGAACACGATGTCGCCATCCTCGAGCGCGACGCGTCGCTCGACGGGTCCGAGCACCACGATCTCGAAGCGGCTCGTCATCGGAAACCCACTCTCCTCTCCGTGCGCCCGGGGGGCCAACCCCCAGCGCGAGCCCCCCCAACCCCCCCCCACACGCGG
>ORMF011362898.1_pt1 | contig 13304 bp, 8 predicted proteins | sample 1779871 | NCBI WGS metagenome assembly ORMF01 (sample SAMEA104232316, study PRJEB22302) | groundwater metagenome | biome: forest; feature: aquifer; material: groundwater | place: USA | collected 2011-08-07 | depth 5.4 m | reverse complement strand
GTCGGCGCCGACCAGCACTTCCAGGACAACATCTCCGGTGCGGTGGGCGGCCAGAGCGTCGGCGGGATACTGCGGCTCGCTGCGCTGACGGAGGCGGCTCTCGGCCAGATCCGGGGCGAGCCAGACGCGCGCAATGCCGCCAGGAGTGGTGCCCCCGGATGCTCCCGATGATGGCCCCGCGGCAGTCTTGGGCGCGGCCGGCTTCATGCGGAAGACGACTTTCCCCTGTTCGTAAACAACCAGTCCACCGGCGTTGGCGTCGGGCGCAGACCTCGCGCTTGAACCGGAACCCCCAGCCGGCTGCTTTCCAGGCGCAACTTGTGGAGTGGGGGGCTTCACAGAATCAGCCGCCGGCAATGGCGGTGGCTTGTGCGCGCCGGGCGACGATAGCCCCAGCCATCCGATGCGGGACCCGATCATAAAGCTCAGTGTAACGGCCAGGAGAATTGCCAGGCTTCCAAGAATCAGACTCCAGAGCTCGTACGGAGCCCGGGTCTTCTGCGCCGCGAAGTTCGGGCCCAGAGAGAATGGGTACAAGGTCGGGACTTGTGGATTGGCCGCTGGTGGGCGCTGCTCCAGTTCGAGCGCGGAACGCCGGATGCGAGCCACCTCGCAAGCAAAGATTTCCAACAAATTCTGGTCGCTGTCAACGAACTCTGCGGGGTCGGTTGCAAACACCTCCAGCACACCAACCAGTTCCTCGCCCTCCAGGACAGGAACAACCAGCATGGAGCGAATCCCCAAGCGGCGGGAGGTGGCCGCGTCCACGCGCGGGTCGGTTTCGGTATCCAGGCACAGCTGGGACCGATGGGTGCGCAGACATGCCCCGGAAAGACCGTCGCGAGTATTCAGAGGGATGCCGAGGTCGGGAGCATGCTGCCCGGTAGCGGCGCGGCACACCATTTCATCGCCGCGCTTGAGCGCCAAAGCCGCAGCATGCGCGCGCGTAGCCGTGGCTGCGCGCACCACCAGTTCATTGAGAACCAGGTCCAGAGCCAGCCCGGGGGGAAAGCCGGCGGCGATTTGCTTCTCGAGAGCTTGAGCCAGGTCCGTCTGGGCGAGCGGATTCGAATCGTCTTCTCGCGGCTCCGACCACGACATGGGTTGCGGGAACATGGCGACGTCCCGGTTGGCCTGCCGGGCGTGGCGATCGAAAGCAGGCTTGGAGGGGAGTTTCCCCCGAATCCGGGGAGAAGTCAATGCGCGGGACACTTACGACTTCTCATCCACGAAAGAAAGGGCCGCTCACGGGGAGCGGCCAGGTTTGCGAATCGGAAAGCCTACTGCGCGAGTTCACTAAAGAACGCTGGGCTGGCCACGCCGGCGGCGCTGGCGCTGATGGTCACGGGCCCCGGAACCGCGGGCAGAGTATAGAACTCCAATGCCGTTCCGGAATTGTCGGTGACGACGAGATTGCCGTTCGAGAACAAGCCTCCGGCACCGCCATCGTCAAAAGTGACGGCGACGCCCGAAACAGGATTGGAGTATTGGTCGGCCACAATGACGGTAAGGGCTTGCGGCAATTGCGATCCGGCGGGCGCAGCCTGATTATCGCCGCCACTGATGGTCACCGCTGCGGCCGCGCCCGCGGTCACGGTTTCGCTGAACTGAGCGGAAGCGGGACCCGCGGTCGCGGTGATCGTGACCGGCCCCGCGGCTGTTCCCGCCGTGTAGGTCACACTGGCGTTGCCGCTGGCATCGGTCGTAGCGGGACTGCCGGTGACGGTTCCCGCAGGAGCGGAAAAGACCACGGAGGCCCCAGATATAGGAGTACCGACCCCGTCGGTGACCTGCACGACGAGAGCCTGAGGCAGCTGGGAAGCAGCGGCGGCCGACTGATTATTGCCCGAGACGATGACAACATTCGCTGGCACCGCCACGTGTTCGGCAAAGTTGATGGCCTTCAGACCAGCAGAAGTGGCCTTGACCGTGACTTTGCCGGGCGTGCTGGGCAGTTGATAGATCGTGCGAGCCTTCCCGGTGGAATCCGTGACCGCGGACGCCGGAGTCAGGACACCTCCTTTGCCGCCATCGTCAAAGGTGACGGTTATGCCGGACACTCCGTTCTTGTACGCGTCTTGCACCTGCGCCGTGATCGGGGCCGGAAGTACGGAACCGGGAGCGCCGGTTTGCTGGTTCCCGCCAGCATTAATCATTCGGAAAGGAGCACCGGGCAAGGCAGTCGCAGTGGTCGTTAGATTGCCGAAACCGGTTGCTGAAGCGGTCAGCGTGTAGGTTCCAGCCTTCTGGGGCAAGGTGTAACCGGTGGTAGCGATGCCGCTGCCGTCCGTCAGGGCAGAAGGCGGGTTGAATACGCCACCTTTGCCGCCGTCGCTGAAGGCGACCGTCACGCCTGGAAACGGCGCGTTCGTATACGCCTGCACGGCCTGGACCTGGATCGGCACGGGCAAAGCAGTCTTGACCACCCCGCTCTGATTGCCCCCCGAGCTCACGGACATGTAATGGATGAGCCCGTAAACCTCCAGCGTAGTCCGGGTCGCGATGTACACCCTACCGTTGACCACCGTTTGGGTTGCGAAATGTGAGGTCAAGGGCAGATTGTCGCGCGCCAACTGGTGGGAGTTGTAAAGCATCTTCAGGGTGATGGCATCGAAAACCCAGAGGTCGCCACCATGCATCACCCATACAATGCCATCGGTGTTGCCGTTCGCAGAGACGGATGGCGGGCGCGCCCCGGTCAGCTTGATCGTAGTCAGGGCGACCGGAGCCGTGGAGAGCATCCCGCCGGACACGGAGAACACCTTCAGGTAGTCGGCTTTCGCGCTGAAGTACATCCGGCCATTCCAGTACGCTGGTCCACCTCTCATGGAACCAATGACGCCCGGCAGTTCCTGGATGATCTGGCTGTCGTTAGGGGCGTACACCCCCAGGCTGTCGCGGTTGAGCACGTAGATCGTGCCTTGTTTGCCGGTGGCCACGAGCACGTGGGGAAAGGGTCCATCTTGATCGGGCAGCACGAGGGGCGTGCCGCCGCTCAAATCCAGGTCGTGGTCGTTTAGAAACGCCACACTCCAGGGGATGAAGAAGTCGACCAATTCCATCGGATTAGCGGAAAGCTTCAGGACGGCGTGCGTGTAGCCCTGGCCGCCAATGTCCACATCGAAGTTGCCTTCCGACGTTAACGGGTAGATGTATCCCGCGTCGTCCGCCGCCAGCCCGCCGCCACTCTGCCAGATCGAAGTGAGACCGTGGTCGGGATTGGTATTGAAGACGCCTGTCTGCTGCAGCGTGGTTGCGTCATAACCGAGGACCCATGAAGCGTTGCCGTCGTTGCAGAAGTTCGAGCCAAACGCGATGTACACCGCGCCATTCATCAGCAACAGGCCGGGACGGTTCTTCTGGTGGAGGCTGTTGAAGACGGTCACGTTTCCGGCATTGCTCGTACTGCTGGCGCTGATGAGGGCCGGACCGCCAAACTTTTCCTGTCCGGTTGCGAGATCCAGGGCATGCAGCTGGTGCCGGACGGTGCCGTTGTCCAGGATCTTGGCCACCAGGTACATGGTGTTGGTGTTGACGTCAATCGCGGGAGTGGCGACAATCCCTTCCTGCGTGAAACCCGGGCCCCGGTCCTCCGTTGTTGCGCAGGGCAGGAACGGCCCGCTGGCGGTGGTAATGCCGTTGCCAGGATCGGTGAAATTCACGTGCCAGAGTGGCGCTGCGTTGGCCCCGGCGTTGCTTTCCGCATCAAAGGCATAGACCGAATCCGCCATGGTCGCCACGTACACGACGTTGTGAATCCCTTTGCCGGGGATGTTCACGTTGGGCACGTAGAGGGGCTGCGCTAACGCCTGGTAGTCCAACGGGTAGTTGAAGAGCCGCCCAAAATTGTTCTTATCCAAATTACTTGGGGACAGCAGGACCTCGTTGGTATTGGCCGCAGTGCGAGCGTTATCCCCGCGGCTGGTTGGAAACGTAATCTGCGCGGAAGCAAGAGAGAGCAGGCTCAGAACCAGCAGACTCGCCCCGAGAAGACTGGCGGCAGAGCGCGAGCGACTCCACGAACTTGAATGGGAAAAGAGACCAGAATGGGGACTTCCCACCCTACCCAATAAATAGCTGAACTTCATCGCCACGTTCCTCCAACAGAATATGTCGCCTAACAGGGCGGTAATAGGGGAAATAGCAGTTGTCGAGCCAGTGGGGGGAGGGGGCTAATTAATGCTAAAGGGTTCTAGGGCTGCGAGTTCCTTATATCATGCGATGTCATCGCCCCGTCGAAAATTTTTAGCCTGCAACTCTTTGCACACTTTGGAACCTTTTACGCAGGTCTCGGATGATGAGGCGAGATCCAAACCCGCCCATGGTCCACCGCCAGCCGGTGCCCGCGTTGGAACAAAAACCAAGGCGGCGCAACATCGGACCTAATAATCAAATCGCAACCGCAAGGAGAAATTCCGCGGCGCGGCAATCGCGGTCCCTGAGAATATGCTGGCAAAGTTAATCACATTCAGGCGGTCGTTCAGGTTCCGGATGTCGCCCTGCAGCCGCAGAGCGCGCGTTTCCTTCCGATACAGATCCGCCGCAATCGAAAGATCCACCGCCAACGACGGCTTTACGCGGCCCGCGTCCAGGTTCACACGATCCACTACGGACTGGCCAAACTGAGCGGTCAGCGTGGCCAGGTCTTCGCCGCCGAGTTCTACCGGAAGCCCCGTGCCATAAGACGTCCCTACCGCCATCCAAAACTTTGACCAGGGCTGATAGCGCACCTGCCCGTGTACGGTGTGGCGCTGGTCTTGTGTAACCCAGATGCGCGCATTGGAATTCAGTTCGTCGGCGGCATCCTGTCCCAGAAAAAGCCCGCCGACTACCGGCAGACGGACCGAAGCAACCTGGTACGAGTAGCTGACCCACGCCGTCACCGGACCCCACTGCGGCAGCGCGAACTGGCTCTCTACGCCGTAAACGTTCGCGGAACTCAGGGCGATCGGAAAGCTCACGCCCGTGTTGAGCAGCGCATCATCGTCGGCGAAATTGCGCATGCTCCGCCGGAACACATTGGCAGAAACGTGCGCTCGGCGGAACAGCTCCTTGTTGAGACCCAGTTCGTAGTAGTTTCCGCGCGACGGCCGCAGCGGGAGTTGGGCCACCGTCTGGTCCAGCGTGCGTACTTTCGCCGACGTGCTCAGCAGCAGGTTCTCGATCGCCGGTATGCCAAATACCCGGTCATACGATCCGCGCAACACCACTCCCATCTTCGGCACGTACCAGGCAAAACCCACGCGCGGACTCCACGCCGACTCCTCTACCCGCACACGGTAGTGGTCGAATCGAATGCCGGCGCTGATGTTGAAGTTGCCGAAGTGCATGTTGTCCTGCACGAAGATAGCTTGCTCGGGGTCGTGACCCGAGTCGTGAAATGCAAAATCCAGCGGCGTCGAAGGATCGAAAATCGGATGGCCGTTAATCTCAGTCGCCGTGATGTGATAACTGAAGCTTTCATGAACCAGGCTGTAGATGGTGTCTACACCCGCCTTCAGGTCATGGTGCTTGAAAGCGGCCGCGATGGTACCGCTCAGATAGCCTTCGCGAAATCCGCGGTCTTGAAACACTTCCATCGGCGTGGAGAGCGCATTGGAGACCAGGCCCGCCTGCACATCTCTCACGCGTCCCTGGACCGTTCCCATCAGGTTGGAAGAGAACGTATGTTGATAGGCAACCTGGCCCGACACTTCCTTATTGTTACGGTCCTGCCGCTGCCCGTTTTCCTGCTGAATCAGTTCATTGGGAACGAGCAGACCCGCCCGATTGAAGCTCACCGAAAAACGCAGCCGATCTTGCGGAGTCAGGTCCCGCTCAAAGCTTCCTTTCACTCCCGCCATGGTCGCGCGATTGGTGAAGTTCTCCGTCACTGGCGGATCGAGAAAGCGGCCGGTACGTGCGCCTTCCATGCTCAGCCCGAATACGTTGCGCCCGTCGTAATAGCTCGTGCCGAGGTAGCCGTTTGCTGTGGCAAAGCTGCCTCCCGCAAGGATGACGGCGCCATGTACACCCCGCCCCGGATTGCGGTCCGTCACGGTTTCGATTACGCCTCCGACTTTGCGGCCGAACTCGGCGGGAATGCCCGAGGTGTACACCTTCACCGACTGCACATCCTCCAGGTCCTCGGAGGCGGAAAATGCGGGCGAGCGGTTGTTAAGAATCGGCAATCCGTCCACGACATATTGCGTGTCGTATTCGGCGCCCCGCGGATGCAACACTCCATTCGCCTCGAGCAGCCAGCCGGGCTGGGCTTGTACGACGTCAATCGCTTGCCTTCCCGGAACGGTCGCGGTCCAGTCGCGGAGCGTGACGGCCCCGAGCTGATAGGTGTTGCCGGCATTGATCGTGTCCAGCAGCGTGTCGGAATCCTGCACGTTCACCGTCTGCGTGACGGAGGCGATCGCCAGCGCGGCCGAAAATTTCAGCGGCAGCTCGGAGCGGATTTCAATCAGTGCGCTGTAAGGTGCGAATCCAGTCTGCTCCAGGCTCAACTTGTAGCTGCCCAGCGGCAGCTTCCGAGCGGTGTATTCGCCGGACGGGCTGGTGTCGAAACTTAACTCAAAGTGGTTGGCCTGACTGATGAGCGTGCCATGGGCGGGCAAGGCTGCACCGGAGGCATCGGCCACCGAGAGACGCAGTTCGCCGGAACGATCCTGCGCAGGGGAGCCCGGCGGCAGCGCGACCAGGAAAGCCGCAAGGACTCCGGCACTGAAGAAAGTATGCTTCACCTGATTCTCTTAAACGCGCCGGGGATGCGCCGTCTAGCGGTTATTATATCTGGGCCACGGGCACGCTCGGAGCGACGGCCGTGCCACACCTTTTGGTGCGGCGACTTCCAGCAAGGGCCCGTTGTCCCTGCCGGCAGCCGCTTGGGCTTCCGGGATGACGCAGAAGTGCCGAAGCAATAGAATGCTGCTCATTCGTAACCATTACCCAAAATGACGGCGGATCGACCTTCGCGTTTCCCCCTCACCTCCCAGCAGCGTCACGCCGTCAGCGCCAGCTTTCTGGGCTGGACCCTGGACGCCTTCGACTTTTTCGTGCTGGTGTTCCTGGTAGACGTGCTGGCCGAACACTTTCACGTGCCGCCCTCCAAGATCATCTTCACGACCGCTCTTACGTTAGGGATGCGCCCGCTCGGCGCGCTCATTTTCGGCCTGCTCGCCGACCGCTACGGACGCCGCACCCCGCTGATGGCGAATGTGGTGTTCTTTTCCGTGGCGGAACTGCTCTGCGGCTTTGCCCCCAACTACACCGTGTTCCTGATTCTGCGCGCGATCTACGGCATCGGCATGGGGGGAGAGTGGGGCGTGGGGGCTTCGCTCGCCATGGAGAGCGTACCGGCAAAATGGCGAGGCACGATTTCGGGAATCGTGCAGTCCGGCTATTCCTGCGGTTATCTGCTGGCGGCAGTGGCCGCGAAGATTGTCCTGCCGTTGTGGGGTTGGCGCGCGATGTTCTGGGCAGGAGGCCTGCCTGCGCTGCTGGCGTTTTACATCCGCTACAAGGTTACGGAGTCGGAAGCCTGGAAGCAGCATCGCATGCCGGGCTTCCGCGCCATCGTCAGTACGGCCGCGTCGAACTGGAAGCTGTTCGTGTACATGGTCGGAATGATGAGCTGTATGCACTTTCTGTCGCACGGAACGCAGGACCTCTATCCACATTTTCTGAAGTCCGTACACGGCTTTTCCACGTCGACGGTGGCCAATATCGCCATCCTGTACAACATCGGATCCCTGCTGGGAGCAGTGACCTTCGGACAACTCTCCGAGCGCATCGGCCGGCGGCGGAGTCTGGTGAGCGCCGCGCTGCTTTCCTTGTGCGTCATCCCGCTCTGGGCCTTTGGGAACAGCCTGGGTGCACTGGCGCTGGGCGCGTTCGTAATGCAAGTGGGAGTGCAGGGAGCGTGGGGCATTATTCCGGCCCACCTGAATGAACTCTCTCCGGCAGGGGTGCGCGGTCTGATTCCGGGATTGGCTTATCAACTGGGAATTCTGGTCGCCTCGCCCGTGAATAGCATTGAATATGCGCTGCGGGACCACTTCGGGTATTCCCGTGCCCTGGCCGGCTTCGAGATTGCCAACATCATTCTGCTGACGATCGTGGTCAGCCTGGGACCGGAGAGCAAGGGCAAGGAATTTCTAGCGGAGGCGCGGGATAGGGCTGGGCCTTAGCTTCCGGCATCTCGAAATCCCCCATCTGCTTTGACAGAGGGGTGGCTAAGAAGCATTTCTGGTTTTCTAACTTATTGAATCGCTTAGCCTGGTTCTGCGTCTTGTAGTGGGGTTTTAGGGGGTATTCGGAGCTATTTGGACCCAAATTGGACCCAAGTTTTCTGCCTTGCTTGATCCCCTGGCAGACCCCCAGGGTCTTCGTAGTCTCTTCAACCCGAACATAACGAACTGAATCTCGGTTTTGCAGTCGTCGCTCTCCACAAATTGTTGGGAATGCGAATAATTTCGTAACGAAGTTTTTCGTGGTAGAATCGTAGCGAGGTACAGGTCATGTCCGAAGTTATCGTTTGCGCAGAACCAAGTGCGAAGAAGGAAGCCGCTGAGTTTGTCGAGCAACTCGGGGCAGAACCCGAGCTGCGGTCGTTGGGTGCATCCCTAAGAGACTTAAAAGGCAAGAGATCATTGCTTCTATATCTGAGGGGCGATGAACCGAAATCCGTGCTGCGCCATTGCTTGAGCCGACTTTCGGCTAACAAGAGTGTAATCACTGTAATCTACTCGGCGGTAGCGGATCAGCACAAGGCAGCCGAGTGGGGCCAGGTTGTAGGGCAATTCAGGCCGAAGGGTACCTACATCTGCTTTGCACGTGACGAGGTCCGGAAGGCTTTGCGGCTCTCTGGAACAACGCAAGAGGATCTCCTTTTACGAGCCAGGACGACGGATGTACAGGGCACGCCGCTCCAAATCCCAGCGCTCAGGAAGTATCTTGATCTCACGCAGGCAGATGTTGCCGATGCCGTAGGAGTCACTCATCGAACGGTGCAAAATTGGGAAGCACGTAAACAAGTTCCCAGTAGAAAGCTTCGTGACCTTCATGAGCTTTCCAAGTTGCTGCCTGACTACATGGACAAGAGTCAAATCGCGGAGTGGATGCACTCTCCCAATGAGGCGTTTGGTGGTCTCACTCCACGGCAGCTTATTCAAGAGGGCAAAACGCGGGACATAATTGTGGAGTTCAGACGAATGCAGGTTGGTGAACCTGTGTGACGCTGCCCTCGGATTGGGTTCAGCTTCTTGACGAACTTGTCGCTCAGGCGGGGGATCTTGAAGGCGACTTTTTCCGCTCAACAGAGCTCAGATACGGCCATCCCGACGACGTAATCAACGGAGCAGGAACAAAAGAGGCGGGAGGCCGATTTGTTCCTCGTGGTACGAGGGCAGTCTACGTGTCTCTTGACGAAGAAACCGCATTTCGGGAGGCCACTGCCCGTAAGGCACGACTAGGCGGCGCGAGTCAGATTTCACTGAAGGATTATCCGAGAGTGACTCATGTTGTTTCGGTCCGGCTCTTGAGACACGTCGATTTACGTTTACTTGCAACGAAGTCCAAAGGCGCAGAACTTTTGGAGAGCTGCGCTGTTGCAGACCTGGAGCCCTCAAAAGCCGTAGGCCAGTACCTTTTCAGCAGAGGAATACAGGGCGTCATTTTCCCTTCGGTGGTTTGCGCAGGAGCCAACATGGTGGTATGCAGGGATGTCGATCCGTCACCCGTTATTGAAGTGACAAACCGGAATCAGATCGTAAACGCACTCCGGACGCTGGCCAATCGAACCTAGAGTCCTTGATCCCGCAGGCCCGGTTGTTTAACTTGTCGCTGGGCCTCGGCTACCGAGAACCTCACGCCGCTTTGCCGGCGCCGGGCGGTCGGCCGTTGACCTTCTTGTGTTCGAACGTGACCGCCAGGGCCAACATCACGCCGATCAGGCCAAACGCCACCAGCGCAATCAGAGCAAGTATCAGGATGGGCATAGATCCCTCCCGGTTTGAATTCTGAATCTTCCCGAGTTCGCAGGCGGTGACGGCGATCACCGGATTTTGTGACGTTCCGATTCCCGTTTTTGTCCGGGGACCACGGATGATTAACGCCGACATGCGGACAGCCGCAGAAATACTGCTAGAGTAGATTGGGCACGCCGAGCGGGGTCGGCCCGCCCGATCAAACGAGAGAGAGCTTCGTCCATGCGCATCGCGGTGGTTGGTTCCGGTTATGTAGGTCTGGTTACCGGAACCTGTTTCGCGGATCTGGGGCACGATGTCGTGCTCGTGGACAACGACGAGCAGAAGCTGGCTGACCTTCGTTCCGGAAACGTCCCGATTCATGAGCGCTTTCTGCCCGAACTGCTGGCGCGGCATCGCGGCAACCGACTCCGGTTCTCGGGCGATCTGCAGGCGGCGGTGCGGGAGTGCGACGCGATCTTCATCGCGGTAGGAACGCCTGCCACCGATCGTGGAGAGGCCGACTTGTCCTACGTGGAATCGGTGGCGCGGGAAATCGCGGGCGCGGTGGACAGCTACAAAGTGGTCGTCGAGAAGAGCACGGTTCCGGTCTACACCAGCCAGTGGATCCGCACCGTCGTCATCCGAAACGGGGCCAACCCTTCTTCCTTCGATATTGCTTCCAATCCGGAATTCTTGCGCGAAGGAACGGCCGTGACCGACTTCCTTTATCCCGACCGAATCGTGGTCGGAGTGGAGAGCGAGCGCTGCGCGGAAGTTTTGCGCGAGATCTATGCGCCTTTGACCAGCGGGGCGTATTACAGCCGTGCCGATGCGATTCCGCGCCCGGACCGCGCCCAAGTGCCGCCGCGGTTGATCGTCACCAGCACCAGGAGCGCGGAACTGATCAAGCACGCCTCCAATGCGTTTCTCGCCATGAAGATTTCCTTCATCAATGCAGTGGCTTCGATCTGCGAATCGGTGGGCGCGAATATCCAGCAGGTGTGCGACGGCATCGGTACCGATTCCCGCATCGGGCCGCGGTTTCTGAATCCCGGCATCGGCTACGGCGGCTCATGCTTTCCCAAGGACCTGATGGCTTTCCGCGCAGTGGCGAAAGAGTGCGGCTATGACTTCCGGCTGCTCGACGAAGTCATTCGGATCAACGAGGACCAGCGGCAGCGTTTCCTGCGCAAGGTGCGCAGCGTCCTCTGGACCTTGCGCGGCAAACGTCTGGGCGTTCTGGGACTGGCATTCAAAGGCGGGACGGACGACATCCGCGAGTCGCCCGCCATTCTGCTCGTGCAGGAGCTGCTGCGCGAGGGCTGCCACATCTGCGCGTACGATCCCGCCGCCATGGACCGGGCCAAAGAAGTGCTGCACTCCAGCGTAGAGTACACCGCAGGTCCCTACGAGGCAGCCACCGGCGCCGATGCCCTGCTGATCCTGACTGAATGGGAGGAGTTTGCCGCTCTCGATCTGGGCCGCCTGCGCAAGCTGCTGAAATATCCCATCGTCATCGACGGGCGGAACCTGTACGATCCCGCAACCATGTCGGCGCATGGCTTCTCCTATTACAGCGTGGGCCGTCCCGCCGCGTTGACCGAAGATCTGCCTGCCGGAATCCGGCTCGATAAAAGGGAGCACTCCTGAATTCATGACACCTGCACGCGCGCTGGTAACCGGGGGAGCGGGCTTTCTCGGTTCTCATTTATGCACCGCACTGTTGGAAGAAGGCTATGCGGTGGGGGCCGCCGATAATCTCCTGACCGGACGACTCTCCAACCTGGAGCATTTGCGTAATGACTCGCGCTTCGAATTTCTCCAGCAGGACGTTTGCTTGCCGGTCGAATGCGGCGCAGTGGAGTACGTCTTTCACTTCGCCAGTCCGGCCAGCCCGGTGGACTATGCCGCCCACGGAGTCGAGACGCTGCGCGTGGGATCCTACGGCACCTTTGAAGCGCTTGAGCTAGCGCGGCGCCACGGCGCCAAGTTCATGATGGCTTCCACGTCCGAGTGCTATGGCGATCCGCTGGAGCATCCGCAAACAGAGACGTATTGGGGACACGTCAACCCGATCGGACCGCGCTCCGTCTATGACGAGGCCAAGCGTTTCTCCGAGGCCGTAACCATGGCCTATCACCGTTACCACCAGGTGGACACGCGCATTCTGCGCATCTTCAACACCTATGGACCGCGCATGCAGATCAACGACGGACGCGCGATTCCCAACTTCATGTGGCAGGCGCTGCGGGGAGAAACCCTGACGGTCTATGGCGATGGCAGCCAGACGCGGAGTTTTTGCTACGTCAGCGACGAGATTGATGGCATTGTTCGCTTGTCGCGGTCTTCGGAACACGAACCCGTGAACATCGGGAACCCGACCGAGTTCACGATCCTGGAGTGCGCCAAAAAGGTGATTGCGGTGAGCGGCTCGGCGAGCAAGATTCAGTTCGAGCCTTTGCCACAGGACGACCCCAAGCAGCGGCGCCCGGATATCTCGAAAGCCCGGCGGCTGCTGGGATGGGAGCCCAAAGTGGATCTCGAGACCGGCCTGAGACTTTCTCTCGAATACTTTCGCACGGCAGTGCTGGAGAAGAACTCCTCGCTGCGCTAGCGCGGCAGTTCGTCGAGAGTAGGGCCGGCCGCGAGCAGCGCCAGCAGGCGCAACACTTCTTCGCGCTCGGCGGCATCGTCGAACATGAAGCGCACGCCTATGCCGAAGCCGGGATGCACTGCCAGCACCTGGCCCCGGATCTTCAACTTCATTTCCGAGGTGCGCACCACGATTTCCACAGCGGTCTGTTCGGTGAGCGGGGACGGCATCTCGACATAGCATCCGCCTTCGCTGATATCGGAAAGTGTGCAGCGATTGGGCACGGTGCTCCCCAGACGGTAAACCTCAGCTCCCAGTTTGCAGGGAAAGCGGCTCTCCCCGCGGCGATTGCCGCCGAGACCGGCGTTCTTTGTTCCCGTCTTCGTTTCACGATCCACGCGCGGCACTGGGGCGATGGGCGGGGCGGGCCGGTCTTGCGCCTGGCGGAAACTGTTTTGCAGGAGCCAGGCGTGCATGAGCCGGCGCGAAGCCTGGGGCACATCCACGAAACGGATTCCGGTTCGGCCGCTGGCGTCCTGCCAGGCCACTTCGCCCGACAAGCGCACCGCTTGCTCCTGACCGGGTAGCGCAAACTGGAAGTACACCTTGCACGCGGGAGGGAGCGTATTTCCGCTGCGCACGGAAGTCCCGCCGTCGCTCAGGTCAACGATGGTGGCCTGCAAATCTTCGTTGCCGGGATAAGCAAGGCTGGCCGCGGAGTTCACCGGAATGCGCGGAGTTCGGCGGCGCTCGCG
>ORMF010452607.1_pt1 | contig 13304 bp, 13 predicted proteins | sample 1779871 | NCBI WGS metagenome assembly ORMF01 (sample SAMEA104232316, study PRJEB22302) | groundwater metagenome | biome: forest; feature: aquifer; material: groundwater | place: USA | collected 2011-08-07 | depth 5.4 m | reverse complement strand
GTCAGCATGCGCCGGTTTATCTTCTGATCTTTTTCCGTTCCAAGTTCATTTTCAGCAACGCTAAGTTGCGTGAGAAACCCCCAGTCAAAGTTCAATGTCAGGATCCCTTTTCCGCTCGTCCTACCCTTGACAGCGAATTGAGCTCACGAGTAAGATCAGCGAAAAATTAGCAGGAGTTAGCCGCGTCAAGCCGACCGACGAGTGGCGTCATCGAGCGTGTGAAGGAGAAAATCTATGGCAAATATCAGCGGGAAATACTGTATTGTCGGCATCGGCGAAACGGCGGTCGGAAAGCGTCCCGACGCGACGACAAACTCGCTCCACTTGGAGGCCATTAAGGCATGCCTTGACGATGCGGCAATCAAAAACTCGCAAGCCGACGGCCTGCTAACCAACCAACCCTTGAACGATTCGCACCGTAGCTACGCCGTAAAGCTGGCCCATATGGCGGGCATCGATCCGCTGTTTGCAACGGACCTCGCGCTCGGCGGGGCGACGCCGATCGCCATGGTGCAGCTTGCGGTGATGGCGATTGACGCCGGCATGGCGACCACGGTCATCTGCGTCCACGCCCGCAAGCGCTCGACTGCCGATCCGACACCCGGTCATCCGATCCGACGCGGCGACGAGCATTGGGAGGAACCGTGGGGCCACTTCGCGGCGGCCGGCGGCCACGCCTTTGCGGCGTCGCGCCACATGTATGAGTTCGGCACCAAAAGCGAGGATCTGGCCGAGATCGCGATCTCCACGCGCAAACACGCGAGCTTGAACAAGAACGCGACCATGCGCAAACCGATCACTCTGGAAGATCACCAGAACTCGCGCATGATCGTGGCGCCGCTGCGGTTGCTCGATTGTTCTCTCGAATCGGACGGCGGCGGAGCCGTGTTAGTGACGAGTGCCGAACGCGCGCGCGATTTTCCCAAGAAGCCGGTAGCGATCTTGGGCATGGGCCAGCATCATCCGCATTTCAGCCTTTTAGACGCGCCGACGCTAACCACGCTGGGGGGAAAAAAATCTTCGGAGACGGCGTACAAGATGGCCGGTCTAAGCCCGAGAGACATGCACTTTGCCCAGATCTACGACTGTTTCACGATCACGTCGCTTATCACTCTCGAAGACTATGGCTTTTGCAAAAAGGGTGAAGGCAAAGATTTTGTCAAAAACGGCCGCATTACCATCGGCGGCCAGTTGCCGCTTAACACACACGGCGGCTTGTTGTCGCAGGCTCATCTCGAAGGTCAGCTGCATATCACCGAAGCGGTTAAACAATTGCGCGGCAACGAAGTGGAACCGGAGCGCCAGGTGGCCAACGCTCAGGTGGGTATCGTCAGCGGCCACGGCGGCAGTTTAGCCATGCATGCAACTTTAATCCTGGGGGCAATATGAGCAAAGACGAACGGGGCCGCCCCACGCGGCGAGGTGAACCTTATCTGGCTGAACCGGAAGCCCAACCCTTTTGGGCCGCCTGTCGGGAGCATAAACTGACGGCGCAGCGCTGCTCTTCATGCAAGAAAATCTTCGGTTTTCCGCCGCAGGCGTTCTGTCCGCACTGCCTGGCGACGGAGCACGAATGGGTCGCGCTGAGCGGCAAAGGCACGGTGTACTCCCAAATCGCCTACCATCGCTCCTGGCACCCGGCCTATCAGGACAAGATTCCCTACAACGTGTCGTTGGTCGACCTGCAAGAAGGAGGTCGCCTGGTCACTAACGTCATCGGCTGCGCGCCCGAAGAGGTCAAAATCGGCATGCCGGTGGAAGTGGTCTTCGAAGACTTTCCAGAATACACGCTGCCGAAATTTCGGCCCGTGAAGTGACTATTTCTTATTCTGCGCGATAAAATCTTTCAAAAAAGTGACGATCTCCGGCGATATCTGGGTAACCTGTTGATAGAGTTTTAGGCCTTCCTCGCCTATCTGAAATCTCGGCTGGAAGCGCATGATCTTCATCGCCTCTGCGAGAAACTCTTCGTCCTTAGCCAGCCGCTCAACCGCTTGCCGCATCGCGGCTGTGGCTGCGGCGGGAGAACCGGGAGCGAGCAACATTGCGCGCTGCAGATTCGTGCTGGACATGTTCGCCGCCTTCAACGCCTCGTACTTCATGCCCGACGGCGACTTACCGAGTACTTTTCGATAGAATTGCGTGAAAGACAGAAGTTCAGGAACGTCCGTGCTGCTCTTCACGTCTCCGTCCGGAGTCACGAGATCGGTGTAATATAACGGGGTGACCATGCCGGACTTCACCATCTGAGGTTCCACCTGTGTTCTATAGCCGGGCACTGTCTCATCATGGTACTGAACTTCGTTGCGCTGCACCGCCAACCGGGCGTCGGAACTGCTGTTGTAGCCGGTGACATAGTCGTACTGAAGACCCAGAAGATCAAACGAAAGCTGAAAACGCACGTCTTTGGAGCCGCCGATTTGCAAGCCTCCCGCCTTAAAACGCTGCGCTTTGAGCAAATCCTCAGACCGTTTAATGCCGGGAGGCACGTCCGATCGGATGTACGAAACTGAGACGCTCTCAACGCCGGCGACAAAGGGATACTTCGACGCCTCCACGCGTGTTCCTTCTTTTAACTGAAAGCGAAAGAGGGCACCGGTAAAGTAACCGAGGGTTAGCCCATCGGGTTTCGAGACCTCGCCAAGATAATTGGTCGCCGAGACCCCGCCGGCACCGCCCATATTCTGCAGAACCAGAGCGGGGCGCCCGGGTATATGCTTTGCCAGATGTTTCGCGATGATTCGCCCCTCCACATCCGTGGGTCCTCCGGCGGCGTAGTTGATGAGAACCGTTACCGTCTTGCCCTCGTAAAATGCCTTCTCGGCGGCGACAACCTTCGATACGATGCCAAGCATGAAGCAGCCGACAACTACCATGCATTTTGTCCATCGACCTGTTTTCATTGGAGTTCTCCTTGTTAAGTTAGGGAGTCCGAAAAGAGAGCCGCTGTTTGGAAAGCCCCGGTGTGTGCTGTTTGCTGATGAGTTTCTTGACTTCTCCTTTCGTCGCATAGCATTACGCGCAAGATTCTGTCAACAGCCCTTATTCCTGGTGTGGTAGATCAGAAAGCTTGGTACGTTCCTCTTCGCCCACGTCTTGGGCGTGCGGATAAACACGGCACTCCCTGTCGTTCGAAAATGTTTCCCCGTGATTCCCGCGGACGATGGCCTAATCTTGAAATAAGCGCCAAGCGAGCGGGAGCGCTCGCCGGCAGTTCACTGGCGACTTCTTGACGGTTCGTAAGCACTCATGGGAGCGTGTTTCCCTCGCAAAAGACTTCGTTTGAGCGTCACAGGGTGATGTATTGAGGTTGAGGGCTGATTTTGGACACAGCTCTCCCTACGCGAAATTTGCCGGAGCCGACGTTTGACGATTTTTTCACAGGGAGGGGGGCAGACTTTGATTTCCACATTTTTCCAGATTGTTGTGATGTAAAAGTCTGACCCTCATGCCTATTACAAAACCGCCTGGACTTCCTGCCGGCCCAGCATACCGATTTTGTCTTCGCAGTTTTTTCCGAGGAATGGGGCTTTGTCGGATGTCTGATCTTGCTGCTGCTCTATTTCGCGCTGTTCATCTACTGCCTGGGACTCGTCCAGCGGGCGAAAGATCGCTTCGGCGCCCTGCTGGTGTTCGGCATGACCGCGATCTTTTTCTGGCATGTGACGATCAACGTCTCGATGGTGGCGGGACTCATGCCGGTCGTCGGTGTGCCGCTGCCGATGGTCAGTTATGGCGGGTCGGCGCTTGCCACCATGATGTTCGCCATCGGCGTGATCATGAACGTCAGCATGCGCCGGTTTATCTTCTGAGCTTTTTCCGTTCCAAGTTTATTTTCAGCAACGCTAAGTTGCGTGAGAAAACCCCAGTCAAAGTTCAATGTCAGGGTCCGCTTTCCGGTAGCGTGGCAGTGGTTTCGAACGCACATTCTGCGGTGCCTAAAACTCGCAACGGGTTCCATCTAAAGGGTATGTTATTTCTGGGCGGCGGGATTGGCCTTGGCCGCATCGGGAGCCGCGTGGCCGCCCTGTTGCGGCAGGCCAGAAGCGTCGTCTTGCCTCGCTTCTACGACGTCTTGGATTGCCTCGAGAATCTGAACGTAGGCCCCGCAGCGGCAGATATTCCCGTTGAGATAGCGGCCAATCTGCTCCCTCGTCGGCTCAGAATACGCCTGCAGGAGTGCCTTGCAGGCCAGTAGCATCCCCGAGGTGCAGAAGCCGCACTGGGCTGCGCCGCGTCGGATGAAGGCCTCTTGGAGGGGATCCAGACCGTCTACTGGCGCCAGACCCTCGATCGTCGTCACACGCTTCCCCGATGCCTCGAAGGCCAGGTAGGTGCAGGAGCTGATCGGCTCTTCGTCAACCAGGACAGTGCAGGCCCCGCAGACTTGGGACTCGCACGAGCGTTTCGTCCCGGTGAGACGGAGCCGCTCGCGCACAGACTCCAGCAGAGTCTCTTCGGCGCGGACTTCGCCCTTCCACGGCCGGCCGTTGATCTGGAGGGCAACCGGCATCGTGTGCGACGTTTGTGGCGTCGCGGACCCAGTGTGCAAGGCGTCGGCCATCTCAATTGCTCCCGTTGGTGCCCACGGCCTGAGCGAGCGCTCGGCCCAAGAGCACCCCGGTCAGGTACGTCTTGTACGCCACTGATCCATGCAGGTCGTCCACGGGCTTTAAGACCTCTCCGTAATGGCGCTGTGCCTCGCGCAAGATCTGCTGGCCATCGGCGAGTGTCGCGCCTTGCAGGCGCGACTCGAGTTCCTGTAGCCGCATGGGCACCGGGCCAACGCAGCTCACGGCCAGCCGCACGTCGGTGAGGCGTCCGTCGTGCTGGGCCGCCGCCACTGCCACACCCAGGGAGGGGCGCTCAAAACGCGCCGCGCGCAGGTAGGCGCTACCCATGCCTGGTGGCAGCGGCGCCACCTCCAGCTCGACTAAAAGCTCATCGGGCTCCAGCGCGGTCTCATAGGGTCCCATGAAAAACGTCTCGATGCCCATCGTACGGCCGCCGCTGTGCTTGCCGATCTTGACCCTGGTGTCATAGACCAGCAGGACTGGGGCAGGATCCGAATGCGGGTCGCCGAAGCAGAGACTCCCGCCGAGCGTGCCGACGTTACGCACGCGCACGTTTGCTACTAGTCCGGTAGCATGTTGCAGCAACGGCAGGTGCTCGGCCACCTCTGCCGACCTCTCCAGATGGCGATGGGTGACCGTGCCACCGATGTGCATCCTCTCGCCATCCCATGCCAGCTCGCCCAGTTCGGGGATTCTTTTGATATCCACCAGGTGGGTGTATTGGACGAGTCCCAGTCGCAGCCACAGGATGAGTTCAGTCCCCCCCGCATAGACCTTGGCGTCGTCTCCGAGACGGGCGAGTTCGGCAGACGCTTCGGTCACATTCGTGGGCTGGTACACGCGCAACGGCCTGAGCATTTTGCCTCTCTTTGTTATGCAAGCTTCCCGAGGCCGCGCAGTAGCTTCTCCGGCGTGATGGGGAGTTCCTTGATGCGCACGCCCACCGCGTCAAAGACGGCATTGGCGATGGCTGGCGCTATGGGACTCACGGAAGTCTGGGACATGCCCTTGGCGCCCAAGGGGCCAGGGCCATCGTGGTTTTCCACCATGATAGACGTGAAGCGCTGCGGGAGGTCATGGACGAGGGGCAGGCGGTACTGGAAGCTGTCGCCATTCAGGAGCTGGCCGTCGCCGTAGATCATCTCCTCGTACATCGCATCGCCCAAACCCATCACGCCGCCACCGTCGAGCTGGCTCTTACAAGCAACCGGGTGGACGGCCGTTCCCACGTCGGCCGCAATGGCGTATTGCAACAGGGTCACGTCGCCTGTCTGCGGGTCGACCTCCACCTCCGCCGCGCCGACACTGAGTTCCCAATGGGGGACAACGCCTTGCCACACGTTATCGGCGCGTGGTGTGCTGTAATGGCCTTTGCCTCTGACGACCAGGCTATGCGCAAGCGCGCTGATGACCCTGCCGACAGGATAAGGCCGTTCACCGTGCCACAACTGACCTGCCGCGTACTGCCACTCCTCGGGCGTCCCGCCGACGGCCTTGGCGGCGACCTCCAGGAGCTGCCGCTTGAGATCCTCGCAGGCCCGCTGGGCGGCCATCCCCATGGACACTGTGTCTCTGGAACTCCCGATGCCGTCCGAGTAGGGCAAATCTGTGTGCGGGTGGGTCACCTCTATCTGGCTCTCGGGGACGCCCAGTGTCTCCACGGCAACGCGGGCCAGCATGGTATAGAGACCCTGTCCAATCTCGGCCCCCGAGTGGAGGATACGGATGATGCCGCGGTTGTCCGCCGTGACCTCCACGTCGGAGACGCTGGCGCCGGAGTAGCCATGGCGCAAGGTTGCCGCGATCCCCCGACCGCGCACCGGGGTGGTGCCGGTATAGACGATATCAGCGAGCGGCCCAACGCGTTGTGAGCGGCCGTTCCAATTCAAGGCCGTGAGAGCACGACGGACGAGATCGTCCATATCCGTATCGAAGGGACCAACCGTCTCGATGAGACGCTCGCCACGGTGTAAGAAGTTGTGCCGGCGAAACGCCACCGGGTCCATCCCCAGCTTGCGGGCGATGGTATCGTAGTGGGACTCGTAGCCCCAGGTGGTCTGTGCTCTGCCGAGACTGCGAAAGGCGCCAGCCGGGACTTTGTTGGTGTAGTAGGAGCGACCGACGATCCGGAGATGGGGCACTCGGTACGGCCCCCACGCCAGCGAGGAGCCCCGTCGCGGCACGTTCATGGCGTTTCCCTGGGCATAGGCGCCCTTATCGAAGATGAGATCAATGTCCTGGGCCATAAGTGTGCCGTCGGCCTTGACACCGGTCTTGACATGGTACACGACGGCATGACGGCAGTCGCTGCGAAAGCTTTCCTCGGCGCTCGGCCTCAAGGTGACGGCACGCCCCGAACGGATGGCGAGGAAGATCGCGATCAGGTGCTCGGTCTTAAGCTCCTTGGAGCCGAACCCGCCGCCCACGTAAGGAAACCCCACGCGCACCTTGTTGCGATCAAAGCCGAACATCGCCGCGATGTCATCGCGGGAGCGGAAGGGGTGCTGAATCGGTGCGGTGAGTTCCAGCGTATCCCCGCGCACCTCGGCGATACAGCCCCCAAGATTCTCCATAGGGTGGTGGAAGACACTCTGAAACACGTAGGTGTCTTCGAAAATATGATCGGACTCGCGCCAACCCTGCTCGACATCACCCCAGCCGAAGTCGAACCGGCCCACCAGGTTGCCGGGACGCTTGTTGTGAATCACCGGCGCTTCAGGTTTGAGCGCCTCGCGAACGTCGAAGAGCATGCGGAGGCTTTCATAGGCCACCTCGATACAGTCTAATGCCTGCCGGGCAAGTGCCGGGGTCTCTGCAGCCACAGCAGCAACGGGCTCTCCTTCATAGCGCACCTTCTCCAATGCGACTAAAGGAGCAGCCCCCTCACCCTCCGCGCCATAGGATGCCGGGTCCAGGAAAGGATTGAGGTTCCCGAGGTGCTCACGCGTGACCACGGCGTGCACACCTGGCAGCCGCTCGGCCTGCCGGGCATCGATGGAAACAAGACGTGCGTGGGCATAGGGAGAACGCAAAATAGCGCCGAAGAGAGTCCCCAGTGGTAAGGGCAGGTCCTCCGTGTAGACGGCCTGCCCCGTAACTTTCGGCAGCGCGTCAATACGCGGTGTCTGTACGGTAACGGTTCCCACGTCTTTCATGGGGCTTATCTTTTAGTTTAAGTGCTTAATTGTGCTGTGTTACAAAAACGGTTTTTCCCCTCTGACGGATAAAAAATTAAGGCGTCTAAACTCCCTCTAAGGTGACACAGTGCAATTAACAAGAACCACTTCAAGAAAGTTTATCGCGCCGAGACGCCAAGAGCGCAAAGAAAAATCTTTTTATTTTTCCAAACTCGGCGTGCTTTAGTCTTCGCGCGAGTCATCTTTTTTTTTCAGATTCCTTCAGCCATAAGCCAACTAAGAATTTCAAATATCTTTGCTTAGGCGTTCCTCCCGGGAACGAGCGTCGCTAACGTCGCAGAAGATCATCATGTCGCTCCTCAGGCGGGTTGGTTGTACCCCATTTTTTCCTCCGCGTCCACTTGCACCGCTGCAGCCGGTCAGGCGGGTTTGGCCAGCTTGGAAGCTGCCTTCAGACACGGTATCGCTACGGGCAGCCGGTCTGGTTATTAACAAGATTGACTCCGACGAACAGATTCTGATAAGCGAATTGCTGGGAGCTAACGAGTTTTACCCGTCGTTTCGGGTTGACGGGGAAGGCGACAGTCCAAGATATCCAGGAGCAGAGAGGAACGACGATGATTAAGTCCATATTGCGCGGGTTGACATTTCTAGCGGTCCTGTTTCCAACTTTTGGCGGCTATCTCTTGGCTGCCCAAATGTATGCGGTCTGGACCAGCGAGGCGGGAGTTTACGCTCCCGTGTGGGTTACGAAAGAGGCCGGGTTTTTTGAAAAATATGGAAACCAGGTGCAGCTCATATTTATCCAGGGCGCGACCTCTGCGGCAGCGGCTTTGATTTCCGGAGACACCCACATCGCCTACATGTCGCCCCAGGTGGCGATTACGAGCACCCTGAAGGGGCTCGATCTGGTCATGCTTGCCCGGATGGGGAACTTCATTGAAAATCAGATCTTTGGCAGAAAGGGTATAACCAGCCTGAAACAGATCAAGAGCCTGGCCGTCAGCCGGTTCGGGAGCAGCGCCGATTTTGTCGGACGGGTTTTGGTCGAGCGCGAGGGACTTAAGCCCGACAGCGAAGTTGCCTTCTTGCAGTTTGGAAATCAGTCCAGCCGGCTGGCAGCCATAGAAACAGGCAGGGCCGATGCCGCAATTTTGACTCCTCCAATAACCTTGCAGGCGAGAAAAATGGGCTTCCCGCTCCTCGCGGATGGCATGAAGCTACAGATTCCCTACTCCAGCAACATGATGGTGGTCCGCCGCTCCTATCTGGATAAGAATCGAGAGGCGGTCCGCAATGCCTTGAAAGCGCTGATCGAGGGGGTGCATTCCTTCAAGGCCAATAAAGAGCACACCATCAAGGTGATCTCTAAATACTTGAAGATTCAGGACCGCGAGGTTGCTGAAGAAAATATTCGCGGCTACGACTTTCCTTTGAAGCCTTATCCCGCAAAGGAATACTTTGATCTTCCTATCCAGGAAGTCGCCAAAAGAGAACCCAGAGTTTTAAAAGAAAACCCCGCGCGTTTTGCCGATTCCTCTCTGGTCAAAGAGTTGGATGAGAGCGGATTCATAGATAAATTGACTAGAGATTACGGTCTAAAATAGAGAAACCACTGATGATGTCTGATTCGCGGAAGGGAATTTTTGGCATACCTCGCCGGGATCCTTCAAAAAGACAAAAGCCCGATTCCTTTTTTTCAGACGAACGAATCCATCTGATAGGGAATCGGGCTCCCATCCTCAATCCGGTTCGCCTGTGCGTGCCCGCACGCAGTCAAGCCAATGCTCGGGCAGATCTTTTACCGACGTACATGATGATGTTGCTCAATCCTCAAGAAGGGAAACCGACACGAATTTTTTTGAGCGGTTTGCTTTGCGAGAAGCCGGATGGGGCAAAAGGGGCCGGGGTCAGGCGGGATATTTGCTATTTCTAAACTTCGGACTTCGAACTTCGGGGCCAGGTTTTGCAATCCCTAGAGGCGCGCCATGGCCCGTCCTCTACGACCGGAGTTTGGTGGCGGGACTCATGCCGGTCGTCGGTGTGCCGCTGCCGATGGTCAGTTATGGCGGGTCGGCGCTTGCCACCATGATGTTCGCCATCGGCGTGATCATGAACGTCAGCATGCGCCGGTTTATCTTTTAGGAACCGTTCAAAGGGTTCAAGTCGGGGGAATCAGTTGAGCCTATTGCAGGGCTTTCTCAATCGCGCTCACCAACTTCGCTTTCGGGACCGCGCCGACGATCTGCTCCTTCACCGCACCGCCCTTTAGGATGATCAGATTAGGGATACCGCGGATGCCGTAGCGAGAAGCGGTGGCGGGATGGTCGTCGACGTTGAGCTTCGCCACTTTCAATTTGCCTTCGTATTCGCCGGCCAGTTCTTCCACGATCGGCGCGATGGATTTGCAGGGGCCGCACCAGGGAGCCCAAAAATCGACCAGCACCGGCAGCGCCGACTGAATGACTTCGGTTTCGAAGTTGTTATCGCCCACCTCGGTAATCTTTCCCATATTGCCCGCCTCCTTATAAGTTCCGCGTTTCGAGTCTCGCGTTTCGAGTTTCTGGTTCTTCGGAACAGCGCCGCCAGTGACGCACTCTCGCAGCGAATTACCAAGCTAGAGCGTTGACAAAAATCGCAGCACCGTGCGAACCCCGAACCCGGTGCCGCCTTTGTTGCACAGGGCTGTGTCGGTTTCCGCGAACGCCGGGCCGGCGATATCCAAATGCGCCCAGGGAACATCGCCGACGAACTCTTGCAGGATAAGCGCGGCGGTGATCGCGCCGCCATGCGACCCGCCGATGTTTTTCATATCGGCCACGCTGCTCTTGATCAGTTCACGATATTCTTTGACCAGCGGCAGTTGCCAGAGCTTTTCACCGGTGTCCCGCGCGCAGCGCAACAGCTGGTCGGCTAGCGGCTGGTTATTGCTGAACAGCCCGCCGACTTCGCTGCCGAGCGCCACCATGCAGGCGCCTGTCAGGGTCGCCAGGTTGACCATGGTGTCGGGCTTTTGTTGCGCCGCTAGCGCCAATGCGTCGGCCAGGATCAAGCGGCCCTCGGCGTCGGTGTTCAGAACTTCGATGGTCTTCCCGTTCAAATAGCGAATGACATCGCCCGGCTTTTGCGCGTTGGCGCCGGGAAGATTATCCGTCGTCGGAATGTAACCGGTGACCTCGATATCGAGGCCCAGGTGCGGCAGCCGGCTCATGGCGCCGATCCCCGCCGCGCCGCCGGACATGTCGAGTTTCATCGTTTCCATGGACTTCGACGGCTTCAGGGAAAGCCCACCGGAGTCGAAGGTGATCCCTTTGCCGATCAGCGCGATTCTTTTGCGCGGCTTGCCCGAGGGCCGGTAATGGATCTTGATGAAGCGCGGCTCTTCCTGACTGCCGCGATTGACCGCCAACAGCCCATTGAGTTTCATCGCCGCAATCTTCTGTTTGCCCCAGACTTCGACGGTCAAACCGCGACCGCGGCAATGGCGCCGCGCCTGTTCTCCGAGGAACCGGGCGGTGGTCACCGAGGGTGGCTCATTGATCAGATCACGGGCGAGATAGACGCCCGGCATCGTGCGCTGCACGATCGCAATCGATTTGTCCATCGCCGCGCTGCGGCTCAACCCCGGTCGGAAGAACGTCAGTTGTCTTACCGCATCGGAAGGTTTGGAGTTCGACCGGTATTTGTTGAATTGATAGGAAGCGAGTAGCATTCCTTCGACGATGGCGGCCGCCGCCTGCTCCGGACTCTCGGCCGGCGCGAAGAACAACGCGATGTCGGCCGCGCCGACACCCGCCGCTTCCCGCCGCGCCCGCGCCCCCGCTTTGCGCCAAACATCCGGCTCGACGTCTTTCGCGCTGCCCATGCCGAGCAACAGTAAATGAGACGATGGCAGCAGGCCGGAGGCCGGGTAAAGCAAGGCGCTTCCCTCGGCGCCGGTGAACTTGCTCTTTTGGATGCGTTCGGAAAGTTTTCCCCGCAAACGCCGGTCGAGCGCGCGTAGCGGCACCTCTTCGAGCTTTTTCTCCAGGACCGGCAAGACCAGCAGGTCGGCCTTGACGGTTTCAACACGTGCATCTCTGAATCGGGTTTCCACGAATTTCTCTCTCAGGCTTTCTGCCGGATCAGCGTCATGAACTCACTGCGGGTTTCCTGGCGGGTGCGGAAGGCGCCGAGCAATGTGCTGGTGATGATCATCGAATTCTGTTTCTCCACGCCGCGCATTCGCATGCACAGATGCTCCGCTTCGATGACCACGGCCACGCCGAGAGGATCGAGTTTTTCCATGATGATGTTGGCGATCTGGTTGGTGAGCCGCTCCTGGACCTGGAGCCGGCGCGCGTATACGTCCACGAGACGGGCGAGCTTGGAGATGCCGACGAGCTTATGGTGCGGGATATAGGCGACGTGGGCCTTGCCGAAGAAGGGCAGCAAGTGATGCTCGCAGAGGGAAAAAAAATCGATATCCTTCTGCACGATCATCTCCTCGTAGTCTTCGGTAAAAAGGGCGTCGTTGATGACCTTTTCCGGGTCCAGTTGATATCCCTGGGTCAAAAAGGTGAGGGCTTCGGCGACCCGCTGCGGAGTCTTGACCAGCCCTTCGCGATCCGGATCTTCGCCCAAGGCTTTCAGGATATGCCGAATCTGCTCTTCCATTCCTATTTAACTCCACTTTTATCCGGAATTGCGCGCGGCAAGAATAAGTTTTTGCAACAAATGGTGAGTGGAAAAACTAACATTTACCCCAAGGGAGGTCAAACATGGTGTCCCGCCGGCGGACTTAGAGCCGTTTTAACAGCCACTCGGGTGTGAAGCGGAGGGCGTAAGCATTTAGAAAGGTCATATAATCGGTGAGTAAGAGGACGCCGACAATGGCCAACAAGACGCCGCTGGCCACATGAAAGGCACGAATGTAACGGCGGAAAGCCTGGGAAAACTGAAAAAAAGAATTGATCGCAAGGGCGCTGAGAAAAAACGGCAAACCTAATCCGGCTGCGTAGCTCGCCAGCAGAAACACTCCTCGCCCCACGTCGGCCGAAGCCCCGGCGACCGTCAGGACTGCACCCAGGATCGGGCCCACACAGGGAGTCCAGGCAACGGCAAACGTGATTCCCACGAGCACGGAACCGAGATAGCCCGCGGGTTTATCGCTGAGATTGAACTGGAGGTAGCGTTCCAGCGTGGCGATCTTAAAAACGCCCATCAGATAGAGCCCGACGGCGAGTATAAAAATGCCGCCCACCGTGCGAATGACGTCTCGATAACCCAGGAAAAGGCTTCCAAGATAGCTCGCGGAGGCGCCGAGGGAAACGAAAACCAGCGAGAAACCCAGGATAAAGGCGGAGGAGTTCAACACCACTCGCCACTTCACCCGCCCCAGCGTCTGTTCGCCGCGCATCTCTTCCAAGGAAACGCCGGAGATGAAGGATAGATACGACGGAATGAGCGGCAGGACGCAGGGAGAAAGAAAGGAAAAGACACCGGCGACAAAGGCGACGAGCGCGTTGACCTCGGTCATCTTTTTCCTTCGGTCAGCTCTTTGATCAAATTGCGCGCGGCCGGACCATGCCACTCCGCCGGTCCCCAAGCGCGC
>ORMF011397625.1_pt1 | contig 13306 bp, 12 predicted proteins | sample 1779871 | NCBI WGS metagenome assembly ORMF01 (sample SAMEA104232316, study PRJEB22302) | groundwater metagenome | biome: forest; feature: aquifer; material: groundwater | place: USA | collected 2011-08-07 | depth 5.4 m | reverse complement strand
GAGGACCCAGCAAGGCCACCGCCCGGCTTCTTTTAAGCGCCGCCCGAAGATGTTCTTTAATTCCCGCTCTTTGAACCATGTTTAAACAATACCATGAAAATATGAATATTTTATTCCTTATTTCATGGTGAGCATTGAAAGAGCCGTATAGACTTTAGGGGTTTTCAGGACATGAAAAAACCCCGGCTCAGGGAGCGAACCGGGGCTTTTGGCCTCTCTGTTGCGGCCTTAGGAGAGAAAAGATTGGGGTTGCTGGCTGGACGACGGTGGAATCTGCCCGAGAGGGCTGCTTAACGATTTTGCCGGGCTTATCGGTATTTGAGAGGATATTGATTGGGATGCTCTAAAGATTCAAGAGCCAAATCAACATCGAGGTCTTCCCAGCGAAGATTATGGCCGTGAACAAGCCGGACATTTATCCCGTGCGGCAATCATCCACATATTGTCCGAGGTGGGCGGCCGGAAGCTAAGCCAGCCGAAGCGTGTGACACGGAAGCCGGCCTTTTGTACCATCTTCGCCAGCTGCCTGGGTGTGAAATAGTTCGCGTGGTCCGGCAGGCGCAGGCCGCACCATCGCCGGCCCATAATCGCCGCGTTGAGGCTGCCGAAGTTCGGCAGCTTCAGGATCAGAATACCGCCTGGTTTGAGCGCGTCAAAGGCGGCCGCCAGTACCTCACGCGGCCGCAGCTCATGCTCAAGGTAAGAGCGCATGACAACCGCGGCGCACTCTCCCGGCGGAACCCGCTGGAAGCCCTCCAGCGCCGGCGCGTGTACCACCACCCCGTCCTGCGCGGCCAAATTTTTCTGCCCAACCGCCGCCAATGCTTTGGAAACCTCAATCCCGCACGGCCGGTGGCGCGGATGCAGCTGCTGCATATAACCCGCGTTCCCGCAACCGATATCCACGACCGGACCATCCGGCGCGTAACGGGCCAACAAATCCAGCACGTTCTGTCTTGGCAGCTTGAGCCGACGGCGAGTGACGCGGCTCAGCGCGTTCTGAACCGGCTGGACCTGCGCCTTGCGCAGAGTTTCAATCTTGCTCGTCCGGTCCCATGCGAGGTCTTCCGACAGGCTGGCATACGGGGGGGCATTCTCCAGATATACGAACCGGCACTGCGCGCACCGCTTCAATCGCCAGGGGCCGCTGGATAACCGGTGAGGCGGCTGGGCCGCGTTGTCCTGCCCGCAGGCCGGGCAAGCCCGGTGTATGGTGTCGGTTAAGGGAATCTCAGGAACCATGATGAACGTCACAGGGCCCGCACGGACCCTCAGTTAAAATAAGGGTCCCTGACCGGTCGAAGGTAAGGGAACCTCTCTAAGTTGGGCCTTATTATACACCCCTACCCTGTTTCCCTTATTCCTGGAGGCCGGTGACCGTAGAGAGGTCGGTTTTGGGGCCATCTTTTGTCCAATTTGTCCACTTTTTGAGAGGACGAAAGCTCGCAAGGCGCGTCATACCTAAAACTTAATAATTGTCCTTCTGCTTTGCCTGGACATCTCTCTCTCGGAGGCCCAACAAAGTAGCTCTGAGCCATTCTCGGATGGGTGACAGAAATTGCTTAGGATACCGACGGAATAGATCCTCGGCATGGCCGCCGCCCTCAATGAGGACCAATCGCTTGGGTTCCTTTGCGGCTCGGTGCAAGCGTTCGCTGTGCCGGTGCAAAATGATTGGATCGCGTGTCCCGTGGATCAACAGGATGGGAACCGGCGAGATACTTATGATGCGATCCACCGGCCGCTCTTTCTTCCCCCATGGGTTGCCAGCCCGGAACCCCGCTCCCGGCTCCGAGCCACGGATGCCAGTCATGATGGCCTCCGGGGTCCAGAATTTGAACTCAATATCCTCAAACGCGGCTGGAGCGCTCACCACCACCAAGCTGTGGATCCCTTTGCGACGACTCGCGACGTTGATGGCTGTCGCGGCTCCTAGAGAAAACCCCAAGAGGCCGACCCGAGCATACCGTTCGCCTATCCAGTCCAACACGGCGTTCAAATCCGCCTGCTCATATGCGGAAAAGGAGAATCTTCCCGATGAACCACCATGGCCGCGAAAGTCCATGCAAACCACATCACAGTACACTGACAAGGTACCTGCCAGACGTTGGAAAGTTGGCGTCTTCTTGCTTTGGAAGAAACCGGGACAGATGACAAGAACCGCATCGCCTCTACCCTTCCGATAGAGCTCGAAGGAGATCCGAATACCATCCGCGGTCGAGACCTGGTGTCGTGAACGCTCGAGCAGCCCAACTCTTCGCATTAGGCGCTTCAAGCTTGAATTCCTATTGATTCCCTGGCGAGGTCTTTGTATACTTTCTCTCATCAGATGAGGAGGCTCGCGTGAACCCTTCGGTAGCTCTGTTTTTCCTGCACAACGTTGCCGCCACATTTCTCTTGGGTTTTAAATTCAGAAGCCGCCCTAACCCGGTTTTCAGAAATTTCGGATCTGCGCTTATCCTCAACGGCATCGCCTACGCAATATGGTCATCTGCCGTCCTGCTCAGGCCGCAGAATCTCAAACCCTACGTGACATCCGGTGTGCTGTTTTTTATCGTTTCTCTGGTGCTTTTCCTCTCGGCGGGGGTCCGGGGCCTCGATAAGCCGAAGCGGGTATTGCTGCTTTCCATCGGGTCGGTTGTGGCGGTGGCGCTGTTCCTTGTCCGGACCTACGTGTACCCGTCGGAACCAGGGTTCTCGGACGAAGGCTTCTTCTTCTTTAACGCTCATCCAATGGCTCAGCTCATTTACATCTTTGGTCTTGGTTTGACGGCGCTCCCGGGGATTGACGCGTTGGCCTCCCAATTCCCCAATCGATTTTATTCCGACTTGGTGCGGTACGGCTTCACCACGCAAGTCATGGGAGGCATTATCCTTCTCACCACCACTCATACGCTCACCTTGTACATCGACGGATGGATTATTGGGACCACGTATTTCCTGCTGTGGGCATCGATGCTTTTCAGCAGAAAAGCCTGGGCAGGGGTAAGCTAAACAGGTAGGAAGCGCAGACCGGCAGTAACAAATTATCAAGACCCGAAAAAAGAAACAGCTCCACAAGGGTCAGCAACAACGCCACCGCAACAAAAGAAAGCAGGAACTCTCCGCTCCACCCTCTGGAAATCAACAGCATCAAGAAAACAGCGGAGAAGAACGCCGCGCTCCCCTCCAGGCTTTTCCTATTGCCCATCAGGGTGATGGGGTGCTTTCCCCAAGACTCTCCAACGATCCCTGCCAGCGCATCTGCGAACGCAAGCACCAAGATTCCGAAACGGAAAGCCGGGATATTTTCCGGGACAAAAAAGAAGGCGGAAAGACCGATCCCGATCGGATAAAACACTTCTCCCCAGCTCTTTCTCCCGATCTCATGGATACCGGGCAACCAACCGGAATATTTGCTGATCACCAGGAAGACGGCGAAACCACTCGTTAAGAACATGATTTCTCGCACGGTGAATAACCTGACCAAAAAGACAACGGCGATCCCGGAGCAAACATGGGCGACTTTCCTCAAGAGCTCATGCCGGATCCGCAGCCATCTCCGTAACACCTCAGTAAAAACAAGTATCACTAGGAAAACCCCCGCCCCCATGACGATCTTCATGTCTTTGACTCGAAGGCAGCGTATCTGCGAAAGATAACCGCGTCATCCTTGGGCAGCCGCCCCACAGCATTGCTCTCTCTGATCAAGGCGTAGATGACTTTCCCGCATCGATTGGCCCGCGCGTCACTGTGTATTTTGTGAAGCAAAGCATTCGCCAGACCGAGGTTTTGGAACTCCGGCAAGATCGCGGCGGTCTTCAGAATAAGCGATCCCCCCTTTTCGAGAAAGACGCTGCCATAACCAACCGTTTCTTGGCCCTTTTGGATGTAGTACACCCTGCTCAGATGGGAAGCAAGCTTCGGAGTTGAATAGAGCCGGGTGAAGTCGGCCATGGCGAGATCGGTATACCCCCAGCTGTCCCGGAATACCTTCTTGCTGATGGAGAGAACGGCGCCGAGCCGCTCTTCGGTCGCTTCGGCGGACTCGGCGATGGAAAACCCGCCGGCCAGCATCCTCTTGTAAAACGGTTCGGTGATAGCGATGAGATTCCGGAACTCAGTCCTGTAGGCGGAATAGTAGGAAATTTCCCTGTGGGGGACCCCCTTCATCAAATCATAGTAGAACGGCTCGCAAAACAATTCGGTCTTGAAAAAGGGGGAAGCGTCGGTCTCCTTCATAAACCGGTACTGATGCCAAACACTGCCGTTAACGGGCCCCAGGAGCTCGTCGAATCCTTTTTCCCTCGCAAGCTTGTTTAATTCCCTCCAGAGCAAACTGAACACTTCCTTATCGTTGTTCGATTCGAAGAAACCCCAAAAGGCCTTCCCTTTCGGGGCCTGGGAGTCTTGAATGAGCGCCGCGTGCGCCAGCATGCGTTCCCCATCGAGAACGGCGAGGAAGTTCGGTTGTTGCCTCTCAAACGAAAACCTGCTTGCCTCTTTCAAATCCTTCAAGAAATAACCGAAACTCTCTGAAGAACCGTACTTTTCTTCCACCAAGTCGAAATATTGTCTTTTCAGGCGTTCGTCATTTTGATGGCGTGCTACTTCCATAAGGCGGGAATTTACCTAAGGATGGAAATCAACCCGGTGGAGCCGTCAATGGCGACCATTTGGTCATCCCGAAGGATTTCCGTCGCGTCCAGCGCCCCAATAATCGTCGGTATGCCCAATTCCCGGGAAACGATGGACGCGTGTGAAAGGATTCCTCCGCGTTCGACAATCAGCCCCTTGGCCAGGCCGATGAGCGGCGTCCACCCGGGATCGGTATGTTTCGCGACTACAATCTCGAAATCGATTATTTCCGGCATTGAAAATTCCTTGAAAACCTTGACCCTGCCCCTCACCTGCCCGGAGGTGCACGGCCGACCGACGATGGTCCCATCGCAGCGCGGCGTTTCGGAAACGGCATCCGGCATCTCGCCGGGCAAGGCAGAAAAATGGCTTGGCGGTTTGACCGCGCCGTATGATCCGTACTCTTTTTTCCGTTGCTCAATAGTGTTTCTGTAATCCACCGGTTGGCCGGAGGGGGCTTGCAGCAACTCTTCAAGGTTGAGGTAAAACACGTCGCGGGCCTCCGCGATAATGCTTGATCCGGCTAGGACCTGCCCCATCCTTCTGATAATTTTCCGCGCAAGGCCAAAGACGTTCGAGCGCAACAGTCGCAATTCTTCCCGCCGGGCGGCGTATTTCCTGAACCGGTTAAGGACAAGGCTGAAGAACTTGCTCTTCAGGAAGTGCCCCGGCAGACGTCCTTCCAAACGCTTCTGCATTGAAACTCCGCGTTCCGCGTACAATTTGACGAGCTCCGAAAATTTTTCAAAATTGTCCTCGATGCTTTCCGTCTCTAGCTTGAGTTCGTCCGCAAAGCGCCCTCCGTACCTGTGGAGGTATCCTTCGTAGCGCGCTCTCGCGGCGGGATGAAGCAAAAGCTCCTCCTTAAAGCCGGCCTCGTCGCCGGCTCCAATCCGCACCCAAAGTCCCGGCACGCTTTTCATTTCCTTCGCCAGGAGATGGATATCCCCTACCTGCTCCACGCTGATATTTCCGAACTGTATAGCGTCTCTCAGCAATTGCTCCGGATAGGCTTTCCTTAAAATTCCGAAATATGTCATGACAAGGAAATCGTTCTCGATCGGGAGGTAGGAATCTTTCAGCAGCTCCTTCTCCAACTCGAAAAACAGCTCTTTGCATTGAACAAGATCCATCTGTTCCAGGCTTGCCTCCCTCACCTTTGACACACACCGGGCGACATTTTTCTTGAACCTTTTGAGTTTTGAACTCAGGAACGTCATTTTAAAAACGACCAAGAACGGGTATTTGACTTTCAGCCACAAAGGGGGCTCGATATCCTTAACAATTTCATCCCTGATATTGCTGGTGATCATCGCTTCCAGGTTTTCCTTGTTTCTTCTGTAGCCGGGGAGAAACGCCAGCATCTTGTACCAATTGTTCATGTTGTAGTACATTCTTCCGAAATACGTCCCGAGCAAGTGGGCGAAAACATCGCCGCGCGATTCGAGGCTCTTGCGAGCTACGCCCGAAGCGGCCAACAGTGATTCGTAGGCGTTCTTGTAAAGCAGCTGGGCGAACGAGAACGTGAGGGGAAGCACAACACCTGAATAGCTCTCGGCAATGTTGGCGCTGTCAAAATAGGTCCTGGCACCGGCTCGAAAGACACCCCGCGTGATGGGGCGGGACTGAAGGCAATAGACCCTGCTCCGCGACATGCACCATTCGATGTCTTGGGGGCGCCCCATCAATCGCTCAACCTGTTTCCCAAGGAGGTAAAGGTTTTTTATTTCTCGGTCGCTCAGTACCCGTCTCCCGTAGGTTATTTCTTCGAACCGGCCGTTGGAAAAGAATTTGGCTTTCTTTGCGGGCGGGATATTCTTCCGAATGACTTTCCCGCGCCCCCCCACCAAGTATTCGTCGCATTCCCACCCTTTGACCACAGAATCGCATAGGCCCCTGTTCGCGTTGATAACCGCTGTCTCATCGCCGGCGTCTGAAAACATCACGCCGGCTTTTTCGCTGGCTATAAATTTCTGAACGATCACGGCCCCATCCGTCTGCCCAAAGGACTCCCGCACCTTCTGAACTTCCCGCGGAATCTGCTCCAACTCAACCCCAAGAGCCGTATAAAAGTGGCCGGCATAGGACTTTTTCTCGGAGTCTTCGGACATTGCCGAAGACCGGACCGCGAAGTATTTTGTACCCGGGAATAGACTCCTGATTTTCTGAGCCAGTCCGCGCGGGGTAAACGGCGTTTCCAGAACAAAGAACTCCGGGACCGGGACGCCGGCCTCCTTGAGTTTCAAGAGATTGGCGGCCTTGCCGCCTATCGTTAAAGCAGCTGTTTCCATTCGAATGCGTAGCTTGCCAGGCCGTTCTCGATCACGTTCCCCAAATCGCGGAGATAGACGTCGGTGGCTGACATCAGGCGCTCCTTCACGAACCGCAGATAGGTCGCGTCTTCCACCTCACCCCATTTCCTAAGATAGCCGGCGATCTCCGAGTTCCCTTCCTCCTGGAGCTTTTTCAAATGCACCACAATCCAGCTCAAATGCCCGTCTTCTTCCTGGATGATCCGCAGCATGGTCTTCTTAAAGTCGGCATCCAGGCCCTGCAACTTCGCGTGCTGTTTCAAATGGAAGACGGACCTCAGCTCGTATACGTGCGTATAAACCAGAAACTCAATATCGCCCTTGAGCTCAGACGCGTACTCGAAATACTGGTTCTTCTCATGGATCTCCAGCAGGGGAAGGCCCTTGTCCTGGAGAAGCTTCGTCCACAGACAGGCATGTCCGGCCTCCTCGTAACACTGCCAAGTCAGCTGCTTCCTTAAGTGATCTTCCTTGGTCCTTCGCGCGTGTTTTCCCAAAATCAAAGCGCCGGCCAATTCGGCTGCCGCGTACCGTGACGCCAGGTAAACCTCCGCTGGGTTCATCCGATCAGGCCCTCAGAGAGAAGAAAATCGCCAGATGCAGTCCGACGTACAGCGCAAGCGTGCTCAGGTGCAGCGCAGCTTCGCTGGCTTTGTCCTGACGAGCGGAATGCCTCACCATCGCAATGAACAGCAGGAGAATCAGACCGGCCGAGGTGACCGTCGCTGAATAACTGCCTAGGCCCAGGAAGCGCATGATCGACAGGAACAGGGAGTAGCTGACCGCGGTCAGCAACCCATACACCCATAAGGAATTCCTGAACCCGAAATGCCACGAATAGGTGTCCTGGCCCGCCGACTCCTCCTCTCTCAGCTTGATCTTCCTCACAAACTCGATGAGAACCGAGTTACTGAGGACAAAGGCCAGGTGCAGCCACAAGACCGGGAACCGGTACCAGATATGGGTGAAGATGGAATAAACAAACGCCTGCAGGAGCACCGTCTGAGCCATATTGATCGCGTTATACGCGAAAAACTTTTTCTTGATCCTCTCGCCCAGAAAAAACTCCCTGCGGGCGATGAACGAGTAGAGCAGTGCCGCCAGACCCAGCCCGAAAGTACGAAGGCCGCAAGCGAGGGAAACGCACACGAATAGAAACAGACCTACGTTGTCAATGATCCTGATCCCGTCTTTGGAAATAAGCCCCCTCTGGATCGGCCGGGAGCGATGATACCGCGCGTCGTGGTCAAAATCTCTGTATTCATCGATGGCTCTCATGTGAAACAGGTATGCCAACGCCGCGACCAGCCCTAGGGATACCTTCCATGCCGCGCCCGTCACAACCGTCAGCGTGGAAGCGATGACGTAGGAACTCAAAACCACCGAGAGCGTTGTCGGCACCAACACCACCAGCGGAAAACGCTCCTTTTGATATGCCAAGAAATCGAGGAATAAGCGGGCTCCCTTAACCATTCCCTTTCCTAATCCGTTCGACAACGAACCGATCGTAGAAAAACACCCGGTCGTCCTGGCGCAAAGCGGCCGCCGTTTCAGGTTCACCAGCTATCGTCCCATTGAGCGCACCACGGGAATTCCTTCGAACTAGGTTGTTCCAATAAGCGATCGCGCCTCCGTCACGGCCCACCCTGGCTAACTCCCGGAACATACCCTGCGTCTCCTCTTCTGACATTGTCTCAAAGATATCCGACAGGTTAAATTTCGAGAAACTGTTTTCCCGCTGAGCAGAAAGAAACTTCCGGACTTCACCATGAACAAACTGTATCTTGCCAATCGCCTCCTTGAGCCGTCCGAAATTCCCCTCCTTCAGATAGGGTGGCAGGTGATCCGCGCTCGGATAACCGCCCGTAAGAATAAAAGCTATAAAATAATTGCCCGCAACCGGAATTTCTCTCAAGGCGCGCTCGACCCTTCCCCGATAATGCGAGGCGATATCCTTTCTCCCAACATAAACAAATGAATTCGGTCCCCGCCCGAACAAGTTGAGGAAAGGCCTGTTGAACAAAAGCGCGAAGACCAAGCGCCATCTGAAGGTGTCCCATTTCTCAATATAAAATCGTTCCTGATCGGCAAGTGTTTTCATTGACAAAAATTCGTCGGTCATTTTCCTCGAATGAACCAACGGGAGAACCCTCCTGAACAATGCCAGGTACCTCTCAAATTTTCCGGCATGGATAATCCCTTTGCTGATGAGAGACCCTCTCTTTTCCCACCACACGCGAGCCGCTCCGGAAAGATGGGGCTTGAGAGTCAAGAATACCCGCCCGCGTTCCGCGGATGGATGAATCCCCAAAAATTCCAGGAAACTCCTGTAGGAGAGAACACGGATGGCCGCCGACTTGAGTTCCAGAAGGTAATTCTGGGCGGGGTTGATGTCTATTGCAGTGATCCTTCTCGGACTTTCCAAAGCCAGCGCTAACGTGTTGTCGCCCCCTGAAGAAATCGAAAGGACCTCATCGCCTGGAGTAACCCCGAGGGCCTTGACAAGGACATCGGGGTCCTCCCAGCATTGGCTATAGTGGATCCGGGACCCGGATCCAATTCCTTGATTGCGCGTGGCCGATGATTTTTTCAACATAGTGGGCGTCGATGCGAACGGGTCTTACTCGCGAGCCGGGAAACAACTGCTGTCCGGTCCAGTACGGGACGAACTGTTTCATATAATCAGACAACTTTCTTTCGGGGCCGGCGAGATCAAGCTCTTCATACTCGCTCCACGAGCAATCCGGGAAAGCAAACCTCTGGTGCAAACCCAGGCATCTTAGGTTTGTGGAGACAAACCACTCGGAGGAAGGCGGTGATGGATTCGTGATGAAATGAACGCCCCGGGCATTGTTCTCCATGAGATCGACTATTCCATCCGCAGCTAGGTTTACCGGCAAAATGTTCGTCTGTCCGACCAAACGCGGAAATCGGATGACGCGATTAAGAGAGTTTTTAACCGCCTTCAGGAAGGCTCCCCATACCGCGTGATAGCTGCTGCGCTGCAGCAACCGCCCGTTGATGCTGTTGCCCGTGAGAATGGACGGTCGGAAAATAGCCCAAGGAACCTTTGAATCCGACACGATCTTTTCCGCTTCTTTTTTATCTTTCTCATAGTCGTTTCGAATTGTGGAATTATCGGGTTTCCAGACAAACGCTGTGCTGACATGATATAGCGGTATACCCAACTCGCCCGCCAACAAAGAGATGTTGCCTGCCATCCTTGCATTCCGGTTTTGGGTATTTCCAAACCGCACGATTCCCGCGCAATGAACAATACAATCGGCGATCTTAGAAGCAAACGGGGATTCGTGTTTCAACAGATCGGAAATTATAATCTGAGGAAAAGAAGCCTCCTTGCCGAAGATGCCCCTCAAGCGCTTGAAAGCCTCCTCTTTATTTTCAGCACGAGAAAGCGGAATTACCTGGTGGCCATTGCGGCGTAAGGCGCGAAATACTTCCGATCCCAGATTGCCTGTAATACCGGTGAGGATAACTTTCATTTTGGACAAATATTGATTGTACTACATCGGCGCGCGCATTAGTCGAAGCAAACCAGCACCTTCTCGACGAAAAAATCGCGCATCTCTTGAGTCTTCCAGGACATGAAGAAGCCCCGGTTCAACGAGTGAACCGGGGCTTTTGGCCTCTCTGTTACGGCTTTAGGATAGAAAAGATTGGGGTCGCTGGCTGGACGACGTTAGAACCTGTTTCAAGTTGGCAGCATAGCAGCTTAGAGATACCTGCCCATCTGTTCTCGGAAATAACCCTCTTGCGTTCCAAGCTCCACCAACGGCCGAGGCTGAAGATCCCATGGAAGAAGCCCCAGCTCTTTGAGATAAGCCAACGCAGATGCAGCGGTTCGAGTATTCAGCGGGCTTAAAATGATCTGTCCCCCTACACTTATCCCATTCTCTGCCAGTCGTATGATCGCCATACTCTCACTGGCTACTACAATCTCACTGCCAAGAAGTCGGGAAATCTCTTTTGCCCTTTCCGGTTCCGGTTGCACCACCACAACTGGCACACCGACCTCTTTCAATGCTTCGGCAATCGCTAAGATCCCATCAACTCCATCGTGCAGAATGACCCCGCGCCCATCCACCCAGACAGAAGCCAGATCCGATCCAGCAAGCACCTCACGAACCGCATCGCCGAATCGCTCCGAAACCATGTCACCAGTAATTCTCTTCTGAACCACCAAATCTTCTTCCATACCGGCGGAAGGGACAGATCCAGGAATGGCCGGAAGTAAATCCATACGCTCGAAAAGAATTTTCCGCTCTTTCTGGCGGACTCTGAAAGTTTTTTCGAATCGTCCTCCCTCCTTAAAACGAAAATTGTCGAGCTCGAAACCAAGATACAAATCTTCCCCTGGAGTCACCGACTTCGCTACAACATTGCTGAACTTGTCCGGGTCTGCGGTGTATTTTTCAAGTTCGCCAGCATGCGCCAGTACAAATTGAGTAGCCGCTGCTGAAAGGGCTTTGACATCTTGATTGGAAAGACTTTCCACAGTTACGAATACACCGACCGGCTCCACTATGATCGGAGAAGGAAGTATTGTGGTTTCCACTAGAAGTGAATCCAAACCGATAATCTTGCCGGCTGGATCAAAAACTAATCTTCCAAGAAATCCCTCAAGCTCTATTCGAGCCAAATGAAAGTGAATCCAAACTTCACCTGGTCGTCCCAACAGAAGATGCTCCGGATAACGATCGGAATCGAAAAGGAACTTCAACTGTTCCGGGCGAATCAATGGAACAGCAAAAAGGAGATATTCCTTCATGGCCGCCGTGACTGTTTCCTCCGCCCCCGCGGCCGGCTCAACTTGCCTATCTTTAAGTCCCTCAGAAATTCTAAAGCGATTCCGGAGTTCTTCGTTAACGGGAGATTCTTCCATACCAGCATTGACCTGACGCAAAGCAAAGGCAGGGCTTGGTGCAGAAAAAACGAGAGATAAGAAGAAAGCAACTACCGCTCGACTAGTCTTGGTTGGACTAAAGGATGTTTGGCTCAGATTCATTGTTTTGCCTTTTTATCAAGTATAGACGATTAACAGCTGAAGCTTCAGGAAGTGGGGGAATATTTATTCTAACTATATGATACGACTAAGAAGGGTGGCTGGCTGGATAACATTAGAACCTGTCTGATGCTGGCCGCCTAGCTCGTTTTGCCCTGCTGAAGAGACACTTTGGACCGCAGTTTGATGTCCCAAGAATACTTCTCTCCCGGATCTCCTACACAGGACATCATAATCTCACCCTCTTCTCCTGACATGGAAAACGCAAGCTTCTTGAAGGATTCCTGGGCCATAGAACCAATTAAATTGACGCTGGCGACTGGAATCGGCTTTGAATGATCGTGAATAAAGAGGACATAACGGGTGATCGATTCCGGCAACTTTTCTTTTCCTTCTTCAAAATAAATCTCCATGTCCCCCAGAAGGTCATAGCTCATCTTAAGCTGATTAAGCTCAAAAGAAACCTGCTCTGGATCTCCCTTGATTGCTTCCACGGCTTGAGGGGTAAGTTCGAACGGAAAAAAGAAGATTTCCAGTTCATTCTTATCTTGAAACCAGATGGCAAGCGAATCTTTTATAGTGAAAACCGTATCCTCCCATTTGATAAAACCTTTGACGCTCAAACTCCCCGGTTCCTGCGCAAAAGATGCTTCATCAAATGCGGCTTTCGTTGTTTTTGTTTGCTGAACCTTTCTTGTCTGAATCCGCTCGAGAAGAACGGCTATGTTATGGTCGGGCCGTTCTTCATCAAAAAGATAGTCTGTCACTTTCCATCCATCGGATGCATCCAGATCCAACGCCATATAACCAAGAATCTGTTTTTTGCTGTAGACGGAAGCTCCGCGAACGATCAGATAAACATTTTTTTCGTCCGATTCCAGATGGATTATTTCCGGCTCTTTGGGTACATACAACACTGTAAACTGAAGAATTGAATCTGCTTGATTGCCTAGTTCGGCTTCGCTTCTCTCAACGTCACTCTTCGGCATAAGACTTTTTATTGTCTTTAAGTCTTTGGCATTTGCCGCATCGATAAATTTCTCATAGGCTGCCTCAGCTCCTTCAGCCATTGATTCCCCGAAAGCAAGCCGGGGCTGACTGCCAACCCATGCAGAAATTGCGCAAATAAGAAACATCGTCGTATATCTAATGGGGCTTTTCATGGTGACCTTCCCTCATGCAAATTCTTCTTCAGCTGAGCGAATAGATAAAGATAATAACTGGGGTGGCTAACGGGATTCGAACCCGCTCTGAGGGATCCACAATCCCTTGTGCTGCCATTACACCATAGCCACCGTTGAACTAACGATCCAAGGTGTCGAGCTTGCGGCGCATGAGCTCTTCGACCGGTTTC
>ORMF011029764.1_pt1 | contig 13306 bp, 5 predicted proteins | sample 1779871 | NCBI WGS metagenome assembly ORMF01 (sample SAMEA104232316, study PRJEB22302) | groundwater metagenome | biome: forest; feature: aquifer; material: groundwater | place: USA | collected 2011-08-07 | depth 5.4 m | reverse complement strand
CTTACCTACTGGCACAAAGTGTCCTCCGAAGCCGGGGCCGATCTGTTGAGGCTTACCCTCGGAACGAAGGTCGCATCAGAAGTCTCCGGTTCCATCGAGTGGGAAGAACGAACCGTCACCGTGCCCGCGGGCCTGCAGGTTGCCCGCTGGACTTACGCCAAGAACGCTACCAACACGGCTGGCCTCGACGCCGCGTGGGTTGACCAGGTGACGTTCCTTGGCGATCTGCCGGGCATTACCACGCAACCGATTAGTCAAACCATCGCCGAGGGCGCAGGCGTGACTCTGGCTGTAATCGCCACCAACGCCTCCGGCTACCAGTGGTCGGTTGACGGGACTTCGCTGGCGGACGCGACCAATGCTTCTCTTAGCATTGCGAGTGCAGGCTGTGGTGCGGGGGGCGCGTACACAGTGCGCGTCAGTAACGCCCTCGGCTCGGTCACAAGCCAGCCCGCCACACTCACGGTTCAGCCCAGCCGCGTGGATGATCGCTTTGCCTCAGGTTCTGGCGCCAACGGCTCCGTCTGGGCCCTCGCCGCTCAACCGGATGGAAGAGTGCTGCTCGGCGGCGACTTCACCACGGTTGATGCCGCGCCACGCCGCCGTATAGCTCGCGTCCAAACCGACGGCAGTCTGGACGCCTCCTTTGAACCCGGAACGGGTGCCGACGCCTCGGTTTGGGCAGTCGCGCTTCAGAAGGACGGCCAGGTATTGCTCGGCGGAGACTTCACGACCATCGACGGGATCACCCGCCACGGGATCGCCCGCCTCTCGGCGACAGGCTCTGTTGACCTCGCGTTCGCACCAGGCTTGGGCGCCAACGCCTCTGTCCTCGCGCTCCTGGTCCAACCCGACGGTCGAGTCATCGTTGGAGGCGCCTTCACCAAATTCAACGGCACTACCCGAAATCACGCGGCACGGCTCATGTCCGATGGATCACTCGACCCGAGTTTTGACCCCGGCGTGGGTCCTAACTCGACAATCCGTGACGCGGCTCTCCAAAGCGACGGAAAGGTCTGGATTGCTGGCGACTTCACCTCCGTCGGTGCAATTGCCCGAGGCCGTATCGCCCGCCTCAACGCGGACGCCACGCTCGACCTGACGTTCGACCCTGGCGAGGGTGCGAACGGGTCGATCCTTTCCCTCGCGCTTGATTCCGACTTGCACGGGATTCTCGCAGGCGATTTCAGCACCTACGCGGGAGTGGCTCGCCATCGCGTAGCCCGTGTCAACCCGGGCGGAGACTTAGATCTCAACTTCGATCCAGGAGCGGGGCCCGACGGCCTGGTACTCGCAGTCAGCCTACAGCCGGATGGCAAGCCTATCCTTGGCGGCGCGTTCAATTCGGTCGACGGCATCCAGGCGGGTCGAGTGGCTCGGCTGAACACGGACGGAACCCGCGACCCTGCTCTCGACACCCGCACGGGCGCGAATGGTTGGGTTTACTCGATCCTCGTCCAGCAGGATGGGGGCATGCTCCTGGGCGGCTCATTCTCCGCCGTCGACGGCATGTCACGGGGCCGAGTTGCTCGCCTGAAATCCGAGGTGCTTCTGGGGGCAATTACCCGCGCCGCCGAGGCCGAACTCCAGCTCCACGTCCTCCACGATCGCTTGAGCTGCCTCTACCGATGGCAAACCTCCAGCGACTTCGTCCACTGGCTCGACCTGACCAACGACCCAGGGTACGGCGGATGGGACATGATCGTCCGTCCCGATTCCCCCCAACAGTTCTATCGCGCCTTGCCATCGCCGTAGGACTTTCGATCAGTTCCCGTCGCGGCTTGCAACGACATCGGTGCGGACCGCTGTTGGCGGCACCCGGTGACGGGCGCAGGTCCGGCTTGGGCGGGAGCCTCTTGTTACCGTCCGCAGCCCGAGTGACAGCGGTCACTCTCGCCTCAATTCGAACACCTTGGCATCCCGGGGCGCGAACTCGGGCGTCAGGACCAACTCTCGTCCACTGAACTCCCGGACGCGAACGGCGCCTTTGTCGGTCAACTCGTAAACCCAGCCGTGTTCCGGCAGACCGTAGGTAGCCAACTCGAGCGCAACGGTAGGGGTCAAGGACCGGTCGGAGATGCTTGTGACGGCGATCGCGACAACGCCGTCTGGAGCACGCCATGCGGACGCCAGCACCAGAGGGACCACCTTCTGAAACTCCTTCACGTCTTCCTGTTGGCCTGCGTAGATCGAGAGCCGTGACATGGGGATGGACTCGCTCGGCGTGCCCACCTTCGGCAGTGGCAGCATCGCACCATCCTGCAAATACCTGGCGGCGAGCCTTCGCAAGCGGGCGAGGCGAACGACATACGCGATTTCCTCCGGCCGCTCGCGGGAGAGCGAAGGTAGGTAGTTGGCAATGGTCGGTTGCTGCCCCCAGGCAAATGAGCGGGCGTGTTCGAGGCAAAACTGGCGGGAGAATTTTCGATCCAACAGCTTCAGCGGCTCTTTGGGGGCGAACTGAGCGGGCCAGAGATCGTCGTAAGGCGGCATCGTCAGCGAGGAGTAGCTTCCGTAGAACACGCCATACTCATGGTAAACAGCTTGAAAATAGGGAATCGGTTCCCAGCCATCAGGCGCGACATAACGTTCGCGGCTGACGTCCAACGCGAGCATGACGTCGAGGTAGGGCAACCAATTCTCAGCGCAACCCTCACCAGCTAGCGCGATCGTACCCCGCGTCGCGCACTGCTCGCGGATCCCCGCCGCCAACTTTTTGAAGCCGTCCATCCAGTACGTGCCTCCGCCCAGCGGATGGCCGTGGCGGGCATCGAAACAGGCCATGCTGCTGCACGCCTGGTCCATGTAAATGCCATCCACCCCAAGCCCGTTAAAGGCCTGGGTAGCCACTCCAGCGTATTTCGCCCGCCAGAAATCCGTGCCCATGCACATGGTGGCGCAAGGCAGCTTGGTGAAGCGGTTATAGACCTCGGGCCTTACATGGCCGTCCGACCCCTTCACAGCGTAAGTCTCCGCGCTCTCGTTGGTCCAACTCGTCGTCGTCATGCCCCAAAGCCGCTGGTTCATGTAAACAAGCGCATGGACGTCGCTCTCGTGGGCCTGACGCAAGGCAGTCGTGAAAACCTGGTCGCCTTCGCGGGGCGGCAGATACTCCGGGAAACCGGTGTCGTAGGCGCAGCCGTGCCACCAATGCCAGAATACGCTCACGGGAAGACCCAACTCACGCTGCAATACGACGGCGGGCTCGATGACGTTCGTCGAACGACCACGATTCCAGACCCAAAGCCCTGTATCAGAAACCCACGACGGCACTGCACCGCGTTTCCTGCGGCTCTCCTGCGCCCAGACCTGGTTCGTAGCCCACGCGCGGTAGACAGTCGCCGCGTCGAACCAATCCCCGTGAAAGGTCCCGAGCACCGCAGCATAGGGAAGCGCATAGCGATCCGCCCTCGATGCCCCGGGATCCGGCAGATGAACAACCTCCATGTTCAAACCAGCCTCGCGCTCGCTAAAGACGGCGAAGACCTTGTGGTAGCCGGCCACGTCGTCGCACGCCAGATGAAGGCCGGGACCTCCGTCGCCGTAAAAAGCCATGCTCTGCATCGAACAATGGCCCGGGTATTCATATTCGCGCCGCACACCGCGGCCGTTGGCCGCAAAAAGCCGACGCGGATGCGGTGCCAGCAGGCCCGCCCAGAATGGCACCACTAACCTCTCGTTCTCCAGGTGAGCGAGGTTGAGAACGCGCGGGAACTGAATACGCGAGGGCGTCCGCCCGCCGGACTGCTCCACGTCAATGGTCCACCGACTCGATGCCTGCCTACCCGCAAGCCGAACCGTGACCGCGACGCGAAGATTCGGCGCATCCACCAGACCAAACTCGCTCCAGGTCATACGCAGGGCAGGCTCGCTGCCACCCATCTGCTCCACATTACAGGCTCGTGCGTTGGTCGGCACGAGTCCCGTTGGCACGGCTCCCGAGAGTTCCAGTTGCCAAAGGCCACCTCCACCCGGCGCGGCGCCGACGAGGTTCTGCCCCGAGGCCGTGTCCGCCAGTTCGACGAGCTGCCCACTCGAGAGGTCCACGCCCACTTGAAGGAACTTGGACGAAACGCGAGCGATCTCCGCCGATGCGCTGGCAAGAAAAAGTCCAAAGCAGACCCACGCAAGAGCTCGGCAGACTCCTGATCGAGCCTCCCGAAGGCAATGGGTCGTTGAACCAAGGGGCGGGTCCGAAACCGGGCCTGGAGCCGAGAGCCTCATTTCGAGGCCCCCTGAAGCCGTTCGATCGCCCGGGCCAAGCGTTCGCGATGATCCAGAATCGTGCGCGGGTCAGTGGTGAAATGGGTCAGGTCGCGCGAGACGTTCGCCGGCACCCTGAGCAGGTCCTTCGCCCGTCGCACCCGCGCGGTGTCCCCTTCGCAAGCCTCCAGACGCCGAACGGCTTCCGACAAGAGCCAGAAGTACTCATAGTCCTCCATCCCATCCCGCAAGCTCTCCCACCGGATCGAGTTGATCGGTGCGTCCAGGCAAGGAGTGGGCGCCGCGTTCGGGTCCCTGCGCGGTGGGTAGAGAAATCGTCCGTCGCCGTTGCCCCACGGACTGGCCTGGCCCGCCGGGACGCCGTAGCCGGAAAGCCAGCTCATAGGGTCCTCCCACGGGTCTTGAAGGGAGGGCTCCGGATACACGAGCGGGCTGGTCCAATAGACGCTCGCCCACACCAGCACACCCTTCACTCCGTACTGCCACGACTGCCAGGGCCACAACCGCAATTCCGTCCCAGGATGGTCGATGAACTCGGTCACGTAGGGCGCCTTAGGCGCGGTGCAGATGTACCACCAGACGTCCTCGCCAGCCTCACGCCGTGCGCGGACTCCTTCGATGGTCCACTCGGGGGTTAGACCACACCAAATGTCGACGTTTCCCATGAGGGCCGGTTCCGGCTGCTCGGTCAGCATCCGCTTGATGCCGGGTGCCGCCTCCTTCAACCGCTTCATTCCTGCCACCACGAACTCGTAGTCTTTCGGATCAGGTTCGTCGAACCAGTAGGTAAACGCTTTGTCGAGCCAGCCTTTCTCCCGCAGGTGTTGTTCCACTTGTCCAAGGTAATCCTTAAAGAGACGGCTGTGCTCCGGCGTGCCTTCCTTAAAGCCCGCCAACTCACCCATGTACCGGCTTTGGAACGTCCCTCCTCCCATACCCTGGACCGGGAGTTGAAACGTGTTGAAGCGACCCTCCCCAAGCCACCGCACCGCTGCTTTGTCGAATTGAGTGAAATCGACGTGCGCCTTCTTGGCGTCGCCCTCCCCCGTAAAGGACACGGCGATGGGGTTCAAATCGTAGAACGAGTAAGGGCTGATCCGATGGTCGGCGAAGTTGGAGAGGTATTTGTCGAACATCTCGCGCTGCTGAACCGGGTCTTTTAACGCATGATATTGGTTGATCGCGCCAGCGCCCAGACCCAACGCGCTCCGAAGGTGAGTCTCGCGAGGAAGTGCAAAATCATACACGCGCACCTTCAAGGGAACCATGGCTACCCCCAGCGACGTCTCGATCAGGACGGTTCCCTGGTAGTCTCCAGGTCGCGCCCCCGCCCCCACCCGGACTGTCAACCAGAGCGGCTGGTTCTGACCTGCTAGCAGGCTCAGCGGGGTATGCAGAGGCGGTAGCGGATCAGGATACCAACCGCGACCGCAGGTGGCGTCTGTCGGGTGAGTGACCCGCACGTAAGCCACCTCGTCCATGCGGACCGTCGCATCGAGAGTCCCGCCCCCTTTGGCGCTTCGCAGGGGGCCCACCTCGACCTTCTGCAAAACGCCCTCTCGCCTCGGCCGCAGCACCATCTGGACTGCCTCGAACTCCCCTCGGGCCGCGGAAAGCGTCACCGCGTTCAGGCGCCCCCGACCCGACCCTGCGGGCAACGCCCGCTCGCGTCCGACTTTCCACCCGCTTTCGCACCACCAGAGATCCAGTCCGCCTCCTCCCTTTAGGAGGTACCCGAACCCATGATCGCTGAGCGGGCCACCCTGAACATCGAGGCCTCCTGCAAAGACAAGCGAGTGGTTCGCGTCCGCCAACTGCACTCGCAGCCTATGGGTTCGGCCTGGCGGGGGGGGACAACTCACCTTCAGACGTTGAACCTCGCCAAGGGCCAATCGTATCTCCGGCAGCGCCAACTTCGTAGCGGCTCCGGGGGCACGGTCTGGGAGCTCGAGGCGAACCTGGCCTCTCAGGGTGATCACCTTCGCAGCCAGGTTGGTGATCGCCAACACCAGGCGTTCGTTGCCGCTGACGTCCGCCATGCTGAACTCGCACACCCCCACCCCGACCGCCGGCGAAGTGAGGTCCAGATCAAAAAAACGCGTCTCCCCCTCCAACTCCGGCGGCGTACCTTCGAGCCTCGCCTCGTACCGATAGGTGTCCACCTGGAATCCCGCGCCCTGCCCCGCCTCAGAAAGGCGGACGAGAATCTGGTCCGCCGGGAACAGGCCCGAGGGCAGCTCAATTTCTCCACCGCGCTTATCAGCGCCGAACTCTCCCACGAGAGCCCACTTCAACCCGTCCCGGCTGGCCTCTACTCGCAGTGTCCCACCCACATGATAGTTGATCCCCACCTTCACACGAGCCCCTTTTTGCCGAAATCCGACGACCCCTTGCCGATAGACAATCTCCGCACCCGGTGCGAACAACCACCGGTTTGAGTTAAAGCCGGCCCGGTTCGTAGCAAGCGGCCGATGATAGTTCGCCCCCAACCAGTTGAACTCCGGCTCGAACCGGTAGACGCCCCGCCGAATGGACTCACCCTCACCAAGTGCGAGGTCACCGCCTTCCGACGCCCGGGCGTGCACGGCCCTCACCTCAAGCATCGACACATCATCGAAACTCAGCCTCCCCTGCACGTGCCATTGGCCAAGCCGGACGAAGTCCGACGCCACATCCATCGGCGCAGCAAACACAAACTGCTGCCGCTCCCAGTCGTCACCCAGAGTGATATCCCGATTCACGCGCCCGGTACCGGATACAGCGGTGCCGGTGGCCCCCCGCTCGCGACGCCCATAAAACTGGAGCCGATAAAGCCCTCCTGGCGCCATCGGGATCGCCTCGGTCCTCCAAGAGCTTTGATCCTCGCCTGCGCCCTCCCCCGGGATCCCCCGCACGCCAGTGTGCGCCGCGCGCCCCCCCTCGCCCCCTCCTTCGGCGAGCCGCCAGCCTGCAGGACCTTGTCCCCCATCCTCGAATCCGGCGTTGGGGAGAATGTTCTGAGCCAGAATCGCGCGCGCGCCGCAAAGGCCCAGCAGCGCCAGAGTAAAGCCCACCTTCGTCAGTCTAGGGAGTAGAGTCCTAAGGTCGAAGTCCGGACAAACATGAGAGAATGCCATGGGTAGATGATGGGAATGGCCCGCCCGCTGAGACAAGCGAAATCCTCTGGACCCCCTCTTCGCGACCGCAGGTTTGGAAGCCACGAGGCCGGGCGATCCCCGCAGGGCTGGGCCGGCCGCAAAGCGGCGGCCGTCGGGGTTAGCGGGAAGGCGCTACGATTTCCCAATCTTCCAAAGACGCGTTTCCGTGCGGAAATAGATCGCGCCATGCGAAATGGAAGGAGTGCTCAGAATCTTCTCACCCAGATCAAGTTCGTTGGTCACCGCCCCTTCCGGTTTGGACGTGTCCACGACCTGGGCGAGCCCTTTTTCGTTAACGCAATAAAGGAACTCTCCTGCCGCCACAGGCGTCGCGCTAAACGGGCCTTTTAGGCGGAGCTGCCAAAGACGTTTGCCGGTAGCCTTTTCGGCGCAGGTCAGTATCCCGCCGTCGCTGAGCACGAAGACCTTCTCACCCATTGCGATTGGGCTCGGAGTGCCGGGGCGAAGCTGGCTAGCTTGCCAGAGCTGTTTCGGTTTCTCAGCCCCAACTCCAGGCTCGAGCGCCGTCAATCCATGAGACGGAACGTAGAGCACTCCTCCGCTCGGCGCGCTCGACGGGACCACCGAAGTTCCGTCCGCATACTCCCACACCGCCTTGCCGGTCGATGGCTCGACGGCGGTAACGCCCTTGGAAGATTGAAGCGCGACCACCTGACGATCTCCCTGCTTGAGGACGATAGGGGAGGTCCAGTTCGACTTTCTGGGCCGATCCAATTTCCAGCGGTTTACTCCCGTCTCCAGATCCAGCCCGGCCGTAAACGACTCGCTTTCGTTCTCCACTTGCGCGATCACCACCCCGTCCACCACCACCAGCGAGGACGACATGCCGAGGCTGTTGCTCGCGTTGGGATAATCACGCCCCATTCCCCGGAACCACCGGAGGTTGCCGTCAAGGTCCAGGCAGACGATGTCCCCCGAGGAAAACATTGCGACGACATGCTGCCCGTCGCTCGCGGGCGTAGGCGCCGCCACGCTCGTCTTCTCGTGGCACATGGTCCGGCCGGTCGCCCAAAACTGGCGCTCCCACATCCGCTTGCCGTCCTCGGCATTGAGGCAGATAACGGACAACCTCTGCTGCCTCAATCCGCCCGAACAGGTCACGAACACGCGCTCGCCGATAATGATCGGGCTCGAGAGGCCCTGGCCCGGCAACTCCGCCTTCCACGCAAGGCTCTCGCTGGCGCTAAGCGCGGTGGGGATCGAGGTCTCGTCGGAAACACCGTTCCCGTTTGGGCCCCGGAACTGAGGCCAGTCCGCCGCGTTAACCGCAAGACAGGTGCCGAGGCAAAACGCTACGAGTTTGAAGTTCATCAGTTGGTCCTTGGGGTGCCGGTCGAGTCACTGTGCGCTTGGTCAGGGCCTACAGCCGCCACCGATACGATGGGTGTGCCCAGTGAATCGGTGATCCGAAGTTGAAACTCCCATTCGTTCGTCCAATCTTCTACCTGCTCGTTTTGGCAGACCTTGACCAGGATGATATTCCGACCTGCGAGCAACTCAGCCCGCATGGGATACTGGTCGATTTCCGCGTTGGTGTGGTATTCATCGCGGCCGAACAAAAGTGTCCCATTCAACCACACTTTCCAGGAGTTCTTCCCGCCCAGCCGCAGCTCGACCGGTCGTGCTCGATCAGACATAAAATCCGTCGTAGCGTACGCTGCCACCTCCTTCAGCTTTCCGCAGGGCTGGTTCATGTCCACCATGCCGTACTTGTGCTTGGAGACGTAGTCCTGCCACCGTACCTTCCCCGTCTTCCCGTCATATTCAGCGGCGAAATTCAGCTCCCGCTCGGGTGGATAAGGTGTTTCAAAACCCTTGTTGCCTGTATTGTCAAACGGGCCGATGACTTTCCAGTCCGTCAGGAAACCGAAGTGTCTCTGCAGATCCACCGGCTGACCCAGGTCTTTCAGCTTTTGCGCAATCTCGTCGACTTGATTCACGTCGCGCGCGGCGTTCAACGCCTGTTGAAATAGCAGCGTCGCTCCCGCAGTATTGGTCACAGCCAGCAATTGACCCGCTTGGTCAATCACCTTCTGCACGGCGTCAAACCGAATCTCCAAGCTGGGGTCATTCAGCATTCCCGCAAGCAGCTTGTCCTTAGTGGAAGGATCCAGCCGCCCTATCCATTCGAACACCAGCCTGCGGGCGCGCGCACCGTGGCGGGTATCAAGGAGGTACCTCCCGAGTTCAGGCAGCGGGAGCGTGCCCACTGCCCTGACCTCACGGCTCGATATGGCATCGAACGCGGCACGTAGCCAATTCAGCGCGTAATCATTCGCGCCGTCCATCGCCTCCAGAATCGGCACCAGCATGCCTGCGTTGCTTTCCGCCAATTTGCGCCATGCCGCCGAAGCCTCCGCGTTGCCGCGGCCTTCGGCGCCCACCGCACGAAGGGTGGTTATCGGCTCCGCGATTTCGGGAGACAGGCTTGCCGCGGTGACGCCGGCACAAACCAGTACCGACAACATGCCTAAAAGCTTTTTCACATCAGTAGAATCAGTTTCTCAACTAAGCATCATTATAGATTGTCCGTGTCTATTTGTCACGGCAATTGGCGATCACGATCAACGATCTCTTCGACTCGTCACGGAGCTGAAACAGAAGAGAGCGAAGATGGGCCAAACTGATGGGCTTGCGTGAGCGATAGGGCGCTGCACGGTCCAAATTGCAGGTGCTGGTCCGATGGCCGCCCGGCAAGCGTGCAGGGGTCTTGACGGCCCGCCAGCAATCAGAAGTCCGCTCCGGCTAAACAGAATCAGCCGGCTCGTACCCGCTGCGACAAAGAATTATGAAAGAAGACCCCAAAGGCTTCGGCAACCAACCATCGAAGGGCGTGCGCTATCTTCGCTCGTGGCTGTACATGGTGGCGGGGGTCTTTGCAGTCCTCCTGATCGCAACGCGGTTCCTTCCTGTCGGACCGTGGAGTTTCGAGGATTGGCTGCTAGCGTCACTCTTGATGCTTGGGGCCAGCTTGGTCACAGCAACGGTCCTTCTCGCCGCATGGCTGCTACTCCGTTGGGTGTGCCGCAGACGCAACCTCAAGCGGCTCGGCTACGCCTGCGCCTGCCTCATTCCTTTGATGCTGCTCTTCTACGCCGAGGAAGATCTGCGCGGATGGCTCGCCTGGACCCATTTCAAGCACAAATGGGAAGCGAAGGGAGAGCGCTTTGACCTGCGTCGCGTGGTGCCGCCCCCAGTGGCGGACGATGAGAATTTTGCCATGACCGACATAGCGTTCACAAGCTACGGCCAGACTCTGACGCGCGATGGGAAACCCATCCCTCCCGGCCAACGCGACAATCAATTCGTTGTGCGCATGCGGATGCCACTCGCGCACGACTTCGCTGGTCAGAAGGACCTCGCAGGCGACCGGGTCAGAGAGACGTTCACCAACCTGGAGGGCTGGCAGCGGTATTACCGCAGGCTTGCGGATGAGACCAACGATTTTCCCGTCTCGGCGCAGGCGCAATCGCCGGCGGCCGACGTGTTGCTGGCGTTGAGCAAATATGACCGCGTCATTGAGGAATTGCGCGCCGCCAACCGGCTGTCTTCCTCGCGGTACCCGGTCAATTACGACAGTGAATCGCCGTGGGCCATCCTGTTGCCCCATCTGGCCCCGCTGAAAGGTTGCGCGCAAGTCCTGCAACTGCGCAGCGCGGCCGAACTGCAAAACGGCCAACCGGAAAAGGCTCTGGACGACGTGCGGCTCGCGCTGCAACTGACCGACAAAGTCCACACGGAGCCGTTCTTGATTTCGCATCTGGTTCGCATCGCGATGGTGCAACTCGTGCTCCAGCCGGTCTGGGAAGGGCTGGCAGAACATGCCTGGGATGACGGGCAACTGGTCGCGCTCGATACGGAATTGGCGAAATTCGATTTCGTCGCCGATTACTTGCTGAGCATGCGCAGCGAGCTGGGAGCCCAGGGCGCTGAAATGGACCGACTGCGCCACCGCCCGGCCGCGCTGATGGAAATGGGAGGCGCCGATAATCTCGACGGCCATGGCAGCAATCCTTGGTTGCCTGGCGGCTTTCTCGCCCGTTTGATCCCCACTGGCTGGTTCTATCAAAACCAACTCCGATGCGCACGCACGATGGTGAACTACTGCATCCCGTTGGCGGATGCGAGCCGGGGCACTTTCTCCGCGGACTTGGCACGCCGAGGCGATGTGGCGCTGGCAGCCGCCACCCGATTCCCCAGTCCATACAACCTGCTTCAGCGGTTGATGCTGCCCGCGCTGAGCAAGGTGGCCGTCAAATTTGCCTATGCGCAGGCGTCGGTGGGACTGGCGCGCACGGCGATCGCCCTCGAGCGCTGCCGGCTGGCGCGAGGGGCGTTTCCCGGATCGCTCGACGCGCTCACCCCGCAGTTCCTTGACAAACTGCCGCACGGAGTGATTGGCGGCCAACCGCTCAAATATCGCCGAGAAGCAAATAGCCTGTTTGCTCTCTACTCGGTCGGGTGGAATGAAAAGGACGACGGCGGGGTGGTCGCTACGAAGAAGGATGGTTACGGCTCTTTGGACCTTCAAAGCGGCGACTGGGTCTGGCGGTATCCATCCGAGTAGGAACGGTTCGGTGGGTAAGGCGCGGTGTCCCCACCGCGCCGCTTTGGACGTTCGATCGCGTGTGCGGCCCGCTGAGGACAGCGAGCCCTACCTTTCGGCAGGCAGGGCGCGGTGTCCCTACCGCGCCGCTTTGGGCGTTCGATCGCGTGTGCGGCCCGCTGAGGACAGCGAGCCCTACCTTTCGGCAGGTAGGGCGCGATGTCCCTACCGCGCCGCTCCGGACGTTTGACGGCGTACGGCCCGCTGAGGACAGCGGGCCCCACCTTAGGTGGCGGGACAGGCTCATCGAGTCCATCCCGCCACCTGGCAATACGTCCATCCGGCGATCTATTCCTTTTCCGGGATTTCGATCAAGTCGCCGTCACGCAGCCAGAAGGTGAGTGACTCGGCCTTCTGGAGATCGAAGACGAAGGCGACCGGTTGCTTGGTCTCGAAGTCCACACGCTTGACTTTCAGACGACTCAGGTCTGAGGAGGCGCGCAATAGACCGCAGCGATACACCACCTCGTGAAGCCAGAAACTGGCAATGACCGGTTCTGTCGCTGCCTTCGCGTCCTGTTGCGGGGGCGGCGCGAGAAAGGACGCGGGCGGCGCGGGAAAGGGCACGAGCGAGACCGGCGTAAGCTGGTCCTTGACCCGAATTTGGACTTTGCGTTGCAGGCACTTTCCCATGGCCGCCCTGAACTCCGGCGAATTCCCCTGCCACGCCTCGTTCAGTTTGTGATCCGCCTCGGGGATCACCACCACATCACCCCATTCAAGCCACTGGTCTTTGGGGCAATCTCCAGAGTCCAAAATGGCCTCCACATCCACCTCCAGTTCCCGCCTCTCCAGGCTGTTGGGGGCCAGCCGATCGATCTTGATGCGGCGAAAGTCAGGGAATGCCGGCGCATCCCTCAACGAATAGCGATAGGCGATCAGCTCTAGCAAGCTGACGCGATTGAAGAGGTTTGTGCCTCGTTTGAACAGAGTCTCGTAGGAATCGGCGGCCTGTGGGCGAACCGAAATGAACGAGAGGCGCTCGAAGTTCTCGTTGGCGCCGGCGTCGAGAAGCATCGCTCGGATCTTACCCACGACTGCGTCTTCCTTGGATGGCACTGGGGCGCCTCCACCGACGCCTGCGGGCGGCGGCAGCATTCCGGGTGCTTGTAGGCTTGGTGGGAAGTAGGCGCTGCTGGGGGTGGACCCAACACCTAGTGGACCTGGCTGTATTGCCTGCATTCCCCCCGGCAGCCCGCCTACTCGTGCGCCAGCTCGGTTGCCCGACGGATTGAGGTAAGACAACGGCGATCTGCCATTCCGATCCAGCAGGTTCACTTCGGCCTTATGCGCGAGGATTGTCTCGACCAGGCCAGGG
>ORMF010265880.1_pt1 | contig 13306 bp, 7 predicted proteins | sample 1779871 | NCBI WGS metagenome assembly ORMF01 (sample SAMEA104232316, study PRJEB22302) | groundwater metagenome | biome: forest; feature: aquifer; material: groundwater | place: USA | collected 2011-08-07 | depth 5.4 m | reverse complement strand
TGTTCGTGGAGGCGCCGATGTGGATCACGCGGCACGGCCTGCAACTCGCGGCGTCTGACGAAAGCGCCGACCAGCGCCGCGGCCTGCGCCTGCTGCGCGCGCTCGGCCATGACGAAACGATGCTGCGCGCCTGCTACGGGCGCACGCGCGGAGCGGAAAATATGGATGTGATCGGCTGGGTGATCGGCGGCGAAACCGTCTCGCCGGAGAAGGCGCGCGAGATTTACTACCGCATCACGGGCCGGCCGTTTAATAGCGTGCCCGCGCCGACCGTGCGCACCGGCCGCGGACCCTGGGCCGGCCTCGACGATTGGACGTGGGATCGCGACCAGGGCGGCGAACGCGTGGGCGGGCGCATCAAAGGGCTGACGATGCACAGCTCGCGGCTGGATGCGTTGGTCGAGCCGGACGCCGCGCTGGCGTACTGCGAGTGGACGATGGAGTTCAAGAACGACTCGCCGCGCCAGCGCGAGGGACGCGCGCAAATCCAACTGCCGCCGGGCGGCGTCGTGTCGCGGCTCACGCTCTGGGTGAACGGCGAAGAACGCGAGGCCGCCTTTGCCGGGCGTGGGCAGGTGCGCGAGGCTTACCAAAAAATCGCCATCCAACAGCGGCGTGATCCGGTGTTGGTGACGACGTGCGGTCCCGACCGCGTGCTGGTGCAGTGCTTCCCGGTGCCGCCGAACGGCGGACTAATGAAGGTGCGGCTCGGTGTCACCGCGCCGTTGGTGCTGGAGAAATTGGACGAAGGCGTTTTTCAGTGGCCGCATTTCCTGGAGCGTAATTTCACGCTCACGGACGAGTTCCGGCACTCTGTCTGGCTCGAGGCGAAAGGCGATCTCTCGACCGCGGGCAAGACGCTCACCGCGGCTCAGGGCAAGCCTGGCAGTTTCGCCGTGCGCGGTCAGGCCAGCGACGCCGACCTCACTCTGGCGCAAAACTTCGTGCGTGTGCGGCGTGAGAGCAGCGCGCGAATCGCCTGGACCCGCGACTCGCGCGGCGCCGACAACGCGATCATCCGCCAAGTGATCCAAGAGACCGCGGTCGTGCCGCCAAAGCGTGTCGTGTTCGTCGTGGATGGCTCACGCGAAATGCGCGAGCACTTGCGAGACATCGCCGGCGCGCTGCGCAAGCTGCCCGACGGGCTGCCGTTTGCGCTGCTCGTCGCCTCCGACGAAACCGCGGGCCTCGCGAGTCTCGAATTCAAATCCGACGCCGCTTCGCGCGAGGCCGCCGCGGACTGGCTCCTGAACTCCGACCCCACCGGCGGACAAGACAACGTCGCCACACTGGTGCGCGCCGTCGATCTGGCCGCGCGCGAACCGGGGAGCGTCATCGTGTGGATCCACGCGCCGCTGCCGGTGTTGCTCCAGAGCACGGATCCGCTTCGCCAGCGTTACGAGTGGCAGCCGGATGGCCCGGCAATCTTCGACTTCCAGACGAGCGTCGGTCCGAATCGCGTCACCGAACAACTCGACCGTGTCAGCGCCGTGCGGGCCGTGCCGCGGTCTGGCGACGTGGCTGGTGGCCTCGGCCGCTTGATCGCCTCGTGGGACAAGTCCGCGAAGAGTTCCGCCTTCGTGCGCGAGCGTGTGAGCGATCCCCCTGCCGTCGGGGAGAACGCGCGCGAGGCCACGCTGCATCTCGCGCGGCTGTGGGCGCGCGAGGAGATCGGCCGCCTGCACGCACGCCGAAAGACGGCCGAGGCGCTCGACTTGGCCGGACGTTACCAACTCGTCACACCCCTCAGCGGCGCGGTCGTGCTGGAGACGCAAGAGCAATACCGCGCCACCGGTTTGCAGCCCGTCGATGCCGAGACGGTGCCGATGATCCCCGAGCCGCAGACGTGGGCTCTGATGCTGGTGGGAGTTGGGATGCTTGTCTTCGCCGCCCGCCGCCAGTACAAAGCTCTCAAGACAGCCACGCTATAATTCCGAGAAAATATGCGAATCTGCGGGACTGACCCCTTGTAAAATGTGATAGTGCAAATGACTTCAATCACGTTGTGCTGTGAAACTATTTCTCAAAATTTTCGCGTTTCTTTTGGTCCTCGCAATTGGAACAGGCCTTCCCATCGCGCAGGAAACCGTCTATTTCCTGGTCGGAGAAATGTCAATCATACCGGCTGAGAACAGAAAGAACGATTCCTATGTTCTTCCCCTTTCCAGGGCAGACGACATTGACCATGCGCGTTACTTGATTTCACGGAACCTGGCCGGCTCCGTGGGAACCGCTCCCTTTGTGGGGGCGCGAGTCGCCCCAGGGAAAGATGACATCAACCGGAATTATCTGGACCCGAGGCTCCCGGAATGGTCCTGGCATGTTGTCAGCCAGTCTATTCAGTTCTACGAGGTAACAGGCGGAAACTTCGGTGGGCCCACCTCGTTGGAAAACGATCCCGACTGGTACCTAGGCAATGATGGACGACAAGGCGGGATTGGATTCTCACTTTACACGGTCGTCAGAGAACTCGGCCCAGTGCCGCTTTACTTGTCCGTCATTCCCGAGGGGCAGAAACTCCAGTTCTACTGGAGCGGTGCCGGCACCAATTACGTTTATACGCTGGAAGGAAAAGATTCGCTTGCCAGCATGGACTGGTTGGCGCTTCCTGGCGCTTGGCCGCTCAAGACTAATCACTGGACGCTGACGTTGGCCAACGCTCCGACGCATTTTTATCGAGTGCGAGCGGAATCGTCGGCGCCGTAAACTCACAAAGGGGTCCCGCAGATTCCACACTCGAAGAGGGGCGGTCCCGCAGATGGATTCACGACCCACAGTCTGACGGCACCTCCGTGACCAACGAGTTCTTCTTCACCCGCCTGTTCAAGGCTTCGGGCCGGTTGGCCGATACGGAGTCGTCTGCGCCACCCTTGCACCGACCGAGGCCCTTTTTCCTGCTTTGATTCTGCAGCCGTTTTCGTTTTGAATGGCTCTGCACCTGAAGGCGTCTTGAACTGAGAACCGAAACACGTGGCGGGTGGCGGCATTTTCTCTCACGCAGGCGAAACGAACCAGCGAGCGCGGATTGTAGTGAAATCGAAGCTTCAACTTTGGCTCCTCAGTTTCTTCCTGGCCGGATTGAACAACGGTGCGGCGCAGCCCGGCACGAAGGCCTGGGAGTTCCGCACGGGCGGACGCGTTTATTCCGCGCCGGCGATTGGCTCAGACGGCACCCTCTACTTCGGCTCGCTGGACAAGAAGGTTTACGCGCTCAACCCGAATGGCACGAAGCGCTGGGAATTCCTGACAGACGATGCGGTCGCTTCTTCACCGGCGCTCGGCGCGGATGAAACCGTCTATGTCGGCTCCCGCGACCGCAAGCTCTACGCGCTCACGGCTACGGGCGTCAAACGGTGGGAGTTCGCGACGGGCGGCCGAGTGGACTCGTCGCCCGCCGTCGGTGTGGACGGCACGATCTACGTCGGCTCGCGCGACGCCAAACTCTACGCGCTCGCGCCGGATGGCACGAAGAAATGGGAGTTCGTGACCGGCGACGACATCTTCTCTTCACCAGCGGTGGCGGTGGACGGCACCGTCTTTGTAGGCTCGCGCGACGCCAAGCTCTACGCCCTCGCTCCGGACGGGGTGAAGAAGTGGGAGTTCGCAACACGCGGCCCCATCGATGCCTCGCCCGCCCTCGGACTGCGCGGCGTGATCTACGTCGCGTCGAACGATGGCCGACTCTATGCGCTCAACCCGGACGGCAGCAAGCAGTGGGAGTTCGTGGCTACATCGCCGCTGTATTCGTCCCCGGCGGTCGGCGTGGACGGCACGATCTACGTCGCTGAGCACAGCGGCAAGCTCTACGCCGTCACCCCCGCCGGCGTGAAGAAATGGCAGGCGACGACGACGAACCAGGTGGACTACGCCTCGCTCGCGCTGGCGGCCGACGGCACGATCTACGTCGGCGTCGGGACGGGCCGGCTCCAGGCTTTCAACGCCGACGGCACACCGAAATGGTTCTTCCAGGCCGGCGGAGAAATCGAGTTCTGCTCGCCGGTGATCGCGGCGAATGGGACCGTCTATATCGGCGCGAACGACGGCAAGCTTTACGCCGTGAATGGCAGCGCCGGCCCCGCCAGCGCGCTGTGGCCGATGTTCCGCCGCGACGCGCGACATTCGGCGAGCGGTTTTGTCGAACGCTCGTTGCCGAGCGCCTATTCGCCGGGCGCGAAGATGCGCATCAAGCTCCGCGCGTTGCCGCCCGCAGGGGTCACGACTTACGCGGTTGAAGATTCCCCGCCCGCGAATTGGCAAGTCGCGGAACCCAGCGACAACGGTTTCTTTGACGCGACGACTCGCCGGGTGCGGTTCGGTCCCTTCTTCGATGCACTGGCGCGGGAGCTGACCTACACGGCCACACCGCCCGCGGGTGAGTCGGGCGCGAAGCAGTTCAACGGGACTTCGTGGACGCTGGAGGGCGCAGAGCGGCTTGTGGGCGGCGATCAGGTCTTCGGCGTGGTGCCGCTGCATCCCGCGGACACCAGCGCCGTCGATGGCTGGATGACGATCGGCGAAATGACGGCCTACGGCGCCGCGTGGAAGCGAGGCAGTCCTTGGCCGAACGCGCCGAGTCCGATCCCGCTCGGTCATCTGACGCGCGCCGTGCAACTGTGGGAGAGCGGCGAAACGTACCGCTTCGACACCAACTTTGCCACGGCGCCGCAGTGGTGGATTTCGTCACCGACCAATCACCTCTCCACGGTCACGCCGGTGCCGGAGTTTCCGGCCAAAGCCGTCGCCACGAATGGCGTTTCGGTGAGCGCGATGCCCAAGACCTACCAGCCGGGCGTGCCGTTCACGGTCACACTCACGATCACGCCCGCGACCAACATCGTCGTGTACGCGGTGGAGGAGCAAGCCCCAGAAGGCTGGCTTCTCTCTGCGATTGACCTGGGTGGGGGCGTGGATGCGGCGCGACGAAAGGTGAAATGGGGACCGTTCTTCGACAGCGCAGCGCGCACGTTCACCTACCAGGTCACGCCTCCCGCCGATGCGAGCGCGACGGGGAGATTCCTCGGGCTGGGGGCGTTCGATGGCCAGATCGGCGCGCTGGCCGGACGCCGGCAGATTTTCCTGGAGAGCGAAACCAACGCGCCGACTCTAGGCGCAGCGAAAGTCTCGGCCGACGGCGCAGTGCAGTTCGCGCTGACCGGCCTCGGCGGCGAGTCCTACGCGATTCAAGCTTCGACGAACTTGCTGGACTGGTCACCGCTGGCGACGATCACCAACCTCACGGGCACGGTGAAGTTCAGCGATTCCGCGGCGACGAATTACACGCAGCGGTTTTTTCGCGCCGTCTGGCCGTGAGGGCGGGGGCGGTCGGCGAGTGACTCCTTCGCGTCGAAGGCCGGAAAGTCGGAAGGCAGGAAAGCCAGCAGGCCGGAAAGCCGGAAAGTGGGAACGAACTATCTGCCGCGTCTCCCACTTTCCGGCTTTCCGGCTCTCCAGCCTGCAACGGCTACTCGCCGGCACTCCTCCACCCGCTCAAGCGCGTCCATCACGCACCGGCGCTCAGAGCGAAATATCCTCCGGCCGCACTTCGAGACATTCGTCCTGATCTTCCCACACGATGGCCGGGTAGAACTCCGCGAGCTTGGGCGCGATTTCAGTTGCGAGCATCGTGAGGAGCTTCTCGGCCTGGGTTGCGGCGTCTTCGAAGGCGCGATCGTAGTTGGAGACACTCTTGCGCTGGCGATCGTCCCAGTGGGCCACGGCGTGGGCCTTGGCATATTCCTCAGCCCATTTGCGGAGCGAGGACTGAAGTTGCTCCGGGAGCTCCTCAAAGGGGACGGCGGTGTCGGAGCAGTGCTGGCAGACGAGTCCCGATTCAAGCACGTCGCGCGTGAGCAGCGGCAGCAGCGGCGCGCGACAGCAAGCCGCTTCCGGATAGGCCGACGGCGGTGTGGCCAGCCGCTTGAGCCAAATCTGGCGTTGATGCGCAATCTGCGCCGCCAGCCGATACGCGCCCAGCAACGGATGCGAAAGCCGCCACACGAGTCCCTGAAGTTGGCCGAGCGTCTGCGCCATCCAACGCGCCAGGGTCATGTCATCGAAGTCGTGGAAGACCTCGCCATATTCGTCCCACAAGCGGTCCAGCGGAGATTCGTCATTGTCCGGCATTGGGGCAAAGTTACGGCGCGGGGCGTGAAGTTCAAAGGGGAAAGTTGGACGGCGGGACGCCAATGAGTGCGCGGGCCTTGCTCCGGCCAGCGACGAATCATTTGACAACCTGAGCGCCGCCTCGCCAGGGTTGGCCATCACTCCGAGAATGAAAATGCTCTTGCAGCGGTTCGGACTCAGGCGCGGGCGATCAGTCGCCCGTTTCGTTGCGCGGTCGGGGTTCCTGTCGGCTCTCGGCGCCGGCGTGTGGCTCGCGGCCGCACAGGGTTTGGGTGACCGAATCGCATCGCTCAACGGTGCCTGGCGCTTCGCATTCGATCCCCAGGAAGCTGGCCTCGGCGAGAGATGGTTTGCGCCGGAGGCGAAGCGGTCCGCCTGGCGCACGGTGACGGTGCCGCACACGTGGCAGGTCGAGCCGGGTCATGAGCATTACTTCGGCGTCGCGTGGTATGCGAGGTCAGTAGCGGCGGAGCCGGCGTGGAAAGACGATTCGATTCAACTGGAGTTCGACGCAGTCTTTCACGACGCTGCGGTTTGGCTGAACGGAGTGAAGATTGGCGAGCATCTCGGGAGTGGCTACACGCCGTTCGCTTTTTCTCTCGACAGGAAGTGGGACGCGGACCGGGCGAATGAAATCGTGGTGCGCGTCGATAACCGGTTTTCCACAAACGCGCTGCCGTTCAATGACTCCTTCGACTGGCCGAACGATGGCGGCCTCACGCGCGGCGTGCGCCTGCGTGTGCGACCGCCACAACACCTCGGCCGCATCCAGGTGCGCGCCGAGCCGACGGCGGATTTCCGCAGCGCGACGCTTGAGGCGCGTGCCGAAGTCAACGCCGCGGGAGGTGTCGCGGACCAATTGCGCGTGGAAGCGGTCGTCTTTGGGCCTGGGAACGAGGAGGTCTTCCGCGCGGCGCTGCCGGTCCAAGCTACGGCGACGGGAGCGCAGGAAGCCCGTCTGGCCGCCGCGATCTCCCAGCCGGCGTTGTGGCATTTCGATCGTCCGCAGCTTTATCGGCTCCCCCGCCGCCGCCCGCGCGGTGGTGGGGTGATTCACGAGCGCGAAGTCACCTTCGGCATCCGAAAAGTGGAGATGCGACCTGGCGCCTTCATCCTCAACGGCGAGCCGATGCGGCTGATGGGCGTCGAGTGGATGCCCGGCAGCGATCCGCGCTACGGCATGGCCGAAGACCCGCGCGTCGTGCGCGAAGTCCTCACCGACTTGAAGCGCCTCAACTGCGTGCTCACGCGTTTCCACTGGCAGCAGGACGACTCGGTCTTCGAGTTTTGCGACCGCGAGGGCATCCTGGTTCAGGAGGAAGTGCCGACTTGGGGACCCCACCGGCTGGAAGGCGAGGAGATCGCCCGGCTTCAGGAAGCGCACATCCGCGAGATGATCTTGGCTCACTACAACCACCCGTCGATTTACGCCTGGGGTCTGTGCAACGAGATCAAAGGTCTGAGCGAAAGGGGCCGGGCCTTTGTCGCGCGTGGAAAGGAGATCGCCCGCGCGCTGGATCCACTGCGGCTGCTGACTTATGCCTCAAACACCGTCCACTACAATCCGGCGCGCGACGCGGCCGGCCTGCTCGATTTCATCGAGTGGAACGAGTACTTCGAGTCGTGGTATCCCGGCGGCCTCAGCAACGTAACGGAGAAGCTCGAACTGATTCGCCAGGCTTACCCCGACAAGGGTATCGTCATCTCCGAGTACGGCCTGTGCGAGTGCATGGAGAAACATCCCGCCGGCGATCCACGGCGGATTGAGGTTCTCCGCGCGCACACCGAGGCCTACCGGCAGAACTCGGCGGTAGCGGGCGCGATTTTTTTCAGCTACAACGATTACCGCACTCACAAGGGCGACAAAGGTGAAGGCGCATTCCAGCAGCGGGTGCATGGGGTGGTGGATCTGCTCCTCCAGCGCAAACCGTCATGGAACGCTTTGCGAAACGAAGCCTCGCCAGTTCGCGTGATGAGGATCGATCCTCCGACGGACGACGGGGAATTTGTGCGCGCGCAGGTGCGCATCGAAACTCGCTCACTGCCCGACGATCTTCCGGCCTACACGCTGCGCGGGTACTGGTTCGTGTGGACTGTCTTCAACCAGAGCGACCAACCCTCCGCTGCTGGAAGAAGCCTGTTGCCGGACTTGCCCCCGGCGAGCACGCACACCGAGGTGATCAAATGGCCTGCTGTTCCGGCTGTGAAGCGGGTGTACGCCGAGATCTTCCGTCCGACAGGTTACTCGGTCAAGGAGGCTGAATGCCAAATGGGGCCATAGCCCGCATCCCGACCATGGGCTGAGCGAAACGGCGGCACGGCTCCAACGTCGCTGGGCGAATGCTCTGTCTGTGGCCGCACTGGCGTCGTGAGCTGCGAGTCGCCGATGCTGCCCAGAAAGTGGTGAAACTCCTTGCCAACGGAAAGGAGACTCGCTCAGCGAGGCGAGTCCCCGCGCTTACTCGGATTCGAGTTTCGGCGGACGACCCGATTTCTGTCGGAAATCCTTTCAGGTTCTCGCAAGCCGGTGCGTCCGAGCACAACCGCTTGCACTCCAAAGAAGTCGGGTGACAATAGCGTGACGCCACGCCCGACGATCGGCCAAGTCGCGTCGGCTTCGTTTACAGTTTTGCGGCTCATGGGACGCTGGGACGCTGAGCTTTCGCTTGCCATGAATCTCGCTGACTCGAATGTAACTAGTGGAACCCGATCGAGTTGTGTCCACCAACATGAGCGCGGCCAACCGCGGGCTACAACCTCGGCCCAAAACTAGCTAACGACGATATGGCCCGCGAAGAAGGTCGGCGGAGAACCCGTTGATCAAAAGTGGAGACTCTTTGGCAGGGCAAGGACTGACGTAAAATGAAATCCTGTATAAGAAGGCAATGTTGTATGAAACGGCTTCGGTTGATTCTAGCAGTCGTCGGGGGTGTAGTTCTCAGCAGCAGCACCGCGGGCGCCATTACGTACTGGGACGACGACCTCGCAGATAATCCGGTTCTGTTAAACAAAAAGAACCCGATTCATAACGGCACATTCAACATCGTGACTGGCGACGGTGACGCAGTTGAACTTCTTTTTCCCGGTTACGGTTATGATCCCCTTTCGGAAACTGTCGTCTCCGCAGAGGCATGGTTCTTCTTCGAGGACGATGACCCCGCGTTCCCTCTGGATCCGCCTTTCGAGAAGGTGAGGGTTGACTTGGGCTCCGTGACGGGCTTTATCGGGCCCGCGGAGGTCGGTTTTGACACGTGCGGCGGTGCCTTTAGTGGTGCTGCATTGATCGACTTGAACACCGACGGCATCCTGACCTACACGATCAAGAGGCTCAAAGGCGACTTCCTGGTCGTCAATGCGATACTCATCGCCGAGGCGGCTCCGCGCCAGGTTCCTGACGCCGGCGGGTCGCTTGCCCTGCTCGGTCTGGCACTGCTTGGCCTGGCGGGAACTCGGCGGACGATGTGAGGCTTGCCAATCGAACGCGTCTCGTTCTTCTGATTCGCTGAGGCTCGGTAAAGTCGGATGGGGCCTGCTCGCCTGAGCGAGCCCCGTTCTGTTTGGCTGTGCTCCAAGGCGCACGTCGGCAGCATCCGCACCGAGCCGTGCGCACGACGGCGCGTTAGCCGAGAGCGCAGGTTGACATCCTGAGGCATGCTTGCACACCCACGCAACGCTGACCTCGGCCCGCTGCGCCCAAGCTCTGGTCCCCCTTACTCTCGGCGGCCGGTGCGCAAAGGATGGAAAGGGGCGTTTCAACGCGTTCCACCGATCCTTCTTATTACAGGCGGGCTGGTGGCGGGGTCGCTCGGAGAGAAGTCGCTGCACACCTTCCGCCCAGTTCAGTCCCCGTCCCCACCGGAACCTCCCGCGGTTTGACGCACGTCAACGAACGCGCCGACCGGCCGACAGTAATTTCAGTCCAATCGGTTCCGCGGCGCGGCCCACGCGTCACGGAAATCTCAACGGCACAAGACCATGAATCCGGGGGCCGACGACAAGATCATCGCGTGCGCCTGCTCGGGTTGTTCCGACGCGGGCGAGTTGGCGGATCGCCTCGCGCGACGCCTGACTCGTGACGGCGTGGCCGAAATGTCCTGCTTGGCAGGGATCAGCGGCCAAGTCCGCAGCCTCGTCGCCAAAGCCGAGTCCGCGGCGGCGATCCTCGTGATCGATGGCTGCCCGCTGGCTTGCGGGAAAAAAACCTTGGAACTGGCGGGCTTCGCGAACTTCCACCACCTGCGACTGGATGAACTCGGCTTCCGCAAAGGTGCCTGCCCGGTGACGGAGCCGCGCGTCGCCGCGGGCGTGGCGGCGGTCACCGCTTTGCTTCATGGACAAGCCGCGGCCAGACCCGTTACACTGGAGACCGCATGACTTCCCGTGAACGAGTCCTCGCGTCGTTGAACCACGTCGAGCCGGACCGCGTGCCGATCGATTTCTCCGGGCACCGATCCTCGGGCATCATGGCAATGGCCTACGCGCGGCTGCGCGACTATCTCGGCCTGCCGAAGAAAGCCATCCGCGTGTATGACCCCGTCCAGCAACTCGCGATCGTCGATGAAGACGTGCTGCAGCGTTTTCGGATCGACACCATCGAACTCGGCCGCGCGTTTGCGCTCGAAGACAAGTGGTGGGCGGACTGGGTGCTGCCCGATGGAACGCCGTGCCTGATGCCGGTGTGGGCGCTCCCGGAGCGCGTGAACGGCGAGTGGGCCATCCGCTCCACAGGCGCGGGCCGCGTCATCGCCAGGATGCCCGAGGGCGTGATCTACTTCGAGCAGACGTACTGGCCGTTTGCCGAGGACGACGACCTCGACCGCCTCCGGGAGATTCTGCAGGAAAGCATGTGGACCGCGATCGCCTCGCCGCCCGGTCCAATCGTCGCCGGCTCCGATGGTCCCGCGCTGTTGACCGAAGGCGCCCGCCGTTTGCGCTCGCAAACCGACCGCGCCATCATCGGCCTGTTTGGCGGGAACCTGCTCGAGATGGGCCAATTCCTCTACCGCAACGACAACTTCTTCCTTTTGTTGGCCGGCAACCCCCAACGCGCGCACGAGTTCCTCGACAAAGTAGTGGAGATGCACCTCGCCAACCTGGAGCGCTTCCTCGGCGCTGTCGGTCCACACGTTGATATCGTGCTCTTCGGCGACGACCTCGGCATGCAGAAAGGCCCGCAGATTTCGCCGAAGATGTATCGTGAGTTTTTTCAGCCCCGCGAAGCGCTCATGTGGAAGCGCGCCAAGGAACTCGCGCCGCACATCAAGATCATGCTCCACTGTTGCGGCGGCGTGCGCGAGTTGCTCGCCGGCCTCATCGACGCCGGCCTCGACGCGATCAACCCGGTGCAGATCACTTGCTGTGGGATGAACCCGGCGGAGTTGAAGCGCGAGTTCGGCCACCGGCTCACGTTCTGGGGCGGCGGCTGCGACACCCGCGACACCCTCATCAAAGGCACGCCCGCCCAAGTCCGCGAGCACGTTCGACGCATGATGGATCTCTGGCGGCCCGGCGGCGGTTACGTCTTCCAACAGGTCCACAACGTCATGGCCGACGTGCCGCCGGCGAACATCGTCGCGATGTTTGACGCCGTGAACGAGGCGTGAGGAGAAGCCGACCGCGCAGATTCGGCTTTCTCGAAATCAATCTGCGGTCGTTTGAATGGGCGGGAAATCACGCCGAGGGCTGGGCACTCGCCTCACGGACGGAACAAATGTTTCATCAATAGCGGATCCTCCGCGCCCGCCGGATTGAGCATCACGAACGGCTCGCTCACCAGCGCCTCGGCCAAGCTCTCCGCCGACAGCGCGCCAGCCGTCGGGCCTCTCCACACCAAATCGAATTGAAACTCCATCGCGCCATGCTCATCGGCGGCGAAGTTCGTGTACCAGAAATTATTGAACAATACCGCGAGCAGGCGGTTTGGCTCAGCGGGCGGCTCGGTGCGGCGGGCAAGCACTTGGGAGCCACCGAACGTGACCATCGCTGCGTCGCGCGTCACCCACAGCCAGTGGCCGTCCGGCGTCGCGTAGTGCGCCCAGCCATCGAGTGCGAAGTAGTCGCGGCACGTCCCCCGGAGCTGGTCGCGAAACGGAACAAAGGGCTGCCCACCGTTGCTCAGGCGCGGCAGGGCGCTCCCGGTCGGCAGCGTGAAGGCAGCGAGGAAAATCTCCGGCGCTTCAGAGGAGAGCCGAAAGAAGCGCAGCCGCACCCGCGCCCGCGGCTCACGCTTCCACAACTCCAGCTCGCGCGTCGCCCACGCCAGCCGCGGATGCCGCAGGCCCTGCTCGTAGCGCAATGTATGCGGCGTCTCTTGCGCGGTGCACTGGCCGTCGGCGACAGCCCAGACCTCCGCGAGCCGCTCCCGGCGCAGCAACTCGCGGCGCTGCGGATCGCGTTCGTTGTTGATGTCCATAATCACCCAGCGCGGCGCGAAGCCCTCCACCGACACAGCGAGGAAATCCGCCAGGCCCTCCGTGAACAACGGCTGCTTCATGCCCGGCCATCGCGCGGACTTGGGCCAGCCGCGCTCGTCCAGGTCCACTGTCGGCTTCGCGCTGCCGTCGCGCTTTGGCTCGCTCACGGCCTGCGCGTCGAGCTGGAACTTGCGAAACGAATTTCCCTCCAGCTTCTCCACCCAAAAACTCGCGGTGCGCCGCGGCAGCTTGTCGGGGAACACCGCCGCCGTATTCTGGCGGCTCAGTTGTTCCGGGCTTTGCGGGCGTGCCCACGCCTGAAAGCCCGGCTCAAAATGCAGCGGCAGTTTCTCGCCTGTCGCTGCGTCTTCCACCGACTGGAAATCGCCGCGCAATGAAACCGCCGGCGTTCTCACCCAGCCGCTGAACGGCGCCGGCGCGGCGTTCGCGACGATCATTCCCTCGCCCTCACTTTGCAGCCGCGTCCGCGCCCGCTGTGACAACAGCCACTCGGCGCGCGCCATCGGTCGATACGCCAGCGCGCCTTTTTCGTTGAACTGCCCCTGCGTGTCGAGGCTGTAGGGCTGCGCGACGCTCCAGCTCGATCCCCACGTATGCTCGTCGAACAGACACAAGTCGCGGTAGAGCACGTCGAGCGTGCGGCGCGTCGTGGTGTCGGGCAGACCCCAGAGCGGCGATTGTGCGGCGGCGAGCCAGCGTTTGGCGGCGCGGCTGGCGGGGGCTTCGCGCGGGCCGGACGCGGTGCCGGT
>ORMF011048290.1_pt1 | contig 13316 bp, 11 predicted proteins | sample 1779871 | NCBI WGS metagenome assembly ORMF01 (sample SAMEA104232316, study PRJEB22302) | groundwater metagenome | biome: forest; feature: aquifer; material: groundwater | place: USA | collected 2011-08-07 | depth 5.4 m | reverse complement strand
TACGTGGTAACGGAAAAAGGCCGAAGGATCATCACCGCGCTGTTGGCCGCGCGTCAGGCAAGTACAGAGAAACTCACGGCAATGGCGGCTTAGAAATTTGCGCAGCCGGAGGAAACTTTCACGTATAGCAATGCAAAGAAAAGAAATTGATTTCTGAACTTGGCGTCTTTGCGTCTTGGCGCGAGGAATATCCGAATCCGAGGGTCTTCGACTTCCAGCAAATTTGCCCAAGCTACGACGCTATGGCACGGGAAGAAAGCGAACTCGTATGCTCGCATCCTCCACAGTGACGATGGCGCCAACAGCCAGGTCCGTTTCCGTCGCGGGCAGCGCTTGTGCCAGAGTTTCCGCGATTCGTTCTGGCCGGTTGTCGCGCAAACGAACCGAAACGAGACTGGGGCGGCTGTCACCGCGGCTGGCAATGAGCGATGAGAAGTCGAGATCTTGGGTGATGACGATGAATCCCTGCGAACGGGCCAATTCGGGAATGTCGGTGTCAGCGGCACTAACCGGAAGGAAGTCGCTGACGCGGCGAGTATCGAAGCCTCGATCCGCCAAGAGCGAGACCGTCAACGGAGAAATGTTTTGATCAGCGAGGTAACGCAAAAGTTAGATGTACGTGCGGGACTGCTCGGAGGCCAGCCACGCGCCGTAAGCGGCGGCGTGACGGACATCGTCTTCGGACAATTCGGGGTAGTCGCGCACGATCTCCGCCGGGGTCATTCCGGACGCGGTCATGCGCAAGATGACCGCCACGGTGATTCTTGTTCCGCGGACGGTCGGCTGCCCCATGCAGATATTAGGGTCGACAGTAATGCGATCGAATTTCATAAAGGCCTTTCGTCTGGTGCCGTTATGGATTTGATTCAAGCGTATCTCGCCAGCGTCGGGAAAATACTCGCTCACGCCTTGGATCCCCGCTGGTCCTGGATAATTTCACTCAGAGAGGGACCGCTGGCTTGCTTGAGGATCGTGCGGACTTCCTCCAGGGTAACCGCGGGGATGATTTTGTCGCGCAGGGTTTTGCTCAGTGGGCGTACTCGCCCAGCCGCGCGCAGGAGTTCGCCTGTTGTTTGGGCGCGCGCGGATTCACAATCCTGGAGCGCCGATACCAGAAGATCTCGGCTCAGCGTTGCCGGGTCTTGGCCAATGCTACGGGCCTGTGCCTCGATCCGTTTATAAGTCTCGGTGGGGAGATCGATTGTGATTGAACTCATAAGAATAAACTCCGGTTTCTGGGACCCCTCAAAAATATCCTACCGTGAGACGGGTAGCAAGGCTGAGCGGAACGGGCGGCAGACGAGAAGAACAACAGCAAACGGCGGGAAATTAGACCGAGATGCCGGCTGCTCTAAATACTTCCCTATTCACCTATGCCAGGCTTTAGGTGCTGGCTATACGCCAACGCTGCGGCTGCGGTGCGAGACTTCACGCCGAGCTTCAGGTAGATGCGGTCCAAGTGGGTCCGCACCGTGTTCCGGCTCATGCGGAGAATCGTGCAATCTCGGCATTGCTCATCCCCCGCGCTAGCCAACGGAGCACCTCCGCCTCGCGGCGGCTGAGGCCGAGCCGCTCCAGCGACGGCGCCGACAAGACGGGCTCCCGCTTTTCAAGCCGCACGAGCCGAGTCCCGTCCCGTTTATCGGTCACAACGCGCAGGACCAAACGCTCTCCGTTGCGCTCGACGACTTTTGCTTTGGGCAACGCGGAACGTTTACCGTCACGCTTCCGGCTCTGCTGCTCGATCCACTTCGCCATGGGCTTTGGCAGGCGGTTCTTCTGCGGCGGGTGTTTGCCGAAAAACTCCGCCACACACTGCCGGGCCGGCTCCGTCATCCACTGCACGCCTCTTTTTCCCTTCAAAACGATCACTGCGCGGTCGCAGTTGCGCGCGCAGGCATAGAAGCCGCGCAAGTCTTGCTGTGGTAGTCGCTTCACGGTGAGATCCTCCCAGGAAGACAGTATAGGGCAAATGCCGTATTGACAGCAATCTGTAGAGTCAATACAAGCACGAAGGCTTGAACGACGTGGTCTTTTACGTCCACCGCGCCCACGCGGGGTAAAGAGTTCATAGCGTAGAATCTAGAAGGAGGACGTAACGATGACCTCAAACAATCTTCAAGCTCGTTCCACGGCAGTGGCGTTACACACACACTCTCTCTCTCTCTCTACTCGCTACGTTTCTGAAAACCAGCCTGTCCCGTTTTTCCGCCTCACGCGTTGGATTGCATTGATCCCTAAATTCTTCAGCTCAATCTCACGATTTACGCGTCTCGTTACAATTCTTCAAATCCTAAACCTGCTGTCGAACGTGAGTATTCACGCGCAGTGTATTCCGGAATGGCTACCGGGAGACGGTTTGCGAGGATTTGACGGGAAGGTTCGCACTGCCATTTTGTGGGACCGTGACGGTCCAGGCGGACAGCCGCCGGTACTCGTTGTCGGTGGTGACTTTACCATCGCGGGCACTACTTTTGCCAACAACATTGCCCTTTGGAACGGCACGTCGTGGGAGGCACTTGGCGCTGGCACTTCCGGTGAAGTGTTTGCCCTAGCTGCCCGTCCCGGCGGAGGACTCGTCGCCGGAGGTAGTTTCGTTAGGGCGGGAGGTTTCTTCCCAGCAGGTGTTGCGGCTAATGGCATTGCCCATTGGGACGGCAATACATGGTCGCCTCTCGGCACAGGCATGAGCCCGGGCTCCGGGTCTACCATCCAAGCACTCGCAGTGTTCCCCAATGGTGACTTGGTCGCGGGGGGTATTTTCACCTCCGCCGGAGGTGTTGCCGCGAACAGCATTGCTCGCTGGAATGGCTCCGCTTGGTCGCCGCTCGGGGGCGGAATGGGCGGTACAACACCGATAGTTTACGACCTGGTTGTTCACCCCGACGGCGACCTATTTGCGACCGGGGCATTCACAAGTGCTGGTGGCGTATCGGCGGCGAACATTGCTCGATGGGATGGTGTTGTGTGGTGGCCGCTAGGCACGGGGCTAGAAGGAGGGTTTGGATACGCGTTGACCGTCCTTCCCAATTGGAATCTGATCGCCGGGGGTAGCTTTTCAAGCGCGGGTGGCGTTTCCGTTAGCCGCGTCGCTCGATGGAATGGTGTTTCGTGGTCGGCCGTGGGGATTGGTTACGAAATCGGCCTCAACAACACCGTCTTCAAATTAGCCGCCATGCCTAACGGGGACATTATTGCTGGCGGCGGATTCTGGGGCGCTGGTGAACCGGCCAACTTCGTTGCACGTTGGATCGGGAACTCCTGGGTGCCGTTGGGCTCGGGGACCGATAATTTTGTCACCGCGCTTTTGGTTCTCCCGGATGGAAATATCGTCGCGGGTGGACTTTTCATCAGTGCCGGGGGCGTTCACGCCAGCCATATCGCACGGTGGGACGGGAGCGACTGGAAGTTCTACGGGTCGGGCTTTGGCGGAGTCTCGACTGGCTCGGCGCTCAACAACGTAATTTACGCGTTCGCTCGAATGCCCAATGGGGACATCATCGCTGGAGGCGCGTTTACAGCGGCTGGAACCGTGTCAGCCAAAAACATCGCACGATGGAATGGTACATCATGGTCAAGCTTAGGTTCCGGAACGAATGGGAACGTGCGAGCCTTGGCTGTTCTGCCCAACGGTGATCTTATTGCCGGTGGAAGATTCACAACAGCGGGTGGGGCAACCGTAAACAGCCTTGCACGCTGGGACGGAAGTCAATGGTCGGCGGTCGGGACGGGGGTGGGTGGCGTCTCTACTCCCATTGTGTACTCGCTTGCCGTTCTCCCGAACGGCGACGTGGTTGCGGGAGGCTTTTTCACGGCCGCGGGCGGCGTGTCTGCGTCGCGCATCGCACGATGGAATGGTGCATCATGGTCAAGCTTAGGTTCCGGAACGAACGGAGACGTGCGAGCCCTGGCTGTTCTGCCCAACGGGGATCTTATTGCAGGCGGAACTTTCTCGACGGCTGGCGGGGTGAGCGTAAACAGTATCGCGCGCTGGGACGGTGTAAACTGGACATCTCTAAGTTCCGGGATGAACGACGGTGTCAACGCACTGGCTGTTCTCTCTAACGGCGACCTTGTCGCAGGCGGTCGCTTCAGTACGGCTGGGGGAGTAGTGACTTCAGGTATTGCACGATGGAATGGAATTGCATGGTCGGGGTTTGGGCAAGGGGTTTCTTCTTTTAGTATTGCCCGCGTTAACGCGATCACGGTTCTCGCTAATGGTAATCTTATTGTGGGTGGACACTTTGACAGAGCCGGCAGTGTTGACACCAATAATGTGGCACTCTGGACTGGCGTCGCCTGGGTCGCTCTAGGTTCGGGGACTAGCGCTGAGCTTTCGGGTGCGATTTCGTCGGACGTCTATTCATTGGCTAGCCTCGCCGACGGCGGATTCGTAATGGGTGGGAGCTTTGCGGCTGTCGATGGCCGCATTTCCGCGTACTTCGCTCTGTGGGGCTGTCCCCCTTCGCCGCCAGGTAGTCTGCAATTTAGTTCCAGCACATACAGCGTCAATGAGCATGGTGGTCTGGCGGCGATCACGGTGACACGCACGGGTGGGAACAATGGCACGGTGGGAGTCACTTTCACATCGAGTAACGGCACGGCGCAGGCGGGGTCGGATTACGTCTCCGTTAACCAGCAAGTGTTCTTTGCCGACGGCGATACGGCAAGTAAGACGGTCAACATCCCAATCACCAACGATAGTACCTCGGAGGGCAACGAGACGGTGAATCTGACTCTCAGCAACGCAACGGGCGGGGCTACGTTGGGCAGTCCCAACACGGCGGTGCTGACGATTATGGACGACGATGCGCCTGACACTATTATTACGTCCGGGCCGGCAGCGGACGCAGGAGGAGCAACGAACAGTACCACCGCCATCCTCAATTTCATCTCGACCGATCCGTCGGCCACGTTCGCATGCAGTCTAGACGGTGGCGCGTTTGCGGCGTGCAACAGTCCTAAGACGTATACGAAATTGAAGGCTGGCGCTCACAACTTCAAAGTCCAAGCCACCGCCAGCGGCATTACCGATTCTACCCCGGCCAGCTTCGACTGGACCATCGATACGATAGCGCCGAATACAACGATCACTTCGGGACCTCCGGTGTTGACGAACAATCCTGTCGCAGCGTTCACTTTTACGTCGACCGAAGTGGGCGGCGGTTTTCAGTGCAGCGTGGACGGCGGAGCGTTTGCGCCTTGCACAAGCCCGTTTGTCTCAAGTCCGCTCCTTGACGGAAAACACAACTTCCAGGTGAAGGCGGTGGACGCCGCGGGCAACCTAGACAAGTCGGCGGCAAAGGCCAAAGCATGGACGGTCGATACGATTCGACCGATCACCACCGTCACGGGGAAACCGACGAACCCGACGACGAGTACGAGCGCGACGTTTAAGTTTACGTCGGAGAAAAAAAGCACGTTCCAGTGCAGCGTAGACGGTGGCGCATCCACGGCCTGCAAGAGCGGGCAGAAATACAGCGGGCTTCCGAAAGGAAATCATACTTTCCAAGTGCAGGCGACCGACGCCGCCGGGAATATCGAGCTGACACCGGCAAGTTACTCGTGGACCATTCAGTAGAAAGTGGAAAATCGGGTCAGGAGCGATTATTGATTGACCGGTGCTCTCGCGTCGTCCACAACGACGGCGAGCGTCACGCTACCTCCGAGAACAAGCGTGCACACGGCGACGGCGACTTTCGCGACGCCGTAGATATTTAACTTGGAGCGTCCTTGGCCAAAAGTTTATGTTTCAAAAGAAAGATTATTGATTGTAGGTCACATGCCACTGTAAGCATTCCGGTTAAAAAAGGGAGGAGAAGGTAAGATGAAGAAATATTTATTTGTTGTCATGGTTTGCGGAATTCTAGCGATGCTGGTGTCCGCATGCGCCAACATGAACGCGATTCAGGTTGGCTCGGACTCCGCGCGGACGCCCGTCACCGGGTCGGCCGGCGGAAGTACATCCCAAGGGGCGATGACGCAGCTCCAGCACTGCGATCAGTCGCTGGGCACCTTGGCCGTCATCGAGGACCAGACGTCTCCATGGTACTACCAACTCACTCGCGAGTATCATCTGACATCGACCGTGCCTTTGATCCGTCTTCTGGTGCAACAGTCAAACTGCTTTGTGGTTGTGGAACGCGGAAGGGGGTTTGGCGAAATGCAGACCGAGCGCGCTCTGAACCAAGCGGGCGAATTGCGCCAGGGAAGCAACTTTGGGCAAGGCCAGGTCGTGGCGGCCGATTACGCTATGAACCCGATGATTACCTTCAGCCAAAAAGATACTCAGGGTCTTGGCACCGCTCTTGGCTTCATTCCGTATGTAGGCGCGTTCGGAGCTCTGGCGGGAGGCCTTAGGACAAACGAAGCCTCAACCACGCTCACGTTGGTGGACAATCGCTCAGGCGTACAATTGGCTGCGGCCGAAGGCGCAGCATCTAATATGGATTTCAACCTCTTCGGTGGCGGCTTTGGCTCGGGCGCCGGGGGAGGGCTGGGCGGCTACACCAACACGCCGCAGGGTAAAGTAATCGCCGGTGCGTTTGCCGACGCCTACAATCGCTTGGTCGCCGCGGTGCGGAATTACAAGGCGCAAGAGGTTAAAGGCGGACTGGGAACGGGCGGCGGTTTGGGTGTCCAAGGCGGCACGACCCCCGCGTCCAAGGCACTCGAACCCGCGCCCGCAGCTAAGCCGGCGCCGAAGCCTGCCCCTAAACCAAGCTACTAGACGGCAGGAAAAGTCTGACTCGGACGGAGAAAAGGGGACGCCCCCTTTTTCTTGACCAGGCCAAGTGGATCGATTTAGCGTTACTCGATGCCTCGACGAGCATCAGGTCGCATCTAGTCTAATACCTTGGGTAGGTGCCCGAACGCTTCAAAGTGGAACGTGGCATAACGACGACTAACCAACACCAAGAAGGGAAGTGCTTATGGCGCTCGTTATTAAATCATGGACCGTCAATTCAAAACCGCCGGCGGGCCAACCTCATATTCGAATACTCGGTCGTGAGAGTGGACTTTTGTCATTTTTACTTTCCCTGCTGGGCATTGACGCGACCACAACGCTTGTCGTCAATTCTCGACACATGGAGTACGAATCCGGATCGCTGGCAGGTTTCGTCCGCGAAATCACGACAATGGAGCACGTATCATCGACGTTCTACGGAAGACACAAGCCTTGGAAGCAAGCAATGATTATTGCCGCTGTCTTCTGGGTAGTCGGATTTTACTTTATGGGGCACAGCACCGGCTCGACAGTCTTTGGCACTATCGTGCTCATTGTCGGTCTTGGATTGGCGGCGCTCTATTACGTTTTGAATCGTGAATTGACTCTTGGGTTCAGAGCGGACAGCGGGCAACTTCACCAGCTTCAGTTCAAGCGAAGTGTCATTGAGGGACAGGAAATCAACGAAGAAGCGCTGCGGAAGATCATGATCCTGATCGAATATCTGATCAAGCCTACCGGTGAAGGCGATCTGCAAATAGCATCGCTTGATATATCTTCTTCAGCGACCGCCAACGATTGCCCCCGGTGCCAAAAGCCAATAACCGCTCAGGATTTTTTTTGTGGCAGTTGCGGTCACAAGCTAAAGTAATTTCGCGCGTGCGTGTGGTCACGGGCAAGGCATTTGCGACTGTTTATGCGGCAAGCAGATATCGTCGGAGACCATAATGCCAAACTTCTGTAGCCAGTGCGGCTATAAAAACCAGGATGACGCGCAGTTTTGCGCGGAGTGCGGGCGACCTCTTAGGAAACCCGCTCTAAGCGCAGCCGGGGTGACTCCGGCCGGCTCCCTTTCACCGACGATGTCTTCCGACAACGGAGGAATGTTTACGCCGGGCGGCCTCCCGATCAAGGCACTGATCATTGGGGTGGTCGTGGTCGCGCTATTGGCCGGTGGTGCCGGGCTAGTGATATTCCTACTCGGCCCCGAGAGTGCCTCTGAAGCCGCGTTGACCAAGGCCGTGCAGAAATTCGTTGACGAAACTCCGGCCTACTCGGACCAACGGACCTGTCTATCGAACTTTGCCTACGAACGTGACCCGGTTGCCATCAACGCCTACGATGAAAGGGCGAAGCGCTGGATGGCCGTTCTCGTCGAGGGGGGAGTGTATGACGGTCCAGAGCAACGGGGGTTCGGCGGATTTCCCCCGCAGGCTCAACTCGTCTACAAGAAAACCGTTGCCGGAACGAAGGCGACCAAGGGCCGGCGGTTGTGCTTTGCCGAAGGTCTGACGGTCTCCAAAGTCGAAAACATCCTATCGCCCGAAAAGATCGGCGATGGATCGATTGTCCGCGCCGACGTGACCTTCAGCTATCGCAATCCGGCCCCCTGGTCTCAAAGTCCAGCAACCAGAGAAATGGCCGGGGAACTCAGGCGGGAGCCGAAGCAACTCTTTTCGTTTACGCTGAATCAGGAAGGTAAATGGGCCGTGTCGACCGGCCTGGGTCAGGCGCAGGCCCAGCGTCGGCAGACCGTTCAACAAACCGATTCCCCGGCACCTGCTGGCGATGGTTTCTTTGACAAGTTCAAGAATTTCTTTTCTGGATTCGGGGGTGGCGGTTCGAGCATCTCCGGCGAGTATGGTGGCGAGGAATGCCCATATAAGCTCACGTTCAAGGGCAAGGACACCGTCTATGTTCAGATCCTCGGGATGATGGAGGTGCCGGGTCAGTACAAGGTGGACGGCGACAAGGTCTCCGTGACCGCGCCCAACTGGCCGGGTGCGGTCTTCACACGAAAGGGCAACACGCTGGAGGCGCTGTTCATGGGACAAAAGATGGTGTGCAGACCGACCGCGGAGATTACCAAGAAACAAGAACGCCCTTCAACTCAAATCGCCGCGCTGCAAACATTAGACACGGAAGAAGGCAAAGAAATGGTTCTCTCGGTGACTCTGAGCGACGGCAACAATGTCAAATACCTGGTCAAGTTGCCTAAAGCGGATACGTTGGAGGCGACCGCAAAAGAAGCCGTTTCGAAAGAAAAGGTCTCATCCTGGGAGCTGGAAAGATTAGGCACGGCTTTGAGTATCGGCAATAACCCATTGCCGCTTGGCGTCGCACTGAAGTTTCCCAACCCGACCGGGAAGATTGCCAAGACACAAGAATGCCCTTCATGTCAAATCGCCACGCTGCAAACATTAGACACGGAAGACGGCAAACACATGGTTCTCTCGGTGACTCTGAGCGACGGGAAGAACGTCAAATACCTAATCAAGTTGCCTAAAGCGGATAAGTTGGAGCCGACCGCAAAAGAAGTCGTTTCGAAAGAAAAGGTCTCATCCTGGGAGCTGGAAAGATTAGGCACGGCTTTGAGTATCGGCAATAACCCATTGCCGCATGGCGTCGCGCTGAAGTTTTCCAACTAGAATTCGAACTCAGCCAAAGGCGAGATTTCAGAAGAGGCCCTCGATAAGTTGGCGCGTGCTACACGGTTCCTTGGATAACCTTTTGACACGAGGACCTTCTGGGATGTAGCCTCAAAGCGAAAGCTACAATTTCACTCAACGTCCGAGAACTTATCAATGAAGATCTGTTCAATTTGCTCAGCAGAATACGAAGATTCGATAAAATTCTGCCGTGACGACGGCGGAGCGCTTCAGCCGAAAAGTGCCGGGAAGCGCTGTATGCACTGCGGTGGAGAGACGGAGGAGGGCAAGAAATTTTGCCGCCACTGCGGGGCGAGTCTGGTAGCAGCAGAGCCGACGACAAAAACGATCCAGACACCCGAGGCCCAACGAGGCACCCGGCAGGAAGCTACCCCGGAATCTCCCAGCGTCGTCCATCAGCAGGAACGGCCGTTCACGGATAAACCAGACACGCGAGTCATTCGACCGCAAGGGATATTGCAGCCAAGCACGCCTATTCCAGAAAGGAAAGTGGAAAGCCCCTCCCAATTCCCGCCGAAGCCGGCTCCTCCGTTCAAGAAAAGCGCTACCCCGGCCACAAAAGCTTCGCCTCACACGACGAACAAAGCGCGAACCATATTTATAGCCGTTGGCATTTTTCTTGTTGTCGCAGCAGTTCTCGGAGGCGGACTGGTCTATTACGCCAGAACACAGGACGTAAGCGTCATGAGCCTCCTAAAGAGCTGGTTTCCGGGGAAGGAACAGCCCGAACAGGAAGTACGCGGTCCAGTCGACACGAGTATTGCACAGGTACTCAGTCCGACCGAACTGGGGCTGAGCATCTCAGGGCCGGGCGCGGGTGACGTTAATCGCACCGAATCACTGCTCCGCGAAAAGATAGAGTCCCAACTGGACAATCTTCGTAGCGTCTATCAACAGCAGATTCAGCTGAAGCCCGGCCTCATGGGAAGCCTGACTCTCCAACTGACCATCAGTCCTTCCGGGGCAATAACCAAGGTCGAGGAACTCGCAGCGCAAATCAATGATGATGATTTCAAAAAATCGGCCGTTGAGGAAGCCTATAAGTGGCGTTTTCCCGAAGCATCTTCGGGACTTGTTTCGGTACACTACCCGCTGTTGTTTGTTCCACCTGGAATGGATGTGGCAACGCTATTGAAGCGGACACAATCGATCGAACCGCGGCTGGCCGAACCAGTCGAGCCTCCGAAACCGACTCCGCCTGAAGAGGAGAAAGGCCATGCGCGGCAATTGGTGGAGCCGGATGTTAAAGCTCCGAGATTTTCGGAACCTAAAACATCACCCGTCGTATCGTCGGCACCCCGTAAACCTCAACCACAACCGACAGTCACCCCGCCGCCGCCCGAACCGCCGAAACCTGTGACCACGGTCCCCTACGAAACTCTGACGCAGACGTTTGTCTATCGGGAACCACGGGAGGATTCCCCACGGGTCGCATCGATTCCGGCGGGAGTTTCAGTGAATGTCGTTGGTGTACGGGGAGACTGGTTGGAGGTACGGTCCAAACGTGGAAATCCCCCGGGATTTATTAGGAAAGACTCGGCGACGCCCGCGGGTAGTCGATAAACAATAAGGGATCTTCTCCTTCTCGAGTGGGTAAAAATAGCATGAAAAAGGGTGTGAGGTAACGTGAGCGGTGTCAGGCTTCATTATAGTGATTTTATTGTCTCTACTTCCTAACAATCCATACTCATGACGCCTTGAACCGGCGACCCTGGAGGCTCGATCCGCTAAACGGAACCACTGGGTTTACTTACGATGCGAACGGCGATGTGCTTAGCGTCACCGACGTGCAGAGCAACGCGACCGTGGGAAGTTTGATTGCGATCTCGGCGCCGAGGGCGCGGGCGGAGAGAAGGATGAATTATGAAGGCTGAGGGATGAAGAGGAAAACGCGGGACTTTAGGAGACGGGATCTCACTGACGGTCCCGACCCGCCGCGCGAGTTCGGCCTGGGTCCAGCCTTTCTTCAGACTGGCTCGTAACGGGGTCTGTAACGGGCTCTGACTTTGACATCGATTCCGCTGAAAAACCCCCTATTCACGAAAATTCGGGATGAAGAAAATCAGTGGGGTCGTCAGTGGGGTCGTGCTTTCTAATCTTGCGTGTCTTTCAAAGTCACCAATGGAATCGTCAAGACGCAGCTCCGTAAACCAGTCGTCGCGTCCCAAACGAGCCGCTGTGCAAGTTGTCTGATCTTCATATCCCGGCCGACCACCGTGACTGTCGGTCCCCGTGCCAGGCTTTGATATCTTGATTTTGGCAATCCAGCTACGACGACGCCTGGTGGCTCCTAATGCTGGTTCACCACCCTGGTGCCACGACGATTAACTCCTTCAACTAAGCACGGAATATCGACCGTAAAATTCGGTTGCTAAAAATCCGATTGTCAGGCTAGATTGATCTACCGATGGCTGTTACGGACAAAAAGTATCCCAACCCTCCTATTCAAGAAGCGATCTGTGAGATTCATTTTGATCTGAGCGAGCCGCTGACGTTGCAAAAGATCGAGTCGCTTAAGCCGGTGTGGTCGGCAACCTACGCGGAGCAAAAAGTCGTGCAGGAGAAAAGCGTCAACTTCCACCTCAGTCCTGAAGGTCTCCAAACAAAAGAAGGGAATCTTGGCCATCGATTGATCTGCAAATCAACTGACGGAAAACGTTTGGTTCAACTCAGCGGGTTGTTTTTTGCGGCCAACCAACTTCGACCCTATCCAGGCTGGGATGAAGTGTTCCGCGATACGATTTTGGATCGCTTCAGTGAGCTGCAAAAGACAATCGGACCACTGAATTTCAAACGTGTCGGCCTTCGGTATATTAATCGAATCAATGTGCCGGAAGCCCCGTTCGATTGGGGAAAATGGTTCAGGCTAAAACTGCCCGTGCCATCGTTGTCAGGCTTCAGCCAACGGGAATTTCAAATGCAGTTCCACCAGGAATTATCAAAGGGCCGTCGCTTTATCATCAATCTGGCCGCGCTGCCGCCTACCGACGGAAAGGTGTCGCCTGTGATAGTTGATTTAGACCTGATTTGGGAAGGCGCGCCGAAGGAGCCGGGGAAACTGGCGTCAGTTCTGGAGCAGGTACACGGTCCCCATCGGCTTGTCTTTGAGGCATATTTAAGCAATAAAGTACGTAAACTGTTCTATTGACTATGGACACCATATCAACAGCGGCAACTTTGGCCTGGCCGCTGCTATTCAATCCGACACAGTTTGGAAACGGTTCAGGCTACCGACAATCGACGGCGACCTCGGTTATTTATGAGGGTCGCGAGTCTCTGCCATTGGAAGCGATGGAACTCGAGGCATTATCCGTCGAGGGCCACAGCGCTGCGCTCGATTGGATGGTGTTGGCGAAAGAAGCGCTTCCTAACGCTACTCCCCTTACGCCGGAAGAGCGGAGCTCAATTAACGAATTCTTTTGGTCCCACTTCAAATGAGTCCGGTTGAGGATTTCTCACGGTTCGCAACGATCATTCCCGAAGAACACCTGCCCGCACTCGCCAATAATCTGAAACGAATTCCGGACTTCCGTTGGTTACTCGATCTTCCCCATGCTGAGATCGAGAGGCTTCAAGGGGATGTGCTCGCAAATTTTCCGACGGTGTTTCTCGACGAACGAGGGGAGCCGCGCTCACGGGAATTTACCGTCTTGCTTCTGAACAACACGTGCGACCTGCCCGATGATCGACTGGACTTCATAAGCGCTGCGCCCATTGTGGATTTTAACAGATATCTGGAGTTCGAACGCGAACGGCAATATCGTGGCAAGAACGGATTGGATGATTCAGAAAAACGGCGCATCGAAGATCGGCTTCAGGAGTATGGCAGGGTGCTCCGAAATAACGACAAGACCGAAATCATTTACTTGCCGCCGTTTTCTGAATTCGCTTATGGGGCGTTAGTGTTGTTGCACCTCGTT
>ORMF010047674.1_pt1 | contig 13323 bp, 12 predicted proteins | sample 1779871 | NCBI WGS metagenome assembly ORMF01 (sample SAMEA104232316, study PRJEB22302) | groundwater metagenome | biome: forest; feature: aquifer; material: groundwater | place: USA | collected 2011-08-07 | depth 5.4 m | reverse complement strand
TTTGAGTTGCTGCCATTTGAAAACGCGTTGATTACAGTCGACCTGACTGGCGAGCAATTGATCAGGCTGTTGCAAATAATCGTAGTTGGCCGCGAAGCCCAGTCCGGCGCCAAAATCACCTACAAAACCAAGGCCGACAAAAGTTCAGAGATGGAAGGTGCCAAACTTCGCGACTTGAATGGAGAAAGAGAGATCGATTCGAACGCCACTTACACGGTCACTACGATCGACTATCTCTATCGGGTCGGCGGCAAGTATGCCATTCTGCAACAGGGAAAGAACATGAAAGAGTTGGGCATCACGCTGCGCGATGCGATCATTAATTATGTGAAATCCGAAACCGCGGCCGGCCGCGAGATCAAGCCGAATCTGGACGGCCGGTTTGTCTTCGATAAAGCGCACTCGGCTGTGCCTGAGGAGGTGCGCCCCCAATGACTAGCCGCAGAGCCTTCTTAGGCGCTTCAATCGCTGCCGGCTTGTCGCTTTCTTTTCCGAAAGGCCTGCGCCCACTTTATCCGCCCGCTCGCGCGGCGATCTGGGCTCCTCTACTCGAGCCTTCAAAGGGCGAAACGCTGATCACGATTCTGCACACGAACGATACGCACTCCCAGATCGATCCTATTCTTGAGAACGACAAAACGTATGCGGGCAAAGGCGGGGTGGCGCGTCGCGCGACCCTGGTCAAGCGGGTGCGCAAAGAAAATCCGAACACGTTGATGATCGACGCCGGCGATGTTTTGCAGGGCACACCATACTTCAATTTTTACAAAGGTGAAGTTGAGTACAAGGCGATGTCTCTGATTGGCTATGACGCCGGGACGATTGGCAATCATGAGTTTGATAATGGCGTCGAAGCACTGGCAAAGGCTTACCAGTTTGCTAACTTCGACATCGTCTCAACCAACTATGACGTCCGCGGCAGCGCGCTGGAGAGCAGAGTTAAACCCCATGCGGTAAAGGAAGTTGGCGGTCTGCGCATTGGATTGTTTGGCATGGGCATTCGGCCCGAAGGCCTGATCACTCCGGACAATTTCAAGCCGGTGAAGTATCTCGATCCGGTGAGCACGGTGCGGGAGGCGGTAAAACTGCTGCGCGAACAGGAACGATCCGCTCTGGTGCTGGGCATGTCGCACCTGGGTTATTATCCTAATCCTCAGAGAGACGAAGTCGGTGACACCCAGGTAGCCGCACAGGTCGAAGGCATCGATTTTATCGCCAGCGGTCATACGCACACCTTCATGGAAAAGCCAGTGATGCAAAAGAATCCGGCGGGCCAAGACACGATCATTTTCCAGGTGGGCCGCAGTGGCATTTATGTCGGTCGCGTTGATTTCATCCTGCGTGACGGTAAGGTGACGGCGTCCGCGGGACGCCTGTTGGATCTGCGAGACGAGTCGCTGGCTTAGTGGTTTTTTGGAGTGCCGCGACTTGTCGCCGCTTTTTCCAAGTGTCATTTTGAAGGCGGACTCGTCCGCCATTGATTAATAGGCTCGTTGATATTGAAAAGCGGTGACAAGTCACCGCACTCCAAATATGGCGGATGACGCAACCAGAGATCGAGTTCGCGCGCTGGTGCGCGACGTTTTGAGCCAGGCTGCGCCTGCCGAATTTGAGGCGTCAACTCCGGCCAAGCCTGCGAACCGATCCGTTTCTTCTGTACCTTCCGGGCCAGCGTCCGGCCCCACAGTTACCCGCGATGAATCCGCGAAACTGGTAATCACAGAGGACGACGTTCGCGGTCTCGAACGCGGCTCGGTTCTGCGCATCGCCGAAGCCGCCCGGCTCACTCCATTGGCCGCGGACATCATCAATGAGCGCGGCATCCAGGTCACTCGTCGCGTTCCCCGCGGTGGCTCAAAACAATCCAGGACGGTGGCGGTTGGCGCTGATCACGGCGGTTATCCGATGAAGGAAGAACTCAAGAGCTTTCTAACCGAGCTTGGTCATCGAGTTCATGATTTTGGCACCAACTCGGAAAGCGCCGTAGACTATCCCGACTTTGCTCATGCAGTGGCACGCGCCGTCGCTGATGGCTCGGCCGATGTCGGGATTATGATCGACGGCGCGGGTGTGGGCTCAGCAATGACTGCCAACAAAGTTCCCGGCGTACGCGCCGCCGCGTGTTATTCCGTCGAGGTCGCGCGCAATTCACGCGAACACAACGGCGCCAACGTCCTCACTCTGGGCAGCAAGACGATCTCCAGCGACGAGATGCGCGATATTGTTCGCGCCTGGCTGAGCACTGAACTCACCGAAGATCGTCATCGCAAGCGCGTCGGCAAGATCGATGCGGTCGAGCGGCAGTACAGCCGTTGATCGTCCGTGCGAACAAATCTATGGCCCAGGTTCGCAGCAGAACGTAGGGCAAACGGACTTCATCAGTTTGCCTATTATGGAGTCTGACGGCACCTGCTTCCAATCACTAACTTCAGTGCTCGGCTGGTCGTCCCCTATTATCTTCTCAGACATATCTATATCTACGTTCTCAGCAACCCTCATTTCCGACGTTTTACATCTGAACGCCAACAAAACTCGGCTATAGCTGTAACGATAATACTTGACCGCGTCTAGACCTTTCTTGCGCCGGGATTCAATAATGTCGTTGCGTTCCTGGATTCCGTCAATAGGAATAAGTTTTGCCCACACTACACACGAATCGGAGCTAGTGGCGTTTATTGAATTAGACCTGTAATACATAGTCTGATTATCCGCTGCGCCAACTAACTGCCAATCACTCGTAGGAGTGTCCACAGCGGCCTGCGACGCAGTTGGGCTTGCCAACGGGGTGTTGGACGCAACGGGAGTTTGCGTAGCTGATGGCGCAGACGGCGCGATCGTTGGTTGCCGAGCTAAGGTCGGAGTTGCCAAGGCAACGGTTCGCTCCGAACGACTGCTCGGTGATTGATCGCTAGAACCTAGATTGCTTGCAATGAGAATTGCGCCAATTCCTAAAACGATTTGCCACCGCTATCAGCCAGATTCGTTTGTCAAACGTTTTAGGCGATGATACTTGTTCTTGACTCGACTCATCATAAATAGACTTGTTGGGATTAACGACGCGGCTATAGTTGGATCTAATCGTACTGAAGCGACTGTTTTAGGTAAGACTAGAGTGTTCTCGCTAGGTTGGACAATGGTATCCTCCTTCAGTTCAGCTCCGCATTGCAGGCAGAATTGATACTCGCCGGGAACTTCGTGATTGCAATAAGGACAGATCACTTGGTGTCCTTCAATGTGAGCTTGTTCGGAGTGCCCAACTAAATTGCACGTCGTCCGGCAATACGCTTTCCGGGCAGAATCAGACAAGCTAAGAATACTACTACTAACCAGAAGTAAGAAGACAACTGGCCGACTACAAGTTGGATCTGCCTGAGAAGTTTGACGCGAGTCTGTGGCATCAGTGCCCAAAAGATGGTGATTGGCCGAACGCTCGGCGTTGGCGTAAAATGGTTTTCGCCGGCGCCGCAGTAAGTGCTCGCAGAGGAACTAACCATGTCCCAAGAAATCAAAACACATCCTCCCCTATCACCCGTCACTCCGACTTCCCTGCCCCGAATGACTTACGAAGAGTTTATCGAGTGGGCGGACGGCATTAATGCGGAGTGGGTTGATGGCGAGGTAATTCTGATGAGTCCCCCATCCTTAGCACACCAGCAAATTCTCAGCTTTCTGGCAGCATTGCTTCAGTTTTTTGCAGAAGCAAACGATTTAGGGGAGGTCTTGTTTGCTCCATTTCAAATGAGACTTAGAACGCGTCCCTCGGGTCGCGAACCTGATGTACTCTTTATCGCTCGCGATCGACTCGACAAGTTACAAGATGCCTATCTCGACGGTCCAGCGGATCTCGCGGTCGAAATCATCAGTCCCGATAGTCGCGCGCGAGACCGAGTTGATAAGTACCACGAATATGAACAAGCCGGCGTGAGGGAGTACTGGCTGATCGACCCAGCCCGTGAGCTCGCTGACTTTTATCAGCTCAACGCCGATGGAGTCTATTCACAGGTCGTAATCGATGACGATCGCATCTATCGCAGCCAGGTCATGGAAGGTCTCTGGCTCAAGATTGATTGGCTGTGGCAAGACCCACTGCCGGCATTGATGTCGGTGCTAAAAGAGTGGGGACTGGTAAAGTAAGAACTAAAGCATGCCCTATTCAAACAACGGCGATTTTGAACAATTGGTCGAGCAGATCACCGATGTGATCTATGCCCGTCTGAACGGCGAGAGTGTCGATCAGGCAAAGATGTGCGGGTGCACTTCGGAATGCTTTCATCGCTGCCCTGAGCGCATGCACCGGGTCGTTGACGCGGGTGCAGCGCGTATCGGCCTGGTCCTGGGTCAGACAGCTTCAGCACGCGACTGGGCCAGCCTGATCGACCACACACTTTTGAAGCCCGACGCCACCGAGACTGAAATCAAACGTCTGTGCGAAGAAGCCGCGCAGTATCACTTCGCTTCGGTTTGCGTAAATCCGACCTGGGTACGCGTGTCGGCCTGTAATCTTCAGGGCAGCGGCGTCCCCGTCTGCACGGTGATTGGATTTCCGCTGGGCGCGACCCTGCCCGACGTGAAGGCCTATGAAGCGCGCCGCGCGATTATGGATGGCGCGCGCGAAGTCGACATGGTTATCAACGTCGGCGCCCTCAAGAGCGGCGACGACTGCCTGGTCGAACACGATATTCGCTCCGTCGCCGAAGTTGCTCATGAATACGGCGTGACCTGCAAAGTGATCATTGAAACTGCTCTGTTGACCGATGATGAAAAGGTTCGCGCGTGTCAGGCCGCCAAGCGCGCCGGCGCAGACTTCGTCAAGACGTCGACGGGATTTTCAAAGGGCGGGGCCACGGTGGCGGACATCGCTTTGATGCGCCGCGTTGTTGGTTCCGAACTCGGCGTGAAGGCCTCCGGCGGCGTGAAGAACATCGACGATGCCCGCGCAATGGTTGAAGCGGGCGCCACCCGTATCGGCGCCAGCGTCGGCGTCAAGATTGCGCAGGAAGCGGCCGGCGTCAAGAGCAACGGCCGCGCACCGGCGGGATACTAAGTCCTCAGCGTCCGGGTCAGTAGCCCGACCGTGAGGGAGGGCTTCGTAGGAAGGCTCTACTCTCCATTATCAATTGCCAATCCGCTACTACTACTCATTGCGTTGGTTCGGTCCGTCGCTGGGTCTTTGCCTGGTCTGCGCCCTCCTAGGCACCTCAACAGCTCAAACACCGTCCGGCCAGGACGTAGATGTCATTCGCACCGAAACTGATCTAACCAATCTTCTCTTCACCGCAACGGACAAGAACAACCGCTACCTGACGACGCTACAACAAAGCGATATCCGCGTGCTTGAAGACGGAGTGCCGCAAACCCTTTTCACCTTTCAACGCGAAACTGATCGCCCGCTGTCTATTGCCTTTCTAATTGATGTAAGCATCTCTGAAGAGCGCACGCTGCCTGATGAAAAGGCCGCTGCCCGCACGTTCATCGAAAATGTCATTCGATCAAATAAAGACCAGGCGGCGATCATTCCTTTTGAAGGCTACGCGCATCTCGAACAACCTCTGACGCGCGACATGATTGGCATTTATCGCGCGCTGGAAAAGGTCGAGGTGGCTTTTCCCGCTTATCTCGGTTCGGCTCCGCCAATCGGCGGCATTACTTCGGGTCCGGGCACGATCGCACCTCCCCGCGAAGGCTCGACCGCAATTTGGGACTCGATCGCGGTGACGTCCCGCAGTGTTCTGGCGCGAAGTTTGGGCCAACGACGGCGCGCGATCATCCTGCTCACTGATGGGCAAGACACCAGTAGCCGCATTCTACGCGCGAACGCGATAGATCAGGCGATTGCCTCCGAAACCGTCATCTACGCCCTCGGCATCGGTGATAAGAAGTATGACGGAGTCGATAGGAACGCGCTGAAGAACGTCGCTGAGCGGACGGGAGGGCGCGCATTTTTTCCAAAGAAACAGGAAGATTTGAAGGCCGCTTTCGCAGAGATTGAGCAGGAGTTACGATCGCAATACCTGGTCGCCTACTCATCGACGAACAAGGCCCGGGACGGCGGTTTCCGGCAAATGTCGATCGAGGTTACAAATCCTGAACTTCGCAAAGAGCAGTTGAAGCTGCGTTATCGCCCGGGATACTTCGCAAAACGATCTGGGTAGTAACAATCCTTCACCGCGCAATGGTCTTCTCGATCCGGCGATCCGGAACCAGCCACATCACCGCCACCAGAACATAGCAGGCGCAGGCCAGCCACGACCTCACAAACGCCAGCGGAATTGCCACCAGATAAATCACCATCGATATCTTGCCTTTGAAGTCCGTGCCCAGAGCCGTGGCCAGGAGCGAATCTGGCGCGTGGATCGAGAGTAGCGAGCGGGCCAGGATGAAGTATGCGATCCCTGCACAAAGGAGAACCACTCCATACAGCGCCACCGGCGCGGCCGCAAATTTATTTTGGCCCATCCACCCGGTAACAAACGGAGTCAGCGACAACCAAAACAGTAAGTGCAGATTGGCCCATAGGACTCCACCATTGACTCTCTCGACTACCTGGAGCAGGTGATGATGATTGCTCCAATAGATGCCGATGAAAACAAAACTGAGGACGTAACTAAGGAACACCGGAGCCATCGGAACCAATGAGATCCAACTGGCGTCGCGCGGCAATCTCAGTTCGAGCACCATGATGGTGATGATGATCGCAATCACGCCATCACTAAAAGCTTCCAGGCGGCCTCTGCTCATTAAGTTTTCTCTTTCAGCTCAAACTGAGAATCAATCACGGATGGGAAATGTATTTGACCGCTCCGTATGTTCCACGCGACGTCCTTCCTATTCCCTACGAGGTACAGCTTCCAGCGTTCGCGTAGTGTGATCGGTGACGCTCCCTACGGGTTGAGCGAGTCCTGATGTCTGCGCTGCCTGAAGTTCTGCCCGAATTGCTTCCCTCAATTGCACGACGTCGGCGGTTTTCCCGGGACTATTCTTTGATCGCAGCAAGAGCCAGGTAAATAATGCGTCGACTAAAAGGACTGAAAAGAACGCTACAGCCGCAAACCCATTGATGAGTCCGTCGGGGGAATGAAGTACTTGCGACATCATCCCCATCAGCATGATCACGGCGAATAGTCCGAATGTGGTCACTACTACGATGCCCGCCACCAAGAAGTTGGGCGACGGACCGGACCGTTTGGGAGCATCGTTCTCTTTGGGGCGTAAGTCCACTCCGCATCGATTGCAATAGCTCAGGCCGGGCGGCATCGCCGAACCGCACGATGAACAATACATATAGCCTACCTCCACTTGGGCATACGATGTCGCGAACGCGCAGGTTCAATTGGCCCGCCACCTCACGATAACTCTTTTTTCATTGGAACCAATCCAATTGTCACTCCGTCGCCGACCTCGAGTTCAAAGCGATTCTCACCTTCGTAACCGCAAGCCCGGTAGAGTTTGATGCCGGGCAATGTAGACATCAACTCCAGCGATTGAAAGCCACATGATCTCGCTTCGCTTTCGCACGCTGCAAGTATCGCTCGCGCAATTCCCTTTCGCGCATGTTCAGGATGAATAAAGAACGCGCGAATCTTGGCGGGTTCTGTCCTGGGATCGAGGTAGGTTGCATCTCGTGTCGTGTATTGGTCGCCGCCAAACAAAGTCTTGCGCCTGCTCCAACCGCCGCAGCCAATCAACTCACCATTGCGCTCAGCCACAAAATAAGTCCCATCAATAATCAGGTTAGTGTCGACGCCAAACACAGTGGCAATGGCGCCTTCGATTTGCTCTTCCGAGTAATCCTCGCGGCTTAGGCTGCGGGCAGAGTCCTGGATGAGTTGGGTGATGGCAGCGCGGTCAGAGAGCGTGGCTTTTCGAATGATGTAATCCATGCGAGGAAATGATATCGCATCGGCGGGGCAGGAGCCCGACCGTAAGGGAGGGCTCGTTATAGTTGCTTGAACTCTTCTTCGCTAAGGTGGGCCTGACGCAATATGCTTCGCAAGGTTCCGGGTGCGACTTCACGATGCTTCGGAACTGTGGCCGTGAGTGTTCCCGCGCTCGTGATCTTCGCGAACTTTGCGTGGCTTCCCGTTTGACCCACCTGAACGAATCCGGCTGCTTCGAGTCTGCGCTTGACCTCCCGATAAAGGATCGGCTTCATGCGGCTTTGACTTCAATCTCAAGTGAGCGGATCCGCGGAGCAAGCGTAGCAACGGGTGGAGTGAAGTGAAGCTCCAAGGCATCCTGAAGATTGTCGAGCGCCTCATCCTCAGTCTTCCCCTGACTCGCAACGTCAACCTCTACGCACTGAGCCACGAACCATTCGTCCTCTTGCCAAATACTGGCGGTGAATTTTTGTTTCATGTTTGTCAGATTTCCTTGTTTTCGAAATCCTGAACACGCGCGAGCGGTCAGCACAGAGTCCTTAGTCCGGACGCTTCAGATTAGCCTTAATCTCTGCTTTTGTGCGATGCCAAATGGACTTGGGGACTGTTGGACAGTCTTCATTGCATTTGTCCCATTGAATCTGCACGGATTCGATGTAAGTGGCGAGGTCTTTTCTCAATGGAGGAAACGCTAGTTTCTTCTCGATTTCCCGTCTCATCGCACCATACCTGACTCCTACCGTGCGATGCTTCTCTGCCCGCTCAGCGTAGTGCAGAAATGTTTGCAGAGCCATTAGAATGGCTGCCGCGACGCTAGCAATACCAACCGCGATTTTAATCTTAACATCCGTATCCCTTTGGAGAGTAGCAAAGACGCTCGTACCCACAGTCGCAGATAGAACAATCGCAGGGACGCCGAGCCAATAGTTTAGACGGACGAAATGCGTTGCCGCTTCGTAGTGCGCCTGTTGTATTCTGCGAATTCGATACAGCCATTCTTCGAGCAGTTTATTCGCTTCCATTTGCTTCACAACCTCCACTATGGAACTGAGACGGTGACTCTAACGAGGAACGCAAGGATTTCTCCCGCATGATACCCCGCTCGCTCGTAATCGACGAACCGCGGCCCAATCGGCTTGACGAATTCCGATCGAGCCCCTCAAATTCACGAAGGTAACAAGTAAGCCTTCAGAACCCTTGAAACCGCTCCCCTTTTCCCTATATCCTCGCCCCAACTCTTATGGCTTCCAAGCGCAACTTGCTGGCTGTGATTCTTGGTGGTGGCGCGGGCAAACGTCTCTTTCCCTTAACGCGGGATCGATCGAAGCCTGCGGTGCCGCTCGGCGGCAAGTATCGACTCGTCGATGTGCCCATCTCGAACTGCATCAACTCTGACGTCATACGCATGTTCGTGCTGACCCAGTACAACTCGGCGTCCCTGAACAAACACATCGCCACGACTTATCGTTTCTCAAACTTTGCCGATGGGTTTGTCGAGATTCTCGCCGCCGAGCAGACCCCTGAAAGCAGCCACTGGTTCCAGGGTACCGCCGACGCCGTGCGCCAGGTGCTGCCGCACATACGCGACTGGCGCATCGACACGCTCTTGATTTTATCCGGCGATCATCTGTATCGCATGGACTATCGCAAGTTTCTCGCGCGGCATGACGAGAGCAATGCCGACATCACGATTGCGGTCATTCCGATCGTGCCTGACTCAGCCAGTGAATTTGGTCTGCTCAAGACCGACAACGAAGGCCGCGTCATCGAGTTTCGCGAAAAGCCAGAAGGTGAAGAACTCGAAGCCATGCGCGTCGACACGACTGCGCTTGGTCTGAGCGCTGAAGAAGCCCTGGCCCGGCCTTATCTCGCCTCGATGGGTATCTATGTTTTCAGATATGACCGGCTGGAGGAAGTTTTGGCCGAAGACAAATCGCGTTTGGATTTCGGCAAGGAAGTAATTCCCGGAAGCATCCACAAATACAATGTGCAGGCATATCTCTTCAACGACTATTGGGAGGACATCGGAACGATCGGCGCTTTCTACAAAGCCAATCTCGACATGACCTCGGCAATTCCGCCGTTCAATTTGTTTGACGCGGAAGCCCCTTTGTTAACCCGCTCGCGCTATCTGCCGCCGTCAAAGATTGATGACTGTGAGATCCGCCATTCAATTATCAGTGAGGGCTGCATCATTAACGGCGCGAAGATTAACAACTCGCTCATCGGTTTGCGCAGCCGCCTCGGCAACGGTTCGCAGGTGGAAGCCTCTTACATGATGGGAGCTGACTACTATCAGACGCTGGAAGACATGCAGGTGGATCTCGCGGCCGGCCGGCCGTGGGTCGGTGTCGGCGAAGGAACAATTGTCCGTCGCGCCATTATCGACAAGAATGCGCGCATCGGGGCGGGCGTACGGCTGCTGAATGAAGCGGGAGTAGTAGAAGCGGATGGACCGGGCGGGTCCTATTACATTCGCGATCGGATTATTATCGTGCCGAAGAACGGACTGATTTCCGACGGGACTGTCGTGTGATTTCTCTGAGTCCTATATGGCGTTCGGACTTAACCACGGAGGGCACAGGGCAATTAGAACGTTCCAGAAAATTCCTTCTTTAATACGGGTGGTCTCCCGTTTTGATTGTTGCTTTGCGCGGCTGCGTTTGCGCTGGGTTGGAATACATAGCTGTCGCGAGTGCGAACCACCAATTCAGGCCGGTTCACGCGAACCTTGACAGTGCGTCGCTCTCCTGGACGCGGCGTGTTTTTTGGGTAGTAGCCAAGACTGTACTGCCGGCGTAGCTCTTCGGCCACCGAGCGAAAAGCGACATCAAGATTCTGTTGTTCGGCATTGTAGAGACGCGCACCACTCACGCGGGCCAGGTCATGCAGATACTGATCGGCGAGTTCATATTCGCCCCGGGTGGTACCGGCGCCGCCGCCGCCCGGCCAGTTACCGCCCCCGCTGGGATAACCACTACCGCCCCCCAGAATCGCACCGAGAATATCGAGAATGCTCCCGCTACCCCCGCCATTGCCTCCCGGATAGCCGCCGCCGCGACCCCCGCGACGCGAACCGCCTGAACCTGGCCAGCCGCCACCTATGTCGCCATAGGTGTCATATTCGACCGGATAGATCAGCGCGTCGAGTTCTTCGGCATCGCGCACGGTGCTTTCGGAAGTCGCGTGCTTGCTGGTCGTATCAACTCCGTCAGTGAAGAGCACGATCGCCTTTCGGCCTTCGATGTGATTAAGGGATTGATTGATGATCTGATCAACCGCGTCGTAGAGACGAGTGCCAGACCCTGGTTCTGTTCGACGAATCGCATTGCGCAGCGTGTTCCGATCGTTGGTGGGCTGAGCGAGGATCCGAATCTTGTCGCTGAACGAAACCACCATCACCCGATCATCAGGTCGCAGTTGCCCAACAAAAGCAATTGCGGCGTCCTGAATGTCTCCGAGCTTGTTAATGGTCGAACCACTGGTGTCGATCAGCAGGGCAACAGTGAATGGCTTCTCGGTCGAAGCGAAATATGCGACTTTCTGTTCAGTGCCATCTTCCCAAACGCGAAAGTCCTCTTTGGTCAGGTTGGGAATATATTTGCCGTCGCGGTCCATAACGCTGACCGGAATGCTGACCAGCGTTGTATCGACCCGCACGATATCGCCAGCGCCGACCTCTTCAGGGCCGGCGTCTTTGGATGAAGTCGAGGCCGGCTTCTGCTCGTTAGGATCTCGGTTCGCTCCTCCCAGAACCGGCGGGCGCGACGGCCGAGATGGCTGTGATGTCTCATCGGATTGCGTTTGCGTTGCAGGTTGCTGGGGTTGGCTCTGCTGATTCTGTCGCTGGGGCGGGTTGGTCTGCCCGACACGCCGTGGTCGTGACTGGGCGTTCGCAATCTGGGTCATCGCTCCCGCGAAAGAACACAGCAAAACAAAGGTGATAATTCTCTTCATGACATCAAAACTCCTGTCGGGATGTGACCGTGGGCTTGCCGGCGTCCGAAATTGGGAAAAGAGGCGCCGCGTCTGATTCCTTCAAAACGCCGTTTCTTTGATGCAGCAACCGCTAAAGAGATGCTTCGAAGCAGCCCTCCGGCATGACGAACTCCGGTCTTTCCGGGGAGAGAATTGGGGAGAGATATCTGATCTGACTGGATGAAGATACCACCCGGAATATGTCCGGGACAAGCTGGACGGGGCCATTACCATTGATGGACAGCGTTCTCTCGCAGGGAAGGTTCCGTCAGGGTCTCTAGTTGCGCAGACTGGCAGGCTGCTCTATTTAGCAAGGTTTATCGCGTTCCAAATGAATGGAAAGGTTCCCCAGGTCTGGCCGCGATGCTGTGGGCGAAACGCGAAGAGGACGATTCGCCCTTTGCCCATTACCACTTCGGCCAGGGCGACGCGGTCTATTATTCGTTCTTCGCCGCGCAACCAACCCGAACGCAACACGTTGTCTTTCGCGTAACGCGCAATCACCTTGACGTCACCACGGACCGGTCCCTCATACAGGTCGCTGGATTTCGGCGCGGGCTTATCGATTAGCTCAAACGCCGAGCTGTTGATGAAGTAAGCGTTCACATCTTTCGACATCGTTCGCGCCAGCGGATTCGATGTATCTACCTCGATACCCAGAATCGAGCCGGGACAGTAAAAATCCGACGAGCGCAATCCTTCCAGAACATTACGCAGTGGCAATCGAAATTGCTTGATGAGTGGCCCGCACGACCCATCAAAGCAAATCAGCGTGCCGCCATCTTCGACAAAACGTCCCAGGCTCACCAGGCCGCGGTTACTCATACCGGTGCCCGCGTCGCCGGCCTCGGCATCGGCAGATTCGCGAATTCGATCAGAGGGCAAAACAATCGCGTCAAATCGAGCGCGCAAGTTTCCTTCTACCAGCCCCTGATCGCGTAATGATTCATAAGGTGCATTGAAAATATCAAAGATGTAACGCGTCCAGCCCTCGTCCATGTTACCGCGCGGGCCCTGATAAATTCCCGCGCGAATTCCCGGCTTGATCGGATCTGCGATCGGTGATTTCTCAGTCGTCGAAAGCGCCAGGCCCAGATCGCGCCGCACGTCGTTCTCGCTCTTGATCAGCGTTAGCCTTCTTTCAGTCGCGGATTCGCGAATGAACATGACCGGCCGGCTCTCGACACCCATCATCATCGGCAGCGTCCAACCAGCGACATCGTAAGGCCGTTCCGCTTCGCCGGTGGCGGTAGTTCGATCCGGATATGCTTGCGGTTCGAACAGCGCGAGCACATTCTGGCGATAAGGCTGATTGAGAAAGATAATGTAGCTGCCGGCCGGAACCTCGGCCGGCGGCGCCGGGGGCGGGCCGTCCGAAATTGCAATGCTGTGAGTCACGGTGCCATGATCGCCGCCGTTTGCAAACGTTCTCAAGAACTGTTGGCCCGTGGCCGCATGAAGTTCCCGA
>ORMF011806677.1_pt1 | contig 13330 bp, 12 predicted proteins | sample 1779871 | NCBI WGS metagenome assembly ORMF01 (sample SAMEA104232316, study PRJEB22302) | groundwater metagenome | biome: forest; feature: aquifer; material: groundwater | place: USA | collected 2011-08-07 | depth 5.4 m | reverse complement strand
TGGTGGGGGATGCGGCGCGGGCGGTGGGATATGGGCGGGTGCCCCCCGCCATAAAAGAAGAGGCCTTCCCGGAAATCGAGACCAAGGGAGCCGCCGCCGTCCATTGGCTCTCGCTGGGCGAGCTTTCCAAGCTGATCGACACATTCAAAACCGAAGGCGTGACCCGCGCCGTCATGGCCGGACAAGTCAAGCACAAGCAGATCTTCTCCAGCATCAAGCCCGACTGGCGACTGGCCAAGCTGCTGCTCTCGCTCGGTACGCGCAACACCGACTCGTTGCTGGGCGCAGTGGCGAAAGTTCTCGCCGACGAAGGCATCATGCTCGAGAACTCGACCGCGCTGCTCGAACCGCTCCTCGCAAAAGCCGGTGTGCTCACGAAGCGCGCTCCCAGCGAGCAGGAACGCAAGAACATCGAGTACGGACGCGCCCTCGCCCGCCATCTCGCGCAATACGACATCGGACAGACGGTGGTGATCGCCGAGAACGCCTGCGTAGCGGTCGAAGCCATGGAGGGCACCGACGCGACGATTGCACGCGCCGGCGAGATCATGCACTCACTCGAAGGCAGCGATTCTATGCTCAGCCGGGCGCTGACCGTCGTCAAGATCGCAAAGCCGAATCAGGATATGCGTTTCGACGTGCCCGTTGTCGGCGTGAAAACAATCGAGGTCATGCGGCAGGCGGGAGCGAGTTGTCTGGCGGTGGATGCGGGCAGGTGTTTGCTACTCGACGGCCAGGCGGTCATCAAGGCCGCCGATGATTCGGGCATCAGCGTGTGCGCGAGTTGATCAGTCTGCGCCTTGCGCCCTTCCAGTTCGTGTCTTCAACTTGGCTGCAACACGGCCGGGCCTTTTGCGCATATCTTCTCGGGCCCGGCTGAGATCATGAGCCATCTGAAGATTCATCCAGAACTCAGGTGAGTTTTTGAAGTACGCGGCCAGCAGCAGCGCAGACTGCGGCGTGATTCCCCGCTTCCCCCGAATCATCTCATTCACGCGGTTGAGCGGAATCCGCAGCGATCGAGCCAGCTGGGCCTGGGTCAGCTCCATAGGCTCCAGGAATTCTTCTTGCAGAATCGTGCCTGGATGGGTCGCAACTCGAAACTTGGGCAACATGCCGGTGCTCCTCTCCTCGATGAAGTTTCAGTATATTTGGTGGATTAGGAGAACTCATGTCCGAAACCGCCCGCATTGCCGATCAACTCCGCCGCGCCTTCCTCGGAGAAGCCTGGCACGGCGATTCGCTCTTCGAAATCCTCGACGGCGTCGCGGCCGCCCAAGCCGCCGCACATCCCATCAAGCACGCTCACAGCATCTGGGATCTCGTGCTGCACATCACCGCCTGGGACAGCGCGGTCCGCCGCCGTCTCACCGGCGAGGCTGTGGATCTCTCCGATGAGCAGAACTTCCCGCCTGTCATGGATCCGAGCGAGACTGCCTGGCGCCGCGCACTCGAACACGCCAAGCGAGTTCACAATGAACTGGTCGAAGCGGTGGCGGCCTTCCCCGACGAACGCTTGTCCGAGAAGATTCCCGGCAAGGCTAACGAGCCGGACTACTACAACTTCTACTACATGCTTCACGGCGTGGTGCAGCACGAGCTCTATCATGCGGGGCAGATCGCGCTGCTGAGGAAGATGCACTGACGACCGACCTGAAGGGTCGTCAACTTTTGGCTTCCCCATCCTGCTGAGAAACTGCGACAATACCGCGTTCCTCCTGCAAGTGTCGGAGCGCATCTGAGCAGCGAATCACCCATCAATGTTGCAGTCATCGGCGTAGGCGCCTTCGGACGCAATCACGCCCGCGTTTATCGCCAGTTGGAGCAGGCCGGCAGCGTGCGGCTGGTGGGCGTGGTCGATCCGGATACGGCCCGGGCCGATGCCGTCGCCCGCGAGTTCGATTGCAAGGCCTTTGGCTCCGTCGAGCAAATGCTCACCACCCACAGTGAAGTTCAGGCCGCATCGGTGGCGGTACCCACCGTGCTCCACCTCGAGGTCGCCCGTACGTTGATGGAGTCCGGTGTCGACGTGCTCATCGAGAAACCGCTCGCCTCCAAGCAGGCCGAGGCAAGCGAAATGCTGCTCCTGGCTAGGAATCACAAGCGGGTGGCCCAGGTGGGGCATCTGGAGCGCTTCAACCCCGCCGTGCGCGCCACTCTGCCGCTGATTACCCAGCCGATGTTTTTCGAAGTGCATCGGCTGAGCGTGTTCACGCCCCGCTCGCTCGACGTGGATGTGGTGCTCGACCTGATGATCCACGACCTCGACATCGTGTTGGCCTTCGTGCACTCGCCGGTGAAGGAAATCCGCGCCGTCGGCCTGCCGATTCTTTCCGGCAAAGTGGATATCGCGAACGTGCGGGTGGAATTCGAATCCGGCTGCGTGGCGAATTTTACCGCCAGCCGCGTTTCGACCGAGCGGGTGCGCAAACTGCGCCTCTTCCAGCCCGGACAATACATCTCGATCGATTACGGCCGACAGGATGTGCTCGTCTTTTCGGTGGGCGATGCCGCCGGATTGGCGGCCAAACCCAGCGTGAATCCGCAGATTCAGGTGGGCAAGCCCGCCATCACCGCGGAGGAGCCGCTGCTGGCCGAAATCAAGTCGTTCCTACAATGCGTTCGCGAGCGCGGTCGCCCCGTCGTCTCGCTCGAAGACGGAGCGCATGCGCTGGAATTGGCCTTGGCGATTCTCGCGGCGATCCATCGGCATGCCGGCCGAATTGGCGTGGCGAACTAAGAATCCACCACGGAGGCACGGAGCCACGGAGAAAAGCAACTGCTTTCCGGTTGCTTTCACGGATCCACAAAGACTTTCGCAGATCGCGATGTTTGGCCACGATCAGCGTCAATCCGCGCGCAGAATGACGATTTGGCTTTTCTCCGTGCCTCCGTGTCTCCGTGGTAGGTGTTAACCTGAAGCTCGAAAGAGCCTTGACCTCCAAAGTACCCTGTCTACAGGTACTTACCGTGTCCTGCCGAAAAGTGCGACAATAGGGCAAGATCAACGGCCGCAGCTCCCGCAATTTACGTAACTTTACGCAACGCAGGGACTTGCGCGTGTCTCTAACCGTTTATAGTCGCTGTCGATGTCGGTCACCCAAATCCCGCCGCGCGATCCTCTGGCCCCGTCCCAGCCCCAGAGCGTCGACCCGCGCGATCTGTCCGAAGCGCAGCACTGGGAAACGGCCTATCGTGGTTTCAACCCCGACGCCGTCCCGCACCTTCTCATCCAGCTCCAGGACGATCTTTCCCGCTCCCGCAAGCGCGAGGCGGTGTGGCTGTCCGTGGTCCTGCACCTGCTGGTGATCATTCTGCTGGTCAACACCGACAAGCTGATGGGGTTCTTGCCACGCCGGGCGCTGGTGTTGCCCGCTACCATTGATCTCGACAAACAGAAGGATGCCACCTATTTAGAACTCCCCACGGACGAACAGAAACTGAGCCGCCGCCCGGATTCCAAAATTATCTCCGATAAAGACCGTATTGCCACCAGCAAGGCCCCGCAGATCAACCGCGAAGAGCTAAGGGAGCTTCTGGAGAGTTCGCGTCCGGGAAGGCCCGGCCCGCAAGCGCCCCAGCAACCGGCGCCGCCTGCCGCCGTGGCGCAGAGCCAGCCGCCGCCCCAGGAGAATCCGCCGCAGAACTCGAATTCCGGCTTGGTTGCGCCCGCACAGAACAACCAGACCGCCCAACTACAGGCCCCTCCCCGAGGAGGCAAGCCCAGCTTCACCACTCCCACGACCGCCGGTTCCGCGATTGAGCAGGCCGCGCGTGCCGCCGCCGCCAATCGCGGCAACTACGGCGGCGGGGAGTCCGGAGACTACGGCCTAAACCGGGGCCAGGGCGGCGCCAAGGCTCTCGATCAGGCGGAAATCCTGACCGACACCATGGGGGTAGATTTCGGCCCGTATCTCGCTCGGATCACCCAGGTTGTGCGCAGCAACTGGATGAACCTGCTTCCTCCGTCCGTCTATCCGCCGATCCTGAAACAAGGCAAGCTTTCCATCCAGTTTGTGATCCTCAAGGACGGCAAGGTCGCGGGGATGGAACTGCACGCGACTTCGGGCGACGTGGCCCTCGACCGCGCCGCCTGGGCCAGCATCACTGCCTCTAACCCTTTCCCGCCCCTGCCGAAAGAGTTTCCCGGCCAGGTCCTTGGACTGCGCTTCTACTATTTCTACAATCTCGAAAAGATCGACATGCAGTAACGTGCGCGATCCGCCCCGATTCGCTACCATAGAAGCCAAGATCGCTTGAGCCTGCATCCAAACTAAACATATGAAGATTTCACGACTGCTGCCCTTGATCCTTCTGCTCTGCCTGTCTGCCCTCGCGCAAGACGTCCCGAGTGTCCTCCGTCCGCCCAAGGGCTCGCCGGTCGCGCTGGTGGTCTTCGAGGACCTCCAGTGCCCGGACTGCCGCCGCGCGGCCCCGCTCGTGGCCCAGGCCGGCCAGACCTACAAGATTCCCGTGGTCCGCCACGACTTCCCGCTGCCCATGCACAACTGGTCGATGAACGCCGCTATCCTGGCACGCTACTTCGACACCCATTCCAAGACCGTGGGCAACGCTTTCCGCGACTACGTCTTCGAGCACCAGATGGAGATCGTGCCCGACACCTTGCGCGGTTTCGCCGAGAAATTCGCAGTCGAGCACAAAATAGAGTTGCCCTTTGTCGTGGATCCGGCAGGCAGGCTGGCTGCGTTGGTGAACGCCGACAAGGAACTGGGTAAAAGCCTCAACCTCAACCACACTCCGACCATCTGGGTGGTCAGCGACAAGAAGACGGCGAAGCCTTACGTGGAAGTGACGGATCGCAGCCAGCTGTTCGCGCTGATTGACAGCATGAAGAGGCAGTAGGCCCGATTGCAGAGGTAAGAGGTCAGAGGTAAGAGGTCAGATTGCAAAGGTAAAACCCTGGATCAGGCAGCACCGTTTGCAGCAAAGGCTTTTCACCTCTGCAATCTGACCTCTGACCTCTGCAATCAGCCCTACTCCGCCCATCTCTTAAACAGCAGCGCCCCATTCGTCCCGCCAAAGCCGAATGAGTTTGACATGGCGTATTCGAATTGCGCCTTGCGAGTCTGGTTGGGGACGAAGTCCATCCCCTCGGTATCCGGGTCCTGATTCTCCAGATTGACTGTTGGCGGCAGGATCTGATCGCGCAGCGCAAGAACCGTAACGCCCGCCTCCAAACCACCCGCTCCCCCCAGCAGATGCCCGGTCATGGACTTGGTCGAACTGACGGGAACCTTCTTGCCGAACAGATTCCGGATGGCGTGCGCCTCGAGCGTGTCGCCAATCGGAGTGGAAGTGCCGTGCGCGTTGACGTAACCGACCACGCTGGCGTCGAGCCCGGCGTCGCGAAGCGCGTTGCGCATCACGCGGAATCCGCCTTCGTGCTCGGGGGCGGGCTGGGTCATGTGGTACGCGTCGGAGCTCATCCCATAGCCGACAATTTCCGCCAGGATCGGAGCGCCCCGCCGCCGCGCGTGCTCCAACTCCTCCATGATCAGGATGCCCGCGCCTTCGCCCATGACGAAGCCGTCGCGGTCCCTGTCCCAGGGACGGCTGGCGTGGGCGGGATCGTCGTTGCGCGTGGAAAGCGCGCGCATCGCGGCAAATCCGCCGACGCCCATCGGAGTGATAGCCGCTTCCGCGCCGCCGGCGATCATCACGTCGGCATCGCCGTGCTGAATGATGCGGAAAGAATCGCCCACCGAGTGTGCGCTGGTCGTGCAGGCCGTGGCCGTAGCTTCATTCGGGCCTTTGGCTCCGTACTTCATCGAAACGTGGCCCGCAGCGAGGTTGATGATGGACGCGGGGATAAAGAAAGGCGAAATCTTGCGCGGGCCGCCCTGCAGGAGTGCGGTGTGCTCGCGCTCGATAACGTCAAACCCGCCGATGCCGGAGCCGATATGCACGCCCACGCGCTCGGCGTTCTCGGGCGTGATTTTCAGTTGCGACATCTTCATTGCCTCCTCCGACGCCGCCAGCGCGAAGTGGATGAAGCGGCCCATTTTTTTGATTTCTTTTTTCTCGATGAAGTTGAGCGGATCGAAGTTCTTGACCTCAGCCGCGATCTGGCAGGCAAAGGCTGATGCGTCGAAGGCGGTGATGCGGGCGACGCCGCTCTTGCCGGCCAGCAAAGCCTGCCACACCTCGGCAGTGGTATTGGCCACTGCGCAAAGCAGGCCCAGGCCCGTAATGACAACCCGCCGTGCCAAATTACTTTCCTGCCTTCGCGTGCTTGCCGATGTAGTCGATCGCATCCGATACGGTGCGAATCTTCTCGGCGTCTTCGTCCGGAATCTCGATGTCGAACGCCTCTTCGAAAGCCATAACCAATTCCACGGTGTCCAGCGAGTCGGCTCCCAGGTCGTCCACGAACGAGGCGCTGGGCGTGACCTCGCCCTCGTCCACACCCAACTGCTCCACAATGATCTGCTTCACTTTTTCGTCAACGGCTGCCATTTGTCTCCTCGTTTCTAAGTCTGGGGATTGTGCGCCCGCGTCACATCGACCGGCGCTTCACTGAATCACTGCCGCTTGCCGCTCATAATTACTGAATGGGATCGGATTCAATAGTCTAAAAGGGATCGGGAAAGTATGCAAAGACAGTTCCCAGTTCTCGGTTCCCGGTTCTCAGTTTTCCTGACTGGAAATATTTCGTGAGAAGTTGAAACTGAGAACCGAGAACTGGAAACTGAGAACTCTTTACTTCGAATACTGATCCCGCAACCAGACCTGCCGGCTAGTCATCGGCACTGCGCGGCCTTCGATGTAAACCTGTTTGACGTCGGTCTTCACATCCAGCGGATCGCCGTTGGACACGACCACATTGGCCGTCTTCCCGACGTCCAGCGATCCCAGTTTGTCGGCCACTCCCCAAATCTCGGCTGCATTCAACGTGATCGCCTTGAGCGCTTCGTCGTAGGGCAAGCCGAAGGCGGTCGCGTATCCCGCCTGGTCAGGCAGGTTGCGCACGCGGTGCGCGGAGTACGACGCAAACACGATCTTGACGCCGCGCTTGTAGAGCTGCGCCGGCAGGCTGTACACCGTGTCGTAGCGTTCCTCATCCTTTGGAGCTTCGTAAATCGGGCCCACGATCACCGGCACTTTCAGACGGGCCACATAATCGAGCATGGGCTGCGAGTGGCTGATGTGATTCAGCACAAACTTCAGCTTGAATTCGTTCGCCAGGTTGACCGCGGTTTCGAGATCGCTGGGACCGTCGGCCGCCAGCACGATTGTTTTCTTGCCTTCGAGATAAGGGAGCAGCGCTTCCAGCTTCAGATCGCGCTTGGGCGCCGTGGGGTCTGGTTTCTTGTCGAGCGCAGCGTCGGCTTTCTTGCGGTCGTACTCGGTCCACTTCGACTTGTAGTCTTGGGCGTCAAGAAACGCCTGCCGCAGTTGCGCCGCCAGACCCATGCGGGTGGAAGGAAATTTACGCTTATCGAAACCGCCTTTGTTGCGGCGTTCGTCGCCCGTAAAGTTCAGGGGCATCGCGAGGTCGCGGATCAGCAGCATTTCGGTGGCGGAGGCGCCGGCCAGTTGAATGAAGGAATCCTGGCCGGGGAGAGTGTCTCCACTCGAGGGAGCCACGACTGCATTGGTGATGCCATTCATGCGCGCCACCGGGATGAGCGTGGACTCAGCATGGAACGCCTCCGCGGTGTGCATGTGCGGCATGATCTCGTCGCTCATCTCGATCAGATCGTTGGTCATGGCCTCCGCTGAGATCTCCGTCAGGCCGAGATTGGTTTCCGAGTCGATCAGACCCGGGTAGACCGTCATTCCGGTTACGTCCACGACCTGCGCGCCACTCGGGACTTGGACCGAACTCGCGGGGCCCGCGGCCACGATCTTCCCGCCCTGCATGACCAGCGCGCCGTTCTCAATCACCCCGTGCGTGATGGTCAGTAGCTTTCCGCCTTTGAGTACGATGGCCTTGTCCTGGGCCGACGCCAGCCCCTTTAACATTGCCATTCCGAGGAGCGCAGCGACGAAGAATCTGCGTTTCACTGAGAACTGAGAACCGAGAACTGAGAACTGGCCCTTCATTGTCCCTCCCTATAATGCGTCATCCCGAAACCCGGCAGCGCCCGGTCGAAGTACACGTCGCCATCAATCAGAACTTTTTCGGGAACGCCGTAGCTCGAGAGCGGATAGCCCTCCCAGATCACCAGATCTCCATCTTTGCCGACATCAATCGACCCAACTCGATCGTCCACCCCCACGATCCACGCCGCATTGAGCGTAATCATCCTCAAAGCCTCTTCTTCAGTAGCGCCGCCGTAGCGCATGGTCTTGGCCGCTTCCTGATTCAGGCGGCGGGTGTAGTCCTCGGAATCGCTCTTGATCGCCACTCGCACGCCCTTGCGCATGGAAATAACCGCATTCCACGGAATGGCGTCCCAAGCCTCCTGCTTGTAGCCCCACCAGTCGGAGAACGTGGCGATGGCGATGTTCTCCGCAGCCAGCTTCTCCGGCACCTTGTAGGCCTCAAGCGCGTGATGGAAGGCGCGGATCTTGTAGCCGAATTCGTGCGCCAGCGCGATCTCGGTCAGGAATTCGTCGGCGCGATAGCAGTGGATCTGCACCATCAGCTTGCCGCGCAGAACATCGGCGAGCGCTTCGAGCTTCAAATCGTGTTTGGGCGCGGTCGCATCTTTGTCGGCGCGCTTGACCTTCTCGTTGTAGACGTCCCACTCGCGCATGTAGTCCTGCGCCTGGACGAGGGCTTCGCGCTGCACGGCGAAGTTCCCCATGCGAGTGGAAGGGAGCTGCTCCCTGCCGCCATAGACACGCTTGGGATTCTCGCCACTGGCAAACTTGATCGAGCGCGGCGCATTGGGAAAGAGCATCTCGTCGCGCCCAGCGCCGTACTTGTGCTTGATGACGACCGCCTGCCCACCGATCATATTGGCCGACCCGTGCAGCAGCAGCGAAGTGGTTACGCCACCCGCGAGCGCGCGGTAGATCGCCTTGTCCTGGTAGTCGAAGGCGTCCTTCATCATCATCTGCGGCGTAATCGGGCTGGTGGCCTCGTTCACGTCGTCGTCGAGCGCGATATGCGAGTGCGAATCCACGATTCCCGGCGTGACGTACTTGCCTCCGGCATCAATGACGGTCGCACCCGCAGGTGCGCTTACGTTTTCGCCCACCGCCGCGATCTTGCCGTCCTTAATGTAGATGGAGCCGTTTTTGATGTTGCCGTGGGTCACGGTCATGACCACGGCATTCTTGATCACGACGTCGTGATGGGCCGCTGGTGCGGATGTCTGGCCAAACGCGGCGGATCCCGCCAGCGCCAGTCCGAACAAGACAAGGACGAGAGCACGTTTGCCGGCGAATCTCATGCGATGAACCCCAGGGCGAAATCGAGTGAGTAGCGAATTCGGATTGTAGGTGTCCGCATGGAAAGGGGTCAATCCGAAATCCATGAAGGGTTGGGTTTCCCCCGTGTTCCTCCGTGCCCCCCGTGGTAAAGGTCTTGCTCTACCCCCTTGCCCGCCGCCGCGACTCATGTGACGATTTGAACGTGAAAACCCTGACGACGCTGGTTGTCCTTCTCCTTTCCCTGCCCGCCCTGGCCGCGGATTGTCCAAAGAATCAGCCCAAGACCGAGGCCGCGCTCATCGAACTGGAGCAGCACTGGGCCCAAGCCCTCAGCCGCCACGACGCTGACACCGTAGCCTGCATGGTCGCCGACGAATTTGAAGACGCCGACGTGGACGGATCCCTGAAAACCCGCAGCCAGATGCTCGCGCACATCCCCCAGCGCAAACCCGGTACGAACCGCCTCACGGAAATGCGCGCGCACGTCGAGGGTAACTCCGGCTTTGTGCGCGGCCTGAACGAGGTGCTTGATCCGTCCGGCAAAGTCGTGGCCCGCGTGCGCTTCACCGACGTCTTCGCCTATCGCGACGGACGCTGGCAGGCACTCGCCGGACACGAAACGCTGCTCGGAGAGGCCAGCCGGTAATGCGCGCCGTCATCCAGCGGGTCAGCCGGGCCAAGGTCACTGTGAATGGCGAAGTCGTGGGCGAGATTGGACGTGGCCTGCTTGTACTTCTCGGCGTGGGCACGGGAGACACACGCGCCAATGCCGACTACCTAGCCGAGAAAACGATCGGACTACGGATCTTCGAAGACTCCGACGGGAAAATGAATCTCTCGGTGGCCGATACTCGAGGCGCCCTGCTCGTTGTCTCCCAATTCACCCTCTACGGCGACGTGCGCCGCGGTAAACGCCCGTCATTCGATGCCGCCGCTCCGCCGCCGCAGGCGAGAGAACTCTACGAGTATTTCGTCAACCAGATCCGCGCCGCCGGCCTGCGCTGCGAAACCGGACGCTTTCAGGAAATGATGCAGGTGGAACTGGTGAACGAAGGCCCAGTCACGATCCTTCTGGATTCGGAAAAAACTTTCTAAGTCATCCTGAGCGGAGCAGGACGGTTCGCTTGCGAACCGTTCTGCGGAGTCGAAGGACCCCTACTCCCGAGAACGCGCTTTAAGGGCAGGGCTTCCTTGCCATTCAAGAATGTCAGGAATAAGAAAGGCCGCCGGCTTCGCGGCCTCAGGGACTTTTCGAACCTTACTTACTCTCCGGCGGCTGACCGCTCTGCGCCGGAATCTCGTTATCCACGAAGGCCTTGATCACATGGTCCGACTTGGCATTGGGCACCGGTCGATCTCCGGCGGAGCTCAGTTGCTCCAGCTCTGGCGCCTCGGGACCCAGACCCGCGGCCGTCGTATAGATCGCCTGGTGGAAGAGCGAACCCGTCTTGGCCTGCGCCAAGGCAAAGATGGGGAACGCCTTGCCGACGCCGAATCCCATCGCAATGTAGTCGGCCACCATGCGGCCGGAGAACGTATCCGGCAGCCAGCTGATACTCATCGGCCCACCCAAGGTTTGCGCCGGGCTCCACTTGGCGCCACCACTGGAAGATTGGATGAAGCCCGCGAATAGTGAGCAGCTATTGCCACAATTCGAAACCGGGTAATAGTAATAGACCAATCCGATGTGAGCCGTCGTGCCCAAAGTGCCCGGCTCAATCGCCATGCCGGTGATGAAGTGGTCCACCGTGCTGGAAACCGGATCGATGGGCACGCGCTTGACCGCGCTCCAGGTGGTACCGCTCCCCGACTTGCTGAAAACGATATCGTTCGAAGAGCAGCCCGCGCGGAAGCGGCAATCCGACCACGCCACATATACTTTGCCCTTCGCATCGGTGGCCGCCGAGGGCAGACCGGCGCTGCGAATACCACCCGCTTCGAAGTGATTGATGAAAGCGCCGACGTTCACCGCTCTCGTCCAGGTTTGTCCACCGTTGGTAGAGTTGAACGCCATCACGAATCCGCCAAAGCCCAGGATCGGTACGATGACTTTCCCGTTCGCCTTCACCAGCGGCAGACCGCCGATGCCGAAATCCTGCCCCTGCGTGGTAACTGCGGGACTCCAGGTGAGCCCTCCGTCGGTCGAGGTGCTCATCAGGATCAAATCGCCCGCGTTGGTGCTGTCCCACTCCACATAGCAATGTCCGTAGAACGAACTGGTGGGAGTGTTGTCGCACACGATCCAATCCTTGTCGGGCCCGCCTGTCTTGGTCACGAAGCTGGGATTACTCCAATTAATGCCGTCGGTCGAGCGGCTCACCGCCACCGCATTCGAGTTGCCGATAGGCAGCGTGGCAATAAGCCAGACGCCATGCAGCGCATCGTAGGCGACGGCGGCATCGCTGGCCGCTTGGTACGTCCCATTCCCCTGAAAAATCGTAATCCCCGGGAGGAAGCCGTTGGTCCAGTGGGCGCCACCGTCCGTGGAGGTCGCGAAGCCAATGTCGGCGCCGCCTCCGCCGAAGATGCGCGCCACCTGGAAGGCGGTCACGATGGTCGAGCCCCACGTGAAAGCGCCGGGCTCGACCTCCGTCGCATGCTGGCTGGAGTTGTTGGTAAATGTATCTTCGCTAAGTTGAGTCAGACCAACTTGGGCCGGCGCAAACGATGCAAGCGCGAGACAAACCGCAAGCGTGACGGCGAACAACGCATACCTACGGGCGGAGTGAATGCTCATTACTTAAGAACCTCGGGATAGTGGTTTCTGGGACTTGATCCTGGGCAGGCAATGCTTACGGGGGATGCCGCTCTGCCAACTTTCTTGCGTTTGAGAGTACCCGGCCCGAAAACGGCTGTCAACGGCGAGTTTTGGAGACCGCGCGGGGAGGCGACCAGCGCCAGCGTACTCAATTCCATCTGCTCGAACTCTCCAGCCGCGGAGCGGCGACATTCGTTAGCCCAGCGCGTAAGCGCTGGGTAGCGGTCTTTCAAGGGACGGCACCCGCGCCCGGAAACATAAGTCTCATCTCCGTTGTACCATCAAAAACGCATGTCCTTCGTGCCCACCCCGATGACGCACACCAGCGCGCGCCTCCTCGAGTTCGAGACCCTGCGCGAACTGCTCGCGGGATATTCCTCCTCGCCGCTCGGCCGGCGTCGGATTGCCGAGCTTCAGCCATCGCTCGAACGCGCGTGGATCGAAACGCAGCACCAGCTCACGACAGAAATTCGCGAATTCCGCCGAGTCGGTGGGCGTTTTGAATTCACCGGCTTGCCGGAAGTAGCGAAACTGCTGGAGAAATCGCGCATCGCGGGCGCAGCGTTCGAGACCACGGAAATTCGCGATATCGTTCTGCTCGTTGACCGGGCGGCCGAGTGGCGCGAAATTGTGAAGCAGCCTCCCGCCGCCATGCGCTCGGAATGGACGGCCGTCGCCGCGCTCTCGGCCGGCATCCAGGACTTCACCGAATTTCTGCGCTCGTTTCGCAACAAGATTTTGCCCGACGGCACCCTCGACGACCGCGCCTCGCCCGAACTAAGCCGCATCCGACGGGAGATCGAAAAGCAGAAACGGCTCATTCAGGAATCGCTGCGCGGCTACCTCCGCCGCCTCGCCGAAGGCGGCACGGTGCAGGACCAACTCGTCACCATCCGCGGTGAACGTTTCGTCATCCCCGTGAAAGTCGAGCAGAAACGCCGCGTGCAAGGCGTAGTCCACGGCGTCAGCTCCAGCGGACAGACCGTCTTTGTCGAGCCCCTCGAAACCATCGAGCAGAACAACGAACTAGTGCGCCTGCTGGACGAAGAGCAGGCTGAAGTCCACCGCATTCTCCTCGAGATGACGCGCCGCATCGGCGAAAACGCCGACGCAATTCTGGCCGCCGCCGACATTCTCGCCGAACTCGAACTCCAGTTCGCCAAAGCCCGCTTCGCCGAAGACTACAACTGCGTAGCGGCGCGTAGAGACGGGGCTTGCCCCGTCTCC
>ORMF010930485.1_pt1 | contig 13330 bp, 10 predicted proteins | sample 1779871 | NCBI WGS metagenome assembly ORMF01 (sample SAMEA104232316, study PRJEB22302) | groundwater metagenome | biome: forest; feature: aquifer; material: groundwater | place: USA | collected 2011-08-07 | depth 5.4 m | reverse complement strand
CGCGGCCCTGAGGCAGTTTCTCCCGTCCGGCCTCGGCCGCATAGCGCGCGGCTCCGTAAACCGCGTCATAGGCGAGCGCGTCGCGAAATACCTGCACCAGATCCTGCCCCGTGGCCACCGCCGGCAGCGCGCCAAGGAGCACAACCAAAACAAGCTGCTTCATTCGCGCATCCGACGATCAAAACCTGAAACGCGCCGGATGCTCGCAGTTCACCAGCGGGGCGACGACGGTTTCGAACAGTTCCACGCGCGCAAACTTGCCGGGGACGGCCTGCGTGATCAGGCTGGCGGCCATGGCAGGGGCGTCGCCGACGATCGCGAACAGACGGCCGTGCTCCGCCATCTGTTCAAAAATGCCGCCTGGCAAGACCGGAACCGAGCCGGTGAAAACGATCACGTCGAACGGGGCTTTCTGCTTCCAGCCGCGGGCGGCGTCGCCGATTTCCAGCGTGACATTGTCCGCGCCATGGCGCTCGAGATTGGCGCGGCCGAAGGCGGCCAGTTGGGGCCGGATTTCGACGGAGTGGACGTGCGCGGCGCGCTGCGCGAGCAGGGCGCAGAAGTAGCCGCTGCCGGTGCCGACCTCCAGCACCCGGTCTGTCTTGCGCACCTCCAGCGCCTGGAGCACGCGCGCTTCCATCTTGGGCGCCCACATCCGCTCGCCATCGCCCAGCGGCAGTTCCATGTCTATGAACGCGAGCGAGCGCAGGGCGGCCGGCACGAACGCTTCCCGCGGCACGGTATACAGCAGCTCAAGCACTTCCTGGTCGAGCACCTCCCAGGTACGAATCTGCTGCTCGATCATGTTGAAACGCGCTTGTTCGAGGTTCATGCGAGGTTCATGCGAGGTTCATGATTTGGGCGTGCGAAGCACCGGATTCCCAGATTTTCCAGAATTCCGAGAATCGCGAGTACCGTGAGTTTCGTTTGCGGGTTGGCCGCGTTGGCCGGCGGTTGCGTTCGGCGGGCGCCTAAGTCTACCAAAGCCCTTCGCCCAGGCCGCCAGATCATCCAGGTAGGTATAGACCACCGGCACGACCAGGAGCGTCAGCAGGCCGGAGGTCAGAACGCCGCCTATCACCGCCTGCCCCATCGGGGCAGGCTGCTCCCCGCCTTCGCCCAGGCCGAGGGCGAGCGGGAGCATGCCGAAAATCATCGCGAGCGTGGTCATGAGTATCGGCCGCAGCCGGATGCGTCCGGCCGACAGGAGCGCGGCATGGCGCGGCGCGCCGCCGCGCCGCGCCTGATTGACGAAATCGATCAGCAGGATGGCATTCTTGGTGACCAGACCCATCAGCATGATGAAACCGATGATGGAAAAGATGTTCATCGTCGAGCCCGCGACCAGCAGCGCGAGCACGACGCCGACCAGGGCCAGCGGCAGCGAGACCATGATCGCGAGCGGCTGGACGAAGCTGGCAAACTGAGATGCCAGAATGAGGTAGATGAAGATCACGGCGAGCGCGAGCGCCTGGGTGGCAAAGGAAAGCGATTCCTGGATGTCCTTGGACGAGCCGCCCATGCGGAAGCGGTATCCTGCCGGCAGCGCGATCGCCTCGAGTCGCAGCTTCAGGTCTGCCGCCACGTCGCCGGCAGGCCGCTTGAACGCGTTGCCTGTGACCAGGACTTCGCGCATTTGTTCCTTGCGGTTGACCTGCTGCGCGCCGTCCAGCGCGCGCACGGCGGCAATTTCGCGCAAGGCGACCATGCGCGGATTGCCGTTCGCATCCAGCCTGGCCGAGGCGAGGGGGACGCGTTCCAGGTCGGCGGCGTGCGTGCGCTCGCCGCGGGCGAGCCGCACCTGCACGTCGTAGTAGCCGCCATCCGGCGCGCGCCAGTTGCCGACCGCCTGGCCGGCCAGCAGCGGGCGCAGCGTCTGCGCGAGCTGCGCCACGCCGACGCCGAGGTCACTCGCGAGTTCGCGCTTGATGTCCACCGCGAGCTGCGGCTTGGCAAGCTCGTCGCTCGATTCGACATCCACCGCGCCCGGCACCGCGCGCATCGCATCCATAACCCGGCGTGAGATCGCATCCAGCACCGCGCGGTCCTGCCCGAGGATCGAAACCTGGAGCGGCTTGCCGCTGGATACCGATTTGAAGGCGCCGACATCCTGGACCTGGATGCCGGCGATGCGCGCCAGACGCTCGCGCATCGGCCTGGTCAGCATCATCTGCGAGCGCTCCCGGTCGCGGCGCGGCACCAACTGGAGAAAAACATTCACGCGATGCTTGCCCTGCGACAGGCCGGTGTTGATCGTCGTATAGCTGTGCCGGACTTCCGGAAACTCGCGCAACGCGGCTTCCACCTGCTGCGCCTTGCGCTGGGTAAGCTCGAGCGAGGAACCGACCGGGGTCTTGAACTGGACCTGCAGTTCCGACAGGTCCGGTTCCGGCATGAACTCGGTCCCGACGAACCGCATGAGCGGAAAACTGGCGAGAAAACTCAGCAGCGCGATGACGAGCACGGTCTTGCGGTGCGCGAGGCTCCAGCCGAGCAGCCGCTCATAGCCATCCGATGCGCGCTCCATCGCGCGGTGCAGCCGGCCAAGGGTGCGCCCGAGCGGGCCGCGGCCGAAGCTCCCTTCGGCCTGCGGGTCATGCCAGATCGACGACAGCATCGGATCGAGGGTGAACGAGACGAACATGGATATCAGCACCGCCGAGGCGACCGTGATGCCGAACTGATGAAAGAAGCGCCCGATGATGCCGCCCATGAAGCCGACCGGGAGGAACACTGCGACGATCGAGAACGTCGTGGCGAGCACCGCGAGGCCGATTTCGCGCGTGCCTTCGAGCGCCGCGCTGCGGTGATCGGCGCCGAGCGCCACATGACGCACAATGTTTTCCCGCACCACGATGGCGTCGTCGATCAGCAGTCCGACCGACAGCGACAGCGCCATCAGGGTCAGCAGGTTCAGGCTGAAGCCGAAGGCGTGAATGAACAGAAAGCTGCCGATCAGCGAAATCGGCAGCGTCAGCCCGGTGATCACGGTACTGCGCCAGGAGGCGAGAAACACAAACACGATGCCGATCGTCAGCAGGGCGCCTTCCAGCAGAGTCTTCCTGACGTCGCTCACCGAATTGCGGATGCCGATGGAGGCATCGCGCACCACGTTGAGTTCCACGTCTGCCGGCAGCAGGCCGCGCGCGTCCCTGACCGCCCGGAAAATGCCATCCACCACGGCAATCGTATTCTCGCCCTGCGCTTTTACGACGTCGATGGAAAGCGCACGTCTGCCGTTCACCAGGGCGGCGCTTTCCTCCTCCTGCTGGCCGTCTTCGACTTCCGCGACCTGGTCCAGCGTGACCGCGCGGCCGCCGCGCCGCGCCACGATCAGATGGCGAAAGTCCTCGGGCTTTTGCAGGCGCGCCGCGATCTGCACGATGCGTTCCTGGCTCGACCCTGTCACCGCTCCGGCGGGGAGCTCCTGGTTCTCGCTGCGCAGGGCCTGGATCACCTGGTCGGTGCCGACCCTGTGCGCGGCGAGATCGTCCAGGCGCAGATACACCTTGAGTTCGCGCTTCACGCCGCCCACCAGATTCGCCTGTCCCACGCCGGAGACGTTTTCGAGCCGTTTCTTGATCACCTGGTCGGCGAGCGTGGTGAGCTCGCGCAGCGGCCGCTCCGGGGAAGACACCGCAACCGAAACAATCGGAAAATCGTCTGGATTGAAGCGGCTGATCTTCGGCTCCTTGACCTCGGCGCGCAGCAAGGGACGCACCAGCGCGATTTTTTCGCGCACGTCCTGCGCCGCGAGCCTGGGATCGACCGCGAGATCGAACTCGACGATGACGAGGGAACGTCCCTCGTAGGAGCGCGAGGACAGCGTTTTGATGCCGCTCACCGTGTTGACCGCCTCCTCGACGCGCCGCGTGACTTCCTCCTCGACGCTCTCCGGCGAGGCGCCCGGGTAGTCGGTGTCGACGAGGATGACCGGGAAGCTGACGTCGGGGAACTGCTCCACCGACAGCCGCGCATAGGAAAACAGGCCGAGCACCAGCAGCGCCGCCATCATCATGGCGGCGAACACCGGGTTTTGAATGCTGACGCGCGTGAACCACATGGCGGCTGCGGTGCCCGGCTAGCGCGCCGCGGGCGCGGCGACGCGTGCCCGGGCGCCTTCGCGCAGATTGCCGAGGTTGGCCTTCACGATGCGTTCGCCCGCGCCGATTCCGGACAGCACCTGCACGCGGCCCGCTGCGTCCGCGGCACCGGTGCGAACCGTTTTCCTGCGCACCACGCCGGCGTCCAGGACGTAGACGTATGTCATGCCCAGCTCTTCGCGCACCGCGGAGACGGGGATAGCGAGTACCGCGTCCGCCGTATCCAGGTTCAGCGCCCCCTGCACGAACATGCCGCCGCGCAGCGCACCGTCCGCGTTGCCGATCACGGCGTAAACGGTTACGGCGCGCGCTCCGGCCACCGTGCCGGGATTGATGCGTTCGATCTGCCCGGCGAACTCGCGCGCGCCGAAGCCATCGACGCGCAGCGCGACGCGCTGCCCCTTCCTGACCAGCGGAATGTCGGAGGCGGGCACGGCCGCTTCAAGTTCGAGGCGCGAGATGTCGACGATGCGCAGCACACGCCCGTCTACCGCGATGCGTTCGCCGGGCTGGGCGATTCGCTCCGCGACGATACCTGACAGCGGCGCCTCCAGCCGCGTGTCAGCCAGGCTCTTGCGGGCGAGGGCGAGTTCCGATTCGGCAGCGGCCTGGCGCGCAAGCGCCACGTCGTAGCCGCTTTGCGTCGAATCGAACGCATTCTGCGAGATGAAGCGCTGCGCGAGCAGCGCCTGTTGCGTGGCGCGGTTCTTCTCGGCGAGCACTACCTGCGCGCGCGCCGCCTGCAGGTCGGCCGCGCGGGCATTGACCCGGGATTGCAGGTCGGCGGCGTCGATGCGTCCAAGCGCCTGGCCCTGCTTCACCGCTTCGCCTTCGCGCACGCTGTATTCGGCGAGCTCGCCCGCGACCCTGGCCTTGACGGTGGCTTCGGCGCGCGGCACGAGCGTTCCAGTGATCGGCAGGGTGCGCTCCAGGCGCAGGGGTTGCACCGTGTAGAGGTCCTGGGGCAGGAACTCGAGCACAGGAAGCAGCGCCGCCGGCTGCGCTTCCGGGGCTCTGCCGCGCACGCCGATCGCCGCCGCCGCGGCCAGCACGACGAGCAGCGCGCCAAGCAGGCGCGTGCGCTTCACCATGCCGCGCTGTATTGCGGTATTGCGATGTTGCGGAATCTGCGCAAGCTCATGCGGGCTTCGCGTCCGCAACCAGTGCGCCGTGCAGAAAATTCAGGTGCGCCTCGAGCAGGCGCTGCGGATCGAGCGCCCCCGGCCGGCAGGCCTCGAGAGAGCTGCGCCAGAGGCTGATCAGTAGGAGCGGCGCGAGCACGATCTGCGCCAGCGTTTCCGGGTCGCAGGCGCGAAATTCGCCTTCTGCGATGCCGCGTTCGATGATGCGCCGGAACAGCGCGTGGCCGGGCTCGGCCACCTCCGACATATAGAACCCTGCAATTTCGGGAAAGTTGCGCGCCTCCGAGATGACGAGCTTCGGGATGCCGGCAAGCGGCGTCGAGCCGATCTGCAACCACCAGCCGCGCAGCAGCGTGCGCAGCAACTCGAACATGGAGCCGCGGTAATTCGCCATCATCGTACCGGCCTGTGCCAGCGGCGAGGCAATGCCGCCGCGCACCACGGCCTTGAACAGCTCAGTCTTGTTGGCGAAATACAGGTAGAGCGTCCCCTTCGAGACGCCCGCGCGTACCGCCACATCCTCCAGCCGGGTCGCGGCGTAGCCGCGTTCGACAAACAGCTCGAGCGCTGCGGCGGTGATCTCATCGGGACGCGCCCCCTTGCGGCGCTCCCAGCGCGGTTCGGCTCTATTCATCCGGTACGTCTGAATTCTGCGAGTAAAGTTCTGCGAGCAAAGTTGTTCTGCGAGTAATTAACTGACTGGTCAGTTATTGTAAGCCGGCATCCAGGCACGCCCGAGCCTTCCTTGTCTGCTTGTCTGCTTGTCTGCTTGGTAGTGTCTCAGTTTGAAAGTAACAAAAGCTGACGGTTCAAAGTGTTGCCGCTAAACTCGCGGCATGCGACCAAAACGCCCACGCGATGCGAACCAGCTCGCCAAGCGGATCGTGGATATTTCTACTGGGGAAGCGCCCCCAGACCCGGAGGAAAGCGTTAGGGTGCGTTCTGGGCGCGCTGGAGGGGTAAAGGGAGGGGTTGCCAGAGCAAATAAGCTAAGCGCAGCCCAGAGGTCGGAAATTGCGAAAGCGGCGGCTTCTGCACGCTGGAAGAAAGGACGCTAGGCAGCTTCTTCCCCCGACCCAAATCCGGGCGAATTTAGGCGCTCTTCAACGTCGTCTTTGAAGTCCATGACAAGTTGAATCGGCTGCTCTTCGGAATGGTGGCCATTCCAAATCATTTCGTCTATTTTTAGATGGACCGCATCGCCTACCATCTGCTGACGGCGATTTGATAGCGACCAGAGCATTTGCGGCCTTGTCGCATCGTCAATGTCAACCCAAAGTGTGTATTGCCTTCCGTCCGACCTGGTTCCACGCAATGCATGATTCACACGGTAGGACAGGCCAGTCTTAGGGTCTTGCTTAAACTCTGCGCGGGCCGCATCAGAGAACTGGGCCATCAGCAAGTCTCGTTGCGATTTTGGCTTTGGAAGAGTGGCACCCCGGCGTATAGCCCAGTCCGTTACATCTTCCATATCTATCGTCTTATTTCCAGTCTCCGTTTTGTAGAGTTGGATTAGTCCTTGCAGTTGCTCATTTCTGTTCATTGCATGCTCCATTAACTCACGTTCACTGGAGCAACATCGCCCCACCCATCTACAATCGCGCTCGGCAATACAAAGTCTCTAATTTTTGCCAAGTGCGCTCTGAAGAGTTCGTATCGACCAGTCTTGAATTGGATCTGCCCAGCCACTAGGCTTGGATGCACCCCGAGAATTTTGGCCAGACCCAGAAAATCTCTTTCTGGGAAAAGTGGAGCTTTTCTGGCAATAAAACTCTCTATCCTCGCTTGTGGTGCGCAAAACTCAGCAGCCGCTTCATTTGCGAGTTTTTCTTCGCTGGCAATCGAGGATATGTTTCCAACGTCCACATCTAGCATTGGGACCGTTACGCCGTGCCTCTGAAGGACATGCTCTAACTCGTGCCGCAAGACAAACCAAAAATTGTCCATGCGGTCGAAGCGCAATGTCATCCCTATTACGGGTGATTTTTCATTTAGCCAAAGGCATACGCCATCTATTTTCGATGCCTTCAAGCTTTCAACAAATACCAATCTAATCCCACACTCCATCAGCAGTCTTGGAACGTGGCGGGCTTCTTGAGGGGCGCTCAAGAAAGATTTTAGTTTCTTCAATGCCGACTGTGCCATTTCCTCGCTGTAAGATGGTGCGAGGACATCTTTGGAGATCTGTCTAATCCGATAAAGCCAAGCCAGTTGAGACGGTGTGAGGTCGAGTGCAGCATCGGTCTTTTTCGCTGCATAGGGCACAGATTCAATGTCGCTGAGATTTTGAACGCCGAAATACGCGGTGACTGCCCGCTCTACGGAGCCCAAATCCTTTATGTCGTCCACATGTAGCCACCCGCGCTCGACCATTTCGGCAATCGGCAGGTCCGCAAATATTTTTGCTCTGATAACCCGAGAAGGATTTGGCTTGGTTACGATTCTCGCTGTGGCTAAGTCCAGGCTCCTTTGAAGGGAGAGGAACTTTTCTGCGGGCACCTCGAATACCTCTTCAAGGGCAATAGCCAATGCAGGAGTTACCGGCTTTTTTGCGGCAATTATTTTGCTGATGCCAGTTTCGTCCACTTCGAGAACAGTAGCCAAAAACCGATTGGTCCAACCCCGCTCTTTGAGGAGCGCTTCTATCAACTGACCGGGCGTCCGGTGTTCCGTGTCCATGTTTGCCAGAATAGCCTAACTTGCACGATTTGGCAAACTGAATAATATGCTTGACTAATAGAGGCTACTCAAGCATAATGTTCACATTGGGAGCGTGAACATGAACAGATTGAGCCTAAAAGACCGCGCCAGAATCATCGGATGCCTTGTAGAGGGGAACAGCCTTCGATCGACTTCCCGCCTGTGCGATGTGTCGATAAACACAGTCACCAAGCTGCTGGTAGATGTGGGAACTGCTTGCGATCTCTACATGAACGAACACCTGCGGAACCTAACCTGCAAGCGCGTCCAGTGCGACGAAATCTGGAGCTTCGTAGGAGCCAAGGCTGCCAATCTGGAACCGTGGGAGAGGAACACGGGCGAGCGCGGCGACGTATGGACATGGGTAGCCATTGACGCGGATAGCAAGCTGGTCCTGTCTTGGCTGGTTGGTCGGCGCAACCTCCGCGCTGCCACGGTATTTATGAAGGATGTAGCTTCGCGCCTTGCGAACCGCGTGCAACTGACCACGGACGGTCACAGGCCCTACTTGTCTGCCGTAGACGAAGCTTTCGGAAGCGAGATCGACTATTCTACGCTGACGAAACTCTATGCTTCCCCTCCTGAAGCTGAACGCCGCTACAGCCCGCCCGTATGCACTGGAGCGCGCAAAGAAACCGTTACCGGCTTCCCCGACGAATCGAAGGCTTCAACCAGCCACGTCGAGCGCCAGAACCTCACCATGCGAATGAGCATGCGCCGGTTCACCCGGCTAACGAATGGATTCAGCAAAAAGGTCCAGAATCACGCCTGCGCCATCGGCCTGCACTACATGTTCTACAACTACGGGCGGATTCATAAGAGCCTGCGGGTCACGCCAGCCATGCAGGCCGGGGTCGCGGATCATGTCTGGACTCTGGAGGAGATCGCCAAGCTGGCGGACTAGGGTGCTCAAGGTTCCAAACACTTATCCACAGAAAAAGTAGTAACAACCCATTGACCCACCCCAAATTCTTCCCCATTCTATTTCCATTGCATATCCATGTTGACTGTGGGATACTACAAATGGAAAGGGGGCCAGTTGGCCCCCTCGGGAATCGTAATAGAGCTCTATTTATACGACTTATCTTTGGAGAGTTGGCCGAGCGGCTGATGGCAGCGGTCTTAAAAACCGTAGGAGTGCTGATACCACTCCCGAGGGTTCGAATCCCTCACTCTCCGCCGAAGCTTCGAGTCAGAGCTTCTGACCGGGCCAACCTCCTATTGCCTACCAAACTGAGATAAGCAATGTCGATACTATCTAAGCACTTAGCGTTTGTCAACGAGCAACTTGAATTTCACGAAAATTACGCAAAACGCCCAGGAATCAACACTTTTCGCGTAAGTCTGCATCAAAGTACAGCCGAGAAATTTAGGGCACTTATGGCCGATTTGGATCTGGCCGATACCGCTCTAGAAGCGGCCTCACAACAGACCAATAGTCCGCAACACCAGCCCGAAAAAGTAATCAGGCTAACTTTGAGCGTAGAGGATCTTGAAGGGCTTCCGCACGACCTAATTCAGGAACTCAATGTTTCGGATGGAGACAAGACTGAATTCGCGATTGTGAACGCCATTGAAGAAGCTGGCGGAATCATTTCTCTTGATCAACTTCTCATCGCGCTATACAAAAAGACCAATGAGGTACACAAGCGCAATTCGCTAACTTCTCGTCTTGCGCGAATGGCAACAAAAAACATTATCTACTACGTCCCTGGAAAAAAGGGCGCTTACTCAACCGAGCAACTAAGTACTGCGGACGTTGAAAGGATATTTGGCTCCTTGAGGCAACACCAAGAACCGCAGCCAACTGTTAGCGCCGTCGCTTAGTCTTTCCGTAGACGTGTTCCAAAAATTTGGAACAATAAGTGCGCCGCAGCGTTGTTACACGTCAAACTGAGACACTACCGTCTGCTTGTCTTCCTTGCCATCGCGCCGGCAATGAAGTAGCGTGCGAGGCTCACGCAGGGGTCCTGAATCAGCTCGCTTGGATAAAGTAAGTGGTAGTGCTTACTTACGTTATTAACTAGTTAATTCGGGTGAGAGAGTCCCTTGGAACCTGATGCGGGTAATGCCGCCGAAGGGAAGCGTAGCGTTTTGTGCGTTTGCCTTCCCCCGCGATCGTGCCCGGCATCAGGCCTGTTCCCGGAGGAATCATGAACGCAAATCCGAAATTTCTTGCCACCACCGCGGAGGTTGACGCGGCGGCGGTCCATCCTCTACCCAATTCCCGCAAGGTTCACGTCACCGGGTCCCGACCGGATATCCGGGTGCCGATGCGCGCGATCGAGCAGTCGGCAACCCCGGCCGGCCATGGCTCGGGCGGCCCGCTGGAGGAGCCGAACCCCACCGTGTTCGTGTACGACACCTCGGGCCCGTACTCCGATCCGGCGCTGAAGATCGATATCCGCAAGGGCCTGCCCGCGCTGCGCGAGGCCTGGATCGCCGAGCGCGCGGACAGCGTCTGGCTCGATGCCCCCAGTTCCGAGTATGGCCGCGCGCGCATGCGCGATCCCAGGCTCGCCGAGCTGCGTTTCGATCTGCACCGCAAGCCGCGGCGCGCGAGGCCCGGTTCGTGCGTGACGCAGATGCACTACGCGCGCCGGGGCGTGGTCTCGCCGGAAATGGAATTCGTCGCCATCCGCGAAAACCTGATGCGCCGCGAACTGATCGAGAAATTCCCGGAAATGGTGCTGCGCCAGCACGCCGGCAATTCCTTCGGCGCCTCGCTGCCGAAACTCATCACGCCGGAGTTCGTGCGCGACGAGATCGCGCGCGGGCGCGCAATCATTCCCGCGAACATCAACCATCCCGAGTCCGAGCCGATGATCATCGGGCGAAATTTCCTGGTGAAGATCAACTGCAACATCGGCAACTCCGCCCTCGGCTCTTCGATCGGCGAGGAAGTGGACAAGATGACCTGGGCCATCCGCTGGGGCGGCGATACGGTGATGGATCTCTCCACCGGCAAGCACATCCACGAGACGCGCGAATGGATCGTGCGCAATTCGCCGGTGCCGATCGGCACCGTGCCGATCTACCAGGCGCTCGAGAAAGTGGACGGCAAGGCCGAGGCCCTCACCTGGGAGATCTTCCGCGACACGCTGATCGAACAGGCGGAGCAGGGCGTCGATTACTTCACCATCCATGCCGGCGTGCGCCTGCCCTTCATCCCAATGACGGCAGCACGCATGACCGGCATCGTGTCGCGCGGCGGCTCGATCATGGCGAAATGGTGCCTCGCGCATCACGAGGAGAGCTTCCTCTATACGCGCTTCGAAGAGATCTGCGAAATCATGGCCGCCTACGACGTCTCTTTTTCGCTCGGCGACGGCCTGCGCCCGGGCTCCATCCACGACGCGAACGACGAAGCCCAGCTTGCGGAACTGAAGACGCTTGGCGAGCTGACCAAGGTAGCCTGGCAGCACGACTGCCAGGTGATGATCGAAGGGCCGGGCCACGTGCCGATGCAGCTCATCAAGGAGAACATGGAGCTGCAGCTGAAGTATTGCGACGAAGCGCCCTTCTACACCCTCGGACCACTGACGACCGACATCGCGCCGGGCTACGACCACATCACGAGCGCGATCGGCGCCGCCATGATCGGCTGGTACGGCACCGCGATGCTGTGCTACGTGACGCCCAAGGAGCACCTCGGGCTGCCGAACAAGAAGGACGTGAAGGACGGCATCATGGCCTACAAGATCGAGGCCCACGCGGCCGATCTCGCCAAGGGGCATCCCGGCGCGCAGATGCGCGACAACGCGCTTTCGAAAGCGCGCTTCGAATTCCGCTGGGCGGACCAGTTCAACCTCGGGCTGGACCCCGACACCGCCAAGGATTTCCACGACGAGACCCTGCCGCAGGAAGGCGCCAAGCTCGCGCATTTCTGCTCCATGTGCGGGCCGCACTTCTGCTCGATGAAGATCACCCAGGACGTGCGCGAGTATGCGGCGCAGGGGATGAAGGAGAAGGCGGTCGAGTTCGTGAAAAAGGGCGCGGAGATTTATCTGAAGCGCTAGCCGAGTTTCTTGAAATTCCTCCAGTTAATGTTGGACTTCATAGCCGGATGACGAACCGCGTGAAACTGCATCAAAGGCCTTGTTACAACTCGCAGCCTTTCCCCACAAGCGGCACTCAACGAACACAGCCAAGCCGTTGTTTAACAAAAGAAGTCCCAGAAAAGCAGTGACAACGCCGCCTTATAAGGCGACACTTTGCAAGTCGATATTACGTTATGCCGCAGCCGCGCGCCACCGCGCGAAAGGGAGGGCGTCATGGCCAAGGTCCTGATAGCGCTTGTCATCGCTACTATCGGCTTGCTGATGAAAGGGCTAATGAACTTCTCGCTAGCCGACGTTCTCGTGGTTCTCATGATCCCATTTGTTTTTCTTTACAAGCTCTTTGGCAATCGGCCAGGTTTCTTACTCTACGCCGCCATGCTCGGTGCCTTCGCAGGTGGGGTGTCGGCCTTTTGGGGCTACATCATCATCCCGATCCAGTACTACTACTCGCTGTGGGGATGGGGCGGTGTTATCGCGGGAGTCATAGCGGCACTCCTGCTTCCTCTTGAGTTCTTCCTCTTCTTGGGAGTTGCATTCTTCAAAGGTGGTGCCGCCGAATATATTGGCAGATTCTTCGGGGGTATCTGCTTCGGTTTCGCTGGGACTTTACTTTTCTGGGGTGCTGCTTCGCGGTCGCCCTGGAATTGGCTAACTCGGCGAAAAGGCGAGGCTGATGCACCATAAGGTGCGGACACGAAATGGACACGTACAGTTGCTTTACCGATCTTGAAGCTCAAGAGGCACGTGGTAGGGACTTTGACGTTCTCGTCCGTCATCGAAATGATGCGCGGGTTGTAGTAATTGCGCCGCACGGCGGCAGGATCGAACCTGAAACAGCCGAGATTGCCCAAGCAATCGCTGGCGCGGAATTCAGCTTCTACTGCTTCAAAGGCATTAAGGCCACTGGAAACGGTCGTCTTCACATTACTAGCCACAATTTCGATGAACCTGGATGTCTTACTCTGCTTGCCAAACATCAATCGGTGTTGGCGATCCACGGTTGTGCCGAGACTGGTGAAAGAGCCTTGCTCGGCGGCCTCGACAAATCCCTTATCTCCGATCTTTCGACCGCATTGAAAATAGTCGGAATTCGCGCAGAAACTTCAGGACATAAATACACCGGTATACATCCCGGAAACATATGCAATCGAGGGGCTCTGGGCATAGGCGCTCAATTTGAGTTGTCACTTCCGTTTCGCCGTGGAGGTTGCGTGCCAGCTTTCGTCGAAGCAGTGCGAACCGTTCTTGCGCGGAGGCAGTATGCGGCATAACAGCTTGGTGCAGCCGACGCGCATGAAGCCGCGCGCGGCTGACCAAGGACGTT
>ORMF010143883.1_pt1 | contig 13332 bp, 12 predicted proteins | sample 1779871 | NCBI WGS metagenome assembly ORMF01 (sample SAMEA104232316, study PRJEB22302) | groundwater metagenome | biome: forest; feature: aquifer; material: groundwater | place: USA | collected 2011-08-07 | depth 5.4 m | reverse complement strand
GGGGCCGCGACCAGAGGGGGGGAGGCCGGTCCCCGCCGCGCCGAGCGACGCCCGGCGGGCGGAGCCGCACGCGCCTGCGCGGTCAAATTACGTGTCGCCGTTTGCGGCCGACTCGGCGCGCAAGAACACGCCCAAAGCGGAGGCCGGAAGCGACATCGCGGCCAACGCAGTGCGGCCTGGGAGTACGGGCGGAACGGTTGTGATTATGGGGTCGGCGGCGCCCGCGGTTTCAGAGATCGCGGCCGAGCCGCAAGCGGCGGCCAAGAGTGAGATCAGCGCCGCATCCCTGCGCGACGTCGTGCTGAACGCGCTGAGCGGCCAGCCGATGCTGGTCTCCATGCTGGAAGCCGCGGAATGGAGCCTGGAAGGAAATTCGCTGGTGGCGAGAGTGGCATTGTCGAGCACGATGATTGATATGTCGTTCACCGCCGACGCGCGCCGCATCGCTTCCGCGGCGGCCAGCGGCACAGCGGGAAGGCCGGTCAAGATGCAAGTGCTGCCGGGTGGAACACCGCAAGCGGCATCTCCGTCGCCCCGGCCGTCATCGAAGGGAAGTGCGCGCAGCCGCGCCGAGCAGGACCCAGTGGTGAGGCAGATGCAGGAAAAGTTCGGGGCGGAGATCAGGACCGTGATCGACTATCGAGAAAAGCAGTAAAGGCTTGAACCGCAGAGTGCGCGGAGAACGCAGAGATTTTGAGCTATTCCTGGCTGTATTCAGATCCTTGCGCGTCATCCAGCCTCACGTTGAGTTTCATTTCTTTTTCTCTGCGCGCTCTGCGTTCTCTGCGGTAAAAAGGGGTTTATGTCCGGATTCAATTTGCAAGATCTGATGTCGCAGGCCAAGCAGCAGTACGATACGCTGCAAACGAAGATGCAGGCCACCGTGGTTGAGGCTTCCGCGGGGGGCGGCACAGTCACAGTAAAGATGGACGGTCGCAAACAGGTGCTGGGCATCATGATCGATCCGGAAGCCGTGAAGGCAGGCGACGTCGAAATGCTGCAAGATCTGGTCATGGCGGCGGTCAATGAAGCGGGCCGCAAGGTGGATGAGGCGATGCAGGCCAGCGTGGGAGGAATGTTGGGCGGGCTCGGGGGAATTTTGTAATTTGCAATTGGTAATTTGTAATTGGTGATTGAAGAAACTGGACGCGGTCGGTCGCGCGCGACTTCAATTACCAATTACCAATCACAAATCACAAATTCTATGTCCAAGTTTGCCGAGCCGATGACCCGGCTCATCGACGAACTGAAGAAGCTGCCGGGCATCGGCAGCAAGAGCGCGCAGCGGTTGGCGTTTCATATTCTGCGCTCGAGCGAAGACGATGCCGAGGCGCTGGCGGGCGCGGTGCGCGACGTCAAGGCCAACCTGCGGCTGTGCTCGGTGTGCAATAACATCACGGACGTGGACCCGTGCGTTTACTGTACCAGTGCCACCCGGAATCAGAAGCTCATCTGCGTGGTCGAGGAACCGACCAACATTGCCGCCGTCGAGAAGACCCGGCATTTCAATGGCGTGTATCACGTGCTGCACGGCTCGATTTCTCCGTTGCACGGGGTTGGACCGGAACAACTGCGAATCGCCAATCTCTTAAAACGAGTCGAGGGCGGCCAGATCGAAGAAGTCATCTTGGCAACCAATCCCACGGTTGAAGGAGAGGCGACCGCCACCTATCTGGCGCAACAACTGAAGCGTCAGGGCCTGCGCGTGACGCGCATCGCCATGGGGATCCCGGTCGGGAGCGACATCGAGTACACCGACGAAGTCACCATGTTGAAGGCGATGGAGGGGCGGCGGGAGGTGTAGGCGGTAGCGCGTTGTCCGGACGGCCCTGCGTCGCGGTCAACAAAAAAGTCCCGTAGGGGACGACCGAAAATAGCCCGGCGTTTCAACGCCGGGACCTCATGGCCGCCCTAGGATGAGTCCCGTTAGGGACGACTGATTCGAGCACAGGGCATTTCCTGGATTTCAGCCGTGCCTCCGGCACTTTTCCCTTTCCCGCCCCGATTTCCCGCCAGTAAACTGGCGGGCTATTTTCAGTCGATCCCTCCGGGATCGTTCTGGAACGCACACAAACTTGTGCAACAGTTTGAACATCGTCCACTTCGCGCGGGCCCTTCCTTCCCAGCAAACGACTGCGCTACAGGACCAATAAGACACTATGAATCAATCTGTTGGAAACATTTACAAATCTATTTATTCAAGTCGAAACACTGGCAAACCAGATGCACCCAGACCGTAGTCTGCATCCTCGCTCCTCTGAACACTTTTGCTGGCGAGGAGGACGAACCGGCGCTCACCACGCCGGCAAATCTCCAGGGCCAGCGCGCCGTGCTGTGATGTAACCGCATCCAACCGACGCTAATGAAACCGGGCTAACCAGCCCGGTTTCTTTTTTTTTGATAGCCAACGGGGACAGGTCAGTCCCCGGAGATTGGCTCCAGAAATAAGTTGGATTCCTGTTCGGCGGCGACAATTCCCTCCGGCAGAATGCCGCGGTTGTACTCCGCCATGCGGTTCTTCCACTTGAGGAAGTCCGTGATGCTCTGCGGTTCGATGCGTACTTCTACGCGTCGCAGGCTTGCAAGTAACAGGTTCATTTCGTAGCCGAACCCGATCGTGGTGCGCAGGTTCTTGGCCGAAGGCTTCGCCTTTTCGATTTCGCGTCCGTGCACCTCGATCAACCCCCATCCTGCGGGTAAGTCTTCGGTGCGGATCAGCCCTTTCGGCGCGAGGTAATACCGTTCACAGCCGACGCCGATCTCCGGCTTTTGACGGAAAGGCTTTTCGCGGTCGGCTAGAAAATCCACGCGCGACACTTTGCATTCCACCAACACCGAATGGCACGCCTTCTTCCAGCCGATGGCGTCGGGCATTTCGCCGCTGACGCAGGCTTGCTCGGAAAGGACCACCCCACAGCGATAACGCCGCAGCCAGGCCACGGCGAGTAATACCAGTTTTGCATGAGTCACGAAAACAGATTGCAGAGGAAAAGTCGTCCTGAGAAGTGCCTGACCAGCTACCGGCTCTGGCGCCTACCCACCGCTCTACCGCGTGCTCAGCACTTTTTCGCGTTCCTCGGCATCCTGGCGCTCCTGCTTGGCTGAGGTGGGAAGCGCGATCTCGAGCACTTCGTCAATGGTCTTGACGTAGTGCGGGGTCAGGCCGAGCAACTGTTCGGGCGTCAGGTCTTCTTCGACGTTGGTTTTGTTTTCCGCGGGCAGGATCACGTCCTGCACGCCGGCACGTTTGGCGGCCAGCACTTTCTCTTTGATTCCGCCCACCGGCAGCACATTGCCGCTCAGCGTGATTTCACCGGTCATGGCCGTCAGCGGACGAACCTGCCGGCCCGTCAGCAGCGAGACCAGCGCGGTCACGATCGTCACGCCGGCCGAAGGGCCGTCCTTCGGGATGGCTCCGGCTGGAACGTGAATGTGGATGTCATGGGTGGCGAAAAATTCCTCGTCGATCCCAAGCTGCGCCGCGTTGGAACGTACCCAGCTGAGCGCGGCTTGCATGGACTCACGCATGACGTCCTGAATCTGCCCGGTGATCGTCAGGCCGCCCTTGCCTTTCATCAGGTTCGCTTCGACGAACAGCACGTCGCCGCCGGCCGGAGTCCAGGCCAAACCGACAACTACGCCGGGCCGCTTGGTGCGCTCGGCGATTTCACCTTCGCTGCGGATTTTTATGCCGCCCAGGAATTCCTGAATGACCTCTTTGGTCACCAGCAGCTTCGCGCTCTTCCCTTCCGCCAGCCGGCGCGCCTGTTTGCGGCAGATCGTGCCCAGGGTGCGCTCCAGGTTGCGCACGCCGGCTTCGCGGGTGTAGTGGCGGATGACGAAACTTACCGACTCTTCGGGGAATTCGATCTGCTCTTTCGTGATGCCGTTTTCTTCGATCTGGCGCGGAATCAGGTACTGGAACGCAATGTGGACTTTTTCTTCTTCCGTGTAGCCCTGGAGCTCGATGATCTCCATGCGGTCGCGCAACGGCTCGGCGATCGGGTCCAGCATGTTGGCGGTGGTGATAAACAAAACTTTCGACAGATCAAACGTCACGTCGAGGTAGTTGTCGCGGAAGCTCGAGTTCTGCTCCGGGTCGAGCGCTTCGAGCAATGCCGACGAGGGATCGCCGCGGAAGTCGCGTCCGACCTTGTCGATTTCGTCGAGCATGAAGACCGGGTCTTTCGTCTCCGCCCGGCGGATGCCCTGGATAATCTGACCGGGCAACGCTCCGATGTAGGTGCGCCGGTGTCCGCGAATTTCGGCTTCGTCGTGCACTCCGCCCAGGGAGAGACGCACGAATTTGCGGCCCAGAGCGCGCGCGATGGACTTACCGAGCGACGTCTTGCCGACTCCCGGAGGCCCGACAAAGCAAAGGATCGGCCCTTTCATGGCCGGCTTCAAACGGCGCACGGACAGGTAGTCGAGAATGCGATCTTTGACTTTCTGCAAGTCGTAGTGATCGGCGTCGAGAATTTCTTTCGCTTTCGGGATTTCAATCTCGCCACCGGAAGTCTTGGCCCAGGGCAGCACCGCCAGCCATTCGATATAGTTGCGCGTGACGGAGTAGTCGGCCGCCATCGGCGACATGCGCGACAAGCGGCCCAGCTCCTTCAGGGCTTCTTTCTTTACCTCGTCGGGCATGCCCGCGGATTCGATCTTCTGCTTCAGGTCTTCGTTGTCGCGGGCGCCTTCATCCTGCTCGCCCAATTCTTTCTGGATGGCCTTCATCTGCTCGCGCAAGTAGTACTCGCGCTGCGTCTGCTGCACGCGGTCCTGCACTTCGGACTGGATCTTGTTGCGTAGTTGCTGGACTTCGAGTTCCTTGGCCAGGTGCTGATTGACTTTTTCCAGGCGCACGCGGACATCGGTGGTTTCGAGCGTGTCCTGCTTGTCGGCCGTGGAGAGCGAAGGCAGCGAGGAGGCGATGAAATCCACCAGCCGTCCCGGCTCTTCGATATTCATGGCGACGGTGGAAAGCTCGTCGGAAAGGGTTGGCGAACCGGAGACGATCTGCTGGAACAGGGTCAGTACATTGCGCTGGAGCGCTTCGATTTCGGAATTTTTCGGTGGAATCGTCTCCGGGATCGGCGTCACCTGCGCGCGCATGAAAGGAGAAAGCTGGGAAAATTCCGCCAGGCGGACCCGCTCCAGACCTTCCGCAAAAACGAACAGGCTCTGGTTGGGCATCTTGACGACTTTATGTACGACCGCAAGCGTGCCCACGGTGTAGAGATCGGTCGGCTGGGGCGCGTCCACGCGTGCCTCGCGCTGCGCGACGACCACGATCGTCTTGTCTTCCCCGAGCGAGTTGATGAGCTGAACAGAGCTGTCTCGCCCCACCGTGAGAGGTAAAACCGCGTGTGGGAAGAGCACTGTGTCGCGCACCGGCAGAATCGGCAGGGAACGCTCGGTCGTGTCGTAGGTAGTGATTTCGGACTGATCGGATTTCGTCATGCTTTGCCTTGAGTGACTTTCAATCAACTTTCGATGACCCAATCTCCAAAAAGATGCAGGGCTTTGAGTTAGGGTGTTGAATTCTAGACGTTTTTTGGTTTTTTGCAAGACACTGAAGTGATGCGGCCTAAAAGGCGGCCTTTAGCATTTAGCACTTGGCACTTGGCTCCCCGTGCCCCTAATCCGCGGCCGGGTAGATTCCCAGCACTTTGACGAGCTCTGCCACCTCTCCCAAGTGATGCAGGGCGTTGCGGGCGGCCTCGTCGTCGCCGCGGAGGAGGTCCACGAAGAACACATACTCCCAAGGGCGTCCGCGCATGGGGCGCGATTCAATCTTGCTCAAGCTGATGTCGCGGAGCGCAAATACGCTGAGCGCCTTGAAGAGCGCCCCGGGCAGGTTGCGCACGCTGAAAGCGAGGGAAGTCTTGCTGGCGCGGCGCGTGGCGCGCGGCTGGCCACGGTGGATCAGAAAGAAGCGGGTAAAATTCTTTTTGTCGTCTTCGATGCCGGCCTTCAGAATTTTCCCTCCGTATACCGCGGCGGCGTGCCGGCTGGCGATCCCGGCAGCATCGTGCAGGCGGTTGCCGACCACGTGCTTGACACTTCCGGCCGTGTCGTAGAACGGCGCTGGTTCGAGTTTCGGGTTCTGCGCAAACAGATCGCGGCACTGGTCGAGCGCCACGGGATGGGAGTAGACCCTCCGCAAGTCGCGGAATTTTGTGCCCGGGAGAGCGATCAGGTTGTGAACAATGCGCAGGCGGAACTCGCGCACAATGTGGACCTCGCGGCTCAGCAGTAGATCGAAATGCTCGGCGACGGACCCAGCCAGCGAGTTCTCAATCGGGATCACGGCGCCCCCGACGGTTCCTCGGCCGACGCGGTCGAAGACCTCCAGTGAGCGGGCACAAGAAACGATCTTCGCGCCCGGCACCATCGCTTCGGCGGCCTGATGGCTGAAAGAACCGAGTTCGCCTTGAATCGCAATTTTCATGAAAAGCGTCGCGTCCTTCCCCAAACAATCGTGTTCTTCCAAAAACACCCGTAGAGACGCGGCAAGCCGCGTCTCTACGAATGCTTCACGGGTGCGGCGACCAGATCTTTTCGCATCACCAACGCATCCAGCTGGTTGGAATAGTAGCCGGGCATGGTCTTTTCCACGAAATATTCTTTGCGCTTGTAGAACTGAATGGCCGCCATATTGTTGACCGCGGTTTCGAGCGCCACCGTTTCCGCTCCCGCCTGGCGCAGGCGATCTTCTGCCGCTTGCAGCAAGGACGAGCCGATGCCGGCCCGTCTCGCTTCAGGGAGTACGTCAATGGTGATAATGTGCCCGGTCCGGCGGCGCGCTTCGGCAACGATGAAACCCAGGATTTTCGACTGCACTCCGCCATTCTGGCTGGCCTCGCCGGTTGCGGATTCGGCCACCAGCGTGAACGCCCCCGGACGGCGCATATAGACGGCCAGTTCCGGGCGCGAGTAGGCCAGCTGGGGATCGAAACAGATCTGGTCCATCCGCCATAACACTTCAAAATCCGTTTTTTGGAAGGGCCGGATACGGAACGACACGCCGCCATTCTAGCGGGAGAACGGGGAAAATGGGCCCTGCCTGATTTTCTCCGTCTACCCCTTGCGCAGTTGCATCCATAGACGTAGGATTTCGCAGCAGAGGGTACCGTGGGACGCTTCGTCCTGATTGATGTCATCGTAGCAGGGGTCTTGCTCTTGCTATGGTACGGCTGGTTTGCGAGCTACAACCGGCGCCGGGGAGCGGCTCTGTTGCACTGGGTACAAGCGGCATGCCTGGGCAAGGGCCGGGTCCTTGATCCGCGCTGGAAGGCCGCCAGCTCCCAACTGAAAGCCACTCTGCGCCTTTCTTCCCGCTGGTTCGAAGACGCCCGCCTCACTATTCGGCTGTTGCCCCGCCCATTTCCCGTGCAGTGGTTTCTCAGCCGCTGGCGCAAGCAGGCCGAGACTCTGACTTTCGAAGCGGATATGGGATTTCCTCCCAGCTTTCATCTGGATGTTATCCGCCGCCGTTGGTCTGGACACTCGGTGAAGAAAGTAGCGTCCGAGACCCGCACGTGGACCCTCAGCCGTCCCGATCCGGTGGTTTTGACTACCAAGGACGACTGGCCGCCTGAACTCACTCCGGTGGTCAATGCGCTGGCCGCGTGGCGCGACAAAGATTTTCTGAACGTCCGCTTCAATCCAACTTCGCCCCACTTTACTGCGACCGTCGCGCTCGAAAACTTGTCCGATGAAAACACCGCCGCTACGCTGTTGGGCTTGTTCCGCGAGCTGGCGATGAGTTCCTCGGCCAAGCAGCACTGAAAGTTCGTCGTTGGTCGCTAGTCGTTGGTCGTTCGGAGGGTTCTGCCAACGACTAACGACGATCGACTGACGACGTTCCCTATTCCGGTTCCGCCACAAACCGGTAGCCCACGCCGCGCACCGTTTGCAGGTGTTTGGGTTGAGCCGGGTCCTCTTCGATGTAGCGGCGCAGACGCACGACAAAGTTATCGATCGCACGGGTATCGGTATCTTCGTGCAATCCCCAGACCTCTTCGAGGATGGATTTGCGCGAGACCACTCTTCCGTTGTTGCGGATCAGGTGGCGCAGGAAGTCGGCCTCCATCAGCGTGAGATGGATGGTATTTCCGAGAGTGCGCAGTTCGAGTTCGCCGAAATCAATCGTCTTCCCGTTAAAGCTAAAGACGTCGGGCCTGCCCTGGGCCCCGGAACCAGTCCGATCTTCGCCCGCGGAGACGTCGCGCTGGGCCGATTCCTTCATCCACGTACTGCGGCGCAGAAGACCGTCGAGGCGCGCGATCAGGATGGGCAGCTCAAACGGCTTGGGAAGGTAGTCGTCGGCGCCCGAGGCAAAGCCTTCCAGCACGTCCTCGGCACGTCCGCGTGCCGTCAGCATGAGGATGGGTACGTAGTTTTTTCTTTCTCGCAGCTCGGCTGCGACGTTGAAGCCGCTTTTGCCGGGCAGCATTACGTCTAGAACCAGGACGTCGAATGGCTCCCGTTTCTCGAGCAGACGCGTGAGGGCGGACTCGCCGTCTCCGGCTACCTCCACGGCATGCCCTTCGGCCTCCAGATTGAAGCGGAGGCCCTGCGCCAGGTGGGCTTCGTCCTCGACCACCAGCACCCGGCTCATGCCACCCTCCGCGGCAGTTCGAGCGTCACGGTAGTTCCCTTCCCCAGGCCCTCGCTGTGGGCGAAGACCTGGCCGCCGTGCTTGCGGGCAATGGAACGCACGATAAACAGTCCCAGGCCCGTGCCTTTGACGCCAGACAATGAACGGTGCGCCACGCGATAAAAACGTTTGAAGATGCGCTTTAGTTCGTGCTGGGGGATGCCGACGCCTCGATCCCGCACGCGCAGCACCACGTGCTCCGCATCCGGCACGTCCACTTCTACCGAGATGTGTACACCGTCGGGCGAATACTTTACCGCGTTGTCGAGCAGGTTGGAGACCGCAGTGCGCAGCTCTTCCGGATCGCCGGTCACGTCCGCCGAACCGGCGCCGTTCAGCGATTCTCTGTAGTCGAGCGCTTCCGCCTGCAAGTGATGCCGGACGCGTGCCAAATCCATGCACTCGCGAACCAGGCTATTGAATTCGAGCGGAAGCCGCTGCGCGGGGCTCTTCCTCTGCACGGCTTCGCCCGCTTTCAAAACCTGCTCGACGGTATGCAGCAGGCGCTCGGTGTCGAGCAACATCGACTGGTAGAACTCGCGCCGTTGCTCCACGTCCACTTCGCGGCGTTGCAGGGTCTGGAGGTAGAGCCGGATGGATGCGATGGGGGTTTTCAATTCGTGCGTAACCGCGTTGATGAAGCTGTCGTGCTGCTCGTTGCGCCGGATTTCGCGGACTAGAAAAATCGTATTGAGCACCAGCCCGGCAATGATGGCGAGAAAGAGTATCACGCCCAGAAAGAGCTTGATCTCCTGGCGCCAGTTGAGGATGATCCAGCCGACGTTGAGCGCCGTGGCCGCCACCACCAGGCACACGCCCAGCGTGATGACGAAGTAGATTGCCTTCTGCCGGCTGATGATCCGCACAGGGAGATTGTAGCGATTTCACCGGCGAGACGCCGAGTACACCGAGAAATACATGGAACGAACTGGAGTCTTGCTTGGGTGCGGGATAAATCAAGCAGGACATCCTGTCGGAGGCAAAACTCTTCGCCAGAAGAGGCACGTAGACTGACACAGCGAACTCGCGTGATCCTTTGGAATTTCTCGGCGCTCTCTGCGTCTCGGCGGTGAAGAATTCTTAGTCGGTTCCGGAAGCCGCCGACACGAACCCGGCGGCGTTCAGGTCACGGGTCAGGGCAGGCTTGGGAGGCAGGTTATCCAGCGTAATTTTGTACACGTGCCGCGCCAGGCCGAGCTTTTTCAGCGCCCAGATGCCATACCAGTTCATGTCCACTTCGTACCAGGTCAGGCCGTGGCGCACCGAGACCGGATGCGCATGGTGGTTGTTGTGCCAGCCTTCGCCGAAGGTGAGCACTGCGACCAGCCAGTTGTTGGTGGAGAGGTCGTTGGTCACGAAGCGGCGCGATCCCCACAGGTGCGTGGCCGAGTTCACGGCCCAGGTGGAGTGCAGTCCCACGACGACGCGCAAGAACACTCCCCAGAGCAGCCAGGGCAGCCCGCCGATCGCGAACAGGATCGCGCCCACGAGAATGTTCGAAGTGTAGTGATACTTGGTCAGCCAGACGTGAACTTTGTCTTTGGTCAGATCGGGCACGTAACGGGCAAGAGTCGTAGTGTCGTGGTGCATGGACTTGCCCATCAGGATCCAGCCCATGTGCGACCACCACTTGCCGTCGCGCGGGGAATGCGGGTCCCCATCTTCGTCGGAGAACTGGTGATGAATGCGATGGGTCGCGACCCAGAAAATCGGCCCGCCCTCGAGCGCCAGCGTCGCGCACCAGGTGAGAAAGTATTCGACCCACTTGGGCGTCCGGTATCCGCGATGGGTCAGCAGCCGGTGATAGCTCATGCCGATGCCGAGGCTCCCGGAAACCCACCACAGGAACGCGGCGACGAAGAGCGCCTTCCAGGTAAAGAAAAACAGCGCTACGATCGCGCCCACGTGGAAAAGAGCCATCGCGGTTGCCGTACCCCAATTAATGCCGTCTTCGCTTGCGTGCTCTTTGCCCAAGTCGACGTCAGTATTCTCAGTATTCATGGCTGCTGGCTGCTCCCCACGGAGGAATTCATCGATTGAGTAGCACCATAGCAGGGGACGCGCGGAGTGCTCTGTAATACTTGTGTAATCCCGGCGGCGAAAGGGGTTACGGGCGTAATGACCATGAGCCATTCGTGCGGCGTGACCTCGCGTAGGGTGTCACTTTGCGAACTTTGCGGACACTTCGCGGCCTTCGCGGTTAAGAGCTCTTAACCGCAAACATCACGAAGGAATGCCGCGGAGATCGCAAAGATGCATTCCGTCTGAATCATTCTGTTCAACTGACTGTGACCGAACCTACCGCTTGAGCTTCCCACGCAGTCCCGGCGGTCGTAGAATGTAGGTACCGATTTCAACCGAACTTCTGTCAAGGAGGTTGCCGTGTTGAAAAGAAGCGTACCGATCCTTCTTGTACTACTTATTTTCGCGTGGGCTCTAAGGGCGCAGCAACCCCAAACGCCCCCAAAGACAGTGCCCCCCGCCGAGTACAAGATCCCGCCGGAAGCAACCAAAGAAGCCAATCCCGTGAAACCGACCCCGGAGTCGCTGGCTAAAGGAAAGAAGTTCTATGGCATGGACTGTGCCATGTGTCACGGAGACAAAGGCGATGGCAAAGGCGATCTGGCGTCCGACATGAAGGGCATCACCGACTTTACCGACCCGGACTCCCTGAAAGGACGCACCGACGGCGAGCTTTTCTACATGACCAGGCAGGGCAAGGGCGAGATGCCGCCCGAAGGGGATCGCGCCAAGAAGGACGACATCTGGAACATGGTGAATTACATCCGGTCGTTGGCGAAGAAGAAGGAATAAAGAGATTGCAGAAGTCAGATTGCAGATTGCAGAAGTGAAATCTCGACAGCGTTTACGTTTTTCTGCCTCTGCAGTCGGACTTCGGCAATGCTTTATGCCGCTCCCTTTACTTCCACACCCGCCCATTTTTCGAGCAGAGTGAGCGTGGCAGCGTAGTCGAGATCCTGGTGGCCCTCTTCGGCTGCAAGATCGTAGACCTCTTCGACCGCTTCCAGTCCGGGCAGACGGACACGTGCTTCCTTGGCGGCATCGAGGGTGAGGTGAATGTCTTTCAGCATCAGGCGGAGGGGGAAGTTCGGAGAAAAGTCGCGCTTCAGAATGAACGGCGCCTTGTAGTCCACCACTCCCGAGCGAACCATGGAGGCCTGCACCAGCGGCAGCAGCCGATTGATATCCACGCCCAGCTTGGTGGCGAGCGTGAGGGCTTCGGCGAAGCCCTCGTAGATAAGAGCGATCTGGAGATTCATGGCGAGCTTGGTGGCCTGGCCTTTGCTCGTGTCGCCCATGTGGAAGACTTGTTTGCCCATCGCCTGAAAAAGAGGCGCAAGGCTTGCCAGCACAGGCTCTTCTCCGCCGGCCATGAAGATGAGGCTGCCGCTTTCGGCGGCGATTTTGGAGCCGGTCACGGGAGCATCCACGTAGTGGACGCCGCGGGCCTTCACGCACTCGGCAAAGCGCAGCGTCGCCGAAGGCGAGATGGTGCTGGAATCCACGATGATCATGCCTTCGGTTAGCGCCTCTTCAACGCCGCTCGGACCGAAGAGCACGTTCTCGACCGCCTTGGTGTCGGAAACACACATCCAGACGACCTCGGCGTCGCGTGCGGCGTCGGCGGGAGAGGACGCGTTGCGCGAGCCTTCCAGGTCCTTGCCGGGAGTCCGGTTCCAGATGCTGACCTCGTGTCCTGCTTTGACGAGGTTGGCGGCCATAGGCCGTCCCATGATTCCCATTCCCAAAAAGGCAACGCGCATCAGGCTGTCTCCTATGAACTTTGGATTAGATATGACCAGGAAAGCCACGGTCAAGACAAACCAGATTGTTCTACACTGGATCTAACGGGATCGATATGTAGAGACGCGGCTTTCCGCGGCTCCGGCCCGCCTGCGGCGATGTGATGCGTTGGACCTGAGACGCGGCAAGCCGCGTCTCTACCGATGGTTGAAGGTGGTGGCAGTCCGCGCTGCCCGGCTCGGTTGAATTAATGCTGAAGGCCTCACTGAAAAATCCTGCCCTGCGCAAACGGGCCAGTCAGTTTACGCGTCTGGTGCGGCACTCCGTGGTAACGCCCCGCACCGGACAGACCCATAAACCTCAACTGGTCACTAACGGTGAGCTGGGCGTCACCTTCATCGGGCATTCCAGTTTCTTCCTGCAAATCGGCGGACAAAGCATTGTCATTGATCCGAATTTTGCGCGGTGGCTCTTTCTGTTGAAGCGGCTGCGGCAGCCGGGCGTTCATCTTCGCGACCTGCCCCCGGTGGATGTAATCCTTGTTACGCACGCCCATTTCGACCACTTGCACCGGCAGTCGCTGCGCACCATCGCGCGACAAACCCGGCGGCAGCGAGGAACCTCGCCCACGCTGGTCATTCCGCATCACGTGTTTGACCTGGTTTCCGACCTGGGATTCCAGGACATCGTGGAACTGGAGTGGTGGAATACCTACCGCCACCGCGGTCTCGACATCACGCATGTACCATCGCGCCACTGGGGCGCGCGCATCATCAAGGACTCGCACCGCGGCTACGGCGGATATGTGCTGCGCTCGGGAAAGCATTCCGTGTATCACGCCGGGGATACGGCATATTTTTCGGGCTTCCGCGAGATTGGACGGCGGCTGGCGCCAGAGTTGGCGC
>ORMF010850999.1_pt1 | contig 13334 bp, 10 predicted proteins | sample 1779871 | NCBI WGS metagenome assembly ORMF01 (sample SAMEA104232316, study PRJEB22302) | groundwater metagenome | biome: forest; feature: aquifer; material: groundwater | place: USA | collected 2011-08-07 | depth 5.4 m | reverse complement strand
GCCATTTGATTCCATTGTTTCTGAAGCGCGCCATATTCACTGCGAACTCGAAGGTAAACAATTAAATTGTAAACGGTGATCACAAAAACGATTAAGAAGACGCCGAAGGCAATTTTTTGATAAGGAATATGAATTTGTTTGGCTTCCTTTAAGCGAAGCTCTTCGGGTAATAGATTGATTGTAATCATCCCCCACCACTTTCTATCATTACTTCAATGTGGCTTGTTTCAACATAAGAATGCATGCTTTTCTTACTGTAATAGATGCGAACGTAAAATATTAGAAAGTGGTGGGGGATCATCGGGGTCGTATGGCCAAGCCGATACACACCGGCAAATAAGGATTCAGTTCATTGACCAAATTTTTGTCAATTTGCTCTCCCAGTTTTATTTGGGCCACTGCATTCCAAGTTTTAACGGGTAGTTCAAGTTGCTTTTCTAATAAATCGGAGAGTGTGGCCAACTGAGAAAATCCTCCTGAAATATAAATTGTTTCCAAAGGGGCTGCTCCTTGGTGTTGATTGTAATAATAAGTAATCGAAGATTTTATTTCCTGAAACAAACGGCCTAGTCCTTCTTCTATGCTAGCGGCTTGATCGGCTTGACTTTTATCCAGCTTGGCTTGAAGTTCAAAAGCCGCTTCATGAGAAATGTTGGATTTTCGGTGAATCATTTCCGTGAGGTCTGCTCCGCCAAAGGCAATATCTCTTGAAAAAGTAAGCGTACCTTTATTCAATATTCCAAAACTACTGTCTGTTGCTCCCAAGTCAATCAGGCCTACGCAATGATTCTTGGCATCAGGATTCGCAAATTGAAACGCATTGACGCAAGCCAGAATGTCGATATCAATTAAATCTGGTTTAAGTCCGGCCGTTTGTAACGTTTGAATTAAACGTTCTATTTCTGTCTTACGCGCGGCCGTTAAAATCACCGACATGGTTCCTTCTTCCTGAGATGAAGCAGGGGTTTCGACCATGTGGTAATCAAAAATCACATCAGAAAGACTAAACGGCAAATATTTTTCTGCTTCATAACGGATCGAGCTGGAAAAATCCGAACGGCTCATCTTGGGAAAGGATAAAAACCGAATCACCACTCCCTGTCCTTTAAGAGAAATGCTCACCCGTTTGGATTTAAAACCAGCTTCGGAAAAAAAATTCTTAATTTGATCCGCCAACGGCTGATCTGGAACAATTTGCTTCCGAGCGCAGCGCTCCAGGACAGGTTGATTTTCACGCCAGACAATTTCACATGCCGTTAAACTAGATCGTCCAATGTTCAGGCCGGTTCGTCGTAGAGGTTCTGATTCAGCAGGTTTTTGGGGACTAAATTTTAGATATCGACTAACGAAATTTTTGATGTTGTTTGTATCTATTTTAGGGATCGCCATATGGGGCAAAGTAATGGGCATAAATTTATCAAAAATAAGGTAAAAAATCCATGATTAATTCAGTATGATCAATTAAAAATCGAAAAATGAGCAATCTTGCTTTTTTCCAGCACAAATTGAATACTGGTCCAGATACATCCCCAAGCATATTGAATTCCTCTTAACCAGCCAATTGAAGAGGCTTCCGGAAAATAACGTGCCGGCCAGGAGACTTCGCCGATTTTGTATCCGCGATGAATGATCTGAGCTAATATCTGGTTGTCAAATACAAATCCATTGGAGTTTTTCTCAAATGGAATGGATTGAAGTACTTTTCTATGAAAGGCCCGGTATCCCGTATGATACTCCGAAAGCTTTCTCCGGAATGTAATGTTCTGAAAAAAAGTAAGTAATCGATTGATCCAATATTTGCTTCTTGGCATTCCACTCTTTACTGCTTCCCCACCCAAAATCCGAGAACCGAGCATTACATCATAAACGTCGTAACAAATCGGAGTAATCATCGCCAGGATTAATTTAGGTTCATATTGATAATCCGGATGGAGCATGACGATAATATCAGCATCCTTTGCCAGTGCTTCCCGGTAACAGGTTTTCTGGTTTCCGCCATATCCCAAATTTTGTTCATGCAAGAAAATTTCAAGCCCTAAACGCTTGGCAATAATAACTGTCTTGTCGCTGCTTTTGTCGTCAACCAGTAAAATTTGATCGACGGCTCCAAATGGAATATCCTGAACCGTTTTAACCAAAGTTTTTTCAGCGTTATAAGCCGGTAAAACGGCAATTATTTTTTTTCCGTTAATCACGTTTCAGCATGACCAATTTTGTATATAAACGGCCAAAAGAGCCATAAACTGATGAACAAAAATTTGTGAATCAAAGCTATCTGTTCCCGCGCTTTTGCTTTTCATGCTTTGCCTGGATGGAACGTTTGTTCCTTCAGCCAAAGTAAATAATGTGTTAATTCCCGCTTCAATTCATAAGTTCCGATAACGGCCTTTTGCATAGGCGTAAAATAAAACATTTTGGGCGGATCGGGAGCCCTGGAAGCTTCCTCAGGCTTTAGTTTCCTGTAAATTTGAATCTGCCACTCAGGGTTAAAATCCAGTGATTTAAATTGATGGGCGCTAGGTTCTGGAATATTGTCCCAAGGAAAATCTGTTTGGCCGAGGTTGATTTTTTCATATCGTTCCCAGTCCAAATTATCAATTAAATACACCATCACCCGCGCATCTTCATCGGAAATCAGAACTTTGCGTGTAATCACCCAATCTGCATTTTTCGCCTCTTCTAAAGCTTCCAAGGCAAGTCCTCCGATCACCCGCAATCCGGTATAAAACTTAAGCGGCAAATCTCCATAAGTGGCGATGACAAGATCCTTTGAAGACGCATGAAGATTGAGATAGTCCGCAATTTTTTTTACCGAACCGTGCGGTGGATGAATCAATTCTTGAATGTAAGAAATGAGCGGCAATGTCAGCTTTCCTTTTAAGTGACGACTCGAAAATGGAAAAATATGAGCTGCTGATGAGTAGAAAAAGATGTGGAAAAAATTAGAAAAAATAAACACGAGAATAATCAAAGAAGCCGTCATTTTACTTCTTTGCCACAACTTCATCAGCAGCACAGAAAACAATAGAATTGAAATGGGAATAATTCCTACCAAATAACGAAATACCGGCGCCGGGCCTAAGAGAGAAAAAAAGATGGTTGCGATCATTAAGATGATTAAAAAATAGATCCACGTGATTTGATCCCGAGAAAGAACCGCCTCGTTTTGTTTTTTTGGAAGGACTCGCAAAACCAGAGGAATAAAGAGCAACAAAGCAAACGGGATAACATAATGATTCATGCTTTCAACATAAAAAATGATGGTTTCTATCAGGACCCCGACGTCAAAATCCCTCATTTTTTCATGCAGGGGTTTAAATAGGAGAAACCAAGGTAAATTAACCAGAACAGCCAGACTAAGTGTTGTTAAGATTTCTTTTCGGAAGCGAGTCATGACTGGAAAAAAAGCGAATACAGAAATAGAACCCAACAGGCTGAACCATGAAATGTAATTGGCATGAAACACAATAAAGAGGGCACAAAAAAGAGAAAAATTGAACCATTTCTGTTCACGCTTCAGATGGACTAGTGAATCCATGGCCCATAAAGTTCCTAAAATAACCAAGGCGTAGTAACGGCATTGACGGACATAAAGCAGAAATGGAACGGATGAAATCAAAAGAAGAGTGGATAATAGAGCGGTTTGGCGGCCAAACAATTTTATTGAACTTCTAAACGTAAAAATAATGGTTAAAAAACCAGCCAAGGCAAATGGAAAGCGCAAAACCCATTGGCTCGTTCCCAATAATTGAGTGGAAGTAGCAACGACATAAAACGCAAGCCATGGGGTCCAGGCCCAAATATCTCCATAACCTACCTGTTTTCCGTGTTCCTGATAAAAGTAATTCGTGCCATCTGTAATTTTTGGAATTCCACATACAGGGATGGTTTGAGCAACGAGGGCAGTTTCAGCTTCGTCTTCCCACAAGGAGGCCAAACCGAGATGGGTGAAAATGAGAACTGCAGACACAATTAAAAGGAAGATGAATGCAGGATCAAAGCCAACTTTAGATTTCACTGGCTAGAATTAACGGGATTAGGTTTCGCATTTGTTTGTCATTGGGATTCTGTTTTAAGTAACGATTTAAATAAACAGCAGCCTGGCCCCACTCCTTTCGAAGGAAATGGTACCAAGTGAGATTTCGAAGCGCAAAATGACAATCTGGATCAAGTTTGAGTGCATACTCCCAGGTCTGGCGAGCTTGCTCCGGCTGATTCATGTCTATAAAAAAAAGAGCGTAATTATTGTAAAGAACCGCATTTCTGGGTTGTAGCTGAATCGCTTTTGCATACAGCGGCCTTGCTTCATCAAACCGTTTTGTTTTTCGGTATACCACCGCCAACTGGTCATAAGCGCCCGCGCGTTTAGGATCCCGCTCAATCACCTGTTTCAAATAATTTTCTGCTTCATCAAATTTTTCTGCCGCCACACAAGCCGTCCCTAAAGCAAGAAGTGCATCGGTGGATGAATGAAGAGACAATGCTTTTTTGAATAGTTCAATCGAACGTTCATACTGGCCATGATCTAATTGATTGATGGCGTAATAATAATAAATTCTAGAATCTTCCCGAGGAGCTCGTTTTAACGCTGACTGCCACAAGGTTTCAGCCGTCTTCCATTCCGGAATTCTTTGAACCGTTAAAACCAAATAAGGAATCAAAACAAGACTCATCAAGCCAAATGTCGATAGATTGGTTTTTGCATTCGGCTTTCCAAAAAAGAGCCCGCGGCTGAAATTTTCTAAGAGCACAAAAATACCGGCAAAAAAACCGATGATGGGAATGTATAAATAACGATCATTCATGATGCTCGGCAGCGGTGCGATCAAATTGGCAACAGGCAAAAAGCTGACCAAAAACCAGCAGAACCAAAAGGCCGCTGATTTATTTCGTTTGTTGATGATCCACAAAATCATCAAAAGCAAAACGAGTCCTATGACTGAAAATAAAACCGGCGGATCCAGAAAAGAACGGTAAACCGGAGACGAATACAAAATATTTTGGTGGTACGGAAATAACAGAAGCAACCAATACTTCCAGAAAACGGTTGCCATAATACGCACATTGGTTAAATAAGAGCCACCGTGAAACGCGTATTTCTCCACATCGGTTGCAGTGCCGAAAATTGTAGTTGCGGTTGCTGCAACACATAAAAGAATAGCGAGTCCGTAAAACCAGGCACGTTTTCGAACCGCGTTATGATTTCTCAAGAAGAAATAGTGCAGCATGAAGATAATGGGTAAAAAGATAACCACACTTGGTTTTGATAAAAGACCCATTGCAAATAATCCCAAAGTAATCCATAACCGTTTTCGTTCTTGTCTTTGATCTAACGTATCCGCTTTCCAATAAAAAATGACCGAAAGCAGGAAGAAGAAGGTTGACAGTAAATTTTTCCGCTCTCCTATCCAGACCACTGATTCTATTTGAACCGGATGAATCGCAAAGATAAGAGCCACGGCGAAAGCGATTAAAAAGTTTTTTTGAATGAGTTGAAGCAAATAAAAAGCCAGAAAAGCATTCAAAAAATGAATGACAAGGTTGGTAAAACGGAAACCGAAAGGGGTTAAATGCCATATTTGATAATCCACTGCATAAGACAGCATAGTAACTGGCATATAGAGTGTGATGTAATGACGTTTCACCAGATGCCAGATCCTGTCCATGTTGAATATCTTAATATCTGGATTGCGGACGACAAGTTCATCGTCGTCTAATCCAATGAAGTTATAGTGAAGAGCCGGAGAATAAACGACAACGATGATTGAAACAAGAATTAAAGCAACGAGGAGTAATTTTGTACGATGGTGCATAAAATAAAAAACCTACCCACTCACCGAAATGAATGGGTAGGTTTGTGAAGCTAAATTAAGCAACAGCTGTTCCGCTACATGTATTGCTCGTCACCGTTGATGCAGTTCTAAGCACACCGGTGTGATCAATACAGAAGTCCTGAGCGGCCGAACCCGACTGGGAAGCAGCGGTCACCGTATAACCAACAGCACTGGTTGTATACGCTAATGTATGACCGTGTTTTGTAGTCGTATCAGCCCATGAGGAATCCAGATACGGAGGGCTGGCACCGGTTAAAGCAGCAGCATTCACTGGATAAGCTGGAGGACTTTGTGCAGCGCGATAACTTTCAGCAGATGTGCTGAACGCTCTCAAGTCGCCTTTCACAGAGCCATCGTTTGCATTGACCCGAGCGCGAAGTAAATTCGGAATTGCAATCGCGGCAAGAAGCCCGATGATCGCAACGACGATCATTACTTCAACGAGGGTAAAACCTTTTTTTGCTAATTTGCGTTTCATTGTGAATCCTCCTTTAAGGACCATCATAAATTCTTACTCGCCTTTTTGGCTAAACCTTATGCATCAAGACGCGTGCCAAAAAAACTAGGAGCTGATTGAATTAAAGCGCTTTAACGGCAAACGCTTGCTTGATCAATACTTGGCTGAATTTACGGCCGTCTTACTACAAAACTTTAAAATGGTTTTGAGGTTATTCCCGTCAAAAAATTTTTACAAAACTCCTGTTTTTTGTACAAACCTAGGGGCTAACCGGAAAGCGGATTACCTCCGGCAGGACAATTAGTACCGTCAGCAGATAAGGCGGGAGCACTAGTATAGACATTAATTGAGTTTAAATTGTTTATGCAATAGCTTTTTACCCCGGTGTAATTAATGCTAATGGGAACGCCTGTAACGGTAAAAGTCGCTCCTGCATTCCCCGTTTTGAGTTCAAAAGAATAACCGCTCTTTTGAGCCGTTACGAGATCAGACGGAATATAATTAGCACCTAAAGTGGCTAAGTTAGCGGGATAAGTCACGTTATTATTTAAATACATTTCAGCGCCCACAGAAATGGTTTTCAAAGAAGCTTGAGCATTGCTTTCATTGGCCCGCACGCGGGCAGCAAGACCGCTCATGGTTGCGATTGAGGCTACCACTGCAATGATCACTAACACAATCATCAATTCAATCAGCGTAAAACCTGAATTAGAAGATTTATTCCGATTAGTTGTCATGAGAGATTTTCAAGCCCGTATTTTTTAACTTTATAATGAAGTGATTGTCTCGTTAAATTTAATTTTTTAGCCGCCTGGTTTTGATTTCCGTGCGCATCTTTAATGGCTTGTTTAATTAGCTCTGATTCATAAGAACCCAATGCTCCCCTTAAATTATTATTTATATTTATCGGCTTATTAGAAGAAGAACTAAAGTTACCTTGTTCAATCGCTTGAGAAACCATGGTAGGCTCAATCGTGGTCTTATCAGTGAGAGCCGTTAAACGTTCCATTACATTTTCTAGTTCACGGATATTACCTGGCCATGAATGGTTTTTGAATACGTCCAAAGCCGCTTGGCTTAATTGAAACTTGGATTTGGATTCATGCTTTTCACTGTAATTTTCCAAAAAATGGTTCACGAACAATGGAATGTCTTCAACTCTATTCCGAAGCGGAGGTATCACGATTGGGATGACATTGAGGCGGTAAAAAAGATCTTCCCGGAATTTCCCTGCCCTAATTTCATTAATTAAATTTTTGCTGGTTGCCGCAATGAGGCGAAAATCAACGTGAATATCTTTTACGCCGCCCAAACGCTTCAAGATTCGCTCTTGAAGAATTCTCAGTAACTTTGCTTGAAGTGAAAGTGACATATCGCCTACTTCGTCCAAGAAAAATGTTCCATTTGCCGCCAGCTCAAACAAGCCAAGTTTTGAAGCCACGGCTCCGGTAAATGCACCTTTTTCGTAACCAAACAATTCGCTCTCAAGAAGCGTCTCAGGAAGGGCCGCGCAATTAATACTGACAAAGGGACCAAACTTACGTTTTGAATGATAATGAATCGCACGAGCAGCCATTTCCTTACCGGTACCGCTCTCACCTGCTACTAAAACGGTGCTTTCTGTTTTGGCCACTTTTTCAATTAACTTGAAAATTTCCTTTATTTCATGAGTTTTACCAATTAGATTTTTAAGCTGATAGCGATCTTGAAATGATTTAACGCCTACTTTTTTTTCAATCAAGAGTCTTTTTTGACTCAATGTTTTTTGAACGGCGTTCAACAGTTCTTCAATCTTAAAGGGTTTGATCAAGTAATCATTTGCGCCGGCACGAATCGCTCCAATGGCAGACTCTAATGAAGCGTGAGCGGTAATCACTAGAATGTTAATCTCGGGATTAAATGATTTTACGCGCTGAATTAATTTGAGGCCGTCCAAGCCGGGCATGAGTAAATCGGTGATGACTAAATCTGGATTTTTTTGTGAAACATCTTGCAGACCTTCAACCGGATTTTGATAACAATAGACCTGAAATCCTTCGCCTTCAAGAGCTTCTCTGATGGTGAGACAAACGTTTTGTTCATCATCGATCACAAAAATTTTTGGCTTATCCATTAGCTGTGGACCGGTAATATAATGCTGACCCGGGTGCCCTTTCCTAGTTTGCTTTTCACATCCATACGGCCTCCATGCTGACTCACAATCTTGTTGGCTTGCGCCATTCCTAAACCAGTGCCGTTGGTTTTCGTAGTTTTAAAAGGCATGAACAATTTGCTCATGATTTCAGGATTGATGCCATTGCCGGAATCTAAAATTGAAATGAGAACCTGATTGTGGTTTTTTTCGCAGTCAATCGTCAGAATGCCTCCCTGCTCCATTGCTTCGTAGGCATTGGTCAAGATGTTCATGCAAGCTTCCTTGATTTGTTCTGGATCGGCTTTAATTTTAATTCCTTTACCTTTATATAGGGCTTTGGTTTCCACGTTTGGTCTGAACGCCTCATGATGTTGCAACAAAAGCAACACTTCATCAAAAAATGATTCTAAGACAATTTCCTCTAATTGAATCTTGTTCATGCGGGCAAAATTGAGAATGCCGCTAAAAATTCGGTTAATTCTTAAGGACTCATCCACGATGGCACTCATTAATTTCCTTTGTTTGTCATTTAATTGATCGCCCAACTGTTTGGAAATGAGCTCGACAGCACCGCTAATAGAAGCTAATGGGTTCCGAATTTCATGCGCAATATTGGAAGCCACTTCTCCCAGAAAAACGAGGCGCTCTTGCGTCTTTACTTTGCGTTCCAGGTTTTGAATCATGCGCGAAAAATAATAAGTCAAGATGGCCACTAAAAAGAAAACCGTAATTTGCACATAGCTGGCATAGAACAAATAAACACTTTCTCTTTGAATGACAAATGCAGGCCTTGGAAATAGAATTTTAAACGTGGGAAACCACCGACGATAAACCAACATGACAGTTCCAATGAAACAAAGAGAGCTTCCGGCGGCCATATAAAAACTGGATGTTGGAGAAAGAATTAAACCCGCGCTTAAAATGGAAAGAATATAAATAGATGCGAACAAACTGTCGACGCCGCCCGTGTAGTAGATGAGCAAGCTTTCTAAAACCAAATCACATCCAATCTGAATCCACGCCAGTTTGTTCAGGTTAACTCCTGTTACAAGCCATAACACATAAAAAACGCTCAGCAATGAAATCAGCGCAATGATGGAATAGAACACGATGGCTTCAATTGGAAAAACAAACTGAGCATACACGAGCAATGCCGCCCCAATCAGCAATCGCGAAATAATTAACACGCGCAATCGTTTGATGAGGACTTGTGAGGAAATCATGGGTTATTGTAGCGCGTTGGTTAAGGTCAAGATGGGTAGGAACATTGCGATGACAATCGAACCGATGACAATACCGAGAAACCCAATGACAAGCGGCTCAATCATAGACGTTAATCCGCTGACCGAGTTATCAACCTGAACATCGTAGAAATCTGCAATTTTGCTCAACATTTTATCCAGTTCACCGGTTTCTTCGCCGACGGCAATCATTCGAACTACCATAGGCGGAAAAATCTTTTTCTTGGCCAAGGGTCCTGAAATACTTTCCCCTTCTTTAATGGACGTTCTGACATCAGAAATAACGCGTTCAATTTGAACATTACCAGCTGTTTTTCCGACAATCTCGAGTGCTGCTAAAATCGGAACGCCGCTTTTAACTAAAGTGGATAAGGTTCTTGAAAATTTGCTGGTTGCAACCTTCATAAATAAAGGGCCGAAAACAGGTGACTTTAATTTTACGCCATCAAACCAATAACGGCCAGATTCGGTTTTAATAAACCGTAAGAACAACATAATGGAACCGATGACGCTGCCAACGATGAGGACAAAATTATGTCTTAATATATCACTGACTCCAATGAGGATCTTAGTGGGCGTAGGAAGAGGCGCATTCAAAGAAACGAAGATGCCGGCAAATTGAGGAATCACCCACGTCATCATACCGAACGTAATAATCAAAGCCATTGAAGAAACGACCGCCGGATAAACCAAAGCTGATTTGATTTTCTTCTGGAGCGTGTTTGTTTTTTCAATATAAGTCGACAAACGATCTAAAATTTCTTCTAACCGGCCGCTTGACTCACCTGCTTTGACCATGCTGATAAACAGATTTGAAAAAATCTTTTTGTGCCGCTCAAGTGCTTCGGATAAACTTTTTCCGCTTTCTACATCATCTCTTAAGCTCACGACGGCTTTTTGCAGCGTTGCATTTTCTGCTTGCTCTGCCAAGATGCTCAAAGATTGCACCAAAGGAACGCCAGCTTCCACCATCGTGGCTAATTGACGGGAAAAAACGACAATATCATCGGCTTTGATTTTGCTGCCGTACTTAGCCGTAAATATATCTTTGGAAAATAAAGAAGACTTGGACTTCACTTCATTAATTCGAATAATCAAAAAGCCTTCTTGCCTCAAAGCAGAAACAACGCTGTTGATGTCGGTTGCTTCTCTTTTTCCGCTTAAATTTTTTCCTTCTTTATCTTTTACGATGTATTCAAATTGAGGCATGTTTTGTCCTTTTAGTCCGAAGCCATGGTTACTCGAAGTACTTCTTCTAAGGTTGTCTGCCCTTCTTTAAAACCAGCCAAGGCATTTTCAAATAAGGTAAGCATTCCTTTTTTTCGAGCCAGCTGATCAACTGCATCACTGGAGGCATGATCAATAATCAGCTGTTGTATCTCATTGTCCACAACCAAAACTTCCATAGCTCCTAAACGACCGCGATAACCCGTATTTTTACATTGCGGGCAGCCTGTTCCCTGGTACGCTACCGTGCCTTTTAAATAAGAATGAAACTCCTCGGGCAAGCGTGCCAAGACTTCTTTTGGAATGTTGTATTCCTTTCGGCAGTGGGGACAAATACGCCTGAGCAATCGTTGTGCGGTTGTCGCAATTAAAGAAGAGGCGATCAGAAATGGCTCTACTCCCATATCAGTCAAACGAGCAATCGCGCCGGCCGCATTATTCGTGTGAAGTGTGCTAAAAACCAAATGACCCGTCAAGGCGGCCTTAACGGCAATATCAGCTGTTTCTCCGTCTCGAATTTCACCGACTAAAATAATATCCGGGCTCTGCCTGAGAAGTGATCTTAAGCCATTTGAGAAGGTTAAACCGATATCTGGATTCACCTGAGTTTGGGTGATGCCGTGAAGTTGATATTCAATCGGATCTTCTACGGTCATGATGTTTCGTTCTTTCGTATTTAATTGATTTAATATGGAATAAAGAGTGGTTGATTTTCCGCTTCCGGTAGGGCCGGTCACGAGAATCATTCCATACGGACGCTTAATGGATTCTTGAAACTTAATGATGCTTTCTTTTGAAAAACCCAAATCGTTTAGGCCGGATTTCACACTGGCTTTGTCCAAGACGCGGAGTACTGCTTTTTCGCCGTGATAAGTCGGTAAGATAGAAACGCGGAAATCAATTTCCCTGCTTTCGAAGCGCGCCTTAAACCGTCCGTCTTGAGGCAAACGCTTTTCGGTAATGTCCAAAGTGGAAATAATTTTAATTCGGGTGAGGATTGCATTATACATATTTCGCGGCGGTGAAAATGCATTTTGAAGCGAACCATCAATTCGGTACCGAATCCGAAGACGATCGGCAAAGGGTTCAAAGTGAATATCCGAAGCTCTATTTTTAATGGCTTCTTGTAGAACTAAATTCACCATTCGAATGACCGGTGCTTCATCGGCCGCATGAGCATCTTTGGCTGGTTCAGAACTGGCCAGTGATTGATCGACAACTTCAACGGAATCTGGGTCTAAATCTTCAAAGACATCTTCTAATTTAACCTCTTCAGAATAATAAGTTTCAATCGCTGCTTGGATGTCTCGGTGTGTGACAATCACGGGGCGAACATTGTTTACTTGGGCAATTTTTTTAACATCGTCCATGGCCGACATGTCCAACGGATCACTCATGGCAAGCGTCATGACATTTCCAATTTGGGAAACGGGTAAAATTTCATACCGTTCCGCAATTTTTTTGGGGATTGATTTTAGTATTTCGGGAGCGACTTTATAAGCGGTCAAATCCAGAACCGGGATGCTGAGCTCGGAGCTCAGCAAAAGGAGAAGATCTTTTTCCGGAATAAAACCCTCGTCTAATAAAACTCTAATGAGTTTCTTCTTGGACGTTTTTTGCAATTCTTGAGCGCGTTTTAATTCCGACTCAGAAATGAGTTTTGTCTTTTTTAAAATTTCGATCAATGTGGGGAGATAAGTGGTCGGCATTATTCTACCTCCAGCTCTTGATCACCCGCAGTCACTCGATAGACTTCATCGATGGATGTATCGCCAAGCAAAGCTTTTTGGATCCCGCTTTCCCTTAAGGTGCTCATTCCCTGTCGTCTGGCACATTGCTTAATGTCTTCTCCGGAAGCTCGTTTTAAAATCATGCCTTTTACTTCTGGGGTTAACATTAAAATTTCAGAGATCACCGACCGCCCTTTGTATCCCGAAGAACGACATTTGGAACAGCCGGCCGGCCGGAAAAAAGTATGTACTTTTGGATTTAAATTTAAACGTTTCGCCATTTCTTCATCGGCATTTATCGAAACTTTGCAGCTCGGACAAAGTTTTCTAACCAACCGTTGAGCGGTCACCATCAAAACAGAAGAGGTAATTAAAAACGGCTCAATTCCCATATTGAGCATACGCGTAATAGAACCTGAGGTATCATTGGTGTGAAGCGTGCTCAAAACCAAGTGACCGGTTAGAGCAGCTTTAATCGCAATATCCATCGTTGTTAAATCTCGAATTTCACCGATCAGAATAATGTCCGGATCTTGTCTTAAGATGGAACGCAGAGCCAAGGGAAATGTGAACCCGATTTGCTCCCGAATGTTGACCTGATTGATTCCTGAAACTTCATACTCAACCGGGTCTTCTACGGTCGTAATATTTTTATCGGGAGAATCCAAAAACGCCAGAATCGAATAAAGCGTGGTTGTTTTTCCGCTGCCG
>ORMF011739430.1_pt1 | contig 13339 bp, 13 predicted proteins | sample 1779871 | NCBI WGS metagenome assembly ORMF01 (sample SAMEA104232316, study PRJEB22302) | groundwater metagenome | biome: forest; feature: aquifer; material: groundwater | place: USA | collected 2011-08-07 | depth 5.4 m | reverse complement strand
GGCGGCAGCGGCGGCAACACTACTTGCGTCAAAATTTCATCCTCGGCTATGCACGTCGTATAGAAGTCGAGAAACAGTTCTTCGACAAGGATGGTCCGCTGTCCGCCCGGCCCGGCAATCATTGCTTTGCCGTCCAACGAAATGAAAATCTGCGACAGGTCGGTGAGCGGCTCGCCGGAGGCGAGATTTCCCCCGACCGTTCCCATGTTGCGCACGCGGATGTTGGCGACTTCCCTTTCCGCCTCACAGAGCACCGGAAATTTGTCTTTCACCAGCGGTGAAGTCTCGATCTCCCGATGCGTCACCAGCGCGCCGATGATCAAGCCCTCATTGGCGTCGTAGCGAATTCCTTTAAGTTCCGGAATCTTTTTGATGTTGACCAAAGACTTGGGCTCTAAAAGCCCCTGCTTCATGAGAATAGTGAGTTGAGAGCCCCCGGCAAACACCTTCGCCTCGCCGCCATGCTGCTTGAGCAGCGCGCATGCCTCGGCAACAGTCTTTGGTTCTAGATAATCGAAGTTCTTCATGTGCTGTTCACGAAAATCCGAAATCCGAATATCGAAAGCAGCCCCGCGGACCGAAACAAACGCGGCCAAAATAAATTCCAAGCCGGGAAAATCCAAAACCTCGAATCCGAATCGGCATTGTTTGGAACATTACGTTTTTTGGTCATTTGAATTTGTTTCGAGTTTCGGATTTCGGATTTCGAGTTTATCCTCTTTTCTAAATATATTTCACTTTATCGACGCCCGGTATCTCCACCTTCTCGAAGCGCCAGCGGTCCTTCATCGGCGCGGTGGCGTCCATGCCCAGACCGGCGGTGACCCGCGGCTCGGGCACCGAAGGGTCCAAGGTCGAGGTCGCGATCCGCGGAATGATGATCGCGTCCCTGTCCGCCTGGAAGCGCGTCGCCATCGCCCACTCCACTTGCAGCGGATCGAACGGGTCGATATCTTCGTCGACCACGATCACTTGCTTTAACCCCATGCCCATCGAAAGCAGCGCTAAAATCACGTTCCGTCCTTCGTTCTCCGCGCGCTTTTTGATCGACACCACGGCGTGATGACGGAAGGTGCCGCCGGGAGTCATGTTGACGCCGCGCACTTCCGGCACTAGCTTTTTTACTTCGCGATAAACCGCCGCGGCGTTGCCGTACTCGATCAGCGTATGGTTCTCTGTCACCGGCATGCCGGTGAGCGCCGTTTGATAGATCGGATCTTTCCGCATCGTGATCGCCGTCACTTTGAGCACCGGCGCCTGCTTCGCTTCACTATAGCAGCCGGGATATTCTCCATACGGCCCGTCGGCGACCCGCTCGCCGGGAATGGTGACGCCTTCGATCACCACTTCGGCGCAGGCCGGCACCTCGACGTCGATGGTCTCGCACCTGGTAAGCTTCACCGCCGCGCCGCGCAGCCCGCCGGCGACGTGAAACTCGTCGATGCCGAAGGGAACTCTGGCCTGGGAGCCGACGACGATGGCGGGATCGACACCGATGGCGGTGGCGACCTCCAGCCCCCTTTTCTTTTCCTCAGCCATCAAGATCATGCGACCAAGATGATGATCGGCAGGCGCCCAGAGAGACAGCCGGTCTTTGCCGAGCACGAGCATTCGATGGATCGATAGATTGCGGATGCCGGTGTCAGGGTCTTTGCCGACCTGCACGCCGATGGTGACGTAAGGGCCGCAATCTTTACCAGCGTGCGTGACGATGGGCAGCTTGGCTAAATCGATCTGATCGCCGGTCCATTTGATTGCTTTGCATGGACCGGTCGAAACGATCTCCGGCGCGATGCGTTTGTCTTCCAAGGTGAGATAACGCTCGAGCATTTTCTCTCGCGGCACGCCGAGGCCGAGGGCCACCAATTTTCGTGTCGCGAACAGACCGCCCAGAACCCGCCAATTCGGATAGCCCCTGACGTTTTCGAACAGCAGCGCCGGCCCTTCGATGTCCGAAGTCTTGCGCATGCCCGCGGCGATCTCGTACTTGACGCTGACTTCGTCCTTGACGCGCAGCAGCTGCTTCTGACTTTCGAGATGGGTTAAAAAACCTCTGAGGTCTTCAAACATGGGTGTTCCTTAACTCTTAGCGACATGACGGCGCGATACTTGTCATGCCGAGTCCTTCGAATAGTCTAAAGATAAACTCCGCGAAGCATCTCGCCTTCTATCTCTCCCTTATCAGCCATCGCGCCGTCACTTCAACCGCAAGAGCGGCAGCACTTCACCGATGAATCGCCGCACCTGTCCAAGCTTCTCATTCGAGGTAAAGCGCAGCACCGGAGCGTTGCGCATCGTGCCAAGCCCACAGGCCAGTGTTAGAAGAACCCGAAAACTCTGTCAAGCAAACTGCTTGACAGTTCCAGTGGATTTGCAGGATAAGACCTAAAGCAACCAGTCGCGCCCGGAGGTTGGTAAGATGGCAAAAGATTTGCGCAGTTATTTAGACGAATTACTGGAAAAACGGCCAAAAGACGTGGTCGTGGTCGATAAAGAAGTCGATCCGCGCTACGAAGCGAGCGCCATCGTCGAAAAATTCGAGCGGGAGAATAAATTTCCGCTGGTCTTTTTTAAGAACATTAAAGGCTCGAAGATGCCGCTGGTGATCAATCTCGGCGCCACCTACGAGCGGCTGGCGTTGTCGTTGGGCTCGCCCACGGTGCCGCAAATGGTCAAGGACCTGGCGTCCCGCGAGCATCACCCGGTTCCGGTCAAAGAGATACCTGCGAGGGACGCGCCTTGCAAAGAAGTGATTCTCAAAGGCAACGACGCCGACCTCGACCTCCTGCCGGTCCTGACGCTCAACGAAGGAGATGCCGGCGCTTACATCAACGCCGCGGCGCTGATCTGCAAGGAGCGCGGCGGCAACGCCGTCAACGTCGGCCTCTACCGCCATCAAAAACAGGGCAAGCGGCAGCTCGGCTTGATGATCAACCCGGCGAATCACGGCAACTACATCCGCGCCGAGTACGAAGACCACAACGAGCCGATGGAGGTCGCGCTTGCCATCGGCCATCACCCGGCGTTGAATCTGGCCGCCGTCAGCAAGCAGGCCGGCGTCGGCCAGGAGTTGGAAATCGCCGGCGCGTTTTTGGGCGAGCCGCTGGAGGTCGTGAAGGCCGAGACGGTCAATCTGATGGTGCCGGCGCACGCGGAAATTATCATCGAAGGGATCGTGCCGCCGAAGAAGCGCCAGTATGAAGGCCCCTTCGGCGAATGGCCGCACTATTATTATAAGGAAGGCGAGCAACCCTATATCGAAGTGACCGCGATCACCATGCGCAAGAATCCGATCTACCAGAGCATCCACAGTGCCCACTTCGAGCACAACATCATCGGCGCCGCGCCCAGACTGGGCAGCTTGCTCAAGCGCGTCCAAGAGGCGGTGCCGAGCACCACCGGCGTCAACATGCCGCTCTCCGGCGCCGCCCGCGCTCATTGCTATATCTCGCTCAAAAAGCGCGCCGAGGGCGAACCCAAACAAGCGGCGCTCGCGGCCATTGTCACCGATCCGAACATCAAGCACGTGATCGTAGTGGACGACGACGTCGATGTGTTCAACGAGACCCAGGTGCTGTGGGCGCTGGCGATGCGCTTCCAGGCAGACCGCGATTTGGTGATTATCCCGAATATCATCGGCTCGCACCTCAATCCGACGGCTTACGGCTACAACCGCATGGAGAAAGGGCCGATGGAAACCAAGCTGATCTTCGACGCCACCAAGCCGCTGCCGCCCTATGATTTTCCCAAAGAAGCCCAGGCGCCGGCCGAGGTGCTCAAACAAGTCGACCTGGCCCGGGACACGCGGCCCTACGAGCCGGGCCGGGACGACGCGATCATCACGGGCAAACGCTAGGGCGTTTAGTCCAAAACGTTTTGAACGACTGGAACGATTTGAACGTTTTGAACGGTCTCATCAAGTCGAGACCATCATGGCAAACAAACTTACAGGAGGATAGTCATGAGAAACAGATTCATTCGCGTATTGATTTCGCTCCTTGGCGTCCTATGTGTCGTATCGGCGGCGAGTTCAATCGCCGTCGCCCAAGGCCAACCGGAAAAACTTCGCGTCGCCTATACCGTGATTGGGCCAACTCAGGCAACCGTCTGGACCGCTAAAGAGCTAGGCTTTTACGCGAAGCATGGGCTGGATGTCGAGATGGTCTTGCTCGTCGGCGCGCCGCTTGGCGTGACCGCAATGATGGCTGGAGAAACGCCGATCATTCACACGGGCGCCTCCGCAGTCATCACGAGCAATTTAACGGGGTCCGGAGCGGTACTGATCGCCGGCTCCGTCAATCGCTTCCCCTACGTCCTTTTCGTAACCGATGAAATCAAACGCGTGGAAGACCTGAAAGGCAAGAAGTTCGGCGTCAGCCGGATCGGCGGCGCCGACAACGCCGCCGCGCAAACCGTATTCCTGAGATACGGAATCAAAGCCGACGAGGTCGCGTACCTGACCATCGGTTCGGTTCCGACTCGCCTTGCCGCGATGCAAACCAACGCGATTCAGGCGACGCTGCTCCAGCCGCCGGAAACGCTGAAAGCCAAGGAGCTTGGCGTTAAGGCATTGCTCGACTTCACGAAATTGGATGTCGAGTGGCAGCAGAACGGCGTCGCCGTCACCCGCGATTTTATCAAGCGCAGGCCCGATACGATTCGCCGATTCATGCGGGCCTACGTTGAAGGCACACACTACAATCTGACGAACAGCAAGGGCGCCCAAAAGGTCCTGCAGAAGTATCTCAATATCAAAGATGAAAAAGCGATCGAGGAAAGCTACAACGAAATCGTGCTCAAACTTACCCGACGTGTCCCCTACCCGACCGAGCCGGGTATTCAGCTTTTTCTCGATCAGTTGAAAACGACGAACCCCAAAGCCGCCCAAGCGAAGCCGAGCGACTTTACCGACGTGAGTTTTTTAAAGGAGCTCGAGTCCAGCGGGTACATTGACAAACTCTATAAATAGAACCCGTTCAAACCGTCCGAACTTCCGAAACGAGTTGAACGTTTTGAACAGTCTCATCTCCGCGAGACCCAACTTATAGGAGGATGGTTATGAAAAACAGATTCATTCGCGTATTCCTTTCCGTCCTATGCGTCCTATTCGTCGCGTCGGCGGCGAGTTCGATCGCCGTCGCCCAGGGTCAACTGGAAAAACTTCGCGTCGCCTACACGGTGATCGCCCCGACCCAGTTAAACGTCTGGACGGCCAAAGAGATGAGCTATTACGCCAAACACGGGCTTGATGTCGAATTGGTTCTGCTCGTCGGCGCGCCGCTCGCGGTTGCCGCTCTGTTGAGCGGAGAGACGCCGATCGTCCACGCCGGGGCTTCCGGGGTCATCACCAGCAACCTGAGCGGTTCCGGAGCGGTGTTAATCGCCGGCGCGATCAACCGCTTTCCTTACGTTCTCTATGTCACGGACCAGATCACGCGGGTGGAAGATCTCAAAGGCAAGAAGTTCGGCGTCAGCCGGATCGGCGGCGCCGACAACGCCGCGGCGGTCACCGTCCTGGACAAACTCGGCGTCAAAGAGAACGAGGTGACCTACGTGCAAGCCGGCTCGATTCCCACCCGCCTCGCGGCGATGCAGACCAACACGCTTCAGGCAACGCTGCTGCAAGCGCCGGAAACCCTGAAGGCGAAAGAGCTCGGGCTGCGCGCGCTGCTCGACTTCACCAAGCTCGATGTCGAGTGGCAGCTAAACGGTGTCGCGGTCACGCGCGATTATATCAAGAAAAAGTCGGACACGATCCGCCGCTTCATGCGCGCCTACGTCGAGGCGATCCATTACAATCTTACCAACCCAAAGGGCGCTCAGAAAATCTTGCAAAAGTATCTGGCGATCAAGGACGAGAAGCCCGTCGAAGAGGCCTACAACGAAATCGTCGTCAAACTGACGCGCCGGGTCCCCTATCCCACCGAGCCCGGCATCCAGCTATACCTCGACCAATTAAAGCTGAAAAACCCCAAGGCGGGCCAAGCTAAGCCGAGCGACTTTACCGACGTGAGTTTTTTAAAGGAGCTCGAGTCCAGCGGGTATATTGACAAACTCTATAAATAGAACCCGTTCAAATCGCTCAAGTAGTTCAAGCCGTTCAAATCGTCCGAACTTCCGAAACGATTTGAACGGCTTGAACGTTTTAAACTGCTTGAACGAAAACTGTGCGAAGGTAAAGCCATTTGCGAACTCACCGAGGCGACGGTTTGTAAATGACTATACGCAGATCCCGTCCCCGCCCGCCCTCCGGGCATGCGCTGATGCCCACCAGGCAATCCATCTCGGAGCGCAGGTCCATCATGTCTCCGCCAGGTCTGGGCCGGGTCATCGAATAGCGCATCGAGCCGGTTTTGGCATTGATCACCATGGTTTGAAAAACGTTGAGGGGACTCGGCACATCCTCCTTCGCCACGCCGTAGGGCTTCAGCGCCTTGGCAAGATTCTCCCAGCAGCCATGCTTGGGCGCCGCGCCGCGCTTCCTTCCCAGCCGCTTCCAGACACCGCCGTAGATCGCAAAGATCCGCTCGCCCCACTTCTTGTAGAAAGACGTGCTGCACATCCCTTTCTCCATGTCGTGGGTGCCACGGTAGGTGTCTTTGACGATGGTCTGCATGACATTGTTGTATTTGGAAATTAGCACGTCGCCGGTGGTCACGTAGATGTTGCCCTGATCGACCTTGGTGCGGGCCTGATCGAAGCGCTCTTTGACGTTGTGCAAATTAAAAACGACGTAGTCGGCGGTGGACTCGCCGATCACGCGAATAATCTGGCCCTTCTTAACCGCGAAAGTCTTTCCCGTGTTGCTCTTGATGATCGACTCGCTGATGATTCTCACCGCAACCTCCATACATGTATTTTCTGAGTGTTTCACAACTTAGCCAAATGCGCGCCAGAAAATCAAGGCGATACGTTAGCTAAAAAGGCGTTGGCGCCATAGGAAAACAGCCACCAGATATGATATAGACTAGCGCACTTCCGAAAGTATGATTTGACTTATCCAGCGTATTCGATACAAGGCCCGTTAGGAGCGTTGGACGCAACAACAATGGTGGAGACCGCAATCCAAACTCGCCTGGAAGACCAAGCCCGGGATGCCACCGTCATCCAGGTCGAAAACGTCTCGAAGCTTTTTCGCACCCCCAATGAAGGGACCATCGGCGCGCTCCAGGATATCAGCTTGACGATTTCCCATGGGGAGTTTGTCACCGTCGTCGGCCCCAGCGGCTGCGGCAAGTCGACGCTGCTCAAGCTCATCGCGGGATTCTCCGCGCCGTCATCGGGGCGGATACTCTTCCAGGGTGATGAGGTGCGCGGCCTCAACACCAAAACGGGTTACGTCCCTCAAGAGAGCAAGCTCTTCCCCTGGCTCACCGTGGAAGAAAACGTCGGCTTCGGCTTGGACTCTAAACGGTATTCGCGGCAAGATCGCGAGCGGCAGGTGAGTCAGTTTATCAACCTCGCCGGACTGGCGGGTTTTGAAAAGTATTATCCCGCGCAGCTATCCGGCGGCATGAGCAAACGCGCTTCGATCGTGCGGGCGTTGGCCTACGAACCACCGGTGATTCTGATGGACGAGCCTTTCGGCCCGCTGGATGCGCAAACCCGCATGGTGCTCCAGGATGAGCTGCTGAAAATTTGGGAGCAGAAGCGCCAGACCATCGTCTTTGTCACCCACGATTTGGTCGAAGCAGTGGCGCTGGCAGATCGGGTCGTGGTCATGACCCACCGTCCAGGGCAAATCAAGGACATCATCAACGTTTCCATGGCCCGGCCGCGCAACATCTTTGAAATTCACCGCCAGGAAGGCTTTAACGACGCTTACGGCCGCTTGTGGAACATCTTTCGCCACGAGCTTATGGCCGGAGCGCATTAGTGTGGTGTCTGGGAAGTTCCTTTAGAAACTTCAAACGATGGCAGCGGCTGAAGTCGAACTCAAATCCCCCTTGATCCCCCTTTTTCAAAAGGGGGAATTTTCTCCGTGGGACTTTAACCCCTCTTTGGAAAAGAGGGGAAGGGGAGATTTTCGGGCGGAACGAGGCGGTGATTATGTGGCGAATTTCTGAGCGACATTAGGATGAGACCATGTCCGAAAAGCTGAGTCGAGAACCGGCAGGTTCCAGCACTGCCAAGAGCGCCGCCGCGCCGTTGGCGGACGCCACGCTTTCCATGCGCGGCCTGGGTGTAACCAGCATCCGCGTTGCGATTATCGGCGGTTTTTTCCTGCTTTGGGAAATCGCCTCGGGGAGGTGGATCGAGCCTTTTTTGATCAGCAGCCCGGGCCGCATCTTCACGTCGTTGATCGCCGGATTTCGCGACGGCGACTTGCTCCAGCACACCTGGGTGACCTTCGAAGAGATCGCCATCGGCTTTCCCGTCGGCGCGATTTCAGGCATCGCCCTCGGTTATGCGTTCGGGCGCAGCCGCTTGCTCGCCGATATTTTTGAGCCCATTATCATCGCGCTCAACGGCATCCCCCGCACCGCTCTCGCACCGCTCTTCATCGTCTGGCTTGGCATCGGCATTTGGTCAAAAGTCGGGGTGGTTTTTTTACTTACCTTTTTTTTGAACTTCTTTATTACCTACACGGGCATGAGGCAGATGGACCAGGAGTATATCGACTTGGCGCGGCTCATGCGCGTCAAGGGATGGAAGTTGACTTTTAAAGTGATCTTCCCGGCGATTTCTCCTTACCTCTTTACCGGAATTCGCACGAGCATCCCCTTCGCGGTCATTGGCGCGATCGTCGGTGAATTCGTTGCGTCCACGGAAGGCGTCGGCTTTTTCATTCGAATGTCGGCGGGAATTTTCAAGACGGCCGACGTCTTCGTCGGCATCATCATCCTGATGATCATGGTCATCATCATGGACAAAATCGCGGAGCTGATCGAGCGCAGAGCCTTGCGCTGGCAAACCCAAACGGAACATATTCAAATCCAGGCATAGAAAAGGAGATTCTGCGATGAAACGGCTAATCAGACTTCCTGTCAGCATCGGTGCTTTGACCGTCTTCATGTTCTTTTGGGGGGCAATGCCTCAAGCGCAGGCGCAACAAAAGGAGTTGCCCGAAGCGACCCTGATGACGGCCGTGCCCAACTTCGCTTTCGCAGCGATCTGGGTAGCCGAGCAGCTCAAATACTTTGAAGCGGAAGGAGTGCGGGTCAAGATCACGCCGGCGCCAAGCGGTTCGGTCTGTTTGAACGCGGTGGTCGGCCGCTCGATCAATTTCTGCGCCTCCACTTCGGAGGGACTGGTCCTGGCGCGTGTTGAAGGAGCGCCGGCGATCGCCATTCAGGCGCACAACCGGGCGATGACGTTGAGCGTGGTACTGCGCAAAGCGATCGTGGATAAAATCGGACTCACCCGCGAAAGCCCCATCGATGCGCGAATCAGAGCTCTGACACAGTTGGGGATCATCGGCGCCACCGGCCCGGGGGCGGCCTCAGAGCAGATTTTTAAATTCCTGGTGAAAAAAGCTGGCGGAATTGGGACCATACTTAGGTTCGTTTACATTGGAGCGCCTGAGCTTCCCGCCTCGCTGATGAACAACGTGATCGACGCCTACGCGCTCTCTCCGCCTTCGGCCGAAATCACCGAGCCCAGCGGCAAGGGCTACGTTTTAATTCCACTGGGTAAGGGGGAAGTGCCGGAATTGACCGATTACCCCTACGAGGTCCTGATGGTGCGCCCGGACTACGTCGAGGCGAACCCGAAGATCGCCATGGCGGTGTCCCGAGCGATATCGCGCGGCGGCGCGTTGTTCCGCAGCAAACCCGAGGAGGCGAAAGCCGCGCTGCGCAGCCACCGGCTCTACACCAAGGACAAATTACCCGACGAGGTCTTCGAGCTCTCTTACAACACGGTCGCCAACGCCATGCCCCCTTGGGGAACCATGAGCGCTGCCGGGTGGCAGAAGGTCATTAACTTTGCAACCGGCGCGGGCATTGTTAAGGATTTGTCCCAAGCCCCTTCGAACAAAGAGGGCGTCCTCTGGACGAATAAATACGTCGGCAAGCCTTAACCTCGCTGCGCTCGGCATTTCAGATTTCAGATCTCAAATCGAATTCGTCAGTCGGCCTTCTGAAATCTGAAATATGTAATCTGAGATTCGCTAATCGCTGCGCGATTAGCGATAACCCATCGCCGCGAGAAACTGCTTCAGTGAGTGAAAGCGAAAGTAAGGGTTGGTCTGCTTCTCAGCGCCGATCGTCGAGGTCGGCCGGTTGGAGTAATTGTGGCCGGGGAATAAGATGGTCTCGTCAGGCAGCGCCATCAACTTCTGCGTCAGGCTGTAATACATCTGCTCCGGGTTGCTGCCGGGGAGATCGATTCGTCCGCATGATCCGATAAAGAGCGTATCGCCAGAGACGATTCGATTATCGACCAAGAAACATTGCGAGCCAGGTGTGTGGCCAGGCGTGTGCATGAGTTGAATCTCCACGCCTCCGACATCGATCTTGTCGCCGCTCTCCGCTTTGATAATGTCGGACGCCGACAGCCCTTTGAGAAACTCCGCTTCCGTTCTGTGAACCACGACTTTGGCTTTACATTTGCCAAGCAGCTCCGTGACGCCCTCGATCTCGGTACCGGCAAACCGCCCGCCGACGTGATCCGGGTGCGTATGCGTGACGAATGCGTGGGTGATCTCCACATCGTCCTTGGCCGGGAGCCGGAGAATCGTATCGATCTCCCAGGCCGCGTCGACTACCGCGACTTTCCGCGTCTCCGCGGAACCGATGAGGTAGACATAGTTCTGCATCGGCCCGAGTTCGAGTTGTTTGAAGTAGAGAGAAGGATTCATTTTGGAATTCCCAAAAAAGTCTGAGATTTGAAATCTGAGATTTGTAATTCGCTTTCAGCGAATTCTCGCTGTAAGCGACTGGTAGCTCACGCCCTCACCGTTATCCTGGCTGACCGGCAAGCCCGAAGCCGCCCATCCCGGCGCAACCACATCGCCAGACGGACCGCGCATGCCGCCGAAGCCGCCGACCATGTTGGCAACATCCTGATAACCCGCCTGTTGCAGCAAACCGGCTGCAGCGTTGGAACGCGGCCCCGCCTGGCAGCCGACGATGATTTTTTTCTCCTTGGGAAAATGACTTTCCACGACCTTTACGAAATCAGGGTTCGCCATCATACCGCGGGCCGGATCGGGAAAAGCGACCGGAATATTCACCGCGCCCTGCGGATGGCCGTTGGCAAACTCCCGCTCCGTACGCACGTCGATGTAGACGATGCTCGGATCAGCATTCAAAGCTTCATGCGCTTGTTGTGGTGTAATCTCTTTGATCGCCATGGTCATGGCCCGTTTCCGAATTCCTTGAACTTTGAACCTCGAACGTTGAACCGCGCCGCGCGCTACATTCCCATAATATTATACCCGGCGTCGACATGCAGCACTTCGCCGGTCACCGCGCTGCCCAAATCGCTGCAAAGATAGAGCGCGGTCTTGCCGACTTCCTCGGCGTCGATGTTTCTTTTCAACGGCGCCCGCTCGGCGACGTGGTGCAGCATGGTTTTGAAATCGGAGATACCCGCGGAGGCTAACGTTCTGAGCGGTCCGGCGGAGATGGCGTTGACGCGAATACCCTTTGGGCCGAGATCGTGGGCGAGATACCGCACACTCGCCTCCAGCGCCGCCTTGGCCACGCCCATGACGTTGTAATTCGGAATGACTCTCTCCGCGCCCATAAAGGTGAGTGTCAGGATCGATCCGTTTCGTCCTTCCATCAACGGCGCTGCGTGGCGCGCTAGGGCGACAAGAGAATATGCGCTTACATCCAACGCCAGATGAAATCCGGCGCGGCTCGTCTGCACATAGGGATCGGACAAGTCTTGTTTGTTGGCGAAAGCAATGGCGTGGATCAGAATGTCGAGCCCGCCCCATTTTTGCTTGAGCGTCGCGAAGACTTTCTCAACCTCTTCGTCCTTGGTCACGTCGCAGGGCAAGACAATCTTCGAGCCGATCCCTTCGGCCAGCGGCCGCACCCGCTTTTCGAGTATCTCGCCGGCGTAGGTAAACGCCAACTCGGCACCCTCAGCATGAAAAGCTTCAGAGATCGCCCAGGCGATGCTCCGGTCATTGGCCACGCCAAAAATCGCCGCCCGTTTCCCCTCTAGTAACTTCATTCTCTCTTCCCCTTTGGCCATTTTTGATTTTGGATTGTCGGATCAGGAGTGCGACAAACGAAAATCGGTCAACCTGGATTAAAACCCCGAAGTCAGGTTAGCTTCCCAACACCTCAATGCGCAGTTCTTCAGCCGTCAAACCGTTGGCTAATAGCAGGTCGCCGATTCGCTTCATGAATGCTCTCGCCCTGTCGCATTCCTCTCGCGCATCCATATCGGAAAATCTGGTCTCTGCGTCGTAGTCTGCGGTCAACCGAGCATCCAGACCGATACCGATGCAGGCGCCCCACTCGGCCTCTACGAGACCGCTTTGGACAAGTTGAAGTCCAAAGAGCCGTTTCACTGCGGCGTGACTTTCGCTGCAATGTCTCGCAGTTGGAGCGCGGCTTTGGCGGCATGCAATATGACGTAATAGGTTCGTGAGATGGCATCCGCATAAAAACCACCCCGTCTGCACGACTCCGCAGCCCCAAGGCTCTCTGCGGCTCTGCGCCATTCGGCCAAAACGACCGCTTTATTCATGCCACCCGCACGCCGTCTCGCGTAACCGCATGGTAAAAGGGCGAGCCTCCCGATTTACGAGCCGACCATTCTTCCAGCGTATAAATCATGATTGAGGGGACCGCCTCAGAGGTCACGGCCAAGAGGTGTCCTATCTCGCGAACTTTCGCCTTGGTAGCTTTATCGCCGCTGCGAAGAATCACCAGCACGTCGATATCGCTTTCAGGGCCGGCATCCCCGCGAGCTTTGGAGCCGTAGATTATGATCTGTTCGACCAGACCTGGGAAGCTGTCGGCTAGTGCCTGGCGGTACGAATCAAGCCAAGCCTGCTCCTGTGATGCTAGGTTAAGCATGAGCTACCTCGCCTCTGTTTGTAGGGGCAACCCTATGTGGTTGCCCGTTCGGAGGGCAGGCACATAGGCCTGCCCCTACATCGATGGGCGTTGAAATCAAACTGAACCACAACCTACTACCGTCGTCATAGTACGATAATTACCCGCACTCTGATAGACGCGAAAGTTTGTCCTGAGCAGGGCCAACAATCTAAAATCCAAAATCGAAAATCCAAAATTCATCTAATCACCCTGGTCGCCCGCACCAGGACGTTGGGTGGAACCGTGAAGCCGATCTGCTTCGCCGCTTTGAGGTTGATGACGAGATCGAACTTCTTGGGCCGCTCCACAGGTATGTCGGCGGGTTTTGTCCCCTT
>ORMF011039755.1_pt1 | contig 13342 bp, 9 predicted proteins | sample 1779871 | NCBI WGS metagenome assembly ORMF01 (sample SAMEA104232316, study PRJEB22302) | groundwater metagenome | biome: forest; feature: aquifer; material: groundwater | place: USA | collected 2011-08-07 | depth 5.4 m | reverse complement strand
GCAGCGCGGCCCGCCACGGACGGCCCGCGCGGCCGGGGACTGGCGGGGGACCGCCGCCAATCCGTTCTGGTGCCCGGACGCGGCGATGGCGGCGCGCTGGGCCGAGTATCTCGACGGTGTGCGCAAGGCGGGCTCCTCCGCCGGCGCGGTGATCGAAGTGGTGGCGAGCGGCGTGCCGGCCGGGCTCGGCGAGCCGGTCTACGACAAGCTCGACGGCGATCTCGCCCGCGCGATGATGACGATCAACGCGGTCAAGGGGGTCGAGATCGGCGCCGGGTTCGGCGCGGTGGCGTTGTCGGGCGAGGTCAACGGCGACGAGATGCGAATGAAGGACGGCGAGGTCGCGTTTTTGTCGAACAACGCCGGCGGCATCCTCGGCGGCATCTCGACCGGGCAGGACATAATCGTGCGCTTCGCGGTCAAGCCGACCAGCTCGATCCTGAAGCCGATGCGCACGGTCGACACCGAGGGCAACGAGGTCGAGATCGAAACCCACGGCCGCCACGACCCGTGCGTCGGCATCCGCGCGGTGCCGGTCGGCGAGGCGATGATGGCGGTGGTGCTCGCCGATCACCTATTGCGCCAGCGCGCGATCGGCGGCGGGGGTTAGCGCCCCAGTCATTCCGGGTCTGACCCGCAGGGTCAGACCCGGAACCCATGAACATCGACCTCGCCCTTTGGCCGCAAGCGAAAATGCGAATTCCGCGCGGCCCGCGTGCATGGGTTCCGGGTTCGCGGGCTTTCGCCCGCGCCCCGGAATGACAGTAGAAAGCGCTAGCGCAGCGGCGAGAACGCGGCCGGCACGACCAGCATGTTTTCCTGGATCAGGGTCTGGCCGGGCTGCCCGCCGCGCGGCGGCCAGATGCCTTCCTTGCGGGCTTTTTCGCGCACCGCGAAGCGCTCGGCGACGTCCTTGTACGCCCAGATGTGGCACCAGCGGTTGAGCCCGCCGATCTCGGAATGGCCGGCGAAGGCCAGCGGCGACAGCTTGAACCGCTCGGCGATCTGGGTGCTCCAGCGGTCGATCTGCGCCGGGATCGCGCCCGGTGCCAGGGTGTACATGCGGATTTCGTAGATGCCGCCGAGGCGGCGCGGCTCGAGCTTTGGCGAGAACGGCGCCGGGATGAAGATTTCGCTCTGCTGCTCGACGACGAACTCGCGGATATTCGGCGGCCAGCCTTCGAGCTTTTGCGACTCGGCGCGGATGCGGGTGCGTTCCTCGAAATTGGCGTACGGCCACACGTGAATGATCCGGTTCAGCGGGCCGACCTCGGTGTGGAAGAAGGCGGCCAGCGGCGACAGTTTCGCGCGCACCGGCATTGCCTGGCCAAACCGCTCCTCGGCGGTCGCGACCGAACCGGGCTGCAATCTGTAGGTGCGAAATTCGACGATCATCGGGGGTTTCCTCCGCGCGATTAAGACCGCAGGACGCTAGACCTAACCCGATACGAGTCAAGCGGTGTGTAGAGAGGCGTCGCAACGCGAGATGGGATTGCGGTGATGCGTCCTTCGAGACAGCCGCTGCGCGGCTTCCGCAGGATGACGGACGTCTATTCCATCACAAACTCAGCGTCATCCTGAGGAGCGCCGCCAGGCGCGTCTCGAAGGACGCAGGACCGCCCGATCGTGCCGCGCCCGCTACAACGCCTCGAGCGCGGCGACGACGGCGCGGTCGATTAGCAGGCCCTCGACCCGGCGCCGCTCGCGCTCGCGAAAGCCGCGCTGCGACGGGATGCGGATTTCGTCGACACCGGGTTGGCGCGGCGTCGCCTGGATCGCGCGGACAAGCTCGGCCATCTGCGCCGCGAACGGGTTGCCGGGCAGCATCGCCCCGGGATCGATGACCAGGAACAGAAACCCGTAATCCTGCACCTGCCCGCGGGCCAACGCCGCGCCGGCGAGCAGCCCCAATGCCTGGATCGCGAACGACAGCCCGTACCCCTTGTGGCCGGCGAACGCCGACACCCCGCCCTTCGCCGCCGCGCGCCCGTCGCGGGTCGGGTTGCCGTCGGCGTCGAAGGCGACCCCCGGCGGCAATTCCTCGCCGGTCTCCGCCGCCAGCAATACCTCGCCCCACATCAACGACGCGGTGCCGATGTCATAGATCACCGGCCCGTCCGTCGAGGGAAAGCCGAACGCGATCGGGTTGGTGCCCAATGCCGGGGCCTTGCCGCCCGGCGGCAATACGTGCGGCTGGGCGCTGGCGCTATGCAATCCGACCAGCCCCTGCTCGACGATGCGTTCGAGGTAATAGGCGTTGCGGCCGCTGAAATAGCTGTTGTAGACGCCGACCGAGGCGATCCCGCTCTCCTTGGCCTTGCGCGCGGCGATCTCCATGCCGCGATAGACCGCGACATAGCCGACATGGTTGCCGCCATCGACCAGGGCCGAGACCGGGGTCTCGTGCACCACCCGAATGGGCGTGCGCGCGGTTTGCGTCTTGGTATCGCGGGCGATCGCCAATATGCGCGGCAGGCTGGCGAAGCGGTAGCCGCACAACCCGTTGTCGATCAATTGGTCGGTGATGATCCTGGCGTCCTCGGCATCGTACCCGACCCGGGCGAGCGCGCCCTCGCCCAAGGCCCGCGCCTCGGCGACATCGAGCCGCACGGCGCCAGGCCGGTCGGGGTCGAGGAAATCCGGGGCGTTTTTCATTCGTTTGCCTCGTTGATGTCTCGTCATCCCGGCGAAGACCGGGAACCACGGCTGGAGTAGGTCCCGGCCTTCGCCGGGATGACGGGCAGGGAGAACCCGAGAAGTTTCGTCGCCAGACGTTAGCGTGCATGATCAAAGGCGGGGACGCCCAGATCAATCGAACAGTTGGAGCAATGCGTGACCGACGACCCCTTTCTCTGGCTCGAAGATATCGACGGCGCGGCGGCGCTCGACTGGGTGCGGGCGCAGAACGCGCGCGGCGTCGCCGAGCTCGAGGCCGATCCGCGCTACGCGGCGATGCACGCGGATGCGCTGGCGATCGTGACCGCCGCCGACCGCATCCCCTATCCGCGCTTTCTCGGATCGAGCCTCGCCAATTTCTGGCAGGACGAGCGGCAGTTGCGCGGGTTATGGCGGCGCACGACGATCGACGGCTTCAAGACCGCCGACCCGGCATGGGAGCCGATCCTCGACATCGACGCGTTGGCCGCCGCCGAGGGGCGCAATTGGGTCTATCACGGCGCGGTCTGCCTGCCGCCCGAGGATCGGCATTGCCTTGTCGCGTTGTCCGATGGCGGCAAGGACGCGGCCGAGTACCGCGAGTTCGATCTCGCGGCGAAGGATTTCGTCGCCGGCGGGTTCTTCCTGCCGGAGGGCAAGCAGAGCGTCACCTGGCTCGACCGCGACACCTTGCTCGTCGCCCGCGATTGGGGGCCGGGCACGATGACCGCCTCGGGCTACCCGTTCATCCTCAAGCGCTGGCATCGCGGCGATCCGCTCGACGCCGCCGAGGAGGTGTTTCGCGGCACCGCGCGCGATGTCAGCGTGCGCGCCAACGTGTTGCGTGACGCCGACGGCGTCGTGCGCGGCGTATTGCTGTCGCGCGCGCTCGATTTCTTCGACGGCGAGCGCTACCTGCTGACCGCTTCCGGCCCGGTGCGGTTGAACCTGCCGGAAAAATCGTCGTTTCAGGGCTTTGTCGCCGGCCAGCTCGTATTCACCCTCGAACAGGCGTGGAGTCTGGCGGAGGTGGGCTTCGATACCGGCGCGCTGATCTCGCTCGATTTCGATGCCTGCCTCGCCGACCCCGATGCGCTATGCCCGGTATTGATCCATCAGCCCGGCCCGCGCGAGATGATCGAGGACGTGGTCGCGACCCGCTTATGCCTCGCCGTCACGCGCTACCGCGACGTGCGCGGCAATGCCGCCGCCTATCGCTTCGACAGCGGCCGGTGGACCCAGACCCCGCTGGCGCTGCCGGACAACGCCTCGATCCATGTCGTCGCGGCCGGCGACCGCGACGACCGGGTCCTGATCGACGTCGCCAGTTTCCTGCAGCCGAGCACGCTCTACCTGGCCGACCTCGCCGCCGCCGCGATCGAGCCGGTCAAGGCCGCGCCGGGGCGGTTCGACGCCGATGCCGCGATCGTCGAGCAGTTCGAGGCGCGATCGAGCGACGGCACGCTCGTGCCGTATTTCGTCGTCCGGCCCAAGGCATTGGCGTTCGACGGCTCGGCGCCGACATTGCTGTATGGCTATGGCGGGTTCCAGGTGTCGCTGACCCCCAGCTACGCCGCCACGACCGGCAAATTGTGGATCGAGCGCGGCGGGGTCCATGTCGTCGCCAATATCCGCGGCGGCGGCGAGTTCGGCCCGCAATGGCATCAGGCCGCGCTCAAGGGCAACCGCCAGCGCGCCTACGACGATTTCATCGCGGTCGCCGAGGACCTGATCGCGCGCAAGATCACCTCGCCGCGCCGGCTCGGCATCATGGGCGGGTCGAATGGCGGCCTCTTGATGGGCGTGATGATGACCCAGCGGCCCGATCTGTTCCGCGCGATCGTGATCCAGGTGCCGCTACTCGACATGCTGCGCTTCCACAAATTGCTCGCCGGCGCGTCGTGGATCGCCGAATACGGCGATCCGGAAATCGCCGACGAGGCGGCGTTCCTGCGCCGGTTCTCGCCGTACCACAATCTTGCCGCCGGAATGTCCTACCCCGAGCCGCTCTTCGTGACCTCGACCCGCGATGACCGCGTCCATCCCGGCCACGCGCGCAAGATGGCGGCCAGGATGGCGGCGCTGGGTCTGCCGTTTCTCTATTACGAGAATGTCGATGGCGGCCATTCGGCGGCGGCCAATCTGCGCGAGCGCGCCCACCAATTAGCGCTGCAATTCGCCTACCTGGCGCGCAAGCTGATGGATTGAGCGTATTGCTCATTGTCATTGCGAGCGGAGCGAAGCAATCTCAGGCCCATGAGGCTACGGCGGAACGAGATTGCTTCGGCTCCTCGCAATGACGGCCTTTCCCACGAAAGGAAATCCCAATGATCACCAAGTTCACCACGGTCTATGCCGGCCATGTCGACTTTCCGGATCACGGCCAGACCAAGACCCCGGCCAACGAGCGCCGCTTTACCAACGACCAGCTCGCCGGCGTGTTCGAAAAGACCGAGGCGATCGCCAAGACGATGGACCGGCTCGGCTACGACATGATGTGGCTGGCCGAGCATCATTTCCAGCACGAGGGCTACGAGTGCCTGCCCAACATCCTGATGCTGGCGGTGCACCTCGCCCATGTGACCGACCGGCTCAAGATCGCCTGCGGCTTCAACATCGCGCCGATGTGGCACCCGCTGCGGCTGGCCGAGGATTTCGCGGTCGCCGACATCTTGACCAAGGGCCGCACCGTGTTTGGCGTCGGCCGCGGCTATCACAGCCGCGAGGTCGAGACCTTCGGCTCGCCGATCATCGATCAGGACGCCAATCGCGAATTGTTCGAGGAACAGGTCGAGATCGTCTTCAAGGCGTTCAACAACGAAACCTTCTCGCACGAGGGCAAGCACTACACATTGCCGGCGCGGGTGCCGTATCGCGGCTATGATCTGAAGGAATTGAGCCTGGTGCCGCGCCCGGTCCACCTGCCGGTTGAATGCTGGCAGCCGATCGTCAGCGCCAACCCGCGCGGGCTCGATTTCATGATCCGCCACGGCATTAAGGGCGCGGTCGGCGGCGGCGCGGCGACGATGCAGGCCGGGCCGATCCAGGCCTACCAGGACGCCGCCGCGCGTGCCGGCAAGAACCTGGCGCTCGGCGAAAACCTGACGATCGGCATCCATTACCACGTCGCCAAGACGCGCGAGCAGGCGATCCGCGAAATCCGCCCGCTCTACGAGGAGCACGTCAAGATGTTCGCGCCGCTCGGCTTCGTGCCCGGTTTGAACCCGGCCCAAGTCGCCGCGGTCGCGCGACGCGGCGGCTGGGACGCCGCCGGGGTGCCGCCGGTCGAGCATTTCCTCGAGCTCGGGTCGTGGTTCGCCGGCACCCCCGACGATCTGATCGAGCGCATCAAGGGGATCGAGGAACGCTATCCCGGCATGCAGCACATGAACCTGTCGTCGCCGCTGACCACGCCGAAAGCGGTGATGCTCGAACAGTTCCAGATCGTCGCCGAGGAAGTCATGCCGCATTTCCGCGGTGAGGCGAAGGTTCGCGACGCGGCGAAGTAGGAAAAGATTTACGCGGAGGGCGCGGAGGGGCGCGGAGATAACATCGCGAAGTAGCCGCGTGATGCACTTCCTTCAAATTGTCATCCCGGCGCAGGCCGGAACCCGCTCCCGACTTGGAGACCGGCCTGCGCCGGTATGACAAAAGAGTGGGCTGCCGATGAACGGCGAAAAGAGGTTCTTCGTATACCTGTTTTCAAGCGGGCTGCGAGGTACGCTTTACGTCGGGGTCACGTCCGATCTTCTAAAGCGTATCTGGGAACATAAGACAAAGGCGGTCGCCGGATTTACGGCCCGCTATGGCGTAGACCGCCTCGTCTGGTTTGAGATTCACGAGACTGCGGAATCCGCCATCCGGCGCGAGAAGCAATTGAAGGAGTGGAGGCGCGACTGGAAGATGAATCTGATCGAGCACGATAACCCGCATTGGATCGATTTGTATCGCGACCTCGCCACTTTCTGAAATTTCTCGTCATCCCGGCGAAGGCCGGGACCCACTTCGCCGTAGGCACCGGCCTTCGCCGGTGTGACGCAACAATGCAAGAGTCCTCTCCATCCCGCGACTGATTGTCGTCCCAGGGAAGGCCGGCTCCACTCCCGCCATAGGCACCGGCCTGCGCCGGTGTGACGAGATAAAAGGGAAGCGCGAGAAAGAAAAAGCCCTCTCCGTCGCGCGACGGAGAGGGCTTTTTGTCGTCGTCGGCGATTTATCCGTTATTGGCCTGGTAGCGCGAGTTGCGCAACACGCGGCCGGGCAGGTTGCCGGTGTGGTTGCCTTCCTTCATCAGCATCTTGCCGTTGACGAAGGTGGCGTAGATGCCCGCCGCCGGCTCCTTGAAGCGCCAGCCGCCGGCCGGGAAATCGTGGACCACGTATTCCGGCAGCGGCTTCACCGTGTCGGGGTCGAACACGGTGATGTCGGCGGTCATGCCGGGGCGCAACAGTCCGCGGTCATAGAGCCCGAAGGTCGAGGCCGAGTCGAAGGTCAGCCGGCGCACCGCCTGCTCCAGGGTCATCGCCTGCTTTTCGCGCACCCACTCGCTGAGGAGCCGGGTCGAGAACCCGTAGCCGCCGTGGAACTGCACATGCGCGCCGCCGTCCGATAGCCCGATCAGGGCGTTCGGATAGGTCAGGATCGCCCGCATCGCCTCTTCTTCGACGTTGTTCTCGGCCTGCATGAACACGGTCTCGAGCTTCTCCTCGACCACCAGGTCGAGGAACGCGTCGATGATGCCCTTGCTCTGGGCCTGGGCGATCTCGTGGATCGACTTCTCGATCATCCACTTGTTCTTGTCGAGCACCGGCTCGTGGACCCAGACATAGTCGTACCAGTTCTTCGCGATCGTGCCGCCCGGGATCTCGCCCTTCCACTCGATCATTTCCTCGTGGAGCTTGTGGCGGATCGCCGGGTTGGCATAGGCCGCCAGCTTTTCGTCGTCCGACGAGATCAGGATCGGGTGCCAGGTCGGCGAGCCGCGGAATAATTGCGCGTTCTTCATGTTGAAGGTTTGCGTCGTGCGGTTCGGCGAGCACAGCGGGTAGGCGCGGATGCCTTGCGCGGTGGTCTCGTTGACCCGGTCCATATGGGCTTTCCACTCGCCCGGACGCCGCACCGACTGGCCGAGGTTGTTGTAGACCACCGGCCGGCCGGTAGCCTCGCTGAGGCGCGCCATCAGCCCGTCGCGCATCTCGGCTTCGCGGCCGCCGCCCGACTGGATGATGCCGGTGCCGAGCTCGCGGAGCACGTCGGCGAGCGCGAAGATCTCCTTCTCGTCCGCCCACAATGCCGGGATGTGCACGCCCTGCGGGTCGTAATGGCCCTTGTTGCGCGACACCGACAGACCCAGCGCGCCGCCCTCCATGCCGTCGCGGACGACGTCCTGCATCGCCTTGATCTCGGAATCGGTCGCGGTGCGGCTCTGGCACTCATCGCCCATCACGTAATAGCGCACCGCGGTGTGGCCGATCAGCGTGCCGACATTGACGCCGAGGTTGCGGTCGAGCTTGTCCATGTATTGCGGGAACGATTCCCAATCGACCTCGATCGTGTTCAGCACGTCCATCGGGATCGCTTCGACGTAGGACAGAAACTCGGCCATGCGCTGCTCGCTGCCCTTGCGCACCGGCGCCAGCGACAGCGAGCAATTGCCGATCACGACGCTGGTCGCGCCGTGGTCGCACGAGAACGAACACATCGGGTCCCAGGTGACCTGGGCATCGTAATGGCAATGATTGTCGATAAAGCCGGGCGCGATCGCCTGGCCGCCGACATCGACGGTCTGGTCCGCGGCGCTGGACAATTTGCCGATATCGACGATCTTGCCGTCCTTGACCCCGATATCGCCGTTGAACGACGGCATCCCCGAGCCGTCGACGATGCGCCCGTTCTTGATCAAGACATCATACGCCATCGGGTTACCTCCTGTGGTGGAAGGGCGGTGCCGCCGCCGCTTGGGCACGATGATAGCACGCGGGCGAATTGCCGCGGCCGAAATGTGCGTCCGGGTGTCGCGTCTCGGTCATGCGCGCAACGCGAGGCCGGGGCCACACGCCGACCTTACGCGCTCGAACGCCCCGCCGCTAGCGTGTCGCCGCCAGGGTATCGCCGACCCTTATGTCGCCGCCGGTCACGACCTCGGCGTAGACCCCCATCAGATTGTGGCCGAAGGCGCGCTGTAATGCGCCGGTGATGTCGAGGTCGCGCTCGGCGGTGGCGGGGTTGACCTGGGTCGCCGCGCAACGCGTGATCGGCGCGATCACCCGCAGCCGCGCGCCGCCAGCGGTGATTTCGCCGCCGACCCACTCGTGCTCGCTCCACGCCGGTACACCGTCGAAATAGACATTGGCGCGAAACCGGATCGGGTCCACCGGCGCGCCGATCGCCGCCTCCAACGCCCCGATGCTGGCGCGGTTGATCAGCGAGACGTACTGGTCGGTGGTCGCGTCGGGCTTGCGCCTGGCGTCGGCGAAGGCATGCCCCGATGCCGCGACGACACGCAAAGGCCCGGCCACCGCGCCGCCGAGAAAGCCGCCGACGAATTCGGCGATGGCCCGGCACCCTCCCGGCTCGATCAGCGACGCGCGCACCACTTCCCGTTCGCCCTCGGCGATCGACAGGGTTCCGCTATCCGCGTCGAACCGGGTGTGCAGCCGGGCCAGCTTCTCGTCGCGCATCAGCATCACGAAATGCGTCTTCGATAGCCACTCGGGATGCGCCGGGTCGAAATCGGTCGAGCCGAGCGCGATCGCGAAGCGGCGGTCGTGCGGCAGGCATCGGCCGGGCGTCAGCGCCGCCCGATCGAGCTTTTCGGCGCTCAGCCCCTTCACCGGGTAGCGGTAGATGCTGGTGATCGCTGCTTCCATTCTCCCCTCTCCCTCGTCATGCCGGCGAAGGCCGGTATCCACGGCCGAAGTGGGTCCCGGCATTCGCCGGGATGACTGGATCGTAGGGACCGCGAGGCTCCAGGCCGGAATAAGAGGACACTACTCGCCAAGAAGCCGATTTTCATCACGCAACACTGCGCTACAGTAGGACCCCCCGGGGCGCGGCACGGGATCGAGGGAGGAGAGCATGAAGGCGGACTACGTGATCATCGGCGCGGGCTCGGCGGGCTGCGTCCTGGCCAACCGCCTGACCGAGGATCCGAGCGTGCGGGTCGTCCTGATCGAGGCGGGCGGACGCGACTGGAACCCGCTGATCCACATTCCGGCCGGGTTCATGAAGATGCTCGATCACAAGACCTTGACCTGGGGCTATCACGCCGAGCCCGATCCCGGCACCGCCGGGCGCGCGATCCTCTATCCGCGCGGCCGCGTGATCGGCGGGTCGAGCTCGATCAACGGCCTCATTTATATCCGCGGCCAACCCGAGGATTACGATCACTGGGCGCAGCTCGGCAATCGCGGCTGGGCCTGGGACGACGTCTTGCCGTATTTCAAGGCGGCCGAGAATTGGGAAGGCGAGGGCGACGAGGTCCGCGGCAAGAACGGTCCGCTGTTCACGTCGCGGATGGACCGGCCGCCGCTGTGCCAGACCGTGATCGAGGCCGGCAAGCAGCTCGGGCTCGAATACCGCGAAGACGTCAACAACCTGCCGCCCGGCGCCGGCGACAGCATCGGCTGGTGCCAGCAGACCCGCGGCGGCCGGTTCCGGGCGAGTACCGCGCGCACCTATCTCCGCCCGGTGTTGAAGCGGCGGAATCTGCAGCTGGTGACCAAGGCGCTGGTGCATCGCATCGTGTTCGACGGCAAGCGCGCGGTCGCGGTCGAGTACGCGCGCGGCGCTCCGGGCGGCTCGCTCGAACGCGCCGAGGCGGGCCGCGAAATCCTGCTGTCGGCCGGCGCGGTCGGCTCGCCGCATTTGTTGCAATTATCCGGTGTCGGCGATCCCGAGCATCTGGGCAGGATCGGCGTGCCGGTGGTGCACGCGCTGCCCGGCGTCGGCAAGAACATGCAGGACCATTACGTCACCCGGATGACCTATCCGGTGCACGGCGCGCCGACCGCCAACGAGCGTTCGCGCGGCCTGCCGCTCGCGGCCGAGGTGTTGCGCTATGTGGTCACCGGCAAGGGCATGCTGACCTACAGCGCCTCGTTGGTGGCGGCCTCGGTCAAGGTGCTGGAGGAATCGGCGACCCCCGATATCCAGTGCTCGTTCGCGCCGGGCAGCTTCAAGGGCGGCCAGGTCGGTCAGCTCGAGGAAACCCCCGGCCTGACCGGCGGCATGTGGCAGATGCGGCCGTTGTCGCGCGGCTATGTCGAGGCCAAGACCAACCGGCCCGGCGACGCGCCGGCGATCAACCCGCGCTATCTGTCCGAGGACACCGACCGGCGCGCGGCGGTCGCCGGGCTGCGTTTCGTCCGCCGCATGTTCGCGACCCCGGCGTTGCGGCAATTCGTCGGCGTCGAGACCCTGCCGGGCGCGCAGGTCCAGAGCGACGACGAATTGCTCGACTACGCGCGGCGCAACGGCAACACGGTCTATCACGCCACCTGCACCTGCATGATGGGCAACCATGCGATGTCGGTGGTCGACAGCGATCTCGGGGTGCATGGGCTCGAAGGGCTGCGCGTGATCGATGCCTCGATCATGCCGGCGGTCAGCTCGACCAACACCAACGCGCCGACGATCATGATCGCCGAAAAAGGCGCGGTCGCGGTCAAGGCGGCGGCACGGCGGAAACTGGCAGCGTAATACCAGGTCGTCATTGCGAGCGCAGCGAAGCAATCTCGACCCGCGGGGGCTCCTCCAATCGAGATTGCCGCGTCGCCTGCGGCGCCTCGCAATGACAGCGAGAGGGGAATGGCATGCAAGCGGATTACGTGATCGTCGGCGCCGGCTCGGCGGGGTGCGTGCTGGCCAATCGGCTGACCGAGGACCCCACCGTCAAGGTGGTGTTGCTCGAGGCCGGCGGGCGCGACCGCAACCCGCTGATCCACATCCCGGCTGGCTATATCAAACTGCTCGACCACCCGACCCTGACCTGGGGCTTCAAGGCCGAGCCCGATCCCGGGGTCAACGGGCGCTCGATCCTCTATCCGCGCGGCCGGGTGCTGGGCGGCTCGTCGTCGATCAACGGCATGATCTACGTGCGCGGCCAGCCCGAGGATTTCGACCATTGGGGCCAGCTCGGCAATCGCGGCTGGTCGTGGGACGACATATTGCCCTACTTCAAGCGGGCCGAGAGCTGGGAAGGCGGCGAGGACGAGTTCCACGGCCCCGGCGGGCCGCTGTTGACGTCGAGCACCGCCGACAAGCCGGAATTGTGCGCCAAGATCATCGAGGCCGGCACCCAAATCGGGCTCGAATATCACGAAGACATCAACCGCCTGCCGCCCGGCTCCGGCGACAATATCGGCTGGGTCCAGCAGACCAGGCGCGGCCGGCGGCGCCAGAGCGCGGCCCGCACCTATCTGCGCCCGGCGTTGAAGCGGCCCAACCTCCAGGTCGTCACCGATGCGCTGGTGCATCGCGTGTTGCTCGACGGCGCCCGCGCCGTCGGGGTCGAGTTCTCGCGCGGCGGCGGTTCCGTCGAGCGGGTCGATGTCGCGCGCGAGGTGATCCTGTCCGGCGGCGCGATCGGTTCGCCGCATGTCTTGCAATTGTCCGGCATCGGCGATCCCGAGCATCTCGGCGGGATCGGCGTGCCGGTACTGCATGCCTTGCCGGGTGTCGGCAAGAACCTGCAAGACCATTTCCTGGCGCGTGTCACCGCCGAGGTCACCGGTATCGGCACCGCCAACGAAAAGTCGCGGGGATTGCCGTTTGTCGGCGAGTTGATGCGCTACGTCTTCGCCGGCACCGGCCTCCTCACCTATGCCGCCTCATTGGTCGCCGCGTCGGTCAAGGTGCTGGAGGAATCGGCGACCCCCGACGTGCAGGTATTGTTCGCCAATGCCAGCTTCGCGCCGGGTCCCATCCGCCGGCTCGACGACAAGCCCGGGATGACCGGCGGGATGTGGCAGATGCGGCCGCTGTCGCGCGGCTATGTCGAGGCCAAGTCGAGCGACCCGCGCCAGGCGCCGGCGATCAACCCGCGCTATCTGTCCGACGAGACCGACCGGCGCTGCGCGATCGGCGGGCTGCGGCTGGTGCGCAAATTGTTCGCCGCGCCGGCATTGGCCCCGTATCTGATCGGCGAGATATTGCCGGGCAAGGCGATCCAGGGCGACGATGAGTTGCTCGACTATCTGCGGCAGACCGGCTCGACCGTGTTTCACGCCACCTGCACCTGCAAGATGGGGCCGGACCCGATGGCCGTCGTCGACGACCAGCTCAGGGTGCACGGCATCGACGGGCTGCGCGTGATCGACGCCTCGGTGATGCCGGCGGTGACCTCGACCAACACCAACGCCCCAACCATCATGATCGCCGAGAAGGGCGCGGCGCTGATCAAGGCGGCGGCGCGGCGGAGATTGGCGGCGTAGGCACCCCCTCCATCGCATCCCTCTCCGTCGTCAGCCCGGCGAAGGCCGGGACCCACGGCGCCGCGAGGCTGGGGGTGGGTGCTGCTTTACCGTCGATCTGCAGTCGGCGATAACCTGCGGCGGATAAGTGGGCCCCGGCCTTCGCCGGGATGACGGGGCGTATTGGAGGCCGGGGAAATGCAAGCGGATTACGTGATCGTCGGCGCCCGCTCCGGCGGGCGGGGGGTGGGCCAACCGGCTACCCCAGGGCCCCG
>ORMF011053593.1_pt1 | contig 13345 bp, 16 predicted proteins | sample 1779871 | NCBI WGS metagenome assembly ORMF01 (sample SAMEA104232316, study PRJEB22302) | groundwater metagenome | biome: forest; feature: aquifer; material: groundwater | place: USA | collected 2011-08-07 | depth 5.4 m | reverse complement strand
CGTATCCCGCAAGCAATGACCACCATATCTGCTTCAACAATAGAACCATCTTTAAACATGACTCCTTCGACGTGTTCGTCTCCCATAATTCTGGACGTGTTTTGATTTAAAAGTACGGTGATCCCAAGTTTCTCGATTTCCCTTTTAAGAAATTGACCTCCAATTTCATCCAGCTGAACTTCCATGAGTCGATCCATCAAGTGAACGACGGTCACCTTAACGCCCTGATTCAAAATGCCGCGGGCTGCTTCGAGTCCCAAAAGACCGCCGCCGATCACAACTGCCTTTTTTGAAGTTTTACAAGCTTCAAGAATGCTTTTGGTGTCTGCCATATTGCGAAACGTGAAAACTCCTTTTTGATTTACCCCTTCAATCGGAGGGATAAAAGGATTACTTCCTGTTGCAAGCAGCAAAAGATCATAAGCAATCGAAGTTCCATTTTCAGTCAGAACAAATTTATTTTTGGAATCCACATCCATGGCTTTAACGCTTCGCAACAACATAATGTTATTAGCGTCATACCATTCCTTCGTATTAATATAAACTTCTTCAACGGATTTTTCGCCGGAAAGCACCGCGGATAAGAGGATGCGATTATAGTTGTAGTAAGGTTCCTCGCTCAAAACGGTAACCTTGAAATTTGGTTTCCTTCTCAAAATCGCATCGAGACAAGCCATTCCGGCCATGCCATTTCCGACCACAACAAGATGTTTGGATTGCGTCTGCGCAATACACGTGTCCATCATTTATCTCCTGTCGATCAAAAATAAAAAGGCGTTCAACTCACTAAAGAGTTGAACGCCTTTGTTCAACGAAAACTCGGTTTACCAGAAACTTCCTTGTCTCTGACCGTTCTTAAAAACGACTAGTTACTTCGAACCTGCAAGCTCTTTGGAAACGATAATTGCTTCAGCAATTTCTCTAAGGGATCGCCGTTTCTCCATACTTTGTTTTTGAATTCTTCTATAAGCTTCCGCCTCGCCAATCTTATGACAATTCATCAGAATTCCTTTTGCTCGTTCCACTTTCTTCCTTGTTTCAAGATTCTCAACGGCAGTAACTTTCTCAGCAAGGAGCTTCGTATTCTCAATAGCCAGCGCTGCCTGATTGGCAACACCCGCTAAGATTTGCATCTCCTCTTCGGTAAACTCATGTTCTTCTGCCGTGTAACAGTTCAGCACCCCAATGACCTGATCTTTAATCATCATGGGTACAGAAATCAGTGACTTTAACCCTTCCACCCTGGCAATTTCAGGATATTTGTAGTCACTTTCTTTAGTGACGTCCAAAACCGTAATCGGTTTCTTATAAAGAACAGTTCGTCCACTGACACTTTCACCAACTCTAATCGGTGGTTTGGTTCGGTAATGTTCACTTAAACTTTGGGTCGCTTTAATGACAAGCTCTTGTTTTTGCTCATCCAAGATCATCATGGAGCAAATCTTAGAACCCGTCAGGCGCGCCGTTAACTCGACTACTAAAAGAAGAATTTCTTCCAAATATCTTCCTGAAACGACCACTCTACTGACTTCATATAAAAGCGAAAAACTGTGCTTTGTTTTCTCGGAACCTGGCATTGCTCAACCACCTGCTTCTACAAGATTGTAAACACATGAGTTACAATAATGTAGATTTCCTAGCTTTCATATAATGATTTATAGATTATTTCTTAGTTGCTTAATACAATGAGTCGAAATCGGAACGGTAATTGCAACGTTTATGCCAACTTCACTTATTGTTAATTAAGAGGGCTGCGTGGGAAAAAATTTAGAGAACATACGTGTTATCAGTTTTGAAAGCCGGCGCGCAAAAGAAATAGAAGCCTTGATCCAAAAAGAAGGGGGCATCCCTTTTGTTGCCCCATCGTTAAGAGAAATTCCACTTGAACAAAATTCTCAGGTGTTTGAGTTCGGCCGAAAGCTTTTTTCAGGTGAAATCGAAATCCTGATTCTCCAGACGGGGGTAGGAACTCGTTTTTTAATTGAGATTTTAAAAACCAAACATCAATTAGAAGAAATCCGAACCCAGCTTAAATCCATTATTCTCGTCGCGCGCGGGCCAAAACCAATTGCTGCCCTAGCACAAATTCAATTGAAGCCAAATATGAGCGTTCCGGAACCAAACACTTGGCATGAAATTGTGACAGCACTTGAGCAAAAAAATTTAATCCGATCGCATAGGATCGCCATACAGGAATATGGGACTCCTAATGAAGCATTGACCGCCGCGCTCAAAGAAAAAGGTGCTCAAGTCCTCGTTGTAGCGGTGTATCGATGGGAACTTCCTGAAAATTTAGAACCTTTAAAAACGGCTATTCAAAAGATTGCAGAAGGAAAGGCAGATGTTTTGCTATGGACAAGCGCCCAACAACTTGTGCATGTCCTCCAAGTAGCACGGGAACTCGGGCAAGAAGACGCCTTTCGTCAAGGAGCAAAAAAAGCGATCATTGCTTCCATCGGACCTATTGCGTCAGAAGCCCTCGTTCGCAATGGTTTCCCGGTAGATTTTGAACCTTCACATCCTAAGATGCCTATGTTAATCAAGGAACTAGCAGAAAACTTTCAAAAGATTCTGCATGCTAAACAACAGCGCAAATAATTTCTTTTGATCAATTAATGAGGTTCAGCGGCCAGCACCTGATTCTCATCACATGATATTGGAAATCAGTGCAGTGCCGCGATTTTTAATTGTCTTCAATTGAAAAAATAAGCGGCTCGCCTGCCTACGGCGAGGCGAAGCTCGCTAAAATCTTGTTTTCACAAGATTTTAGCGGCCAGCGGGAATCGAACCCGCGCCAAGAGCTTGGGAAGCTCTAGTACTACCATTATACTATGGCCGCGGAAACTAAAAGTGACAGAGCTTGCGGAACTGAGCCAGACGAGTTTCGATGTCGGCGGCTTGTAATTTCCTGAGACGCTCTAAGCCGAATGCCTCAACCGTAAAGGAGGCGACTACAGCACCATAAACGACGGCGCGTTTTAAATTTTCGAAATTGATTTCACCCGTTTTCACCAAGTATCCCATGACTCCGCCGGCAAAAGTATCTCCAGCGCCCGTTGGGTCAAACACTTCCTCGAGCGGATAAGCTGGTAGAACAAAAAATTGCGGGCCGTAAAAAAGCAGCGCTCCGTGCTCGCCTTTTTTAATAATCACCGTGCCGGGACCCATACCCTGAATGTTTCGGGCGGCTTTGAATAAATTTGCCTCGCCCGCCAATTGACGCGCTTCCCCGTCGTTTAAGACAATCATATCGACTCGCTTCAGTACTTTTGCAAGCTCAGGCCGCTTTCCGGAAATCCAAAAATTCATCGTGTCGCACGCAATAAATTTACACTTAGGCCGCTTCGCCTGATTCAAAACGTCCAACTGAAGAACAGGATCAATATTGGCCAAAAATAAATATTCGGGTGCGCGGTCCGGTTTCAGCTGCGGTTTAAAATCAAGCAGTACATTCAGCTGAGTATCTAAAGTCTGAGCCGTGTTTAGATCCGTCTCGTATTTACCTTTCCAATGAAAGGTTTTTCCGGAACTGGTCACCAAATGATCAAGGCCAATCGGCCGCTCTTCTAAAATATTCCGATATTCTTTCGGAAAATCCTGGCCCACCACAGCAATTAATTCAATGGGCGTAAAAAAACTGGCCGCGTATGAAAAATAAGAAGCTGATCCACCGAACACAGAATCTTTTCTGCCGAACGGAGTTTCAACAGAATCAATCGCCACTGTTCCAACAACCATTAATGGGTAATTCATGAAATCATCCTCTTCAATTCTCGAGCTGCGTGAAAGGGATGAGCCGAAGAAAAAATCGCCCGCACTACCGCAATTCGGTTTGCTCCTGCTTTGATGACAGACTTTGTATTCGATTGATCAATTCCGCCAATGCAGACAACTGGAATTTTTGTGTTCTGAACAACTTTCTTAATGGAGTCCAAACCAATGGGTTTGTAGGTTGGTTTTGTCGGCGTTCCAAAAACTGGGCCGTAACCGATATAATCCGCCCCTTCTTTAACGGCTTGCCGCGCTTGCTCCGCGCTATGAGTCGAACGACCGATGAATTTAGATTTATTTTTTATAATCGCTCTGGCAATTTTAATTGGAAGATCATCTTGACCCAAGTGAACTCCGTCAGCGTCCAAAGCCATCATTAAATCCACGCGGTCATTAACCATAAATAATTTTTTTGTCTGAAATGTAATTTGCCTGATTTTCTTTCCGACTTCCAACAAAAAACGGTCTGAGACGTCTTTGGACCGGAGCTGGATAATATCCACGCCGCCGCGCAGCGCTTCTTTGATTTGAGTCAGAACCTCCAAATTCTCACTTTTGATATCGGTGATGGCGTAGAGCTTAAATTCGTTTAAGCGTTTTTTGTTCAAGTTCATACAATTTGAAACGAAGTTTCTGAAACTGACGCGAGCTGGCCGGTGAAATGATTTTAGAGGCTTCTTCCAAGACTCGAAGCGCCTCTTCAGAACGTTTCATATTACTAATTAAAAGATCGCGCCACTTGGGTTTTTTCTTCTCTAGAATCACACTCTTTTTTCCAACGTCATCAGCGGAATTTCGAGCTTCAATCAAACGCCGGTAAGAAACCGGAAATTCGAGAAGGACCTGAGAACAATCATGCCTGAGCCGCTTAAAGGCGTGGGTTAAAATATTGTCGTCATACTGAAACCGCAGAATATCTTCGCAAACACGCAGACCTTCTTTGACTCGGTTGAAATTAACGTCGATGATCCTGAGCGCAGAATTACGAGCCACGTTTTACTTTTTTCAAAATATTGGTCGTCGAACGGCCCTTGAGCAAACGGACTCGCTTCACTTTGCCGCCCCAACCGAAGACATCAACGGCTCCGGAAATGGAACTGATTTTCCAATCAGCGCCCTTCACTAAAATGTGTGGCCGAATAAGACGAATCAAATTCCGGGGTGTATCTTCATTAAAAATGCTGATGTAATCAATCGAAGTCAAGCCGGCAAGGACTCTGGCGCGGTCCTTTTGCGAATTGACAGGACGACCCGGGCCTTTCAAACGTTTGGTTGAAGCGTCTGAATTTAATCCCAAAATTAAAACATCGCCAAATTTTTTGGCGCGTTCTAAATATTCCACGTGACCGGCATGTAAAATGTCAAAGCAGCCGTTGGTGAAAACAATTTTTTTTCGATTTTTTCTCAGACGGCTTGTGATTTGAGCAATGGAGCGGCGGGAATATACCTTGGAATTCATCCCCCACCACTTTCTAGATAATAAATGTTACAGTTTTGAATTGTTGAATAAATAATGAAACAGAAATAAAAGTGGTGGAGGATCATGCCGGAAAAAGTGCATCTTCAACGGCCTCGGAAATGGCGTGAAGCGCGGTAATATGCATCTCTTGAATGTGTGGCGTTTTCTCAGATCCGGCTAAAAAAATAAGGTCCGATACTTTTTGTAAATCGCTCCCTGATTTCCCGGTAAAACCGACCACGGTAATGCCCATTTCTTTTGCTTTACGCGCAGCGGCAATCACATTCTTCGAGGTTCCACTGGTGGAAATAGCAATTAACAGATCATCTTTTTGCCCCAGGCCTTCGACTTGCCGAGCAAATACCAAATCGTAGGAATAATCATTGGCAAGAGCCGTCAGAACGGAAGTGTCAGTTGTGAGTGCAATCGCAGGAAGACTTTTGCGCTCACGCTTGAAGCGTCCAACAAATTCCGCCGCAATATGTTGGGCATCGGCAGCGCTTCCTCCGTTTCCGCACAGTAAAATCTTATTGCCGCGCTTGAACACCTCAACCATTCGCTGCGCAATTTTATCCAGAACTTTAAGATTTTCGGCACCGAAACTGGCTTTGAAGGCTTGTTCGTGCGCGCAAACATTGGCAAGAATTGAACTTTCTTGGGCTTTGATGGGCATGTTAACCGGAAAAAATCTGACTCAGCTCGTATAAATCTTTTGGAACCAGTTTCAAAGCTCCCGTTGCTTCTTCAAGTTTGACGGCATTAATATTATTTCCTTGCAAGCTAACCATGTATCCGTACTTTTTTTGTTCGACCAATTCTAACACGCCAATGCCGAAGCGCGTACCTAAAACTCGATCAAAAGCCGTGGGCGAACCGCCTCTTTGGATATGTCCCAGAACGGTAACGCGACTTTCATACCCGGTTCTTTTCTCAATCATTTCAGTCAGAATTTGACCGATTCCGCCTAAGCGCACATGACCAAATTGATCGAGCTTTTCTTCTTGAGTCACATCTTTGCCTGCAAATTTCGCGCCTTCGGCAACCGCCACAATACTAAATAATTTGCCTCGTGTGTGACGGTCTTTGATCACGTTACAAACTTGATCAATATCAATCGGAATTTCAGGAATTAAAATCACATCCGCTCCGCCGGCAAGTCCCGCATAAGTGGCAATCCATCCGGCATGTCTTCCCATAATTTCAACGACCATCACACGATTGTGCGATTCGGCCGTGGTGTGAAGACGGTCGATACATTCCATGGCCACGTTAACAGCCGTATCAAAACCAAAGGTAAAATCAGTGCACGCTAAATCATTATCGATGGTTTTTGGAACGCCGACGACGGGAAATTTTTCTTTGGCCAGTTTGACTGCAACGCCTAAAGTATCTTCACCGCCTACGACGATAAGTGCTTCCAAATTATTAATTTTAAAGGCCTGTTTTACCTTTTCAAGATGCTTCGGATTTTTATACGGATTGGTTCTGGAAGTTCCTAAAATGGTTCCTCCCCGGTGAAGAATCCCGGAAACGGAACGGTCATTAAGCGCAATGGTTTCGTTATCAATCATGCCTTTCCAACCATTTTTAAATCCAAGAACCGGCCAACCTTTTTTGGTGGAACCTTTAACTACCGCGCGAATCACTGCATTAAGACCAGGACAATCACCACCGCCAGTTAAGATACCAATTTGCGAAGCCACGTTGTTTCTCCTGTTAAGTTTTGAGTTTTAAACTGTTGGATGGTTCTAAAATTTTAGTCACATTGACTGCTAATTCAAGCTCAACTTCTCCGCCAAACATTTTGGTAAGCCGGCCGGAAATATCGTTTTGGATTACATTGATCAGTTCCGGTAAATTCCAACCTGAAACCACGGACAAATTGGCAATAATTTTTAATTTATTTCCGTTCACATTGGTTTCAGTTTTCATTTCTTTAATCACGTCAAACTTGCGAAGCACTTTTTGAACCAAATCATTGACGGCCCGAATGGAAACCGTCATGTATCCCCATTTGCCGTACAAAACCACGTCATCGTCTCGGCGAATGAGTTTGACCAGTGTCTTCGATAAGATCAGCCCGACAAAAATAAATAAAACACCGGCGCCGCCCATTTGAAGAGATTTCCACGGATCGTCATAAATATATTGCACTTTCAAAAGTGCATCTTCCATGGAAAGAACATGAAGTGAAACGATGATCATCAAACTTCCCACGGTGAGAAAAGCGAAGGCCGCGAAAATATAGACGAACACATTTACAATTTTCATGTTTACCCAGCCTTACGTTCCTCCGTTGATTCAAGGCCCGATGGGGGCGTCAAAATAGATTCGATAAAATGAGTGCTGACTTTTCCCTGCCTGAAGCGCGGCCGATTTAAAATTCGCTCATGAAGAGAAACGGTCGTTTTAGTCGGACTGATAACTGTTTCTTTTAAGGCGCGAAGCATAATATGAATCGCTTCGTTTCGGTCGCGACCATGTGCAATAATTTTTGCCAACATAGAATCGTAATAAGGAGGAATGACATATCCTGGATAAACATGCGTATCCACGCGTACATTGGGCCCGCCTGGAAGAATTAAAGTTTCGATTTTTCCAGGACATGGCATGAAGTTTCGGTCCGGATCTTCTGCGTTAATCCGGCATTCAATAGCCGCTCCGTTAAATTTAACGCCGTCTTGATTGTAACCCAGTTTATGACCGGCAGCGATGCGGATTTGTTCCTTTACCAAATCAATTCCGGTAATCATTTCTGTGACGGGGTGCTCGACCTGAAGCCGCGTATTTATTTCGATAAAATAAAATTCTTCATCACTATCCACCAAAAATTCAACTGTTCCGGCATTTTCATATTGAAACGCCTTGGCTGCGCGAACGGCAGCGTCCCCCATTTTCTTAAAAAGCGCTTTACTCAAACCGGGCGCCGGACTTTCTTCAATTAATTTTTGATGGCGCCTTTGAACCGAACAATCTCGTGCGCCCAAATGCACAATATTGCCGTGCTGATCCGCTAAAATTTGAAATTCAATATGCCGCGGCTCGCTCAAATATTTTTCAATGTATACGCCCCGATCACCAAAGGCTGCTTCCGCTTCCGTTTGTGCCGTTAGGAAAGCGTTCACCAATTTGCCATCGTTATGGGCAATTTTCATTCCCTTACCACCGCCGCCGGCGCGCGCTTTAATAATGATTGGATAACCAAATTTTTTAGCTACCCGAAGGGCTTCTGCTTGATTTTCTACGATTGTTTTACTGCCAGGAATGACTGGTACCTTGGCTTTTTTGACGGTTTCTTTGGCAATGGATTTATCACCGGCAAGTCTGACACTTTCCGGTTTAGGACCAATAAATTTGATTTGGCAGGATTCGCAAATTTCAGCGAAGTGTGCGTTCTCGGATAAAAAACCGTAGCCGGGATGGATGGCATCGACATCGGCAATTTCTGCTGCGCTGATAATGCTGGGAATATTGAGATAACTTTCACTGGATGGCGCTTCGCCGATGCAAATCGCTTCATCAGCAAGCCGCACGTGCAGAGAATCTTTGTCCGCTTTTGAATAGACGGCAACGGTTCGGATGCCTAGATCACGACATGAGCGGATGATTCGGATCGCAATTTCACCGCGATTGGCAATTAGAATCTTATGAAACATAACTTAACAGATGGGTCAAAATAACTCGTTTCTCAGAGTTTTTGAATTTTGAATAAGGGCTGGTCAAATTCAACGGGTTGGCCGCTTTCTACAAGAACATCAATTACTTTGCCGCTAATGTCAGACTTAATTTCATTCATAAGCTTCATGGCTTCAATAATACATAAGACATCGCCAGATTTAATTTCCTGTCCGCGGCTGACGTACGGATCCGCATCAGGCGCTGGAGACACATAAAAGGTACCCACCATAGGAGAGCGAACGATTGTAACACCGGCTTCTTCGATTTGATGAGAAACCTGAGACTCAGAATGTTTTTCGGATTTTATACTTTTCGGAGCGGAGGAAAATTCTTCATGAACAATGGCCCCGCCGGTTCCTTTTTTCAGCCGGATTTTGAACCCATTTTTCTCAATCTCAAGCTCCACGAGATCGTGTTCCTGCATGAGATTGATCATTTCTTTCAGTTCTTTAATGGTCATGATGATTGGGAGTGTGAGATTTTACTCGAATCATTTTTTTCTGTCAATTAGCCAAGCAACCAAACCGCGAAGTCCCAACAGATAACTATCCGCTCCAAATCCGCTGACTTGCCCAACACACGCCGGAGCGGTTAAGGATTGCTTCCTGAATTCTTCTCTTCCGTAAATATTGGACAGATGAACTTCAACGGCCGGAATTCCGCATGCAGTTAAGGCGTCTCGCACCGCAACGCTTGTATGCGTGTAAGCAGCTGGATTAATCAGAATGCCTTGATATTTCTTTTTTGCGCTACCGATCAAATCCACCAGCTCACCTTCGTGATTGGACTGCACACAAACAGTTTGGACCGACAATTTTTTGGCCTCTTGAATAATGGATTGATTGATTTTTGGAAGAGAAATAGTGCCGTAAATATCGGGTTCACGCTCACCCAATAAATTTAAATTAGGCCCGTGAATGACCAATATGTTGAACGTGCAGGACTTGGACTTCTTCTGTACCATTGAATTAGCGTGGTTTTTGGGCTTCTTCAATTAACATGACCGGAATGCCTTCCCGGATGGGATAGCGAAGACCGCACTGGGAAGCAGAACAAACCAGACGGTCTGATTCCAAGCGCACTTTAGATTTGCAGGCCGGACACGCTAAAATTTCCAGTAATTCATTGCTGATTTGGCTCATGATAATTGAGAATCCTCTATGCGTTCGATTTCTTGAATGGAAGCACCGCCACGAATGGCATACAGAATACCACAGGCACACCCCACCCCGTAAAGAAAAAGATCAAAAATAAGGGAAAGCGCTACCGCTTGGTCCAAGGTGACATATTCCTTAAATAAATAAACCGTCGCGGCTTCCCTCACGCCTAGGCCGCCAATAGAAGGGATCATCGAGATTAGAGCAATCAACGGCATGAATAAAAAAAAGACGGCAATCGGAAGATCGACGTGAATACTTTTTGCCAACGCAAACACTAAAAAAATAAAAAAAGCCTGAGCAACTAACGAATAAACATAAAGAATGAGAAAATCGATTCGCCGGTTTCGATATAAATCAAGAGCATCAAATATTCGACTAATGAAATCTTTCATTTTGTGTGGTGAAAATTTTAAAAACAATGATTTCACGGGCTTTGAAAATCGCCGACTCATCACAAACAAAAGTCCAATGACAACCACTCCGGTGGCCCAGAAAATCACTTGTCCGATTTTTGGATCATTAATCCGGTCTCGAGCTAACAGATAGGCAAAAAAACCAATCGAAATGGTGGCCAGTAGGCCAAAGAGACGATCTAGCAACACCGAAGTAACAGAGGCAAATTTTTGACCGGAATCTTTGGCAATGTAATACGCTTTTGCAATATCACCGCCAATAGCTGAAGGAAGAAACAAATTGAAGAATAAGCTAATAGACCAAAGAAAATAAAGACGCGTAAAGTTTAACTTAATTTTTTGAACGAGTAAGATCATTCGGAGTCGAAAGGTCACAATCAAAAGAGAAAGAAAATTAATGACGACGGCGAGAATTAGAAAAACAAAGCTGATATTTTTTAAATGAGTCAGGGCTTCGATTAATTCACCCTTCACCATATAAAACATCAGACCCAAGGACAGAAGGCTAACCGATCCGCGAAGGACGATATTTCTTATTTTCTTGAGCATGTTGGTGACATCCTGTTAAGGTATTAGGTGATGAGTCAAATGTATCTGTTCTTCGTCCATAGCTTTTTAAGGCTTTAAAGAAAAAAAATGAGGCTCGAGAACATGTGGAAAATCTTGCTCGGGAGCCTCTTTAAGGTGGGTTTGAGACTTGCGTCTCAGTCCTTATATATCACTGGCGACCCGATTTGTCAACGGCCTCGCCAATTACCAATTAGATGAATTTGACCGCTATTCCGTATTGATTCTTAAACAGCTCAAACCGGGCAATTTTGCCTGGAACAACGACTTCATCTTTAAACATCTGGTTCGGGGGAATTGTAATCGTCACCTGACTTCCCTCTAGTCCCTGCATTTTTGAATAATCAGGCGCATTTAAATCCAGAAATTCACAAAAGATGCCTCCCTGACTAACATTGGTCGCCAGAGCTTTGGCAATCAACGGGCTGCCATCTTTCATGCGAAATTCCAGTTTCGCCGGAATGGCAACGCGAATACGCTTATTGCGTCTGCGCTCCAAACCATAACCTTTTCCTTGAAGAAGCGATTGATCAATCGGAACTTCAAAGATTTTATCTTTGAGAAAAAGGAATGATCCGAAAGCATCGGCTACTTCTTCTTCGTTCTTACACACACGAATACTGTGAGGAAGATGGCTCGTTTCAAAAAATCCCCGGCAACTTTCGTCCGGCGCAAAAATCAAACTTCTCTGAGGTCGAATCAGACAAGTTACAATTTTTCGGAACGCAATTTCGTCCATGGACTGGACTTTTTGCAAATTCAAAATCACCCGTCTGAGTTTTTTCTTCTGAATGGTCTGATCGATTTTGTGAATGACTGGATCCATTTCAGTACCCAGTAACTCACCACCTAAATCAAAAACTTGAACGGTACCGATTTTTCTAAGACCTACATGGATAGCTTCTGCGTGTTTCATTGACTTACCTTCCTCTCTGGTGTTGACTGACAATTTCTTGTTGTGATTGTAAAAAATCAGAAAATCGTTGTTCATTATGAGGGTTTAAACTTTCAATCTGAACGCCAATTCCAAATTGGTCTTGATCTAATTGCCAATGAAGAACCTTTCCTTGACCCCTGACCGTTTTACCATTGGGTAATGTCAGGACAAAATCTAGAACTTGAATGTCATAAGGACTAAGCTGAGTGAGGGATTGTTCGATAGATAAGATATCGATATATTCAATATAAAAACCGCGCTCACTTAAATTTGAAATGATACCAACGCACTGCTTTTGTTCTGAATCTTGCTGATAGGAGAACTTAATGGAGATGGCGGTTTGAAGCCGGAGACTTCCACGGTGGTCTGAATCTTTTATTTTACTATCCAGAAGCTCAGGTCCATAGGTGCGAACCAAATCGTCTTCGTTGTCAAAAATTTGGAACTGTTTGCTTTCGGGGTAATGATTGAATAAATCCATGACTTCATGGCTACCGGATAAAAGACTTAAATGAGGACGTTTGAGGGTGGCGCTGAAAAAAGCTTTGACCCCCAGCGTATCCAGATCGCTAATCGGCCGAAAATTAAAAACCACCGGATTTCCGTCGAGGTTATGGAAGGCCTGTTCAAGCTGGGTTTTAAGCCGACTCACCCATAAGCTGGTCATGGACCCATTCATATCGATTAGGTTTACCTTTCCAATTTGTCTTTTAACTACCTGTGGAATCATGTTTTTAGGCCTCTTTAATAACTCTGGATCAAGGATACCTGGTAAGTCTTATGATTTCAAATTACGGAAATCAAAATTGATGTAAGTTACTGTTATTGAGTAGCTTAAAGATAGTAAATAATTTAAAAAATGAGGCAAAATGGAACGCCAGTGTAACAAGGTAGTTACATGGCCAAAAGGACGGATTTAGGCTTTAATTTTGTAGCGGGCGATCTTACGAATGAGCTCCTGCCGGGAGATAGAGAGGAGGATGGCGGCACGGCTGCGATTGCCCTGGGTCTTCTTCAGGGCTTCTGAAATAGCGTCTTTTTCCAGAATGGCAATCATCTGACGCTTTTGTTCCTTCAGGGAATTAAGGGAAGACTTAATCACCATTCTTTTGTCTAATTTTAAATGTTGGAAATGGTCCGGGCCGATTTTGGTACCCTGCTCAGCTAAATAAGCCCGTTTTACTTCTTGTTCTAATTGACGGATGTTTCCCGGCCAGGAATAAGACGTGAGCACATCCATGGCTTCTTGGCTGAGCTCTTTGGTTTTAGCTTTTAAATCCAGAGACCGGCGAAGAAGATAATGATTGGCCAGAAGTAGGATGTCTTCTTTTCGTTCTCTGAGCGGCGGCAAATTAATTCG
>ORMF010140436.1_pt1 | contig 13348 bp, 15 predicted proteins | sample 1779871 | NCBI WGS metagenome assembly ORMF01 (sample SAMEA104232316, study PRJEB22302) | groundwater metagenome | biome: forest; feature: aquifer; material: groundwater | place: USA | collected 2011-08-07 | depth 5.4 m | reverse complement strand
TAGACAACTATCCGAAGATGACAAAAGTTTTCGCTGCAGCAGAATGGAGAAACCGATATGATGAGTTCCTGCACAGGATTCAAAAGCCAAAGATGAAGGAGCTCTGGGACAACCCTGAAGACGAAGCTTGGGAAAATGCGTGATGCTTGTAAATCAATGACAAAGAGCTACTATATAGATACGGCAATCTGGAGAGACCTTCACGAGAACAGGACAGACAAGAACAAACCTCTTGGAGAACTGGCATTTGAATTATTCAGAAGAATAAGGGTCAATCAGGAAAGAATCTTATATTCTGACTTTGTTGTTGAGGAACTATCGCACGCGTATGAAAAAATTACGATTGATAAAATTTTCAGAAATGTGTCAGAGTTACTTGACAAGGTTGAAATAAACGAGAGGCAAATAGAGGAAGCTGCTGGTTTATCCAAAGAACTGAATATCCCTTTTGGGGATGCATTGCACGGCTTACTAGCCCGAGACAATAATGCGATTATGGTAACCAGAGATAAGCATTTTAGTAAGCTTAGAGAAATGATATCGGTTAAGAAGCCAGAAGAACTAATTTAGCTTAATACCAAATTTTTTGGCATACTCTGCGGCGACTTTGCCCCTGATTTTGTGCAATTCCTTGTCGCTTACCTTCTTTTTTGCCGAACCTTTAAATGATACCAGATGCTGGAGAACAAAATCTTTTTCTATTGAGTTTAGCTTTTCCCTGATAGAGTCCCTGATAAACTCAGTTCGGTTACTGAAATGCAAAGGTTTCAAGACTGCATCTATCTTCTTTACAACGTCCTCCTGAAGCTTAAAGGTAACGGTTTCCATCGTATTATGCACGTGATACAATGTAATATTTAAATATTTTGGTTTTATGCCTTTTAACGAACGAGTGACGAGAAAGCACCTACTAAAACAACCCCTTATTCTCAGAAACAAACTGTGCCAGCCTCTTCACGCCTTCCTTGGGGGTGACCTTGGGCTCCCAGCCCAGGGCTTCCTTTGCGGCAGAGATATCTGCAACGAAGACCTTCTGGTCACTCGGGCGCCAGCCGCTGAAGCTGATTTTGCTCCGCTTCCCTGTGAAGTCTTCCAAAATGTCAAGAAGCTGCAACAGTGAAAGAGTGTTCTTTGGGCCCCCTCCTGTTGTGAAAACGCCGTGCTTCAGGCTGCTTTTCAAGAAGCGGTCATAAAGCTCCACAAGGTCGGTAACGAACAGCACATCGCGCACCTGCTTGCCATCGCCATAGATTGTCAGGGGCTTGCCAAGCAAAGTAGCAATCGTGAACCACGCAACCCAGCCCTGGTCCTCAACACCCAGCTGCCTTGTGCCGTAAATGCAACTCATCCTGAAAACACCTGTCTTCAAGCCGTAGATGTGGGCGTAATCCTGAACATACAGGTCACCTGTGAGCTTGGAAACGCCGTAAGGCGTATGCTCGCACAAGTCAATGGAAAACGACTCAGGAATCCCCTTCCGGAAAGAAGGCTCAAACTCGTAATGGTCAGCCTTCTCAATAACCCTTGCCTTGTTGACATTGTCGCCAAAAACCTTGTTGGTAGAGCAGTAAACAATGGAAGGATTCTTGCCTGACTTCCTCGCTGCTTCCAGCACATTGAAAGTGCCAAGAATATTAACCCCAAAATCAGTGCGGGGGTCAGCCACGGACGTTGTGACCGCGGTTTGGGCGGCAGCGTGAAAAATAATGTCAGCGTCCTTTGCAGCAGCTGTGATTTCCTTCTCGTTCCTGACATCGCCCTTGATGAACTTGACGTTCCGGAACTGCTGAAGGAACTTCTTGTTGTAGTCAATGTTCTTTATCTCCTTCTTCAGCAGCTCTGCCCTGGAAAGGTTGTCAAAAACAACCACATCGTGGCCCTCCTTGGCATAGCGCTCGGCAACATGGCTGCCAATAAAGCCAGCCCCGCCTGTAACAAGAACTTTCATGCCCAGACGGACAAAAGGCGAACTATAAAAAGTTTTTTGAGATGGAATACATTTGGCAGCATGAAAACATATTTAAAGCCAAAACCTGGCCCAGAAAGCAGGGGGAACTCAATGAACGTAGTTGTAAGCATACCGGCATACAATGAAGAAGCTACCATAGCGGCAGTAATAAGGAACGTGAAAGAGGCGCTTGGAAAACACCGGAACTATGCTTACAGGGTGCTGGTTGTTGATGACGGCTCAAAGGACAGGACAGCCGAAATAGCCAGAAAAGAAGGCGCCACAGTATACTCACACCCAAAAAACTATGGCCTGGCAGAAACATTCCGGACAGAAGTAGACCAGTTCCTGAAGCTGAAGCCGCAGGCAGACGTGATGGTGCACATAGATGCTGATGGCCAGTACAGGGCTGAAGAAATACCGCTGCTCCTGAAAAAAATAGATGAAGGCTACGACTTTGTGCTTGGCTCAAGATTCAAAGGCACAATTGAGAGGATGCCGCTGATAAAAAGGCTCGGCAACAAGGCGTTCTCCAGCGTGATTTCGCAAATAACCCAGATGAAGGTTTCCGATGCCCAATCTGGCTTCAGGGCATTCACAAGGGAAGTGGCAGAGAAAACGCCGATAACATCCGACCACACCTACACCCAGGAACAAGTCATTAGGGTTGTGAAAAACAAGTTCAGGACTGCAGAAGTTCCTGTTTACTTTGCAGAAAGAAAAGGCAAAAGCAGGCTCATAAGAAACCCGTTTGAGTACGCCATCAAGGCGTGGATAAACCTCCTCAGAATCTACAGGGATTACGAGCCCATAAAGTTTTTCGGCATGACAGGCTGTATAGTCTTCACGGCAGGATTCGCCCTCGGGCTCAGGCTGCTGTACTTCTACTTCACAACAGGCATAGTCGGGCACGTACCAAGCTTGATACTAAGCGTGCTGCTGATGAGCGTCGGCGTGCAAGTGATAACGTTCGGGTTTTTGGCGGATATGATGAAAAGGTAATTGGTGACAGTAAATGAAGGTTGTCATACTGTGCGGCGGAAAGGGAACCAGGTTCAGGGAGTTCCCGGAAGACATACCAAAGCCACTGGCACCAGTCGGGGACAAGCCCATACTCTGGCACATCATGAAGACTTACGCCCATTATGGCTTCAAGGATTTCGTGCTGTGCCTTGGCTACAGGGGAGACCTCATCAAGAAATACTTCATCGAGGAAGAGTGGAGGTCCTCTGACTTCACCATGGACATGCGCGAGAAAAAAAGGGTAACGCACGCCGCAGAGGAAGAGGACTGGAAGATAACATTCGCAGACACAGGAGCGGAAACAAACACGGGGGGCAGGCTCAGGAAGATAGAGAAATACATCCCACCGGGAGAGGACTTCTTTGCAACTTACGGCGACGGCCTGGCCAGCATAAACATAAGCAAGCTGCTTGAATTCCACCAAAGCCACGGGAAGACAGCAACCATCACCTGCCTCAGGCCATACTCGCAATTCGGCATAGTTGAAATAGATGACAGCACAGTCACAAGCTTCAAGGAAAAGCCAAAGCTCGACTACTGGATAAACGGCGGGTTCTTCGTCTTCAAGAGGGACATATTCAAGCACATCAGCGACAACGACGTGCTTGAGCAGAAGCCGTTTGAAACTTTAGCGGCAAAAAAGGAAATAGCAGCCTACAAGTTTGACGACTTCTGGCAATGCATGGACACGTTCAAGGACTACCAGTCATTCAACGAGCTTTGGGAAAAAGGCGCGCCGTGGAAGGTTTGGAAATGACCCCTTTTTGCGAAAAGCTATCAATAGGAAAACGGTGACAAAAATGTTCAACTGGAAAGGCAAAAACGTTTTCGTGACAGGAGGCAATGGTTTCCTTGGGAGCTGGCTTGTGAATGAACTGGTGAAGAAAGGTGTCAATGTCACCTGCCTCATCAGGGATACTGTCGCGAACTCGAACCTGCAGCTGCTCGGAATTGCCGACAAGGTAAACATAGTATACGGCAGCCTGGAAGACTACTACATAATCGAAAGGGCAATGAACGAGTTCGAGGCAGAAGTGTGCTTCCACGTCGCAGCGCAGGCAATTGTAGGGATTGCAAACAAATCACCGCTGTCAACCTTCGAGGCAAACATAAAAGGCACGTGGAACGTGCTGGAAGCGTGCAGGCAGCTGGGAATAAAGCGGACAGTTGTTGCCTCAAGCGACAAGGCATACGGCGAGCACGAAAAGCTGCCCTACAAGGAAGAATTCTGCCTCAACGGGCTCACACCATACGAAGCTTCAAAGAGCTGCACTGACATCCTGGCAAGAACATACGCAAAGGCTTACGGGCTCGCAATCGGAGTCACAAGGTGCGGCAACATTTACGGCGGTGGAGACCTGAACATGAGCCGCATAATACCGGGAACAATAATCTCAGTCCTCAAGGACGAAAGCCCAATCATAAGAAGCGACGGCACGCCAGTGAGGGACTACATCTATGTTCTTGACGCTGTAAGCGCTTACATCACGCTTGCAGAGCAGCTGGACAGGAAAGAAGTGGCCGGGCAGGCATTCAACTTCGGCACAGAAACACCAGTCAGCGTCCTTGAGCTTGTAAAGAAGATAATCGCAGCATCTGGGAAGAAAATACGGCCAAAGGTATTAAACGAGGCAAAGAATGAGCTAAAAGCGCAGTACCTTGACTGGAGCAAGGCCAAAAGCGTGCTGGGATGGAAACCGCAGCACAACCTTGACAGCGGCCTGAAAGAAACAATAGCTTGGTACAAGAACTACCTCAAAGGCAAACAAGCATGAACTGGCAACTCTGGGGCTTTGTGGCAGGGGCGATTACGTGCTTAGGATTTCTCCCGCAGATAATCCAGGGGTATCGCACAAAGCACCTGAAAGACCTTTCCTACATGATGAACGGCATGCTTGTGGTAGGAATGAGCATGTGGCTTCTTTATGGCATAAGCCAGAAAGATATAGTAATCATAGCTGCAAATATTGTAGGCGTTATTTTCAACCTCACGCTCATAGCCATGAAATACTACTACAGCAAAACAACAGAGAAAGCGGAAAGCAGTCATTAGTTCTGATTTAGTGAAAATTTACAGTTGTTGCCTTTTTATATAAACTGTTTAAGGTCAACTCAAACCATAGAAAACTTTATAAATGTGTATCTATTTGATATAAGTTGATAACTATGCCACAACTCTTGAAACGCCAAAAAACACTGCACAGCCCCACACTGGAAACCGTACAGATGGTTGAAGATGCCCTTAGAAAAGCTAAGCAGGTGTTAAGCATAGCAGAGTTAAAGCGCAGGCTGCCGAGGAAAGTGAATCATAACACGCTAAAGGTAATTCTAGCTTACCTCCAAAAAGGCGGCAAGACAGAATTTACTCCAGACGGCGTGGTGTGGATATTCATGCCAAAAGAAGACATTACGGCACTGCTAAGCAAGGGCAGAACATGGACTTAAGAAACAAGGAAAAGATTGTCAAGGTTATAGGCGATGCAGAAAAAGCCCTTGCCAAGTTGGAAGAAAACATCAGTTCTATTGAAGCACAAGGAAAAACGCCCCAAAAAGCAGATAAGCAGTTGCTGAGCAGCATCGAACGCTCACTTGACCTACTGAAGACTAACCCTTTCAGTGGCGATTCAGTCCCGCATAAGTTTTGGCCGAGGGAATTCTCAGAGCTGCCAAACCTGTTCAGGATGGAACTTTCACAGTTTTGGAGGCTACTCTATTATGTAACTGGCGACGAGGTTAGAGTAATAAGCGTGGTATTTGAAATCATAGACCACGGCGAATATGACAAGCTGTTTGGTTACCGAAAGAAATAAGCATAACCAATCGTAAAAAACCGACAGCCAAACCTTTAAATACGGTTCACGCAGTCCCTTGGCTGCATGAAAATACTGCTGCTGATGAAAAGGTTCTCCACCAACCGTGACATGATAATGGAGAACTTTGGCAGGGAAGTCAGGCTTTTTTCCGAGCTGAGCAGGCTGGGTCAGACTGTCACAATACTGTGCGCAGACCAGACAAAAAAAGAAAGGGCGAGCACCAAGCTCAACGGAATGCAAGTTGAAATACGCCCGTTCGGCATCTTTGACATTCTTAAATTCCTCAGGACAGCAAGAAAAATGGCTGACGACTGCGACATAGTTGTAGGCTCAACACACCCCATACTTGGCTGGGTGGCGCACGTCGCTGCAGCAGGCAAGAGAAAAATGGTCTATGATCTCAGGGACAACTACGAAACCTACAACTTCACGAACGTGCCATTACTGAAAAAAGGAATCATACCCAGGATGGTTAACGACCATGTAACCAAAAGATGCCACCTGGCGGTATGCGTAAGCGAATCCCTCCAGCAAAAAATCGCGGCCCAAAGAAAAAGCAAGCCCACAGTTGTGGTGCAAAACGGGGTGAACACCAAGTTCTTCAAGCCGATGGACAAGGCGGCGTGCAGGAAAAAACTGGGGCTGCCGCAGGAATCAATAACAATCGTTTACACAGGGCATATCTCAAAAGAAAGGGGAGTGGACAGGCTCATAGAGGCATTTGGAAAAATAAGAAAAGCGTATCCTGATGCCGTGCTGCTGCTCAGCGGCCAGGTTGACAAAAGAATAAACATCAACCAGGAAGGAATATTCTACAGGGAGCTGCCAAAGAGAAGAGATGTTGTCCTTGCCATCAATGCGGGCGATGTGGCAGTGGTATCGCAGCCAGAAAATGAAATTTCAAAATACGCGTTCCCATATAAGCTAATGGAATACATGGCGTGCGGAGTGCCTGTTGTCGCAACAGCAGTTGGCGACGTAAAAAAGCTGCTAAGCGATTACCCGAACACGCTGGCGCAGCCTGGCAACGCTGAAGACCTTGCCGACAAGATTATAGGAAAACTAAAAGCAGGGAAAAAGGCCAGCTATGACGGGATTGTTTCACAATACACCTGGGAAAAGCTGGCAAGAAAGCTGAACTCAGAACTGGTGAAGCTAAGGTAGAAGAGGCAGAATGAAAAAAGCAGCAATCACAGCAGCGAAGCTTGCACTAGGAGCTGCGATAATATTCTATTTAATCTACGTTGTTGGAATAGGAGAAATTTACACGGCACTAATTGGCATGAACTGGCTGTATTTGCCAGCAATCATCCTTATTTTTGTCTTTTCTGTCGCGATGAGGGCGCTCAACTTCAAGGTTTTGCTTCTGCATCACGAGAAAGGCAAGAAAATCCCGCTTGGAAAACTTGCGTGGATTAGCATCGCCAGCTGGGCGGCTGGCATGTTCACTCCGGGAAAGCTCGGCGAATTCTCGTCAATACTCTTGCTCAAGAAAGAAGGGCTTGAAACAGGAACCAGCGCGGCGGTAAGCCTGCTAAACAAGATACTGACATCAATAACAATAATTGTATTTGCAATAGTCGGCCTCGTGAAATTCCTTGGCGTTGGCGAAGCGGCACAGCTAACTGCCTTGTTTGCCATAATCACGCTGCTGCCGTATGCAGCGTTCACAAACAAGCGGACGCGGGAGATAATCAAGAGGGTATTTGGCAGATTCCTCAACAGATACGAGAAGCAGTTCGCCGGATTTGCAGACGAAATTGACAATTACTTTGCGAGAAGAAAAAAGCTGCTGCTTTACAGCCTGGCGCTGAACATTCTCTGGATAGCTGTTTCGTCATGGCTGTTCGTGCTCGCCTTTGCGGCAGTGGGGCAGCGGGTTGGCTTCACTGACGTCATGCTCATAAATTCAATAGGAACAACCACGTCATTCATACCCCTGACAATAGGGGGAACTGGGCTCAGGGAAGCATCAGCGCTCGCATTCTTCAGCAAGCTCGGCATAAGCAATGCCACCATACTTGCATCGCACCTCATAGTAGCTGCTGTGAGCTACACTCTCGCAGGCCTGACCGCGCTACTCTTCCTTGCCAGAAAGAACAGATGATAAAAGGGAATAAAACCCGCTGCCAACCTTCTGCCACGAATAATTGTGGGCAATATGTTTCTTTGCAGAAGCAGACAATTTCTTGCCAAGAATACTGCTGCCGAGAAGCTTCTTAACTGCCGCTGCCAGCTGCTCAGGATTCTTCTGCCTGACAAGCAACCCTGTCCTGCCGTCAATGACAACATCAGGAATGCCGCCCACGCTGCTTGCAACTACCGGAGTGCCGGCAGCTATCGCCTCAAGAAGAACAACGCCAAGCCCCTCAGTATCACCCCTGCTGTCAACTATTGAAGGCAAAACAAACGCGTCAGCAGCGCGGTAATAAGGAGGCAGCTCCAGATTAGGCAGGCTCCCGGCAAACACAACAGAGCCCCATAAGCCAAGCTGCTGCACCTGGCTCACCAAAGCCTTCTTTTCCGGGCCGTCGCCAACAATCACGAGCTTGCAATCTGGAAATTCACCAATAACAGACTTTAGCGCAGAAATAAGGTATGCCACACCCTTCTTCTCTGCCAACCTCCCTACAAACAGCAGCATTTTCCCTTTGATAGAATATTTTTTCCTTACAGCAGCCGCTGACGAGGCTGACGAGGAAGAGAAAAGGCTGATGTCAACGCCCATGGGAATCACGACTGATTTTTTGGCTGAAATATTCTCCACTGCTGCTTTTGTAAAGCTGCTATTAACCGTGACAGCGGCTGCTGATTTTATTGAAAAGCGCGAGAGCATGCGGAACAAAAGCTTGTTGAGCGGAAAAACATCACCGGCATGAGCTGTGACAACAACGGGGATGCCAAGCAGCTTGCCAGCCAAAACTGCAGTGAATCCCTGAGGAAGAATCCAGTGTGCATGAATGACATCAGGGCGCTCCATGCCGGCAACACGCAGAAGGGCAAAAAATTCTGAAACAACAAGGAAAGGAAGCTGGAGCCTTGCGAGAAAACTCTTCTTCATGTTCGGAAGAATTCCACCATCATAGCACAGCCGCTCCAGGCTGCTGGGAAAAAAATAACGGAATCGGTGCACGCGCATGCCATCCACAAGCTCAAAACGCTTCGCGCCAGGATGGTGAGGAGCCAGGACTGCAACGCCAGCACCCTTCCTTGAAAGCTGCACGCACAAGCCATGCACAAATGCAGGCATCGGGTCACCCTTCCACCTCGGAAAAGCGCTTGAAGCAACAACAAGGACTTTCATGATTCCAGCAAATGAAAGACGTTATTTAAAGCTATAGGCAATTACGGCTTAGCCCAAAAAGTCGTACTTCTGCCTCAAAAATTGCAGTTACGCGAGTATATGTGAAGTCATGCTACTTGGCATTTTATTCCAACTTTAGAACTAATTTTTTCCCTATGTAAAATCCCTCACCATCCGCTTGAACAAACCCATTCGTATTTTCAACTAAGTATTTCACAATAGCGTCTGTTAATTTCCAACCTTCCCAATTATTGCCCGTAATATCTGTTGTTGGGATTTGCAATGCAAAAATTTGTTTGGTAACCTGTAACATTTTCTTGATTTTTCCCTTGTTAAGTGAAAAACCCAATTCATTTATCTTATCCAAAAATTCGTTTATTTCATCCGTCACAATATTTTTAGATTCAGAGATTACATCTCTATCAAGAATTATTGGAATATTTTTGGGGTCATATTGAAATAAGATTTGCTTCCATTTTTTGTTGTTTAATTCTTTACTATTATTGCTGTAATTTATCGAAAACTTTAGTTTGTTATTCGATAAACAATCACAAATTTCTCTTAAGGTAGGCGCGGATTCCATTGGGCTTAATACCCTGATATAGTACCCCATAAGTTTAGTAACGATTAATACATTTAAAAATATATCTGAAGATGGTATTGGTTAATTTAACTGCCCACCAGAAAGATTATACACCCAGATTGTGTGGCCAACTCGGGCAACTGGCTGGTAATTTCTCAGCCAATCGTAGCAGCTCCGGTTGTTCAGGAAGATGCCGTAATAGTTAGTCGCGCTCACTGCAACAATCCCGCTGGCCGGGCCGCAGCTTTCCACATAACCCTTGGGAGCGATTGGCGTAAAGTTCGGATCCCAAGGCTGAAAGATTGGAGAAGCAAGGTACTGAAAGTTTATGCCGTAAGAAGCAGGGCTTGCAGTGCCGAAATAGCTAAGCTTGAGTGAAGAAATATTGTTCCCTGCCATGTAGCGCCTAAGCGAGTGGAGGTCCTGGCCCCAGTCAAAGTTTGGAACTCCAAGCACGGCATGGCCCCTGTCAGCCCCTCCGGCAAGCTCGTTGAAATAGGCAAGGTAGTAAGGAGCAATCAAAGCGGCAGAAGCAACACTCCACAACAGCAGCAGCGAGATGAACGCTGTGCGGATATTCAAGCCTGAAAGCCAAAGCGCAGAACGGCCGGCAAGAATAATGACGAGTGGATAGATGGGAAGAATGTGCTGGACGCCGCTGTTCAGAGTCAGCGCGAAAAAGGCAAACCAAACAACGCCTGGGATTATCAAAAAAAGAATGCCACCCTTTGCCGCCGGATTATGGAGCTTAAATTTGCCAGCAAGACTAATAAAAAGCCCAAGCAGGGCTAGCGCAATTAGCGCAAGCGGCGTCTTCAAGATGAACACAAGTTGGAAGAATAACAGCTTCGTGCCGGTAAATATTTCGCCATTAAGGAAGGAAAGCTTTGTTTCGCCTGCAACAGCATGCCAGGCAGCACCGGAGAAGAATGACGGGAAGGGCAGCGGCAGCCTAAAGACGACAAACTCGGCAACCTTCGCAATTGATAATGGAAGCTGTGAAGCTATTTTATCCTCGAAAACAGGAACATACTTTGGCGGCACTGAACTGGCAAGCGTGCCAAACTGGAACTGGTAAACCATCAGAAGGACAAAAAATGTTACCACGGCACCAAAAAATGCGTGGAGAGCGAAAACCTTAATGTTTGCCCACCACCCCTTGCGCAGAAGCGGCAGCAAAGTAACTGCCTTTATGCGCCACAGAAGCAACAACAGAACAGTGTAGATAACTGGAAGCAGGATTAAGGCGTTAACCTTTGAAGCTACTGCCAGCGCAAATGAGAGGAAAAAAAGAGCGCAGTTCCTAAAAGAATATTTCCGCAATAAGCGATGGAAAAAGTAAAAATTGAGAAGGACAAAAAAAGCCAGGAAGGAATTTGTAAGGGCAAGAGTGCCGTGGCTTATGATGATTGGGTTGAAAGCGAAAAGTGCAAGCGACAAAAGAGCTGGCCGCACGCCAAACAGCTCACGCGCCCACACAAAGATAAGAAAGCCAACGGCTGCGGATGCGGCAATTGACATAAGGCGGGAGAAAAAAAGTATTTGCAAGGCGTTGTTGCCGCTTTCAAAAAGGACTTCATGCGCGCAAAGCCAGTTGTCATAAGCCCTGCAAGACTCCCTGCTGAAATCAAAATGCACATCAAGGAGGAATAATGGAATGGCTGACAGGTAAGCGCCCAGCGGCGGCTGGCTCAGGCCAAGCCGAAGGTCGTGAGTGGTAAGATAATAATAGCCGTTGATAACACTCACAGTCTCATCATAAGTGTACGAGCTGTTGGCAGCAAAATAAAGCGCCTGGGCAACAAAAACCGCCAGAAGAATAACCACAGCTGCCGCAACAACCCTATTGTTGTGTTCCATCTCAGCCCAACCTGATGTAGCCTGTCCGCAAGTACCAGTCCAGCGTGTCTTTCAAGCCAGCCCGCACAGGCCTGCCTGGAAGGCCAAGCTCCTTCTTTGCCTTGGAAATATCACAAGCAGTGCCGCGCTTCATGGCATTAATCTGCGCCTTCATGATAGGCGGGTGAAGGCCGACCAGCGAGAAAACAGGCTCAACAAGCCGAACGCCAAACTCAAGCAATGCATCAGGGACGGCAACAACTGGCTTGCGAATGCCGGTAATCTCATCAAGCAGCCCGACAAACTCGCCAAGAGTCAGCTCATCACCACCCAGAATGTACCGGTGGCCTGGCCTGCCCTTCTCCATCGCAAGAATGTAGCCCTCAACAGCATCCTTGACATAAATAAGGTTAAGCACAGAACTCCTGAAGCCCACAAAGCGCACCCTTGGCTGCAAATAATTGCGAAAAATCTGGCCAAGAGTGTGAGTCTCCCTCGGGCCATAAATTATAGTAGGATTAACTACGGTGACCTTAAGGCCGCGCGCGCCATACTCAAACGCAACCTTCTCACTCTTGTACTTCGTCAAAGAGTAAGGGCCGTCAAAAGCACCCTTGTAAAGGCACTCTTCATTGACGCGGCGGCTGTCCTCCTTGATTGTGGCAACGCTGCTTGCATGCACTACTTTATCAACACCCAGCTTCAAGGCTGCCTCCATGACATTGCGAGTGCCCTCAACATTAGTAGAGTAAAACTCGCTGGCAGGAATAGACGGCTCATTCAGGGTGGCGGCAAGATGGTAAACCCTGGAGCAGCCCGCCATGGCCCGCTCAACAAAAGCCCTGTCACGGATGTCACCAACAACAGAAAACTTCTGCAACTCAGGAGGAAGATAATTGACAGTATCCTTGTCAAAAACAGTGCAGACAACACGCTCGCCCAGCTCAACAAGGCGCTCAGCAAGATGGCTGCCAACAAAGCCAGCTGCGCCGGTAACGAGAACCTTCCCCCTAGACGCCATGGGAAAAAAGGCAGAAGCGGCTTTTTAAATAGTTTTGTCTTTAGCTGCGCTTAACACGCCCAAGGGACTTTTCTAGCTCTGATACAATAGCCCGCACGCCAGCGCGCATCGCATCATCAGAATTCACGAACTTAGGCTTCCAGCCCAGCGCCTTCAGCTTGCTTGTGTCCAGGCTGACTTTCGCGACATCGCCAGGCCAGCCCCTCACTCCGCCAGTAAACTTAATCCTGGCGTTGGACAAGCCAACAGCAGCCAGCACTTCATCGGCAATCAGAGCAACAGGAGTCATGCCCACGCTGCCCAGGTTGAAATAGTTCAGCCAATCGCTGCCCTTCTTAAACCCGAGAAGCATACCCTCAACGACATCATGCACTTCAATGTAAGGCTTGGCCTGCTTGCCATTGCCAAGCACCTCAAGCTCTTTAGGATTCTTCTGCAGCTTGCGATAAAAGTCAAGCACAACGCCGTGAGTCACCCTCGGCCCAATAACGTTAGCAAAGCGGTAAATCCATGCCTTGAAGCCAAAGTTATGGCAGAAAGCAGAAATGAGAGCCTCGCAAGCGAGCTTGCTCGCGCCGTACATCGAAATCGGGAAAAGCGGGCCGTAGTCCTCCTTTATAGGCAGCTTCTTCACCTCGCCGTAAACAACATTGCTGGAAGTGAACACAATCTTCTTCACGCCAGCAGCGCGCATGGCCTCAAGAACATTATAAGTCGCAATGGTCCCCTGCTCAAGGTCAATCCTTGTATGCTTGGCACTCTTGACAATATCGGAGTTAGCCGCAAGGTGGAAGACTGTGTCGCTGCCCTTCATTGC
>ORMF012181601.1_pt1 | contig 13349 bp, 10 predicted proteins | sample 1779871 | NCBI WGS metagenome assembly ORMF01 (sample SAMEA104232316, study PRJEB22302) | groundwater metagenome | biome: forest; feature: aquifer; material: groundwater | place: USA | collected 2011-08-07 | depth 5.4 m | reverse complement strand
CCTTTCGGCATGCCCTGGGCCGCATCCCGGCGCCGGAGGAGCTTGAAGTGCTCCGCAAGACGTACGAAAACCAACTCGCAAGCTTCGGCAGCGATCCGAAGGCCGCGGAAGCCTTTCTCAAAGTGGGCGAATCCGCCAAACCGGACGGGGCTGCCCCCGCCCAACTCGCCGCCCTGGCGGCCGTCGCGAATGTCTTGCTCAACCTGAACGAGACCATCACCAAGTAGATGCCCTTGCTGACCGTATCGAACTTGCGGAAATCGTTCCTGCTCCAGGAAGGAACTCGCCAGGCGGTAGTCAACGTGCCTGAGTTTGCCATGGAGCCGCAAACGGAGGTGGGGCTTTCGGGAGAGAGCGGCTCGGGCAAGACGACCTTCCTCCATCTTTTGGCCGGAATCCTGACTCCGGATTCCGGCACGGTGACGTTGCAGAACTCAACGGTGTCGGCCTTGCCCGAAGCAGCGAGGGACCGGCTCAGGGCCACTTCCATCGGCTACATTTTTCAGTCGTTCAACCTGTTGCAGGGTTACACCTGCCTGGAAAACGTCCTGGTGGCGATGTCGTTTGGCAAGGGACTTGACCGGAGCCACGCGCGCGAGCTCCTCTCCCGCGTCGGGCTCACCCATCGTCTGGACCACTACCCGCGGCAACTTTCGACGGGCCAGCAACAGCGCCTGGCGGTGGCGCGGGCTTTGTCCAACCGGCCAGCGTTAGTGCTGGCTGATGAGCCGACCGGGAATCTTGACCGCCGCAACACGAGCGAGGTCCTGGCTCTCATCCGCTCCGTGTGCCGGGAAAACAGCGCGGCCCTCCTGCTCGTCAGCCATGATCGCGACGTTTTGGCCCAATTCGACCGCGGGGAGAATTTCGAGAGTTTGAATCGAATCGAGACGCTGTGAAACTCTGGTTCATTGTTGGCAAAAGCCTGCGGCAGCACGCGCTTTCAACGGTCATCACCGCCACCTCGGTGGGCTTGGCCGGCGCTCTCTTGATCTCGGTCTGGACAGTCAAGGAACAAGCTCAAACCGCATTCGCCGGGGCCAATGCCGGTTATGACGCGGTTTTGGGGGCCCGAGGATCCAAACTGCAATTGGTGCTGAACGCTGTATTCCATCTCGAGGAATCGCCGGGAAACATCGACTGGGCGGATTACGAAGAAATCCGAAGGAACCCGAACGTCAGTTTGGCGGTTCCCATCGCCATGGGGGATAATTACCGCGGCTACCGGGTTGTGGGCACGACCGGGGAGTTTTTCACGCGCGCCGCTTTGGGGAACGGAGGAACGTTCCGGGTGCGCCCGCCAGGACGGATCTTCGACATGAAATCTCAGGAAGTGGTGGCGGGCAGTTACGTGGCGGAGCGCCTCAAGCTGAAGCGGGGAGACCTCATCCATCCGTATCACGGGCTGGCGTTCAACGAAGAGAAACAGCACGCCGAGGAATATGTGGTCGTGGGCCTTCTCGAACCGTCGAACACTCCGGCGGACCGGGTGTTGTGGATTCCGATGGAGGGACTCCAGCAGATGGGAGGACACGATGCGAAGGCTGCCACGCAAGTGAGCGCCGTGCTGGTCAGATTGAAGGCGGGCAGCGCCAATTCCGGGTTTCTGCTGGACTTGAAGTATAACAAAGAGCAAACGCGCCTGACTTTCGCCTGGCCCATCGGACGGATCACCGCGCAGCTCTTCGACAAGATTGCCTGGTTCGACAAAGTGCTCACCCTGGTGGCCTGCATCGTCGCCCTGGCTTCCGTCTCATCGATCCTGACCAGCATCTACAATTCGATGAACGAACGCCGCCGCGAGATCGCCATCCTGCGCGCTTTGGGAGCGCACCAGCGCACGGTCATGGCCGCGATTGTTTTCGAAGCCGTGGCGATTGCCGGTGCGGGCGTTGTGCTTGGTTTTGTCTTCCACTTTGCCATTATGGCGGCCGTCACCAGCATTCTCCGGGCGCAAGCCGGGGTGGTCTTAAATCCGTTTGCGTTCTCCCCTTCGATGGTTTGGACACCCCTCGCGATCCTGGCCACGAGCGCGTTGGCCGGCGCGATTCCCGCGATCAAAGGCTACAAAACGGATGTGGCGAGATATCTCGGACCGCTTTCTTAAGGGTGTGAGGCAGACCGGGTCCCTCCCGACGGGCAGGCGTTGGAGCGGTGATTCCGTCCTTCCTCTGCCTTCCGACCTCAACCCGGCATTTCCATTTCAGCTATTCACTTGTTATTAGCTGCGCGCAAGCCATGCACTTAGGTCCTGAACAGTCTGAAAGCTGAGCAGGGCGTCGCCTAAATCCTCCAACTGTTCGACAGGCAAACTCTTCACCTTGGCCTCGTGCTCCGTATCGATCGCTCCAAAGCGCCGTCGCAATTGCCGCAGCACAAGACCGGCTTCTCCCTGAAGGCGGCCCTTCTCGATGCCGATTTCGACAAATGGATTGGTCAGTACCATAATTTTCTCTTTCTGCGCTGGTTCCAACGTAACCAATTGCTCCTCCATTTGCAACCTCTGTTCCACGGTCAGCCGCAAGTGGCCGAAGAAAAATGCCGTGATTACGTCGTTCTCCTCGGCACTCAGAGTGATCCCGGCCAGCGAACCGAGGAAGCTCACCGCCAACTCCGCCTTTCGATCCTCTTCGACCTTCATCCCGCCGGTCAATGCCAGGGTCGCCGGATTGGTCGCTCCCACGTGCTCCCACGCCAGCATCTTTTCCAGAACCACAATATCATAATGAAAAAACAAGACTCGTTTGTTCGGAAAATCCGATACGACCGGGCTTAACTGTTCGACATTGGGCCAATGGCAAGTCACCAGAACAATGGGGTAGACATCCATGCCGCATTCCCGACGGTCCAGCGCGGTATACTCCAGCATTCGATCTGGCAGATCCTTCCGCACCTGCCCCTGGTTTTCCAAGTGGAAAAGGAAGGCGGTTCCCTCGTGGCGAACGAATCGGGTTTTGACGAGGACGTCGCCATCGCGCTTCTGTCCATCCAGGCTGATTCGTTCTTTGTCGATGAATTCGATGTAACTGAAATCGATCAATGGCGCCAATTTGGGCAAGATCCACTCAATCAATGCGCGAAAGAGCGTGGGAAAACGGATGAGGATTTTGAAAAGTTTGTCGGAGGTCATGGTCAGGACGATTCTCGACCGTCATTCTGACACCCCAACGTGGGAGTGTAAAACTCGAAATCCAGGATTCAGAATTTGGAAATCGCACAGGGCTGTGTCAAGGTCTCTCTCCTCTCCCTTCCTCAAGAAAGGAGAGGGCATGGGGTGAGGGTTTCGTTCAATTGCATGGAAACGGCTTACGGAGCGACCGCTCGATAAATCCGCCACCGGTCGGCCGGGCTTTTAAGGTCCGTGAACCAGCCATTGCGGACTCCATTGGTCAAATCCTGCCATGTCAGCAAATTCGTCGAGGATTGTATTCGGTACGAGATGCTTTCACTGGCGTTCAACCGCAGGCGAAGCTGTGCCTTGGACACTATTTCCAAACTGAGCGAGACTCCAATCACCTCCGTAATAGCCTCTCCAACATAAGGAAGCCGCGCCGTATTGGTCGCATCCACCGTGGCACTGTTCGTGACCGTTCCGAGTCGCGTCGGAATGGCTGTGATTCTGATCCTAACATCCGAGGCCATCCGTCCTAGATTTACAGTCACTAGCCCGTCTCGAGAGGTCACCTCGCCATGACTCGGGGCGGCCAAAAACCGTTAAAACGATTGACTGCACGCAGATCGTCACCTTGCACCCAGCTACTAAAGCAGGGTGTCAATGAGAAGGATGCTCAGGTCCACGAAAAATATGAGATGCGCACGCCCCAGGCTCAAACTGAGAAAAGGTCTCGCTTCGACTCCCGCGGTCGGGTAGCTGCCTTCGAGCGGCATGCGCTGGCCGGCGCCGGTCAAGCTCGCGCTGCTGTTCGGCCCAGACATGCGCCACGGAAGCGTTGAAGCTGAGAATCCGTCCTTGCATAGCCGCGACCAGTCGCGTGAGCCAGGCCTGTAGCGGTTGCCGTTGTCGTCCCTCTTTGCTGCGAATCCAGTACGACAACTGGGCAATCACGACCGAACTGGTGTAGCATTTCCCTCTTTCTACCTCAAGCCACGCAATCACATCCGCGTTGCCATGCAGTCTTGCTGGCTGGCTCAAGACGTCCGCATCCAGCAGCCAAAATAATCAAATCAAAACTGCTGCGGTGTCACCAAACGGTACCACCGCGCGTTGCTTTGAGAGAAAGAGTCCATCACCAGCTCTGGCCGAGCTACGTCGCGGCTGTTCACTTGTCTCAAGGTCTGCCAAGACCCGGAAGCGAGCGACTCTCTGAATTGAACGGTGTAACCGCGATTGGGTTGGGCTGTAAAAGAAAGTTCGAGACCCTGGGGCGAGAGATGGATGGAGTCGATTCGCAGAACGCTCTGGGCGTTTCTGGGATCGGTACCGGCGATGAACTCTTGCAAGGTGGTTTGGCCATCCCCATCGTCATCACGGCTGGCGTCCGCCGCGGCATTCGGGGAGTAACCAAATTGGGTTTCCCACTCGTCCCCGACGCGGTCCCGATCGGCATCGTTCATGACCACCATCGTGGCGGACTGGCTGAAGACGCCAAGGGTGCCCGAGGCTAGATTGGTGACAATTACCAGGTAGGAGCCGGCGTCGCTCATTTGCACATTTTTTAAACTCAGAACGGCGTTGGTCGCCCCGGGAATCACGGAGGCGCCTTTGCGGCACCGATAGGCAAGTGGCGCCAGGCCGGTGACCTCGACGCGGAGTTCCACAGCATCGCCGACGACCGCGAGGAGCTGTTGCGGCTGCACAGTGAAGGCCGGCTTGACGAGGACGTTCAGCTGGGCGGGCTTGCTCAAGGCCGAGCCAGTCGAATCGGTCACTCTCACGGTGTAGAGACCCGTGTTGGTGCCCTGGGCGTTCGACAGCGAATATGCGGATGCGGTGGCGCCGGGGATGGGAGCACCGTTGAAGCTCCATTGGTAGGTCAACGCTCCGCGGCCCGTTGCGGCAACGGCGAAGGTTACGCCCGAGCCGGGCTTGATGTTCTGGCTTTCGGGTTGGCGCACGATCGTGGCGGGGCGCAGCACCTTCAAGGTCGCGGGGCTGCTTTCGATCGAACCATTTTCATTGACGACAACCAGCGAGTACTGTCCCGCGTCATTCAGTTCCACGGGATCCAAGATCAATTGGGCGTTTGTGGCTGCGGGGACGTTCAAGCCATTCCGCCGCCATTGGTAAAGAGCGCTGGGGCCTGCGGCGGCCTTCGCGTTGAAGACGACTCGCGTGCCGGCAATGACGGTCTGGCTCGCCGGTTGGGCTGTGATGGATGGGATATTGCCTGTAACGGGGTTCCGTCCGGGCGATGGCAGCGCCGCTATCCAACTATCCGCGTCATTGCCGAAGACTGAACCTGGTTTGCGTTCGAGCGACGCTCCGCCACCGTCGGCGGCCGCGGGCCACGGAGCCGTGTCGCGGTACATCACGCGATCAACCACCACATACGATATGTCCCCGCTGGCACCATTGATTGGGCCAGGTTTGAGCAACTTCAGTTCTCCCCCCGAATTGTCCATCTTGCCCCGAAATGGTCCCAGCACCGGGATGGACGCACTTAGCGCCCATTTTTGCCGCCACGCCGTCATTCGCGCAGGCTGCTGGCCGGGATCAAAGCTGACCAGCACCGTGGATTGGTTTGTTTCCAGGATAAATGTCCTGGGAAAATCAAAGCCCACGGTGCCACGCAGAAGCCATGGGGCGCCGGAGGCGGCGTCCTCGAACATGACCGGAGTGTTGCTGATGTTTTGGATCTCGATGAATTCGTCTTCATCATTGTCCCAGAACGCTCCGTTTTCATAAAGGTCGCGCGGATGGTAGAGGAACTCGCGAATGATGACCGGGCCGATTTTCGGCCCGGCATTGGTGGTTCCCAGAGTGAGCAATCTCTGGGGAACGAGTTGTTCCTCACCCTCGCGGGGCACATACCGGCCCCAACTGGTGTTGGACTCGGATGCGCCAAATTGGAAACCGTGCGAGTAACCCAGAAGCGCGCCCGCGCGATCCGCGGCGAACAGCCAGACTTCGTCGCCGCCGCTGCTGAGTTGGAATGCATTTGTGCCCTGCGCGCGAGACGCGAACACCGTTTCGTTCGCCACCCAAAAGCTGCTCGGAGGCAGAATTGTCTTGTCCGGAATTTGATATTTCCACGGCTGGCCCGGATCATCTGTAAGATACCAGCCGGAGATGTCCGCTGCAACATTGCTGGTATTCAGAAGTTCGATCGTGTCGGTGAAAGGCGCCTCTGAATTGGCCAGGACTTCATTAATGACCACCCGCGGGAGCTGGGCCGGTGGAGGGTTTTCCCGTCCGGGAGAACCCAACGGCCCGCTGCTGGGACCCCAAGCTTCCCGCGAGCTGTTTTTCGACAGCAGATCGCGGCGAACGAGGGTGAAGCCCAAGCCATTCGCTGGAGGATGCCATCGGCCCGCGTAGGCAAACTCAAACAGAGGCTTGCCCTCGGAATCCTCCAATCGGAGAGTTTGCCTCTCATTGGCCAGCGAGCCAGTGTAGATCCCGGCAATGTTCGATAAAGCCCCATAGCGGACGGCCATGGCGGCGGGATTCTTGACCAGCAAAAGCCGTTCGCCCGGCCCGAGGGCAGAGAGAGTCGCATTCCTGAAATCGAAGGTGACGCCTTGCGTAAAGCGGCAGCCGAACAAATCCACCGTGTGGCCGGTGACATTTTGAATTTCGATGAATTCAAAATCCCCGGGAGTGAGGCCGGATCTCGTGCTCAACTCCTTGGCGGTGGGGGCGGACGGATGATAATTGAGTTCACTGACGACGAGGTCCCCTTCACTGGCCGGCGCCTCCAGTATGTAACGCGCTCGGGCAGGCCCCGACCAGGGGCTGCCAACCGGAGGCACGGAGACGGCTACGGCCGGGTCCCCGTGATTCTGGTCGCGGGACCGGGCAACGAGGCGTGTCTCCCGCGTGATGGGAATCGGGCCGGTGTAAACAATGGCATTTGAGGCAATTCCCCCGTGCATCGCTCGGGGATCGGAACCGTCCAGGGTATAATAAATGGTCGCCCCGGGGGGGCCGGCGATGGACACTTGAGCCCCCGAGTTCACCTGTCCTTGCCGTTCCAGGATATCCGGGCGGGCGACAAAGTTCGTGTCCATGAAATGGATCCGGCGTGAGATCCAATCCTTGAAGAACGCGATTTCCCCGTCCTGGCTGCCTCCGCGTTTCGGTTGTTTCCATCGCACCATGTCACGATCCGCGGATTCTTTGACTTGAGCACCCAACCGGTCAACCAATCCCCGGATCTCAGGAATTCCGTACGGCCCGGCTTCCAGTTCTTGAAAGCGGTCGATGTACGCTTGAGAAAAATTCGGATCCTGAAACATGCGCCCCCACCACGGGGCTCCAAAGGCTCCCCGGCCTGGGTCCCAGGAAACGCCGGGGTCGAGGCCATCGGCCCAGGCGAACGCCTTGTCAAAGTCCCAGACCGGCCCGAAAACAAAAGGACCGTTGCGGGTCTTGTAGAAGAAAGTGCTGTTCGCTGTGCCATCCCCGTTGAAAGCAATGACATTGACAAGGTGAAAATCAATCCACGAGCCCACGTCCACGAATGGCGCATATCCAGTGACCGGGTTGGTCCAACTGGCGGAATTGAGCGCGGCGCCGAAACTCTCGAAATAACCGGCCAGATACGTTCGCTGAGGCTCCCGTTGGGGTGAGATCATTTCATCGTAGCGCGGAGTGATATAGTTGACGGTCTGGCCCGCCGCCGGAAACCCGTCCGGACCGTCAATATTCCGGTCGATGTTCATGAGATAGCCCCCGGTCACTTCGGGGGGCCGCACATCCTGGTCGGTCAGTTTGTCGATATCGACCCGGTTTGGGCCGATCCCAATCCTCTGCAAAATATTGTACACGCCGAAGTAGTTGGTGGGAGCGACCATGGCCGTGGATTGGCTGCCGGGCCGTTGATTGAGGTATAACTCGGCGAACGCGTAGTGGGGCGCGTAGCGGCCGGCTGCGAGGCTCATGGCGCTGGCCATGGGATTGTTGATCAGGGAGATATCCGTCAGGTAGGGGGCATGAAAAACCCATTCGGCCCCGGAAGGCAGCCCCAGCAGCGGCAGATCCATGTCCCGATCGTATTCGTCCCAGCAATCCACGGCCCAATTGTATTTGAGATTGCCCACGCTGGCGGAGCCGCGGAGTTTCAAGCCGGCGCGGAAAACCATGTCGGGCGCGTTGGTGAACGAGGCCCGGCCCCGCCGAGGCTCATGCACGAACAGGATGCACGCCTTGCTCTGTGCTTCCGTGAAATTTCCGATGCCGTAACTATGCACCAAAATCAACGGAAGATCCGATGAGACGCTCAGCATCTCCGGCGCGAGGCGCGCGTAAGCCTCGGTGCGGACGACACCCGGCAATAGGCCAGGCTCAAAGAGACGGGCTCGGATTTGCAGGCTGTTGGTCACAGCGAGGGGGCCCTTGTAGAGCAGGGAGTTTGTGCCCGGAACCGAACCATCCAGCGTATAACGAATCTCGGCCAGTGGGGCCTGCATTGCCGGCGTGATCACCAGGTCGAAGCTTTCCGTGAAAGTCCGGCTCTTGACCGAAAACTCCAGGCTGCCAGACGCGCCCGGGTAGCCGGTTGAGTTGGCGAAACCTGGGGAAGGAATGGCGAAGTAGCGCTCCGCATTCGTGCGATAGCGCAACTGCCGCGAGACCACTTCCGGAACGATGAGGAAATCGCCGTCGCCCGGATCGCGATTGAACGCATGGATCGCGAGAACATTCGTGCCAGCGCGGAGTCCTTGGGTCAAGGCCAGTGAAGCAAAGTCTTCCGGCACGATGGCCAAATCATTGCTCCGGCTGAGCGAAGAGGTCGTGCTGAACGAGGGGCTCGCGTTCGGGGCGATTCCCTGGCGCGTCACTTCGGTCCCGTTCAAATAGGCCACGAAGCCGTCGTCGTAGCGCATTCGGAGCGCAACATTGGCGAGCGTCGCCGGATTCTCTACCAGAAACGGGATGCGGATGAACAGGCCGGCGCGTTTCGGGGATGCTCCCGCCAGGATATCCTTCACATCCGTAGTAATCAGGGGTGAAAATACTGAGGTTGTATTGGTATCGAACCCAAAACCGCTTGCGCCCAAACGCCATCCGCTGTCATCGAATCCGGGCAAGGTCCAAAGATTTCCCAGGGCATCGCTGGCCGGCGCGAAATAACGAGACGGAGCGCCCTGCGGAAGAACCGGGACGAAGCCAGTCACTTCGGCCTCCAATCCGAAAGTTCGATCCAAAATCTGCTGGCCGAAGGTGAACTGATGGATGACCGTGATTTGGTCCGGCTGGATTAGGGCCAGGGCCTCGCCGTTGCCATCGAGCTTGAAATTGGTATGCAGGGGTTTCCCTGGAGTCCGGCGGTCATGTCCCGAAGCCCATACCAGCAGGTACGCGCCCGAAGCGAGATTGGTCGAGGGGAATTGCCATTGCGTTTTGCGATCCAGCGAGTCGGTCAGGTAGTATCCGCCGAGATTAATGGAACTGAGAGTGCCGTTGTAAATCTCCACATAGTCCGAAGACTCGCCAAAGTCGTCGCGGATGGTCTCCGCGTTCATCGCCAGGAACTCCGAGATCACCAGCCCTTCCTGGGCCTGAGTGAGCAAGCACGAGCACCAGAGACAGAACGCCATCCCGCTGGCCAGAATGGCGACTCGAGCGCTGCCGGGTCTTTGCGCTGCCTTGGGAAACACGCCGGGTTGTCTCATAAAGTATGCGCAGGCTTATTCCTTGCTCCGGATTTTTTCCTTTTTCTCCTCAAGTTCGGCCGCGAGTGATTTCCGGTCGCTGGCGAGCTGCTTCTGCAACTGCTCCAGGCTTTCGTAGTCGCCCTTCTCCATGGCTTTGGCCAGTTCACCCTTGACGAAGAGCTCCCTCTCGGCCTGCTTGGCGGCGTAGATTGAATCCAGTTCCGCGAGTTGCTTTTTCTTCTCGTCGGTCACCTTGGCGACCGGCGCGGTTTTGTTGAGGCGTTCCATGGCCAATTCGTAGGCAGATTTCATAATGAGAGAATCGGGCTAATCGTTCGTGTCGGTTTTGCGTTTATCCGGGAACCGGGCCTGAATCTGTTCATTGTGGATTCGGGCGGGATACCGGATCGCGCTTTTTTCCGGATGATCGGCACACGCCCCGGTCTCCAGATCGAAACACCAGCCGTGCATCGGGCAGTACAAATTCCCATCCTCGGTGAAACCCTCGCCCAGAGAGGCCCCACGATGGGGGCACTTGCCGTCGAAAACGTAGGCCGCCCCGCCGGCGGCGAACACCGCCAGCTCCCGCCCATTCCATTGGACGCGCAGTCCCCGATTTCCGGGGACGGCTTGCAACGGGGCGATGGTCACGAAATCCGTCATTGGGCGGGGGTTCCGGAACTGGCAATCGGAGGCTTCTTTTTCCACGGCATATCGGGAAACTTTTCGGGGGCCTTCGCAGGCGGGGGCGGCGTTTTGGCCAGGGCGAGTTCCGGATCGGAAGGGGCGGGAGTGTTCCCGGCGGCGTCGGTTCGCCACGAGGCAATCCGGGCCTGCAATCCATGATGTTCAGCCGTCTTTTTGTCGCCGGACTTCATGTAAAAGAGCGAGAGATTCGTGTGAACCAATTGTTCCCGGGGATTGAGTTTTTCCGCGCGATGCCCCTCGGCGATGGCTGCTGGATAGTCTCCGCTGCGATAATAGGCCATTCCCAGGGAAAGCTGAGCGTCAAAGTGCGACGGATCTTCCGCCAGGATTTCCTTCAGCTTCTGGATGCAAGCCGGATAGTTTTCCTGGCTAAACTCGAACATCGCGTCGTCGTAACGGTCCTGGAGAGCCATAATTGCTTTTGACATTTAACGGTATCGCATGATTGTAAGGGTCGCGCAAGAGCCGAACGCGTTTGCGCTGGCGCCCATGTCAATACCCATAAAACTAATTTCGACCGATTTCGATGGAACTCTCCACTCGGATTTTGAACATCCGCCCGTGCCGCACCTGTTGCAAGATTTGATCGGCTTGCTCCAGTCCCAAGGCGCGCAATGGGTCATCAATACCGGCCGGGATTTGCCGAGCTTGATGGAAGGCCTCCATCGAGCCCGGCTTTCCGTGCGGCCCGACTATGTAGTGGTGGTGGAGCGGGAGATTTACCAGCATGCTGGAGGCGACTTTCTCAGCCTCCTGGATTGGAACGAGGACTGCACCCAGGCCCATGCCGAGCTTTTTTCGGTGGTCCGCCGCGACCTGCCCCGGTTGATCGACTGGGTCCAAACCCGGTTCGAGGCCTCGATTTATGAGGACTCGTATTCTCCTTTTTGCCTGATCGCCCAAAGCAATCGGGATGCGGATCAAATCCACGAATACCTCTCCGCTTACTGCGAGGAGGTGGCCAACTTGACGGTCGTTCGGAACGATATCTATGCCCGGTTCAGCCACGTCGCCTACAACAAAGGGACCGCGCTGGCCGAGATTTCCCGGAGACTGGGCATTGGCAAAGAGCATACCGTCGTGGCTGGCGACCACCTGAACGACCTCCCCATGCTTTCCCAGGAGTACGCCCGCTGGCTGGTGGCGCCAGCGAACGCCATCGACCTGGTCAAAACAGCTGTTTTGCAGCAAAACGGCTATGTTAGCGAATACAGTTGGGGGCACGGCGTGGCCCGGGGACTGGAACATGTCCTCGAACAGCACCGGATTGAAGCCATGGGACTGTTGAACCGCTAATGGATGGGAAATTGGAAGGCGGATAGGCTGCGGATTGGGCTGCCGTCTGGAGTGGCTGAGGCGGCTGCGCGCGTTCGCGGCTGTTTTCTTGCATTTCCAGCCGCGAAGGTCAAGAATCCCCCATGCCCAAATGGACCACCAGACTTGCCTCTGCCATTTCCTGGAGAACAAATGCTATGAAAACAATCGCTCTTTTCTTGGTCACAATCGTTTGCGCGGCAGCTCAATCCACTCAATCGCTCCTACCCTTTCAAGGCCGCTTGAGCGACCCCACCGGCAATCCAATTTCGGACGGCATCCGCCTCGTCCAATTCCAAATCTACAGCGATCCTACGGGCGGAAACCTGCTCTGGGCGGGCGAGATTCATCGAGCGAGCATCAACGGTGGATTGGTTAATGTTCTATTAGGCACGAAGAATCCATTGCCACGAGACCGGGCGGACCAACCAGACAAATCATTCTTTGAACAATCACTCTACCTCCAGATCACGGTCGACGCCAATGGGGACAGCCAGATCAATGCGAGCGATCCGCCGCTGCTCCCCAGGCAGAGCATTGTGCCCGTCAATTTCGCGACCGAGAGCGCTAACGCCCGGAAACTTCAGGGGCTTGACTGGTCGATCTTGTTTGGCACCAACAATCCAGCGGCAGGGAAGCTCACAGCCACGGGATTGGAAGTGAGCGGCTCAGCCCGGTTCAATTCTTTGACGGTCACCGGAAATTCGACGTTTTCTTCACTACGAGCGAGCGGCCTTGGCGAGCTCGCCTCTGGGTTGAATGCGAATGGGGATGTCAATTTAGGCTCCCAACTCACCATCAAAAGCAACCTTGTCGTCGGAGGGGCCAGCAGTTTGGCAAACCTTGCGGTCGGCGGAAACCTGACTGTGGGCGGCGCAAATGCACCCGGTGACCTATTGGTTGCCGGCTCCTCGCGAGTGGCCAATCAATTGGAAGTCGGCCAGGAATTGGTCTTGGCTGGCCAAAGGGTGGGTGCGGTGCCTGCGGGGACATTGGTGCAGTATGCCGGCACAAATCCGCCCCCAGGAGTGTTGATGTGTGACGGTTCGGTTCTGAATCGCACAAATTACCCAAGTTTGTTCAATGCCATTGGCGCCACGTGGGGCGAAGCAAAAACCAATGAATTCAAATTGCCAAACCTTCTCGGGCTTCAATCCAAACTCGCACGTTCCAGTTCCGGTGACACTCTTGGTCTGCCAGAGATCGTCGCGATGTCTTCGGACGGCGACATCGTCGCGTACGTTGAAAAGGGGACAAATATTACCGCAGTGCTGCCTACTTCAATCATTCTACCGGGCCCATTGCGCCGCGCCTCCTTCACCGCCCATGCCAAGACCATAAGATCCGTCGCGTTGAGTTTTGATGAAGTTGTTGGGCGGAATCAAAATGGCCAGTTCGTCACCAATCGATACTATAACCTGTTCACCGCGAGCGATGATACGACTGTGAAGTGGTGGCGATGGTATCGTTACTATCCATTGAATGCCCCTTCCTTCTCGCTCATCGCGACTGTAGCCGATCACACGGGGGGAGTTTATGCAGGTGTT
>ORMF011137937.1_pt1 | contig 13350 bp, 16 predicted proteins | sample 1779871 | NCBI WGS metagenome assembly ORMF01 (sample SAMEA104232316, study PRJEB22302) | groundwater metagenome | biome: forest; feature: aquifer; material: groundwater | place: USA | collected 2011-08-07 | depth 5.4 m | reverse complement strand
CTGCATCAAATCCGTTCGCAGCGTGGCCATTTCGTCCTTCGTCTTTTCCTCCGCTTCCAGAAGCATCTGGTGCAGCCGTCCCGTCTGTTCCAGTTCGCACACCATCTTCGGGCGGTGTTCGCGCCAGTGTTTCTCGGCCATCTGGCCGTATTGTGTCAATGGTGTCATGTGTCGGCCTTTGGGTTGAGAAAAGGTCAAGTTGCGCGTCCGAACTTGGATTGTTACGCCGGGCGGCCATGAGACTTTCCTATTTTTTGGCGGGTTGAGCAAGCGGCACTCTTGTTCGAGGGCGGCGATTCAGACAGGGCCGCCGGGTCACGATCTTTATATCCAAACCCACCATCCTGCCGCTCAAGCGACGTTTGTCCGGGAACAAGTTGCCTTCCTTTACGCCAAAGATTTCGGCGAAAAACTCAATCTGTTTGTCGGTCACAACGCAGCGTTGAGTTTCGATGTTGGCAAGGATGTCGCGGGTCATGTAGCACCCAAGCAATTGCAGTTTTCCCACAAGCTCGTCCTGCGTCCAACCGCGCTGATAACGAAACTTTGCGACGTTTTGACCAATAACATTTTCGTCGCGGTGCATAAGCACCTCCAAAATTTATGGGCTGGGCTTCATGGTGGTGAACAAGAGGAAGGCCCAGGTGATTTGAACCCAACCAGTGTTGCTGATGGTTGGGGGTTATTGGTCGGGATGCTCGTCGAAAGGTGGTGGTTCAGGATCAGGCTCGCGACGTGGCGCATTGCCCAACGGAAGAATCACAACCGGGACTTCATGCACCGGACGCTTGCGGCGGCGCACAACAATCCAGGCGATGATGACGAGACACAGAAAGACGAACCCGACAAAAAGGTAATCGCCGTAATCCTGAATCAGGTGATCCAGAACCTTGGTGATACGCGCAACGATTTCCACCGGGTGTTTCATGTCAACTTGTCAGAGATGATCCTGCTCTTTAAGCGCCAACGATAGTTAGCATTTATCATGCTCAATCGCAACGTGTTCCAACCTACACCTTGAGATACACTTTTCGCAACAAACCCCCACGATATTGGAGCGACGAACGCCCCACTTTATTCCCGGCTCGGACTTGCTTGGGCAAAGTCCGAGCCGGGAGTGGTGGGCTTTTAGGCGGTGACGGCCTCCCCTTTCGTTTGTTGCTGGCCTTGCACGCGGGCAACCGCGCGCCTCGCTGTCCGCCCGATTTGGGCGATGACGCCTTCCTTCTGGTCTTCCGGCAGGTCCTTCACCAAAAGCTCGTAAGCCCGCTTCATTTCGGGATTCCGATTGATCTGTTTCAGGACACCTTCCCGGATGCGCTGCTGACGGTCGAGTTCGCGGACTTCGTTCAAGACGACGGAGCGTTCGAGACGCTCGCGGGGCATGGCTTGGACGTAGTTCCAATACTTCGGGTTTTCTTTGATGTAGGCATCAATCTTGGCATCCACTTCCGGATTGCTCCGAAAGGTGGGCGTGTCTGACGGAGCGGCATTGCCGCTGGCGCTCGGTGGCGCGGGTGGTTTTATTTTACTCATAACGGTTCGTTTTGTTGTTTCTTGTTGCGCGGCATTTGCCGTGTTCGCCGAAGCAAGGCGGTGAAACTGCCCCTGCTTCGGCAAAGTGTGTTCATGGTTTGGGCGCGTCAGTCGGTTCGGGAACGAACGCGGGAACGTCATTCGTCTGCGCCGACGGCGTGGTTGTAATTTTCTCAAGTTCCTTTCCAAAATCCGCGACGCGCTGCTCCGTGTTGGAAACCCGTGCGTCGAGAAGCGCGTTGTTCCGGGCGACGGTTTTCATTTGGGAGAAAATGTTCTGCAACTCCTCGTAAGAACGAGAAAGCCGCACCGCTTCCGACATCACGCGCTCAGTTGCCTCGCGCTGCCGATTCATCTCCGCGATCACGGCATCATTCGTAGGCGGTGGGGCGAATGCGGCGTCGGGCGGTGGGTTCAACAGATTGACTGCGTGTGTCGAACCTGGGTGCAGATTCCATCGCGCGGAAGATTCGATGCGATAAACGGGGTGCTGCTCGTTCATCGTTTCGGGATGATTCGGGTCAACGAAGCGCCCGACGTAGTAAGCGCGAACCACTTCCGAATACCGCACGGCCTCGACCGGCTCAACGGCTGCGGGCGGCGCGGGATGGACGAAGAGCTGCGGGCGCGAAGCGCACGAAGCGACAAACACGAGCGGGATGAGTGCGAGATATTTCATGGCTGGAACGGGGGTGTTGAGGGTGATTTAGTAAAAGCTGGCGGGGGCGTCGGCGCGGACTTGTCTTCCTCTCCGAGCGTCTTGGTTGAACCGGCAACTGTGGCATCAGCCCGGTCAATCGTTTGGATGACGTAAAGGTAGAATTGTTTTCCGCTCGGCACGCGGACGTAGAAACCGTCCTTCTGAATCGCGTCGTAAATCCGTTGCGCGTAAATCGAGAGGACTTTTTGCGCTCCTTCAAATGGCGCATTAGCCAGCGACGGGCTGCTGATCGGGCCAAAGACCGTTTGCTGTTTTTCGGTCAGCGCCCCGGCTGCGCCTGAAAGAAACGTCGCGGCGAAAAGATTTATATCGGCCATGTCATCCGACTTTATGACGCGGCCACGCAATCCGGCGCTGCCGTCCGTGATGCCCCAGCCTTCCTGGTCGCCTGAAAATTCGCGGTCGAGTGCGAGAGCTTTCAATTGAAGTTCCTCGCCAGTCTGCCAAACAAGTGTCCAACTGTTGCCGCTGGAAATGCGTTCCCGATGGCGGTCAGTCGCTGCCGTGCCATGAACTTCCGTGCCTGCCGGGATCACCAACTTGCCCGCGTGATAAATGTTTTCGGTGACAAGGCCGACGATGGGCGTCTGAATCGAAGCCGAATCAACGGTGATGACAGTCTCACAAGGGATGAGCCGACCGAACGGCGCGTAAGTGGAACTCACGGACTTCGGTTCGACAACTCCAGCGGTGCTGTCGCCAAACAGACTGATGGGCGGGAGCGGCGCGGGAGCGGTGTCTTGCGGGCGGGGTTCGATGAGAACTTTTGGAGCGGCGTTGGTCTGCGAAGTTGGCAATTGGTCTGGCTTCGGTGTCGGCGGGTAAAATGGTTGCATCGGTCGCACGACCGTTTGCACGACCTGCGGCTTGTCTGTCATGTTCGTCTGCGAGCGAGAGACGCGAACATCCATGTCATCGTTACCGCCGGACTTGCCGTGCAGCGCGCTAAACAGCAACAAGCCGCCGCCAAACAACGCCACGAACAAAACCAGTTTGCCGCTTTTGGTTTTGAAAAAGTTGAGGAAGTCGCGCGGTTTCATGGCTGGCCTTTGGGAGAACGGATTGGTTTCACGGGAACAACGGGTGCGTTGGTAACAGCGGCAATGGGAGGTGGAGGCGAAGTTCGTGTGACGAGCACCGTGAATTCATTTTTCAACGACAACTCATTGCGTCCGCCGTCCGGCGTGCCGGTGATGGCGAAATAAACCGTGCTGGCGGCGCACGGTGGCAGCACCCCGGGTGCGTCGCTGATGGACTGGTAGTAAAGCCGGTTGCCAACGCGCACGACGAAGCTTTCCGGCAGATAGCGAATCTCGTTGTCGGATTTGTTCTTCAGCGTGACGTGGAAAGCCAGTGTGTCTTCGGAGTTGAAACGAAACACTTCCTCGACGCGGATTTCGTAGTCGTTGAAGTCCGTCACTTGCGGCTCGTCCCGGAATGTCCTGGCTTCGGCATCGGCGACCGCTTCCGAGTGCTGCTGCTTCAACAGTTGAAATGCTTTTGCCTTGTCCAGCAACGCGAGCAATCGCGCGGGCGTGACAAGCGGCGCGGGTTGGGCGGATTCCGTCGCGGCTTGATCTTCGAGATTGAGCGCAAGAACCGGCGTGTCGCTTTCGACCACTTCAAAAACGTAAGTGCGCTTGTTCCATCGGATGTTGAGATTCGTTGCGGCTTTGCGAGCAAGCGCACGGATGGACACGAAAGATGAACCTTTCGTGTGCGCGAGTTGGAATTGCCCCGGCGTCTTTCCATCGGCGGTCACGCCCACGGCATCAATCGCGGCGATTGGGCTGGGGAAGCTGATGGTCGTGACGTGGTTCGTCGCGACAGGCACGGTGATGACGGCGCGCTCGTCGAGCGTGACGCGCTGAATGGACTCTGGCGATTCAGCGAACGCGACGGTTGCCGCCAGCACGATGAGGAGACTAATTTGTGATTTCATATTTGAAGTCGCCGACAGCGGTGGGGAAACGACCGTTGGCAGCCATGTTGGGGTTGCGGATCAGACGGAGACTCAATTTGAAGTTGAAGGCTTCGTTGAACGCCTTGTCTTGAAAAATGCCGGTGCGAATGACCTGGCCCGAAACGGTGGCGAGGATTTCGTTTTCGCGCGTGGCGAGAATGTCTATCTTCGCAATCTCCGGTTTCTGGTGAAGTTGCTTTGCGCGGAATTCAACGGCTTCACGAGTGCGTTGGTCTTGCGCTTTTTGCAACGCGGATTTTAGAAACATCTGCCGCAGCAAATCCGGGTGGTCGAAGTCCTTGGGGTTGCGTTCAAGGAATGTGACTGCCGCCAGTTCCGCTTGCTGGACATGCAAATCTTTCGCCTCCTGAAATTGGAGCAACGGGCTGATGTAATACGTCTGCGCCGGGTCAATGATGACAACGCGCTCGCGCTGCTTGAACTGGCCGATGAGATGGTAGCGGTCCAACGCGGCCAGCACCGTGACGGCGACGGCGACAAAAAACCAGAACCACGGCAGGCGGTCGCGCTGCGCGAAAAGTTGTGTGGGATCAAAACGCTTGCGCGCAAGGCGTGGCGTTGCAGAGCCGTTGCCGGTTGGTGTTTCACGAGGTTGAAGTTCGGTGGTTTCCATAAATTTCAGTAGTAGTTGCCTTTGCCTTTGGCGATGAGTTCGCGAACAGATTTGTCGCCGGTGATGTCGTCGCCGGGACGACCGCGAGCGGAGCGCGGTGGCAGGCCAGAACCAGCGATGATGATTGCGCCGGCACTGCCGTGCCCGCCCGCTGTCGAGAGCGTGCTCAAGACTGCGGCCATGCCCGCCGCGCCCACCGTGGCAAATGGAACGCCAGTGGTGGACGCGACGGCGGCAGCGCCTGCGGTGGTGGCGGCGGTCTGAAAAAAGCTGCTGGCTGCCCCGGCCAAAAGCTGGCCGGTCGCGAGCGCGCCGCTCGTAAGCACTTTTTGGATGACGAGCGGAGCGGCGATGGTGCTGAACACAATCCAAAATGCAACCACGACGACGCCGACCGTGGCTTGCAGCGAGTAAAGCGTTGCGGTGGGGTCAATGAATTTGAACGACGGGTCGGTCATGAAATCAAGAATCCCCTGGGTGATGAGCGCGGCCACGGCCCAGCCGAGCGGCCAGAGAAGAACGCCGACGATGTTCATCAGGTAGCGGCTGCCAACGGAACGGAGCGGACGAATCGCCATGAACCCGATAAGCAACGGCGACAGAGCGTAGCTGGAAAACAGAATAAACTTCTGAATGATGTAGGCCCAAAAAATGAGCAAGGAGGCGAACTCTCCGACGAGCCAGAGAACCCCGGAGATAATGATTTCGACGGTGAAGCCGCTCAAGTCTCCGAGAATATCCCACCACGAATGGTCGCTGCCGGTGTCGCGTTTGATGACGAGGAGGTTGTTGTATTGGTCTTGAACATTTGACGGATCAACACCCAGCCCGTTAAGGATGGAAGTTTGCACAAGCGATTGAACTTGGTTGCCCCATTGCGGAAGCATCACGAGCAACGCGGTCAGGATGAACAGCCGGACCATGTGGAGCATGAGCGTCTTGCCGGTGAATCCGTGGACGACGAACATAATCGTCCCGACGATGAACAGCATGAAAGCGACGATGCGCAGCAACTCGTGCAACTCCGCGCACTTTTGCAGGAATGTCGGGAAAAGACTTTCAAATGAGGCCATACGTCGGGACGATTTGAGGTTGTGATTACGGAGTGGGGAACGCAGTAGGCGCGTTCATCAGGCGGAACGTCTGCCCGTATTTCTGCAACGCCTCGGTGAACTCGGCGTGCTGCTGTTCCTTCTTCGCTTCCACCTGGCGCTGCGCGTCGTTGCGGTTGGCGATGTCCTGCACGACGGCAGCGGTCGTGGCCTGATTGATTTCGTAGTCCGTATTGTTGAGCGCAGACGAAAGGCCGATGAGAACCCCCGTCAGCTTTTGAACTTCCGCGTCAGTCGTCGCGGCCTTGAGTGCGTCGGTGGTCGCGGCGATTTGTGCTTTCAATGCGACGCGTCGGGCGGTCGCATCGGTGGATACGGACAGATAATTGTCCGTTGTCTTCTGCACAGCGGCGACCGGCAGATACGTCGCTTGCTGTCGCGTCACCGACTGGCCGTTCGGCGTGGTGAACGTCGTGCCGACGCTGTGAAACAAACCGCTCGCGTCGTAGAGCATGGCTTGGCTGGCGCTGACTGTGCCTTCGAGCTTGGTGAGCGTCTGACCGAGTTCGGTTTTCCGAAGGTCGTCGGTCAGCGGCTTGACGGTGGAGAGCAAGACACTTTTCGGGTCGCCGAACAGGTCTTCGTAGTGTTTGAACTCGTTGAGTTGGTCGGTGAGCGTTTGAATCTGCTGCACCTGGTTCTCGATCATCTGGATGTATTTGGCGATGTCCTCCGCCGCGCTGAGAATCTGCTGCGCGTTGTTCACGGGGTCATAGACGATCCACTGCGCGCGTGCCGAAACGGCGACGCCGAGTGTGACGAGTGCGAGGGCGATGAGTTTTTTCATGGTATGTTTTCCTTTCGTTACTCCTCAATGCGGAGGAATTTTGTTGATGGCTGGAACGTTACCCCGTCAATTCGCTGTTCGGGCAACTTCACGGGGTAAAGGCGGACATTGGCGACCTGGTTGCGCTGCTTCTGCATGGCGACGTAGAGCCAATACTGTTGCTTCACAGCGTCGCTCTTTCCTTTGTCGTAACCGGCGGCGTAAGCCTTGTCGGATTGTTTTTTCGCGGCGAAGTGGAGTCCTTCACTCAAGATGACTCCACCCGCCGCGCCAGCGGCGGTGGCGAGAGGATCGCCGCCAGAAAGTTTGTTGCCGAGATATGCGCCGCCCGCGCCGAGCGCGGTGTCGCTGATGGGGCGCGTTGCGGCGCAACCCGCAAACAAGCCCACGAGGAGAACGCAAAAGAGCGTTTTGAATGTGAGAGTGGTGATGGTGTTTTTCATAACTATTGTTTCTTGGTGGATTCGTGTTGTTCGTCCTCCCGGCGATTGGAGTGTTGAATGATGCCCTCGACGATGCTCTTGCTCTGGCGAAGCTCGCGGGCGCGGCGGTCAAAATGTTCCCCGCTCGAACTGGAGCAATAAAGCATCTCCGGCGATGAGACGTTGTGGACCGTGCCGCACATATTCCGCGTCGCATCGGTGTGGAGATAAGTGAACGGCGAATACTTTTGCCCGCTCTGATGGTCGGGCAGCGGATAATTCATAATCGCGTGCTGCGTCACTTCGGGCAGCGCAATGTCCTTGCCCATGTCCTCCAAGTCCGCGCGGTCGTTCTGCCGCATGATGAAAAATTGCCGCGAGTTGCCGAATACGGCCGAGCGGATGCGCGACTGTTTGAAGCGTGCGTATTGCTGCACGATGGAGATGTTCCAGCAATTGAACTTCCGAAGCTGGGCGTAGGATTCTTGAACGATTTCCTGTCCGCCTGGGATGTCGAGAAAGCGGGCGACTTCCTCATAGACGTTCCGCTTCCGAATCGCACGCGGGAGCGTCATGATGTGTTTGCGGGCGTGGTTGGTGATGAGAAAGCCCGCCGCTGCCTTGAGTTCCTTTGCCGACTCCGGGATGTAGCCCAACTCGAAGTGCGCGATTTTCCCGGTGAGTGACAAGTTGCTCGTGCCGTCGAATAGACAGCCGTAGTTGCCGTCGCGACACCACGGCAGGATGAGCGTGGCAATCTCCATGATTTGATCCCGCTCCGCGCCCATCGGGTCGAGCATCATCAGTTCCTGCAACATCCGATGTGTCGGAAACTCCTCCGGCGTGAAATGAGCGAACGCGAGGTTGCGGACTTCCTTGCTGGTCTTGGGTTCTTTGAGAAACTTCAGCGTGGCGGCTTCATCGAACTGGCGCTGATAGCTCTCGGCCTCGTCGGGGGGACTCGCCTTCCAGTCGCGGAAGTCCGCAAAAGTTTCGAGGGTGGTCGCGCCGGGCGGCATCTTCTCCGCGCGGAATTTCTGCAACGCGAGCGCGTGCCGGGCGATGTCGAGAAGCTGGTCGTGACGCTTTTTGCACCAATCCTGAAACGCATCTTCGTAAAGCAGATTGAGGTATTTGGCGATCTGCGCCTGACGGAGCATCTGCTTGTCCTCCTGTGAACTCGTGCCGATCATCCGCGCGACGAGCGCGGTCGCGGCGGAGAGATGGTCGGGCGTCAGCGGCAGTCCCTTCGTGTCGAGGTAATTGATGGTCAGGTCGCCGTCCGGGTGGATGATGATTGGCCGTGCGCCCTCCTCGACCGTCGCGGTGTAAATGCCGTAGCTCAACCCTTCCTCAATGATGACGGTGTAACCGAAGTAGCCCTCGGTCTGCGTGAGCAGGTCGCAGACAGTGACGGATTTCCCCGCGCCGGACATTCCGAGCAACACGGCGTGCTGCGGCGATTTGTTGTCCGCCGAGCCAGAGAATGTTTCGATGCCGACAAGGTTGTTTTGCGGGCCGTCGTAAATCGCCTCCGCGCCTGCCAGATGCCCGGTGAACGTGCTTGTGACCGGCAGCATGTCAGCGAGGAAACGATGCTCCGCGTAGAGCTTGCGGTGTTCGTAGCGCCCCCACGTCCAGCCGGGCCACGTCTGGAAGAAAATATTTTTTGAAGTGCTGGGCAGGTTGCTCTCGAAATACTGCGCCGCGTTCATCGAGTTGATAGCGTTCTTGATTGCGCCAGACTTGGCGTTTAGGCCGTCGCGGGTCTTGTCCCATACGCGGATGGCAAACATCGCGTGAAACGGAATCGTCTGCCCCTGCATCAGCGCGTGAATCTTCTTCTGTTTTTTCTCCATCACGGTCAGCAGCGAGATTTTCTTTTCGCTCGCGTAATCGCCCGCGATGCGGTCGTGTTCTTTTTCCTCTTTGTTGATTTCTTTGGTGATTGGGAGCGGGTCAACATTCACCGTGATGGTGAAGTCCAGGAGGCGCAAATTCGTGAGACGTTGAATGATTCCTGGATACGTCGTGCGCGGCCAACGAGTGAGAACGATGAGCGAGTGATAGTGGCCGTCGAGGAAGAAACCAAAATCACTTTGCCCACTGCCCTCGCTGTGCCAGCAATTTTCTTGGATTGAAAGCTCCGCCGCGAATCCGTCCGCCGGGTCGTAATCAAAGCGGTCATTGAGTGATGGATTGAGAAACCGCTTGTAGTGCCTGAAATGGTCGAGGTCGGTCATCGGCAGAATTCGCGCGCCGCCCGAACCGAAGATTTCCAAAAGCAAACGGTGGACGTGCTCAAATTCGGTTTCGAGCTGGTCGAGCAGCGTGTTGTAATAGTCGCGCCGGGCGGCCACGGATTGAAACGCGGTCGGCACGTTCTCCAACGAACGCGAGATGTAGAAGATGACGCGCTGCCGACGGAGTTTGCGCTCGGACATTGCCTGCCAGTAGCGCGAGAAGCGTTCGTTCCGGGCGCGCTTGGTCCAGACGTTGGAAAACTTTTCTGTCTCCTGCTGGTAGCGCAGTAATTCCCCCTTGTAGTCGGAATCGCAGAAGTATTGCACTTGCAGGCGTTGGTGTTCGTGGAGAGACGCCAGCAGGAGACAGAGTTGATCTTGAAAATCGTTCAGGTCAGCGACCGGGCTGTTCGTCAGGTCGGGCGCTTCAAAGATGAAGCCCTTCGAGACATGACCGCCGCGCCGGAGATGATTGAACACAATCAAATCGCGAACGAAGAAACCGTTGGGAATTTGTTCGGGCATAGGTCAGACGCGTTGGGAATTGTGTTGCCGCCGTTTGAAATCGTCCGTCACTTGCTGAATCCGGTTCAGGTCGTCCACCAGTTGTTGAACTGTCCGCGTGTTTTTGGTGGGTTCGTTGATGGCGATGTAGGCTTCAGAAATGTGTGCCAGCGCACGTTCCATGTGTGCGCGGGCAGTGCTTCCGAAACCGTTGGTGTGCAATCCACTGCGCAGCGCGGATTCGGCGGCCTTGATTTGGCCGAGCAACGCTTGTCGCTGGGCTTCGATGTCGTTGAGTTCGTCAGCACTCATGGTTGTTCCTCCGAAAGCGGATGACGGAAATTGCGGATGGTCTGAAACTCTGGGGCAAAGCCGCTGCCGGAAGTCCAATACTCAAAGCAATCACGGTCGTAGCCGGGCGGCTTCCCCTGTCGCAACCCAAAGATGTAGGCAAGGCAGAGCGCCACCGGCACGAGCGCGACGCCAAATGAAGTCAGAAGCGAATAGTTGAGCATGACAAGTAAAACGAAAAACACCGTGATGCCCACGCCGACGCCGCCCACGAGCCACCAGAACAAACCACCTTCCAAACCCCACGTCCGGCCTTTGGAGTCCGAAGCGGCGTTGGTGTCGGTGAAGCGAAGGTCTGTTTTCATGGCAACTCGGGGGCGGGTGGGTGGCGGGATGTGTGGCAGGTTTTTGCTGGCAAGATCAGAAGTTGCCGATGCCGACTGCGCTATTGGCATCGAGGCCAAAGATTTTGTAGAACGCGAAGATGACCGCCGGCGCAGCCGCGATGATCGCGCCGCCGATGATGGACATCTTGCCCTGATCCACGTCGCCGCGCCGGATGGCGAAGCCGCCATAGATGACGCACGAAATGCCAAGCACGAAACCGAACATCATAATCACGGCGAGACTGTTGCTGATGCCGGTCTTGAGGTCGGTGGAGTTGAACCCCGTGCCTTGCGCGAAGGCCGACACGGTGTTGAGGGTGAGGATGGCGGCAATCACGAGGAGCGATGGCAGCCGCGAGTGAACTTTGGTCGCGATTTTTTTTGTGAGCTTCATAGCGTTTATGATTTTTGTTTTCTTACCGTCAGCGGCTTTTCCGCCGAACACGCGGTCACAATCTCACAAGCGCGGGGAGCGAAGATGTATGTGATACACAAAATGCGATGAAGTCCCTGCTATGGGTAAGGGATGGACAAAACAACAGACTCAACGAAGCTCACCAAACTCCACGAACTAACCACGCTACTGCCGCGCGAAATCCGCGGCCAGTCCCACGCGCTGCCGCGAATTGCTTCTGCTGTGCGGCGTGGCGAACTTGGACTCACCAAGCCCGGTCGTCCGCGCGGAAGTTTTCTGCTACTCGGTCCGACAGGCGTTGGAAAAACGGAAACGGTTGTCGTGTTGACCAATCAAATCTTCGGCGCGGGACAATTGTTCCGCTTCGACATGAGTGAATTCCAGAATCAGGAATCGCTCGGCCTGTTGCTCGGCGCGCGACTTGGTGAGGTTGGTTATCTCGGTGGCGTGCGCGAACGCGCGGCGGAAGGCTCACTCTTATTCGACGAAGCAGAAAAGGCGCATCCGCGCGTGCTGGACATTCTGCTGCAACTGCTCGACGCCGCGCGGATCACCGTTGCCACGGGGCAGACGCTGGATTTCAGCGGCTTTTACATTTGGCTCACGTCGAACATCGGCTCGGCGGAATTGATGAGCCTGCAACACTCAAACGATGCCACGCTCGAACGCCACGTCTTGACGCGCGCCCAACAAACTTTGCGCCCGGAGATATTCGCTCGCGTGAACGAGAAACTCGTGTTCCACCGCTTGAGCTACGAACACCAGTTGGAGATTGCCGAAAAGTTTCTTGCGCGGGAGATCCAATTCCTCAAGGCGCGCGGTCACGCTCTCGAACTGGACAAGACGGTGTTGCCGTTCCTCGTGCGCAAAGGCTTTCACCCGAAACTCGGCGCGCGACCCATGCGTGATGCGGTCGAGAAATTGGTGGGTGATGCCGTCAGCGAATGTCTGCTGGACGCGCGCCCGGCTTGCGGCGCTCTCGCGGTGGACGAGACGCGCGATTGCCTCACCGTCCTCTGAATCAAGCGAGCGAAAGATATAAATGGCTCTCGCCAATATCCTCATCAGGCTGCACCGCGCCGAGCTTGCGTGTCCGCAATTGCGCGCAGACTTTGCGAACTGCCTTTCGCTTCGCCGCGCTCCTGGGGAGTTGAACGAGCAGGCAATCCGCGAACTGGTCGCGTGCTTTGTTGCGGTAAATGTCGGGCACGATCACTTCGACCGCGCCTGCTTGGTAAAGTGCCTCGACGAATTTCGCCGCGTCATTCTCGCTTTTGAAACGTCCAAGCGAACGCAAAGTCTTGTCGCCGGTTTTCTTCGCCAGCCACTTCCGCGCCTCGCGTTGATTGTGTTTCTCCAAGAGCGAATCCACAAAGACGCGGTGAATGTGAAGCGGCTTCACGCGGTGCTTGCCGGTCAAATTCGCAGGCTTGCCGCGAAATTTCGGCAGGGCTTTGAACTTCGCCGCTACCTCGCGATATTTCTCGGCACTGACAACGTGACCGGCGAGATAAAATCGTTCCGAAAGCAAAGTCCCATCACGCAGCCAGATTCGGTTGCGTCCGGAAAACTCGCCGCAAATAGTCAAGATTTCCATCTGGAGTTTGCCGTTGTCGTGCCACTCCCATTGGATTCCTGTGCCTTGGAACATGACGTATGCGCCGAGTCGCCGCCCCGCCTCACTCCATTGGCGGCAGACGCCGTCGAGCAACCCGTTCTTGAAAGGTTCTTCCGAGGCACGTTTGCCGTTCTTGTGCCAGGTGCGGACAACGCCGTGCCTGCGGCCATTGCGCACCGGCACTCGCTCACGAAGCTGACCGTTTCGATAAAATGTTTTATGGATGGTGGCACTCACGTCTTGCACATCCGGTTCTACTGGACTCCCCACCTTCCGCCGTCATTCAACACGCGCCGATCTGAAAAGCCAACCAAGAGTTGTTCACCGCTGGCGGATAATAGTAGGGGCGCGAACTCAACGCGCCCCCACGAGAGGCACTGCGAAGCGCCCATGAGAGAAGCACGCCAAGCCGCGCCCGATTGGGCGCGTGCTTCGGCGGCTCTCTCGTCCTCTAAAAATTCGCAGTTTTCTCGTGGGACTTGGCCGTTGCGACGCAAAGGTTATGGATTTGTCGTTATGTCATACATTGCTGCAAATTCGATTGCAGAGGTCATTTCTAACAAGTTTTCCCTGCGGCTGCAACACTCGTGCGAAGGTCGGCCAACATCCCGTCGCCCAGCGACAATTCCCCGCGATGAAAACCTAGAGGCAAATTCCCGGCGGCGGCGGAAAGCTCAAGGAGGAACGGAAGCCACGACCCGTAGTATCCTTGAACTTT